>Ga0007882_10001936_pt1 | contig 11826 bp, 12 predicted proteins | sample CryBogCBH12Aug01_FD_71195 | JGI IMG/M metagenome (GOLD analysis project Ga0007882, IMG submission 71195) | Freshwater microbial communities from Crystal Bog, Wisconsin, USA - CBH12Aug09.1 | ecosystem: Environmental > Aquatic > Freshwater > Lake | place: Crystal Bog, Wisconsin, USA | collected... | reverse complement strand
CCGCCGCCGCCGTAACCGCCACCACCGAAACCGCCAAAGCCACCGCCACCACCGATCCGGCCGCCGCCGCCGGAACGGGTTTGCGCCTGGGTCGTAATAGCCGCCGCGAGCAGAGCCGCCAGTGCGAGGCCGCAGACGGTTTGAAAATAACTGGTTTTCATAAGATAGTTAACTGTTCAAAGGGTTAGAACTGGGTGCCCGTGCGTCCGCCACCGCCGGGGGCACCCAGAGTGCCGGACGTGGTGGAGGACGAGCTGGTGGTGGTGGCGCTGTTTTGTTCCCGCAATTGCAGCGCACTGCTCGACGACGAACCGCCGCCGCGCGAGCCGCCGCTGGTTTGGAACATGCTCTGCAAGACCGACAGCGCCTGCTGCGGGTCGCCGTTGTTCATGTGGAACACATAGACGTTCTGGTCGCGCGTCGAGGGCACATCCAGCTCCGTCATCATGCTGCCAATTTGCTCCATGAGATCTTTCGGGGCCGTCACAATCACGGCCTGGATGCGCGAATCAGCCACGGCAGTGACCTGCGTCGCCTTCTTGACGCGGTCGTTGGAACCGCCGGAACTGCCGCCGCCGCCCATGCCCATCATGCGCGAGAAAAAGCCGCTGCCGCCAAAGCGAATGGGTGACTGCGTGCTGCCGGAGCTGCTGTTGCTGTTCGGGAAGATGCTGCCCAACTCGTTGGCCACGTCGGTGGGGCTGGCGTGCTTCAGGCGGAACACGCGGATTTCCGTCTCCGCCTCGGCGCTGTCGTCAATCGCGCGGATGATTTCCGTGAGGTGCCGGATGTTGGACTGCGTGTCGGTGATGACCACGGCGTTGCCCGCCTCGTTGGCCACGACGGTTGCCTGCGGGGAGACAAAGGACGTGAGGTCGGATACCAGTTGGCGCGCCTCTACGAAGCGGATGGGGATGATCTGCGTCACAATCTCGTCATTGTTGGGAATCTGCTGCGGGTCGTTGCCGCTCTTCACGGGAATGTCGCGCGTCTTGGCGTCGTTCTTGTCCACGATGGTCAGCGTGCGGCCGTCGCGGATGGCGGCGTAGCCGTTTTTGTTCAGGACGGAATTGAGCAGGTCCACCGCCTCGTCCCGGGTCATGGGATGGCTGCTGATCACGCTCACGGTGCCGTTCACATGGCTATCCAGCACGATGATGAAGCCGGCGGCGTCGCTGAGGTAATTCAGCACCATTTCGAGCGGGGCGTTGCGGAAGTTCAGTCGCAGGGTGCCGTCGTTGGTGCCGACCGCATGCGCGGGCGGCACAAACTGGGACTGGATGTCCTCGTGCGGTTTGGCGCTGTCCCGCGCCGGCAGGATCACCGTGGAATTGTTGGTGGCCCCGCCGCCATTCTCGCCGCTGGCGTCAGCCACGGCTTGGGCGATGGCGGCCACCGCTTCCGGCGGCGGCATCGGCGGCCCATCCGCTCCGGGGGGCGGCATCATGGGTTCGCCGGCCGCCGGCGCGTTGGTGTTGTCGGGGCCGCCGGGGCCGCCGGGGTTGTCCTGCGCGGCGGCGACATACGTCAGTCCGGCCGCGCCCAGGGTCGTCAGGCACAAAATGATTTTTTTCATTGGTTTTCCTTTTCCCGCAGTTGCATGAGTCGTTTCAAAATGTCGTTCGGGGCCGTGGCCGAGGGGGCCGTCCCAGTAGGTGCCGCCGCGTCGCCGCCGGCCGGAGTGGTGCCGCTGGCACCGCCCGGGCTGGCCGCGGCCGCCTGGCCGGCAATCTCGCCCGCGCCGGTGGCCACCCATTTGCCGCTGTCCTGCCGCATCACTTCGCCCACCTTCAGTTCGAGCGATTCCTTTTTGTCCGCCGATACCAGCTTCACCCGGTCCAGCGTGATTTCCGTGACCGTGTAGCCGGCGATGGCCTGGCCCACGACCAGAATCTGTTTCAGTTCCGGGCTGTTCCCGTTGAAAAAGGCGAACAATCCCTTGCTGTAGGTCATCGCCCCGACATAGGAGAAGGCCGGCGCGCTCACCGAAATGTGCGTGTGGTGGTGGGTAATCCGGGGCCGCTCCGCGCCGCTGTAATGGGGCTGGCGGTTCGGGTCGAAAATGTTGCGGTCCGTGATGAACCGGCTGAACGAGCCGTAGTCCGTCGCGCCGGGCACGCCGTTCGACTGGGCCAGGACGGCGGAACCGCCCGCGAGGCCGAGCGCGGCGAGGGCAATGAGGGTGCGGGTGATGTTCATGGTGTCTCCTTGGCGCCCAGCGCGAGGCCGTCAATGTCCACGCTCATGGTCATTTGCTGGCCGGTATTGTCATGGGCCCCAATCTCGACCGTGTCCAGCCGGATGGCCATGGGACCCTTTTCCAGGTTATAGAGGAACCGGGTCAGGGAGCCAAGGTCGCCGGCGGTTTCCACGCGACAGGTGAGGGTCATGTAGTTGGTGGCGTCATTTTTCCACTGGGGCATGAGGCTGGTGACTTCCGCGCCGCAATCGCGCGACCACTCGTCCACCGCCTTGAGCAACTGCTGCTCCGCGCGGGAGGTGTTGGCCGGCAGCGCGTTTGCCTGCATGTCGTTCCAATGGCCCTGAATGGCGGCATCGCGGGCGAGCAAACTCCGGCCCTCGGCGATTCGGGAGCGCAGGTCCTTGATCTGCGCCGCCCTCGCCGACCACCAGTCCGAGAGCGGGCTGGCGATGAAATTCACCCCCACATACAGCGCGACCGTCGCGATGGTCAGCACCACAAGAAACTGCTGGCGGTTTTGAACTTTCATTGTCCGCCTCCGTTGTTGTAATGGAATGTCAGCACAAATTGCATCGGGGATTTGCCGCGGCTTTGCTCGTGGTGCAGCCCGGTCACGCCGGGCACTGCCGCCAGATTTTTTTCCACGGCCAGCAGCGCCTGCACATCGTGCGCGGTGCCGGCGCAGGTGATGGTGTTGCCGTCGCGGATTTCAATGTTCTTCGCCGTCACTGCGCCGTCCTCGGTAAAAGACAGGGAGAGCTGCCGGAGGATGGCCAGGTTCGGGAACGTGCCGTCATACCAAGGCCGGAACTGCCGGATGCGGTCCTGCACCGACTGGAGTTCGCCCACCCGCACCGCCATCCGCGCCCACTGCGACCGCAGGCTCCACAACTGCACCTGCTGATACAGGAACAAGGCCGAAATCAAGAACACCACCGCCGCGCCCGCCGCGCCCGCCGTGCGCAGCCGGCCGGAGGAGTATTTCGCGACAAATACCTCAATGAGATTGGGCTTGGGCGGCAGGAATTCAAAAGCTGGCGGCTGTTCCGCGAGGCGGCGGGCCGCCAGACAAAAAGCGGCGGTGAACGGGGCGTCCGCCGGGAGTTGCAGCCCCGGCTCGCCCGGGGCGAAACCGGCCACAGTTTCTACCTTCAGCCCCAGCGGCTCAAAGCGCAGTTCCAATTCGTCCGCCAGCCGCCGGGCCAGGGCGGCCGGGCCGAAGATGCGGATACGCTTGACTGCGCCGCGCAATTCGTCGGCAAGCTGCCCGTAGGAAATCCGCACTTCGCGGGCCACCATTTCCGCCTGTAGTACCGGCTGGCCGTTCAGGTTTTCCACCGCGCCCTCCACTGAGCGCAGGGCCACCACGCCGCCTCCGGCCGAAATTTGCAAGTCCACGCCGGTCTCGCCAATCGCCAGGGCCAGCACGCCGTGGGAGGCATCCGCCGCCGGCGGCTGCAGGGCGCACAGGCCCAACCCGAAACCCACCGGCTTGAGCTTCGCCGCCGCCAGCACCTGCTCCAGGGCCGCCAGATGCGCCGAGGGAATGCCGGCCAGCAGCACGCTCTGCCGGTCGCCGGCCAGCGGGCTGCGCGACTGGGCCAGTTGTAGCGTCGCCACATCCGAATGAAATCCGCGCTCCGCCTCCACTTGGAGCAGGTCAGCCGCGTCCGCCTCCGCCAGCGGCGGCAGTTCGGTGGCCAGCGTCAGCGCCCATTTCAGCGGCAGCCCGACCACGCAATGGCGTTCGCGAATCCCGGCGGCGTCGAGCTGATTGCGAATCTCGCGGCCCACCAGTTCCGGGGCCGCCGTGAGCGGGTCGAGCGTGAGCCGGGCCGAGAACTGGCGCACCAGCGCCAGTGAACCGTTCGTGCGCCGCAGCACCACGCCCTCCAGGCGGCTGCCGTCCAGCGCCAGGCCGAGCACGGCCGACAGTTTTTGCTGCCGGCGGGGTTTGAATTTGAAATCAGGTTTCATGGCGTGTTGTTCGCGAGCAGGTCTTGCCGGACTTTTTCGCCCAGCGCCCAGCCGAGCCGGCTGAGGTCCTGGCGGTAGATGATCTTGGGCGAGCCGTCGCTCAGGTCGAAAATAAACTTCACCCGCCGGTAGCCGCGCCCGAAGGGGCCGACCGCCGCGATGTCCGCCGTGAACTGGTAGCTGTGCGTGGTCACGTAATCGCCCTTCGCCAGCGCCTTCACCACCGGGCTGTTGTTCCCCAGCGCGTCAATGAGCCACGCGACCGAGCTGAGATTATCCGGGTTTTGCTGCCGATAGGTCACCAGCGTCTGCGCCGCGCTGTCGGCCGTGTCCTCATCCACGTTCAGCCCCATGAAGACGGCCACCAGCACGTCGGCCGTGGCGGTGTTCACGTTCACGCGGCCGCGAAAATAAGTGTTGGTAGTGGTGGTCACGTTGTTGGCAATCAGGCCGAAGTCCGAGGAACTCATGCCGGCGTTCTTGCACCGCAGGCAAAAGTCGAACAGCCCGGTGCACAGGTTGGGGGCGCGTCCCGTCGGGTGAATCGTGCGGTAAAGCGACTGCGCCATGCGGGTGGAACTGCTGGTACCCGAATTCTGGAACAGCGCCGCCAACTTGGTTTCCAAGGCGGTGTTCACGTTGGTCAGCGACGAGCCATCGGCGTGGAAATTCGGCTCGCGGGTATAGACCGTGGTGTATTCAAACAGGCCGGGGTCCAACTCGCCGTTGCTGTTCAAATCCTTCTCGTTCCGGTCGAGTGCGCCGTTCCGGTTCACATCCTCGCCCGCAAGCATGTCCAGCGTGGCACCATAGACGAGGTGCAGCTCGTCCACCGTTTCAAACGGCGCGTTCTTGGCCGAGTAACCCTCGGCGGTGTAGTCGAGCGAAACCACACCGTTGGTGCCGCGCCAGTCCATGATGGCATCGGCAAAGTCAGACGTGATGTTCGGCAGGTATTGAAACACGTTTGTGCTGGTGTTGTTCAGGTTTAGCTTGCCGCCCTCGTCCACCAGTCCGTAATACGGGTCAGGCGAGGTGCCCCCGTTCGGGTCGCGGCCGATCAGCCAGAATTTAGCATCCCCCACCGGCACCGCCGCGCACAGGATTTGCGTGCTGTCCGGCATGGCCCCGTTGGTCGCGTATTTTAACAGCGCATAGGATACATACCGGGCGCCGCCCTCGATGGCTTGGTCGGCGCACAGGCCGGCCACGCGGTTGTCCGCCGCCTGCAGCTCATAGTTCATCGAGTTGGCAAAATACAATGCCAGACTCACCAGCCCGATGCTGATCCACAGCACCATGATAAGCACCGAGCCGCGCTCGGCCGGGCGGCCGGGGCGGGACGGGTTCAGGGTGTTGGCGGCCAGATTCATGTCAGCTTCCGGTTGTGATGATGGCGTTGGTGCGGGCCTGGACATCAATCGGCACCACCATTTCGATGGGCGGCCCGGCGTTGATGCCCGCCATCTGGATGTCCACGCGCACGGCCACCGGCAGGTTGGTGTTCACGGCATTCTCACTGCTGGTATCCCAGCTGTCGTTCCACTGCGCGCCGTCGTAGCAGGAAAAGCGGATGCTCGCGACGCCCCGCAGCAAAAGTTGGTCGGTGACATCCGGCGTGGCGGTGGTCGCCAGCAGGTTCCGCGACACACTGCGCACCAAATCCCAGCCGCCGCCGCTGCCGGCGTTTTTCAGGCCGTAACTCACGCGCTGGAGGTCGCCCCAGGGCGAGTTGTCGCTGAGCGCCCCGGTGGCGGTATAAAGTTCGATGGCCACCGGCGTGCCCTCGGCCGCGCTGTTCACGGTGCCCGCCCGGAAGCTGCCGGAGAGCACCTTGCTCGTGCCGTTGGTGGGCGGCACCACGCAGGCCAGGTCGCGCTGGATGAACGCCACTGCCTGATCCACCGGCGCCACGGCATCCACGGCGTCCGCCGTGGCGTTGCGCAGGTGCAGCGTGGTGAACAGCACCGTGGTCACGGTGATCAGCACCAGCGCCGCCACACCCATCGCGAGAATCATCTCGATGAGCGTGAACGCCTGCCGGTTGCCGTTTTTAAGGTTCATTTGCATTTACCCGCTAAAATCATTGCGTCGTGCTGGTCGTGGCCGGTGGCGGAAAATTCGCCAGCGTGCTCAGCGTGACCGAATACTGCCGGCCCTGCGCCGAATACGTCACCACCGCCGTCAACTGCTCCAGCGAATCCTGCGGCCAGGCCTGGCTGGTCAGTTTCCACTGAAAATCCAGCGTGCCTTCCGTGACCGTGCCGCTCTGCTGGCCGCTGCTCCAGTTGGTCAGTACCAGGCTCTCGTTCAGCACCCGGTCAGCCACCCGCGCCGCCACGCCCTTCCGCGCCGCCACCTCGCCCGCGAGGCTGGACACCCGCACCGCTTCCACGGCCGTCGGAATCACGATGGCCAGGAACAGCAGCGCCGCCAGCACCTCGGCCAGCGTGAACGCAGCGCGCCGCCGGTTACGGATTGGGCGTGATAATTTCATAGCCCGTTCGGTTGTCGCTCTCGGCCAACCGCCGCACAAACCCGTCCGCATCGGTCAACTGCACCGTGGCCGGGCTGGCTTCGTCCACCGTCCCGTCCGGCAAAAACCGGATGGCCGGCAAATTATTGAACGTCGTCGCCGCGCCTGTCCCCGCCTGCGGCAACCCAATCGCCAGCGTCGCGTCCACCGTCAACGCTTCCGCCTTCGGATCCCCGGCCGTTCCGGTGGTTTCCGCCGTCAGCCCGTAGCCGCCCTGGGCACTGTCCACCCACAGCAGCATCGGCATCCCCTCGGACACCGCGCGGTTCTGCGCCGCATGCGCCAGCGCCAGGAACCGCCGCGCCTCCGAGTCCAGCGCCCGGCCCCGGATAAAATGCGCCATCGGCGGCAGCGCCAGGCTCGTGATAATCACCAGCAGCGCCAAAATCAGAATCAGCTCAATCAGCGTGAACCCGTCCGCCCATCCGCCCGCGCCCCTGCCGTACCCCGGACGCAACCGCCGGTTTGATTCGCGCCCAGACGGAATCAAAGCCAACGGGTTGCCGGTCAGTTTCAAGGGTCACTTGCTCCAGTTGCCAATGTCGTCTTCCGTGCCTTCCTTGCCGTCGGGGCCGACGGACAGCAAGTCGTAGGAATTCGGATTGTGCTTGCCCGGAAAATAATAGACGTAATTGTAGCCCCACGGATCCGTCGGCAGCTTGGGCGGGTCGAAGTAAGGCCCGTGCCAGTTTCGCGCGTTGCCGGGCGCCTGGATCAAATCCTGCAGGCTCTTGGGATAAAACCCGTTGTCCACTTCGTATTGGCCGAGGGCGGACTTGATGCCCCCGTTGATGTCCGCCAGCGCGGCGGTCACGCGGGCGCGCTCGCCCGTGCCGGCGATCTTGGGGATGACGAGGGCGGCCAGAATGCCGATGATCGTCACGACCAGCAGCATTTCCACGAGGGTGAAGCCGCGGCGCGATGGCCGCAGGCGAACGACGGGGGGATTTAGTTCAATTTTCATAACAGGTAAACAGGAGGTTTCTTATTTGATATAGTCCGACATGGTCAGCACCGGCAGCAACATGCCGATGAAAATGATGCCGATGAACCCGGCAATTAAAAACAGCATCAGCGGTTCGGCAAACGCCACCGCCGTCTTGAGGTTGCGGTCCAAGTCCGCTTCCGTGACCGCCGCCACGCGCACCAGTTCCACGTCCAGCCGGCCGCTTTCTTCCGCGACGGAAATCATTTCCAGCACCGACCCCGGGAACAGCGTCCGGCAGTCCGCCAGGCTCTGCCCCAGTCGGCCGCCCTGCTGCACGCGGTCAATGGCCTGCGCCACCGCGTCCACCAGCACCTGGTTGCCAATCGAGCGGCGGGCCACATTCAATCCGTGCACCAGCGGCACCCCGGCCCCAATCAGCGTGCCCAGCATCCGGCAGAATCGCGCCATGGCGAACTGCGCCAGCAGCGGCCCCACCAGCGGGGCCTTCAAAATCAAACCCTCCCACATGCGCTTGCCCTTTTCCGACAAAAACCAGGTGCGCACCAAAAACACGAGGCCGACGATGGCCGCCGCCACCAGCAGCCCATAGGAGCGGATGAGATTGCTCGCCCCGATGATCAACTGCGTAATCAGCGGCAGCGAACCATGAAAGCTCGCAAAGACACGCTGGAATTTCGGAATGAAAAACACCAGCAGCACCGTCAGCACCACCAGCGCCAGCACCAGCAAAATGATGGGATAGAGCATCGCTGTCATCACCTTGGATTTCAGGTCTTTTTCCCGCGCCTGAAACTCGGCGATTTGCGCCAGCACCACGTCCAGAAAGCCGCCCGCCTCGCCCGCCTCCACCATCGCGACATACACGCGCGGGAAGGTCTCCGGCGTTTTCGCCATTGCGTTCGCGAGCGACAGGCCGTCCACCACCAAATTGTGAACGCCTTTCCACGTGGCCTTGGCCACGCCGGAGGAGGCTTCCTTCTGCAAAATCACCAATGCGCGGCTCAGGGGCACGCCGGCGGCCAGCAGGCTGGACAGCAGCCGCGTGAAATTTTCCAGTTCCTTCGCGGACACCTTTTTGGACTCAAACTTGAACGGGTTTTCTGCCGCCGGGGCCGCCCCGTTTTTTTTCTTCGCCGTCGCGGCGGCCTTTTCCGTGAGGTTCACCAGGCGCAGACCCAGGGTCTCCACCTGGCGCATCGCATCCGGCCGGCCCGCAGCCTCCAGCACGCCCTCGGCCATCTTGCCGTTGCCTTGCAGTGCGCGATATTGAAACGTGGGCATGTGCGGAATTAAATTTGATTAGCGGGCCACAGCCAGGCTCGCGGCAGATTCGCCAGTCGTGATCTTTTCCGTGCGCGCGATTTCCTTCGCCGTCGTCACGCTCATCACTTCCGGCACCGTCGTGATGCCGGACGCCACCAGTCGCCAGCCGTCCTCAGCCAGCGTCCGCATGCCGCCGCGCCGGGCGGCGTCGCGCACCTGATCGGTGGAGGCGGATTTCAAAATCAACTGCCGGATTTCCTCGTTCGTGTCCATCCACTCAAAAATCGCGTGCCGGCCGAAGAAGCCCGTGTTGCGGCACTCGCGGCAGCCCACGGACTTGTAAATGGTGCTGGCCGCCGGGATGCCCAGGCGGTCCTTTAGCGTCTGCGCCGTTGCCGAATCGTCCGGAGCCTTGCAGTGCGGGCACAGCACGCGCACCAGCCGCTGGGCCAGCACGGCTTCGAGCGAAGAGGCGACGAGATACGGTTCCACGCCCATATCCACCAGCCGCGTGAGCGCACCGGGCGCGTCGTTCGTGTGCAGCGTGGAGAAAACCAAATGGCCGGTCAGCGAGGCCTGCACCGCAATCTGCGCGGTTTCCTGGTCGCGAATTTCCCCGATGAGAATCACATCCGGGTCATGGCGCAAAATCGAGCGCAGCCCGCGTGCAAAGGTCAGCCCGGACTTTTCATTCACCTGAATCTGGTTGACGCCCTTGAGCTGGTATTCCACCGGGTCTTCCACGGTGATGATTTTGCGGACGGCATCGTTGATTTCGTTCAACGCGGTATAAAGCGTTGAAGTCTTGCCGGAACCCGTTGGGCCGGTGACTAAAATAATCCCGTGCGGCAATTGCAGGACGCGCTGGAAGCATTCCAGCTCCCGGTGGTTCATGCCAATCTGCCCCAGCCCGCGCAGGGTGGAATTCTGGCGCAGCAGGCGCATCACCACCGCTTCGCCATGCAGCATGGGAATGATCGAAACGCGGATGTCCACCTCCGCCTCGTCAATCCGCACCTTGATGCGCCCGTCCTGCGGCAGGCGCTTCTCGGCGATGTTCAGGTGGCTCAAAATCTTGATGCGCGACACGATCGCCGGCTGGAACTGCTTCAACTGCGGCGGCACCGGCACCTCCTGCAATTCGCCGTCAATACGGTAACGGATTTTGAATTCGTCCTCGAACGGCTCCAAGTGGATGTCCGAGGCGCGCAGTTCAATCGCGTCCTTCAGGACTTGGTTCACGAACCGGATGATCGAGGCGTCGTCTTCCGCGCCGGCGTCGAGGTTGTTGTCCTCGACATTCTCATCCACCACCGTGATGGCCTTTTCCTCGTCCAGGGTGCCGATGGTGTCCGCGCCCACGCCCAGGCGCTTTTTCATTTCGCGCTGGAGGGCTTCCGTGGTGGCCAGCACCGGCTTGAGACTGAGACCGGTCAGCGTTTTGAGCGCGTCAAAGCCCTGAGTGGCGAATAGTCGGCTGGTGGCGACTTCCACGCAGCCGTTCACGCGCGCCAGCGGCAGGATTTCCTCCTTTAGCAAAATGCGCGCCGGAAAGAGCGAGAGGAGCTGGCGGTCCGGCTCCACATCTTCCAGCGCGGTGTAGCGCAGGCCGTATTCGCCTGCGAGCCAGCGGAGCACGGCTTCCTCACTCGGCTCCGGCAGGCGGACGCGCGCCAGGGCCTGCACCTCCAAGGACGTCAGTTGCCGGGCCGCGAGCATGCGGTCCAGCAACTGCTGGGATTCTTGAACGGTCGGGTCAGGCATGGCGCGCGCCGGGGTGATTGGGTGAAACGGATTACAAAATGCCGAGCAGCGTGGCGGCGGCCTCCTGCTTGGTTGTCAGCACAGCGCGCAGGTCGGATTGGGCCTGTTCCAGTTTGGCCTGTTTGGCCTTCTGGGCGGCTTGGTAGCGCGCGAGCAAATCCTTGATCTGGCCGGACGGGGCGCCGTCATCCACTGCCTTTTGCAGGGCTTCGGCTTCCTGGCTGGGCTGACCGAAGAACGAGCTGCTGGTGTGGCGGCCCTGGTTGGGGTCACTCTTGCCACCCCGGCTACCACGGCCCATCAGGCGCATCATGCCCTGGCCGCGCATATCGCGCTGGGTTTCCAGCACCTTTTGGACGAGCGGTTGAATGGCGCTCCAGTCCGTGTCGTTCGTGATCCCCAGCTCATCCTGGATTCGCTCCATGATCTGCTGCTGCATCTTCGCGGGATCCCAGCCGCCGCGATTCCGCTGCCGGCCGCCATTGTCGCCGCCGGGGCCGCCGTTGTTGTCGTTTTGCGCCAGCGCACTGCCGGCGGTCATCAGGGTCAGGGCGGCCACCAGGCCGCACGCCAGCCATTTGAGGGAGTTCAATTTCATAACTTTAATTTCGTTGTTGTGGTTTGTTGCGATGCGGACTGAAACAACCGTCCGTTCGCTGACTGTAGGCAGGGATCGTGCCAAGTGCGTTTTGGGGAAAACAAAGGTAAATTAATGCGATGACACTGGTTGCACTGTGCAATTTGTGCCCATGGCGGGAATGAGCCGCGCAAAAACTGCGCACTTCTCCTAGGGAGTGTGGCTGCGACGCCCTCATCGCCAGCCGCACTTGCCGGGAACGAATCTGTGTCTGGTCAGCCCCTTCTACCAGAGCTTGCGCTGGGTTTGATACCACACTTACTGTCTGAAACGGCAGCGGCTGATGCCTACGGAGTGCGGGCTGCAGCCCTTTTCTTTACCCAAATCTTTTGTCTCATCGTATGAGGGTATTTACCGCATTGAAGACACGGATAATAATGGTGGTGCCTCTGGGCATCCCAAAGGGATGCAAGATATTAGCCAGGGGTAAGGCCCATCGGATGGGCCGCCACCCCTGGTAGGGCCCCCATTAATTCTTCCTTCCCCCATCGGATGGG
>Ga0007882_10001934_pt1 | contig 11839 bp, 6 predicted proteins | sample CryBogCBH12Aug01_FD_71195 | JGI IMG/M metagenome (GOLD analysis project Ga0007882, IMG submission 71195) | Freshwater microbial communities from Crystal Bog, Wisconsin, USA - CBH12Aug09.1 | ecosystem: Environmental > Aquatic > Freshwater > Lake | place: Crystal Bog, Wisconsin, USA | collected... | reverse complement strand
CACATAGATTTGGTGGGTGATATTAGTATTGGGAGGAGTACTCCAAGCCTGGATGGCTAGCAGCGAGCGAGTTGAACTTACACCCCATTGCGTGGTGTAGCCAGCACCGCTGCGGCGATATTGCAGTTCACCCGTACTGGCTTCGCTGCTATTATCATTGGAGAAGATTGTGTTACCCGGACCGTAGGTGAAGCCATTCGTGTTACCCGGTCCGCTATAATTTTGATTCGTCGGCGGCAAGTAATCGCTTAACCATTCCTTATTTTCTATTTGTCCAGTTTGCTGGTGGCTATAGATAACTCGCAGCTCGCTGCTGTCATCAAGGCTTTGGCGCAGTCCCACGCGCGCGACGCCGCTGGTATCTTGATATTGGTAATATAACCCATAATTATTTGGATCTGCGGGCGCATGCATTTCACCGTGGTTGGATTTGAAAGTCTGGTATTGCACAAACGCCTGCGTAGACTCGGTCGGCCGCCATTGCACCACGATCTGTGCGACGCTGTTGTCGAGGTGCTGATGCAGCAAACCTTGCGGGATGCCGTAATCGGTATTTTGATAATCGAAACCATCGGTCTTGAATTGCAAGCCTGCTAGACTCATTCCCAGCGTGTCGTTGCCGATTCCCAGACGAACTTGTTCACCATTGGTATTTTTGCTGCCCGTCGTCGCGTCCGCAGCCAGTGTGGCACGCTGACTGAACAACGAATCGTAATTATTATAGCTGGCTTGTATGGGATTAAGATCATTGACCACGCCATGTTGCGGCACCGATGCGCCGGTTTGACCTGCACCGTCGCCATAGATGTCCAGTGCCAGAGGCAAACTCCCCGGCTTGTCATTGAACAAACTTTGCAGCAGCAGGCTGCGCCGTGCCGATTCGCCGAAGCGCTGCCCCTGCAATACGTCAGCCTGATTTCTCAGATTGGCAGAACTTTTTTCGCCAGTTGAGTCGGACAAGGTTTGAAACGCGATTCTCTCCAAACCCAATTGCCGCTGCACTTCGGAAAGATTGGACAACAATATTTCGAAGTCTTCCCTGAGTAATCTGTCACCACGATAAACCGCTCGATTCGCGGTACGCGCCTGCGCTTCTCGCAAATTATCGCGAGCCTCCAGCGGTTTGTTATCCTGCAATGCCGCCTGCGCCTGATACAGCCACGGCACAGGATCTTTGGGGTCGGCTTGGCGGGCGCTGCGCCAGCTTGCTTGAGCCGCTTCGGTTAGGCCGAGCTGCTGTTGCACGCGCCCCAGATAAGTGAGGATAAGCGCGCTACTTGGGTCTGATTCATTGGCCGCTTGCAGATTTTTGAACCCGGCCTGCAAGTCTCCCAGCTTGATCTCGGCCAGCCCCAAACCGAATAGCGCTTTGGCATCTTTGGGGTCGAGCTTCAGGGCAGTTTCAAATGCGCTTTGGGCCTGTTGTGCCTGGCCTTCGATTAAATGAGTAAGTCCACTGACGGCGATGACATAGGGATGCGTGGCATCCAGTTGAAGTGCCTGAGCAGTCAGTGTATCGGCGGCCGCTTGAGTATGATCCAGGGTCAGAGCAAGCTCGGCTTCGCGCGCCAGGGCAATCGCAGAATGGGGTGTGCGGGCATTAAAGCCGTGCAACACTGCGCGTGCTTCTTCCAAATGCCCCACGCTTTGCAAAGCGTAGGATTGCGCCAGAGGTGGCAAGGTATCCCCTTCAGAGACTTGGGCAGGGTTGAGCGAATGATTTGCCGCGTCCAGAGCTTCCTGACTTTGTCCCCGTTGCAGGTATGCCATGGTGGTGAGTGCGTAAGCATCCGCAGCATGTTGGGGGCTGGAAAGCAAAGGGGCCAGTATTGTTAACGCCTGCCTGGACTGGTTGCCTTGCAGTAAAAAGCTGGCGCGCAGCAAATTTATCCCGGCCTGTGTCTCCGCGCTGGTTTGATGACTTTTGACGGCTTCATCGAGCAGAGCCAGTGCCTCAAGAAATTTTCCTTCACGCTGGGCATGTAAAGCGGATTGTATCGCGGGTGTAGGCTTGGAGGGGAAGTATTGAGTTGCAGTAAAAGGCATCGTCCAGATTGCGCTGCGACCTTGCCCCAAGGTTTGCTCTGACGGAATGTGGACTTGACCAAGAAACACTTCTTCATCGCCTGCCAAAGCGACATTGTTCAGCAGGCTTTGTCCCGCAAGACAGGACAGCAAAACAAGGTTTATATACCGCATGAACTTCAGCTCCCCCAATTCGAATGTGACGAGAAAAACATAAAATAAAGCACTTAGCGGAATGTTAACCTATACCATTTTATATGGTCAATTTCGAAAGTATATAGGCCATTCAGCCTATATGATTAATCAAGCCGGAGTAATATTATATTAAGCTTAGGCCAATATTTTTTCATGAACGAGGCACGTCACAAAATATTTGCAAATTTTTAGAAGGTTTGCGAATACTAAATTAATGGGGGGGGTAAAGTTACGTTACGACGGCAGTTAAGTCTTAGCCCAATAGAACGGCTTCTTATCCGTATGCCTGGTTTCGCCCAATACGTTTGCAATATTTGGGCGTGGGTCTTTCTGTTGCTGTTTAATTATGTAAATCCCGTATATGCCCAATCAATAAATGATTCAACATCGCTCAAAGTCACTATTGTACTGAGCGAGAAAAGTGGCTCTTATGTGGAATTCAGCAATTCGCTGGACGAGTTACTTTCAAAAAACAACATTCCACATCAGGTAATTGTTTCCACTGAGACTATTCCTGCTTCCGGGCTGGCAATTGCTGTCGGGATGAAAGCAGCCACAGCCGTTGCTGCCAGTAATGCGTCCTCCATACTGAACGTTCTTATCACGAAAACGAGTCATGCAAAATTGTTACACGACTTTCTCAGGCGTGAAGTATCGCCCAGTTTTTCAACTATTTATCTGGATCAACCGATTGGCCGCCAAGCCAACTTGATTGCAGCCATTTTACCCGGCAAACGCAATGTGGGGATTTTGTATTCAACCCCGCCAAAAGAACTTTCCCAAATCCGGGAAACGTTCAAGGCTCATGGTTTAAAAATTCAGGAACAGGAGGTTGGCCCGGAACTCACATTACCCGACGCGCTGCAAGAAATTCTGCTGGGTCGTAGCGAGATGTTGCTCGCGCTACCGGATGGTGCGGTCTACAACGACTCGACTATACGCAACATCCTGCTGGCAACTTATCGCAGAGGTATTCCGCTGATCGGATTTTCATCAGGCTATGTCAAGGCGGGGGCGTTGTGTGCATTGATCAGCACCCCGGCACAAATTGCCACCCAGGCAGCAGCGCTTATTCGTCAATTCAACGAAACTCACGCGTTACCTGCCCCCCAGTATCCGCACGAGTACGAGGTCATCGTTAACGAGCCGGTTGCAAATGTGCTGGATTTGCAGGTCACGAGCGCATCTGCGCTGCATGAAAAAATCAGAGAAGAGATCGAGTAAACTCCATGAAACCTATCGGCATTAGTAAACAAACACTGTTGGTAGCGCTGATCCCCATTTTAGTGATGGTAGCGTTGCTGGAAAGCTATATCATCTACTCTCGATTTAAGGATCTGGAAACTGCTTTTGCTGAACGCTCACATCTGTTGGTGCACCAGCTTGCCTCATCCATTGAGTATGAGGTTTTCTCGAGCAATACAACAGCGTTGAAAAATGATGTTAAATCTACGCTATCCCAGATGGATGTAAGCAGGGTTGTGGTGCTGGATGCCACAGCCAAACCGCTGGCTGGAGGCTTAGGCGGGAGCCAGGTCCGTTACGAAGACATGTTAGAGAAATCCAATAGCTCAACCCCGAGTTATCAGGATGAAGAGGTACTGGACTTGTATGAACCTATAAAGTTCATACCTGTCGAGTTGAGTGATCTGGATGTAGAAAACGGACTGAAAGCCAGTTCAACCCCGGCTAAGCCCGTTGGTGCTGTCATCATCGAATTCAGCAAGCATCGCATGAATAGCCAAAAACATGAAATTTTGCTGCTCAGCCTTGTTTTCAGCCTATTGGTTTTGATGGTAGCCATGATACTGGCAAGATGGTCAGCACGCAGGATTACGCGCCCTGTCATTGGAATGAACGAAGCAATGCGCAGTTTCGGAGAAGGTAATCTGTATACACGAATATCGCATCAGCCCGATGTTCTTGAGTTGAAAGAGTTGTCCTCAGGCTTCAACGAAATGGCCAAAAACATACAGCATAATCAGTCCATATTGGAAACCCGGGTTGCAGAAAGAACGTCAGCACTGGCAGCAAGCGAGCATGAATCGCGCACCCTGGTTGACCACTCTCCCGACACCATTGCCCGTTATGACAAGGATTTACGTCGCACCTACGTTAATCCGGCCTTTGCTGCAATGACCGAAGGCGGGAGTGACATCTTGCTTGGAAAGAAACCTTCTGAATTTCCCGGCGGACCCAATTCTGATATTTACGAGGACAAGATTAAAGAGGTATTTTCGACAGGTAAAGACGTTCAGTTTGAACTTAAATGGACGGCAAAGGGTGAAAAAGAGACTTGTAGCAGCATCCGATTGACAGCAGAGTACGACATGTCAGGAAGATTAATTTCAGTGCTGGCAGTTGGGCACGACATTACCGAACTGATGGAATCCAAAGAGGAACTCAATCGTAAAGAGTTAGCCAAGTCCCGTTTTCTTGCGGCGGCCGGGCACGACCTCAGGCAGCCGCTCGCAGCCGCTAACCTGTTCATTGATGCACTCAGGTATGCCCAACCAACGAGTGAACAGAAGAAGATCATCCAGCGTCTGGATCAATGCATGTCCACCTTCAATGAACTGCTTGAGTCATTACTTAACATTTCGAAACTGGATGCGGGAATCATCAAGCCTGAATACACTTCATTCAGCATCGCAAATATTTTCAACTGGCTGGAACAAAGTTTCACCCCCATTGCACAGGAAAAACATCTCGATTTTAAAATGTATTTTCCAGGCAAGAAAGAACTTATCGTTTTCAGTGATATCGATTTGATCAAATCGGTGTTAATGAACCTGGTTTCAAATGCAATCAAATATACTTCCAGGGGCAAAGTTCTGGTTAGCGCCAGAAGTCGTGGAGGCGATGTGTTATTTCAAGTCTGGGACACCGGGGTCGGCATTAAGGAGGTTCACTTCCCCTATATCTTTGACGAGTTCTTTCAGATCAACAATCAGCAGCGTGACCGAAAAAGTGGTCTTGGGCTGGGGCTTGCAATTACCAGGCGTTCAATATCTTTGCTGGGCGGAAAGATTACCTTTCGCTCACACTTTGGACGAGGTTCGGTATTTGAGTTTCGGCTGCCCTTGGGTAACTCTAAAGCCGAGGTTGCATCACCACTCGGACACGATGCTGCACTCGGAATCGATACCGATGTTTCATTAGTACGAGGCAAACATTTCGTCATAGTCGAAGATGACGTTCTGGTTGCCGAAGCCCTGCGCAAGTCACTTGAAATGATGGGCGGCATGGTTGAACATTTCAATGATGCTGAAGATGCCTTGCGCAATCCCAGGATTGGGCAGGCTGATTTCTATATCGCTGATTACATGTTGGGCGGCACGCTCAATGGTATTAAATTTCTGCTTCAGCTCAGCTCAAAACTGAACAAACATTTCAATGCTGTGCTGATGACAGGCGATACCTCTCCCTCCTTTATCCATGAGGCGGAGAGATTTGGTTGGCCGGTGTTGCATAAACCAGTCAACTTATCACAATTAATTTATTGGCTCCATGAACAATCCAGAAAATAATAGTAGAATCAACTGATATCCGGATACCATTGTGGATTAGATCAATAAAAAAATTCACAGGATGTTGGCTTGACCGGCAAAATATTAAGGAAGGAATATGAAAATACTGTTGGTTGATGACCATGCATTATTCCGCGAAGGAATGCATTTCGTCCTAGATAAATTGGGGGAGGAGATTGAGATACTGGATGCGGGCAGTTTTTCGGAAGCAGTTAACATTGCCGAGCATAACCCCGATCTTGACCTTGTTTTGCTTGATCTGGATTTTCCCGGCAGCGAAGGTGCGTCTTCAGTCAAGTTGTTCACATCAATTTTCCCGGACTTTCCTGTGGTAGTGATCAGCGCGTCTAAACAACGCGAAGATATCCAGAAGGTAATGAATAGCGGGGCGATGGGCTTTATTTCCAAGTTGTCGTCTGGCAAAGATATGGTTAATGCCTTGCGCCTGGTGCTGGACGGCGGTGTTTACCTGCCGCCGCAATTACTCCAAATTGTTCTGGATCAGGTGCAGGAAGACAAACGCAAATGGGGTACTAATCAATATGGCCTGACCAAGCGCCAGATGGAAGTTCTCAAGCACATCGCCGGAGGGCTGTCGAACAAAGAAATCTGTTTGACAATCGGAATGGCAGAGGGCACAGTTAAGAATCATATCGCTGCAATATTTCATACTTTAAAGGTGAGCAAGCGGATTGATGCAATTCTGGAGGCTAAACGCATCGGCCTGCTTGGGTAGAGTGTTAGACAGACTTATTTCCTGAATGCATAAACCGTTGTGGAGGCCAATAAATTCCACCGTCCAGTACAGGGCGCAAAGCCTGGATCATTTCCTCTCCATGCATCATCTTTGGAATAAACCCTTTCGCACCAGTGTTCATTACCTCCAGAATATCGCTGGTGGAGTCAGAACCACTTATCACCACTAGCGGAACACCGGGATATTTTTTACAAAACAATTCTACAGAAGATACGCCATCCCCGTCTGGTAGATAGAGGTCAAGAACAATAAGATCAAGATCTGGGTTATTCATTGCCTGATTAAGCCCTTCTGATAAATTTCCTGCCTCCAGTATTTCAACGCTGGCATCCATTGATCTCAGGGTGTAACACATACCATCACGGAATAATACATGGTCGTCTATCAATAATATTTTTTTGTGCTTGCCATTGAGTCGCACCAGATGGCCGTTCTGAACTAGAATCTTTGGCAATGCCGAACTGCAATAATTTAAATCACTCGCCAAGTCATTAGCCTTCTGGTAACGATCTTCCGGTTTTTTTTCAAGGCACCTGAGTACGATGACATCCAGTATGTCTGGAATCTGATGGTTCAATAAACTGGGTTTTTTGGGGGGTTCATTCACAATTTTGTACATGATTGAATTGCTGCTTTCCCCCGAGAATGGCGTCTGCCCGGTTAGCATTTGATACAGGACGATACCCAGTGAGAAAATATCAGAACGCAAGTCAATTGACTGTGCCTGAACTTGTTCGGGGGACATGTACGAAGGCGACCCGATCACCTTGCCCAATTGCGTAAGCCACATGGATGAGTCCATTTTCGCAATACCGAAGTCAACCAGTTTGACATGGTTTCCTCTCAATACCACGATGTTCGATGGCTTGATGTCGCGGTGGACTATCCCGTGCTCATGTGCATAAGCCAAACCGACCGCCACTTGAAATGCAATATCCAGTTTTTCAGCAATAGTCCGGTTGTGATCAACCGAAATAATATCTTCCAGCTCGGGGCCTTCCATAAGCTCCATGGCAATATAGACGATATCACCACTTTTACCCAGATCGTGAATGGTAATGATGTTGGGGTGATTTAATCGTCCTGCCGCCTTGGCCTCCTGATAAAACCGGGTTTCGTATTCTTCCTTTTCATCCATATCCAGATGCTGAAGATCAATAGCCTTGACCGCGACTAAACGCTCAATGAGTGGATCATGGGCCTTGTAGACAACGCCCATTTCTCCCCGTCCCAATTCTTCAATAATCTCATAGCGGCCCAGATGGGTTGACACTTTCCGCATGCTTGGATCATAAAACCGCACCACATTCCCGCCGGAAAAATCAGCCTGATTCATGGCTATCTTCGCATGATTAAGCACTTCATCAACCGAAGTATCCTGGTCATCGTACAGATACACACCGATGCTTGACGTAGTGATATATTCGTTCTGCTTAATTTGATAAGGGCTTGCCAAGGCTGCCCGTATTTTCTCGGCAACCCCGGTTATTTGTGGCACCGCATCGGTCTGGCTCTCACAAATATACTCGACGAGTACTGAAAATCCCCCGCCGAAGCGCGCTACGGTATCTTCTTCACGAACACAGAATTTAAGGCGCTTGGCAACTTCTGTCAGCAGCATATCTCCAATTTCATGTCCCAGTGTATCGTTCAAAACTTTGAATTTATCAAGTTGGAGGAACATCAGCGCACCGCAGTGGGCTTTACGATTGCCCGAGTTGAGGGCATTCGTAAGCCGGTCTATTAATAGCCGGCGATTAGGCAGGCCGGTGAGTGCGTCATAATTGGCCAGCCAAAAGATACGCTCATCCTTTTTATCGTTTTCAGTAATGTCGGAAAACTGTGCAACGTGGCGAAACACGCTGCCATCCGGGCGGCGCAGTATTTGAATATGGGCTGATTCCAGGTAAATTTCCCCGTTTTTTCTTTTTGACCAAATATTTCCCTGCCAACTTCCCTCGTTAAGCAGGGATTGCCACATGTTCTTAAAGAATTCATTGTCATGCCGCCCGGATTGGAAAATCTTTGGGTCTTTGCCCAGCACTTCATCCAAAGTAAAGCCGGTCACACGAGTGAAAGTCTGGTTAACATCGACAATATGATTGTTCTCATTCGTCACCAGGATCGCTTCCGCATTGGACTGGTAGGTTAAAGCGGCCAGCTTCATGGATCGTTCAGAGTCATTCAATATTTCCGACATCTGGTTGAATGCCGCAGTCAGTTTTGCTATTTCGTCCTGACGCCCTTTGCCCAGTTCAATTGGGGAAAAATGTTCGATACTGCCACCATGCTGCAATCCTTCCATCATGGATTGCATCCTGGCCAGCGGGTTCATGAGTCTTTTAATCAACCAGGCGATTGAGAAAAAAAGCAAAATCTGAAGCAGGATCTGCCCTACCCATAACAATACCTTGCTATGCTGGAGAGTATTAAATTCCTCGGTCATGTCGAGGACAATGCTCGCAGCGCCGTTTACAGAGCCCACTTTGACTTGATGGCACTTCAGGCAATTGGTGCCGCGAAAATTGGTGCTAACAATGAAGGGCACCACTGCACGAATTGTGGGGGAGCTTTCTTCATTTCCCAATTGAAATTGGGGGCGTCTGGATTCAATCGCACGCCTGTCCAGATCGTCCTTGACTTGCTCTTCAGGCAGGCCGGGACCAAATTGATCCTGTACCTGCCTGGTACGGGCGATACGCAACTCCTTCACATTCTCTGAGGCACCCATCTTGGCGATGAAAAGACGGCGATAGTCGGGATTGGAAATCATGCCTGTAACCATGAGCATGTTCATGCCGTTGATTATTCCATCGCCAAAGGTTTCAGCACGTTTTTGTGCTCCATTCAAGATCTCTCCCTTGATGTTTTCCAGCACCCAAAAGTGCGCGAAGGTTAATACAATAAACAACAACACCTGAATAGGAATGTTTAGTTTAGTTGCAATACCGAGTGAATTCCACCAACTTTTCATAAGGTGTGTGAATATTCGAAGCATGCTTCGATTGTATTAGTCAAAAAGTGGGCAATCTTGAGAACGCGCATAATAGTAGAAGAATAGGTAATTTTCCATCTGTATTTGCCTATGCGAAGGAATATCAAGGAGGGAATTGTTAGAAGTTGCAGAAAGTCTGCCGTTAGTTTGTGACTTACAACGGAATCATGTTGCCGTCCAATTTGTGCGAACTATTTCAAGAAGCCACACTGAGCAACGGCAATACTTTCTTTCATCTCTGAGACGACGCACAGAATCGCATTACTGATTTTCAGAAAATGGTATATGGCGAAATTGAATTCGAACTCAGCTACAAGTATGGAGAAAAACACTCTGATAATGGCAGAAATTACCAATGCTGATAGAGAGGTTGCCGTCATGGAGGTCGACAATATCGGGACTGAATAACTTAAACAACAGTTAGACATTTCCATAAATTTCAAGAACACATTGCAATTGACCGAAATTAGCGATCAAGCAGGGGCAGATAAATTGTGTGTTTGCATGGAGAATAGTAATTTACCTCCGTACATATATATAAACATAATAAGTAAACAATAATTTCTTGGTTCAGTAATTACTGGCATCTATTTATAGTGCGCTTTGTCAGAAGGTTTAAACCACGGAGAACACAATGAAAAAAATCTTTTTAGCTGTAGCACTCATATCCTCATTATTCACCAGCGTTGTGTATGCAACAGATATTTCGCTGCTGAACGTTTCATATGATCCCACGCGCGAGTTGTATCAGGATTTCAATGCGGCATTTTCAAAATACTGGCAAGCCAAAACGGGTGATGTGGTTACTGTAAAACAATCTCATGGTGGCTCAGGCAAGCAGGCACGCTCGATCATAGATGGCCTTGAAGCCGATGTCGCCACACTTGCATTGGCGGCTGATATTGATGCGCTTGCAGACCATGGCAACCTGGTTCCTGCAAATTGGCAAACCCGTTTAAAAAACAACAGCACTCCTTATACATCCACTATTGTATTGCTGGTGCGTAAAGGCAATCCCAAAAATATCAAGGATTGGAGCGATTTGATTAAGCCTGGTGTGGCTGTAATTGTTGCCAATCCAAAAACTTCAGGTGGTGCACGCTGGGCTTATCTGGCCGCGTATGGTGACGCACTGAGACATAATAACAACGATCAAGCCAAGGCTAGGGAATATATCACCAAAGTGTACGCAAATGTGCCGGTGCTCGATTCAGGTGCACGCGGTGCCACGGTTACTTTTGCCGAACGCGGAATCGGTGATGTATTGCTGGCATGGGAAAGCGAAGCTGATCTCGTATTCAAAGAATTCGGCAGGGATAAATTTGAAGTCGTGGTACCGAAGCAGAGCATTCTGGCTGAACCACCTGTGACTGTGGTGGATAAAGTGGTTGACAAACACGGCACACGCAAAGTGGCTGAAGCCTATCTGGAGTATCTCTATTCTCCGGAAGGCCAAGAGATTGCAGCCAGAAACTTTTACCGTCCGAGAGATGCCAAAGTGGCTGCGAAATATGCGAACCAGTTTCCTAAAATTAACCTTTTCACCATCGATGATACCTTTGGCGGTTGGACAAAAGCTCAAAAGGAACATTTTGCTGATGGTGGCGTGTTCGACCAGATTTACACCAGGAAGTAAATATTTTTGATGTGATGCTGGAAAAGCGTAATTTTTGGAGAAAATAATGAGTATCGTGGCAATCAATGCAAGAAATCAGTTCAAAGGCAAGATCATTGAAATCGTAACAGGACCGGTCGTTTCGGAAATAGTCGTGGGGACTCCATTTGGAGCCGTGACTTCGGTTATCACGACCCGTTCTATAAAGGAACTTGGCCTGGAAATCGGTTCGGACGTGCTTGCACTGATCAAGTCTACTGAAGTGGCAATTGCTAAACTTTAAACATCTGTCGCTCATTCACTTTCCGGAAGCATGATCCGGACTGCAGGGGCAGGTGACTGCCCCTATTTTATTGGATGATTACCTTATTTGAAGAAATTGAGAAAAATGGCAAATCAATTTACAGTAAATTCAATTCAAAATGAGGTTAGGGATGTACTCAGCTTGGATAGCAATGATTACCGTGTTGAGGTGCACGAGGGAGATATTCAGGGGCATTTTATTGGCATCCAACTGAAAAGCACTTTTCAACCGATTTACGATTTATCGAAGAATGTGACTTTTGGTTTTGAGGCGTTGCTTAAAGCACAAGACAGTAAAACCGGAGCAATCGCTCCACTCAAAGCTTTTGAACAGGCCGAAATTTCCGGGCAGCTCATAAAATTTGACCGGGTGTGCCGTACTTTGCATACGTTGAATTTCCTTAATCTACCGCCGGGTA
>Ga0007882_10001931_pt1 | contig 11849 bp, 9 predicted proteins | sample CryBogCBH12Aug01_FD_71195 | JGI IMG/M metagenome (GOLD analysis project Ga0007882, IMG submission 71195) | Freshwater microbial communities from Crystal Bog, Wisconsin, USA - CBH12Aug09.1 | ecosystem: Environmental > Aquatic > Freshwater > Lake | place: Crystal Bog, Wisconsin, USA | collected... | reverse complement strand
GTTTGTCATTGTTTTTTCTTGTTATTAACTTGCACGAATGCCGTTGGATTTGATTTTATTTAAAGAAAATAAATCTATTATCATAGGCAGGGGGCTTCGGGAATAATAAATCAGCAGTTTTTATTATGTCAGGACATAGCAAATGGGCGACCATTAAAAGGAAAAAGGCGGTAACTGATCAGAAAAGAGGAAGTTTGTTTACCAAACTGGTCAAGGAAATTACGATAGCGGCAAAAATGGGGGGAGGGGATGCCTCAGGTAATCCTCGTCTCAGACTTGCTATTGATACGGCGAGGGATAATTCCATGCCTATGGATAATATTCAGCGTGCTATAAAGAAAGGTACCGGGGAGCTTGAGGGTGTGACTTATGATGAAATTACTTATGAGGGTTATGGTCCAGCAGGAATTGCTCTGATTATTGAGACTGCAACGGACAATCGTAATCGGACTGTGGCTGATATCCGGCATATTATGAGTCGCAATAATGGTTCTCTGGGTGAAGGAGGCAGTGTGAGCTGGATGTTCCAGCGCAAGGGATGTCTTGATGTGCCAAGGGCTGCTGCAAGTGAGGATCAGCTTATGGAAATATTGCTGGATTCGGGGCTTGAAGATCTCAATGTGGATGATGAGAACTATTTTACAGTCATCACGGATGTTAAGGACCTTGAAACGGTTAAAAAAGCACTTGACGAGGCGGGTATCGCTTTTGAGAATGCGAAGAGCGATCTTATTCCTGAAAATTATATAGAACTTGAAGCTGAGGATGCACGGAAAGTCATCAAGCTGATTGATGCGCTGGAAAGCAATGATGATGTTCAGGCAGTCTACAGTAATATGGAGATCAGCGAGAGTGCAATGAGCAGCTTAAACGAATAGAGGATGGTTGTTCTCGGGATTGATCCCGGAAGCCTGAATACCGGTTACGGGGTGATACACCATGATTCCGGAGGGTTTAGTGTGCTTGTCTGCGGTGTAGTCCGTCTTCATCACCAAAGGAGTCATGCTGAGCGGATTGGAGAGATTTATCGGGAGCTTGCCAAGGTTATAGATGATTTTCGACCTGAACGAGTGGCCTTGGAAACTGCTTTTTTGAGCAGAAATGTTCAGTCGGCTTTGAAGTTAGGTCAGGTGCGGGGTGCGGTTATAGCTCTTGTAATGAACCAGAATCTTACCCTGCATGAGTATGCTCCGCGTGAAGTGAAGTCGGCGATTACTGGAAGAGGCTCTGCAAGCAAGGAGCAGGTTTCGTTTATGGTTGCAAACATGCTTGGTCTTACGGTGGCTCCTAAGCCTTATGATGTTACTGATGCACTTGGAATAGCCCTTTGTGATCTGCTGAGAGGCGACAGCAGAAAGGTTTTTTTTCCGGCAGGAAAAAAACAATCCGGGGCAGGAAGCTGGTCGAAGTTTGTTGCTGCTTCACCTGATAAGGTTATCAGGTAGTTTTGGGTAATCGATAATTAAATTGCCTGTGTTGAAAGAGTTGCTCTGACTCCCAAAAATAAAATCTAAGCTGTGGAAGGTCGTATTTTTAATCTGCCTAATTCTCTTAGTTTCCTGAGAATAATACTGATACCCTGGTTTCTTTATTATTTTCATACAGGTCATATCAAGACGTCCATTGCGATAATGATTGTAGCTCTTTTGAGTGACTGGTTTGATGGTCGGGCTGCTCGATGGACTAATGATGTTTCTGAAATGGGGAAAATTCTTGATCCACTCGCCGATAAACTCTGTCTTGCAAGTGTTGCGGTTTATTTTCTCTGGATCGGCCAGTTGCCCTTATGGTTTGTGGTTTTTGCTGTTCTCCGCGATACTTTGATTTTTATCGGAGCTGCGTATGTGAGATTTCATTATTCCGTAGTTACGACTTCTCTCTGGCCTGGTAAGTGGGCGGTAGGTTTTGTTTCGATGATGTTTATTGCCATGGTTTGGCCACATCCCGTTTTTCAGCAATACCCGGTTAAGGAATTTTTTTTATACCTCTCCACCATCATGCTTCTTTACTCTTTTTTCCTTTATTGCGTGAGGTTTTATAAAATCCATAAGGGATTGGATTACAGTACCTGAGTTCCTTAGAATGTATTGTCAGAGGCCCAGAGTTGCGTAGTTTTGCCCGGCGGTCAGTCTTGCCATACCTGTTTTACGGTATCGACATTTATACCCTTCGGGTATTGATAACTTTTTATGAAATCAAGAAACGTGAATTTTTTGGCACGCTAACCTCCTTTTTAGTAGATGGTTAGCTTGTATTAACAGGCTTTAGTCTGCTGAAGACGGAGTGTTGATAACTTGTTGACAGAATGTGGGCAGGTGTCAGTAACGCCCTGTTTATCAAAGCAGGGCGCACTGTTCGGTGTTGATAACTTTTATTTGTTTTTTGCTACAACTGTAGCCATGAGTGAAGCTTCGCAGACCAGTTCGCCTCGAACATAGGCTTTTGCGTCAAACTGACAGACACTTCTGCGCATGTTGGTCATGGTTGCTTCAATGACCAGGGTGTCACCAGGAAGAACAGGTTTTCGGAATCGGGCTTTGTCGATACCCATAAAGTATACAACGCTTTCCTTGATTTTATCGTTACCATTGAGCATCATGATACCGCCGGTCTGAGCCATTGCTTCAAGGATCAGAACTCCTGGCATAATTGGATTGCCTGGAAAATGGCCTTGGAAGAACGGTTCGTTCATGGTGACATTTTTGATCGATACAATTTTTTCGTCGAGTTTGAACTCAACAATCTTGTCGATTAAAAGGAAGGGGTAGCGGTGAGGAAGAATGTTCAGGATTGCATTGATGTCAAAAATAACTCCGGCTTTTTTATCGTGCTGGTATTGTCTGGCTAGTTTGTTTCGATCGGCATATTTTTTGAGCTGTTTGACGAATTCCACATTTGAAGCATGACCTGGTCGGGCAGCAAGCACCTGTGCCTTTATGGGCATCCCAAGGAGGGCTATGTCTCCCAGCAGGTCGAGGAGTTTATGGCGGGCAGGCTCGTTTTTGAAGCGAAGCTCACGGTTGTTGAGAATACCGTTTTCACCAAGGACAAGATGATTGCTGTCGATTCCGAGTTTATTGCCTAGGTCGGCAAGCTCCTCTTTTTGCATGGTTTTGTCGATAATGACAATGGCATTGTCTATATCTCCGCCTTTAATGATGCCCTGGTTGGCAAGGGCTTCAACTTCGCTGAGGAAACAGAATGTTCTGGAAGGAGAAAAATCCTTGACAAATTCGGTGTCCAGATTAAAAAGACCTGAATGCTGCGAGCCGAGAGCTGGGTTTTTGTAGTCCACCATGACGGTGATTCTGAAGTCGTCCAATGGCAGTGCTACAATGTCGACTCCGTTTTCAGAGTCGTGGTATTCAATGGTTTCGTCAATGACCAGGTAATTTTTTGGTTCCTCCTGTTGCTGGAAACCGGCCCCAAGCAGAGCCTCTGCAAAGGGGTGTGAACTTCCGTCCATGACCGGAGGCTCGGGCCCACTCATTTCAATGCGGCAGTTGTCAATCTGGAGGCCGTAAAGCGCGCCAAGAACGTGTTCGGTGGTATGCACTTTTACATCATTGACGGCGATAGTGGTACCTCGCAGAACATCAACCACATTGTCGATCAGTGCTGGTATTTCAGGACTGTTTTCAATATCTGTCCGGACAAAACGGTACCCGTAGTTGACCGGGGCTGGTTTGAAAGTGATCATGCACTCTTTGCCGGTGTGCAGTCCTGTACCCCAGAGGGAAACTTCTTTTTGAAGTGTGCGCTGATGAATGAGCATATTGTAATAGTTAGGTCCTGCGTGAAAAAGCCGTGCAGGAGATGAACTTGAATTGTAATGATGAAAAAAACTAAGCTTTTAAGATAATAAAGATCGATATCCTGTTCAAATCAAGCTTTTTTTGAGGTGGCCTGTTCAAATCCTTATGAAGTGATCTGAAGGGCAAAGTGTGTCAGAGCTTTTTCAAGAAGGAGCGGGTGGGTTATGTTGTTACCTGCAATAATGCTTTTTCTTTGGAATACATCGGTATCTCCTGTAAAGTCGGTGACTGTGCCTCCTGCTTCGCGGACAAGGAGTACACCTGCCGCAAAATCCCATGGAAAAAGCCTGTATTCCCAGAATCCATCAAAGCGTCCACAGGCGGTGTAAGCAAGATCGATGGCTGCTGAGCCGGCACGCCTGATCCCGGCTGAATCGTGAATGACCTCTTTCATCATGCCGATATAAGACTCTATATAATGATATTCCTTGAATGGAATACCTGTAGCCATGAGAAAACTTTCCTTGTCTGAGCGACTTGAAACAGTGATTTTTTTTCCGTTCAGGTAAGCTCCTTGACCTCTTTCAGCCGTAAAGAGTTCTTTGAGGACGGGTTGATAGACAACGCCCGTTTGCAGGTTATTATTCTTGTCTTTAAGCGCTATGCTTATTGAAAAAACGGGAAATGAGTGAATAAAATTGAGGGTGCCATCAAGAGGATCTACAATCCATGTTCTTCCTGAAGTACCAGATATCAGTGTCCCTTCTTCACAGAACATACTGTCTGCGGGAAAGCTTTCTGTGATAATTGTGCTGATTACTGATTCACATGCTTTGTCAACGTCGGTGACAAAATCCTTAAAATCTTTGGCCTGGATTTCCTGGTTGGATAGTTCTCCGAATTTATCGAGGGTGATAGCTCCTGCGGCTTGAGCAGCTCTGATGGCTGTCTGCAGTTCTTTACTTATTGTTTTCATGTGAATCAGGACATATGAGTTGTTTTAATCGCGATCAATATAACATTTCAACTCATTCTTTTATTCCAATGGCTGTTGTGGGGAAGGCGCAAGCGCTTATTTTGGTATTACAGCGGTATGTCGGGGAATTATCCGTACAATCTATCTGTTTCTTATTTATAATGATAAGGTGATTTTACAATCTTAATGACAATTAAAATGAAACTCAATATTACAAAGTTGGCGATCTGTATCGGCATATGTTTTTTGTTTGCTTTTGCAGGAAGCACTTTTACGCCGACCCCAGGGTCTGAGTGGTACTATTCAGTGCTCCATAGACCTTCATGGAATCCTCCTGACTGGCTTTTTCCTCCTGCATGGACTCTGTTGTTTCTGTTGATGAGTATTGCTCTTTATCTTGTCGATCAAGAGAGGTCTGAGAATGCAAAGACAAAGGCTGCCTTCACAGTATTTGGTGTTCAGCTTCTGCTGAATTTGAGCTGGTCGGCGGCATTTTTTGGTCTTCACTCCCCTTTGATTGCGCTGGTAGTGATTGTACTGCTCTGGTTGGCAATTGTGCTGACTATTGTGAAGTTCAAAGCTGTTTCGCCGATTGCAGGGTATCTCCTGATTCCATACCTTTTATGGGTGAGTTTTGCATCGGTTCTTAATTTTACGATATGGAGGATGAACTGAGGTCTGTATTGGAGAGTAGGATTGTTGGTTCTGCTCCGGTTTATTTTACCCGGGGCAGATTCACTTTTTAGTCAATTGCTAAATCGATAGGGAAGCCAATAATACTCTTGATTTATTTAAACCTCTCTAAGTTTTCCAGTGCTTTTTTGCCTGCGGATTTGAGAGTGAGGTCTCCGTCATTTTTGTGTACAAGGCTTGAGGATATTATTATGTAGTAACCATCTTTGAAGATGTTGATGCCATTTGCAGCAATAAAGGTATCATTGCCGATTTCTTTGATATCGGTTTTTGAGTTGACAATCATCTTTTTGCTCTCACGGTAAATTGTTTCGGATCCGACACCAGCAGGCGGCATAAATGAGTCCTGAGTGAGTGATATCTGCAGGAACCGTCTCGATGAAGAATTTACGGGCTTGTAAAAGCAGATTTTCTGGCCTACAGCTTTGGTTTCACTTTTTTTTCCGTCCTCTACAGCCTCTCCAAGTAGTTCCGCTGCCTCAACTTTACTGATCAATAGCTCTGGTTCCAGTATATTTCCTTGTGTTGAGTTTGTTGCTAATTGTGCTGGTGCGTTGTTTTCTTGCGGTTTTTCATTGTTTTGGCAGGCATTAAGGGAAAGGCATAGTATTGCAATGAATATTTTTATGATTCTCATGATGCAGGGATAGGTTGGGATTGAGTAATTCGAATGTATACAACCGAAAAGCGCAGCTCATGCTGCGCTTTTCGGTTGTAATTACTGTTTGAGGATCTAAGCGGATATTAATCCTCTTCGTTTGAGCGAAGGTTTTCAAGAACACCGAAATCTTCGAGCGTGGTGACATCTCCTTTGATCTCATTGCTTGTGGCAAGCTCGCGAAGGAGGCGGCGCATGATTTTTCCGCTGCGGGTTTTCGGAAGACCTTTTGCCCATCTGATTTCATCAGGTTTTGCAATCGGTCCGATTTCCTTGGCAACGTGGTTGCGCAGTTCTTCACGGAGCTTCATGTCGCCTACATATTCATCTTTCAGCGTTACGAAGGCTACGAGAGCATTGCCTTTCAGCTCATCTGGACGGCTGACAACGGCTGCTTCTGCAACAGCTTCGAAGGAAACGAGGGCACTTTCGACTTCACTGGTACCAAGGCGGTGACCTGAAACGTTGACGACATCATCAACACGTCCCATAATCCAGATGTATCCGTCCTCATCCTTTCGTGCGCCGTCTCCGGTAAAGTACATGCCTGGGAATTCTGACCAGTAGGTAGATTCGTATCGTTTGTTGTCGCCGTAAATAGTGCGAAGCATTGATGGCCATGGCTGTTTAATAACAAGGTAGCCGCCTTCATTGGCATTGCACGGGGTTCCGTCTTTGTGAACCACGTCAACAGCGATACCTGGCAGTGGGCGTGTTGCCGTCCCTGGTTTTGTTGGAGTTGCACCTGGAAGAGGAGAGACCATGATGCCGCCGGTTTCAGTCTGCCACCAGGTATCGACGATAGGACATCTTTCCTGTCCCACAACTTTGTGATACCACATCCATGCTTCAGGGTTGATTGGTTCTCCTACAGTTCCCAGCAGGCGGAGCGAGCTGAGGTTGTGTTTTGTGACCCATTCGTTTCCTGCGCGTATAAAGGCGCGGATGGCGGTTGGCGCGGTATAAAGAATAGTTACTTTGTGGCGGTTGATGATGTCCCAGAATCTGTCCCACTGAGGATAGTTTGGAGCACCTTCGTACATAAGGAGTGTTGCCCCGTTGAGAAGCGGTCCGTAAACCATGTAGCTGTGTCCGGTAATCCAGCCTACATCAGCGGTACACCAGTAGATGTCTTCGTCTTTGATATCGAAAACGTATTTGAAGGAACTCGCGGCATGTACCATATATCCGGCAGTAGTATGCAGGATACCTTTTGGCTTTCCGGTTGAACCGCTGGTATAGAGGACGAAGAGTGGATGTTCTGATTCTACTTCTACTGGTTCGCATTCGTCAACGGCTAGACCCATAAGATCGTGCCACCAATGGTCCATGCCGTTATGCATGTGGACTTCATCATTGGTTACTTTCAGGACGATGACGCTTCTGATTGATGGGGTATTGACGATTGCTTCATCAACAATATTCTTAAGATTAATGGATCCTCCGCGACGTCTTGTGCCGTCTGCACAGATGACCATTTTAGCACGTGAATCGTTAACACGTTCTGTAATAGCGTGTGCTGAGAAACCTGCAAAAATAACATTATGGACAGCCCCAACGCGTGCACATGCAAGTACTGCAATGACGAGTTCAGGAACCATGCCCATATAGAGGGCAACCCTGTCGCCTGGTTTTATTCCGGCGATTTTAAGGACGTTTGCAAATTTACTCACTTGACGATGAAGTTCACCGTAGGTCAGAACGCGCTCGTCTCCTTCTTCACCTTCCCAGATAATGGCTGCCTTGTTTTTTCTCCAGCTTTTAACATGGACATCAAGGGCATTGTAGCAGATATTTGTTTTACCACCGTTAAACCATTTTGCATAAGGGGTATTCCATTCCAGCACGGTATCCCACTTTTTAAACCAGTGAAACTGTTCAGCAATGCCGCCCCAATAAGCTTGAGGATCAGCAGCAGCTGAAGCATAGAGTTTTTCATATTCCTGCATAGAGGAGATATGTGCGTTATCCGAAAAATCTGCCGGAGGCGGAAATTTTCGTTTTTCAGACATAACAGAACTGATCGAGTTTTCGGTTTGCTGGGTGCTGGATGTTGTTTCGTCTGTAGCCATTGATACCAGATTTATGTGTTGAAAAAAAAGGAGACTACCCCCAATCACAGGTATTTGTGAACAAAGAAAATCAGTGGTTGAAGCGGAGAAAAAATATCGTACAGCAAGTTCAATACTTTACAAAAGAATTTCACATAAAAAAAATCATCTTGAAAGAATTCGGAATATGTCTCGACTTATTGTCGACTATTTTACTACAAAACTAACCAATTTGTCAGGAATAACGATTTCCTTGACAATTGTCTGTCCTTCAAGAAATTTAAGAACCGATTCCACCTTTCTGGCCTCTGCGAGGAGCGATTCTATGGAGCTTTCAGCCGACGCAAGAAAGGTGCCTCTGAGTTTCCCATTAACCTGAACAGCAATGGTCAGTACTGAATCTTTGACGAGTTCAGGGTCAAATGAAGGGAAGGTGGATGAGCTTATCGATGAGTTATGTCCGATGGCTTCCCATAGTTCCTCTGCAAGGTGTGGCGCATAGGGCGCAAGCATGATGAGGAGCGTTTCGATGGCCTTGAGGTTTTTGCATTCAGCTTTTTGCAGTTCGTTGACAAAGACCATCATCTCAGCTATTGCTGTATTGAATTTGAGATTTTCGGTGTCTTCGACAACTTTTTTTATGGTTTTGTGCATACGCCTCAATAGCTCTTCGGGCATCGCTTCATCAGTCAGTGAAGTGGCTTGTACTGAATGTTCGGGATAAATCAATCGCCACACTTTTGAAAGGAAGCGGCTTATACCTTCAATACCGTTGGTGTTCCATGGCTTGACTTGTTCAAGTGGGCCAAGAAACATTTCATAGAGACGCACCGCATCAGCGCCGTAACGTTCCAGCACGTGGTCGGCCGGGATAACGTTGCCACGGGATTTTGACATTTTCTCGTTGTCTTCGCCAAGGATCATGCCCTGGTTGAACAGCTTTTTAAATGGTTCTTTTGAACTGACGACACCGATATCGAAAAGAACCTTATGCCAGAACCGTGCGTAGAGGAGGTGAAGGACTGCATGTTCTGCACCTCCGATATAGAGGTCAACATTCATCCAGTATTTTTCCTTTTCAGGATCGATAAGCTGAAAGCTGTTCTGAGGATCAATGAAACGGAGATAATACCAGCAGCTTCCTGCCCATTGAGGCATGGTGTTTGTTTCTCTCCTGAAAGCTCCGTGTTCATCGGATCCTAAGAGCCAGTGAGGAATGTTGGCCAGAGGAGATTCTCCAGTTGACGATGGATGATAAGCCTCAACGTCGGGAAGAACAAGGGGAAGGTTCGTTTCCGTGCGAATGGTGCCGTCTTCATAATGCTTGATCGGAATTGGTTCGCCCCAGTATCTCTGGCGGCTGAATATCCAGTCGCGGAGTTTGTAGTTAACCTTTTTTTCTCCGACTTTTTTTGTTTCGAGCCATGAAGCCATTCTTTCAAAGGCTTCACTGAACTTGAGCCCGTCGAGTGTTATTTCGTTGTTGGAAGAGTTGACACAGGTACTGTCCTTGTCTTCAAAAACTTTTTCCTGAACATTATGAGGGCTTTTTATGACCTCGATGATTGGGAGGTTGTATTGTTTGGCAAACTCCCAGTCTCTCTGGTCGTGAGCCGGAACGGACATGATGGCCCCTGTGCCGTAGCTTGTCAGAACAAAGTCGGATATCCAGACGGGCAGAGGTTGATCTGTAGCCGGATTTATGGCATAAGAACCGGTAAAAACACCGGTTTTTTCTTTCTGAAGTCCGGTCCGCTCAAGTTCTGTTTTGAGTTTTGCCTGTTGGATATAATTTTTTACTTCAACCAACTGGGGTGCTGTGGCAAGCTTTTCAGCAAGTGGATGTTCTGGAGAAATAACAAGGTATGTGGCTCCAAAAAGAGTGTCGGGTCTGGTTGTATAGACTCTCAGTTTCTTGTTGTGGCAACGGAGTTCAAAATCAATGTTGACTCCTTCTGAACGTCCAATCCAGTTTCGCTGCATCTGCTTGACGTTCTCCGGCCATTCAAGTTCATCGAGATCAGAGAGAAGACGATCGGCGTATGCTGTAATTTTCAGTACCCATTGTCGCAGAGGGCGGCGGACAACGGTGTGGCCGGCAGCAATTTTTTCTTCAACTTCTTCATTTGCCAGAACGGTTTTGAGTTCTTCACACCAGTTGACGTCAACTTCCGACATATAGGCAAGTCCCATCTCATAGAGCTTGAGAAATATCCACTGTGTCCATTTTAAATATCCTGGATCTGTGGTATTGATTTCTCTCTGCCAGTCGTAGGAAAAACCCATTGCCTGAAGGGTTTCCTTGAAGCTTCTGATGTTATTTTCAGTGGTTGTTTTAGGGTGGGTTCCTGTTTTGATGGCAAACTGTTCTGCCGGAAGTCCAAAAGCGTCCCAACCCATCGGGTGCAGTACATTGTAACCGCAGCTTCTTTTATAGCGTGCGGTAATGTCAGATGCCGTATATCCTTCAAGATGTCCTACATGGAGTCCTGTTCCACTTGGATAGGGAAACATGTCGAGTACATAGTACTTTGGTTTATCAGGTTCTTGCCCTGATATAAAAGTATTATGTTCCTGCCAGTAGGCCTGCCACTTTTTTTCTATTTTTGAAAATTCGTACTTCATGGGTTTTTAATGAATTACGTTGTGTCCCTGATCCATCGAGCCAGGGGAATACAACGGGCATAACGGAACGAATTACAGGAAGTAACAAAAAAAGCAGTGCAGGTTTAACTGCACTGCTTTTTTGCTTGTGGTGACTACTTATTTTCGGTGCCGGGTTCGTTTGGTGTTTCATTTCCCGATGTTTGCTCTACAGCTTTTATTGAAAGAGCAAAACGGGTTTTTCCTGTACGTGGATCCTTGCGGACATCAACCAGTTTGACCTTGACTTTATCACCCACTTTGAGGTGGTCGCTGACTTTAGTGACTCTTTCATTCGCTATTTCAGAAATGTGTACAAGGCCATCGGTTTTGGGAAGAAATTCCACAAATGCACCTAGCTCATCGCGAACGTCGCGAACTTTTCCGACATAAATGGTACCTACTTCGGGTTTTGCGATAAGGCTTTTTATGGTGGCAAGAGCAGCATTTGTTCCTTCGCTCGTTGAACAGGCTATGGTGACAGTGCCATCGTCTTCAATGTTGATTTCTGCACCGGTTTCCTCAGTAATACTGCGGATGGTTTCCCCACCTTTTCCGATAATCATACCGATACAGTCAACAGGTACTTTTATGGAGGTGAGTTTTGGTGCAAAGTTTGCAAGATCCTGACGGGATGCGGGTATGGCTTCTTCCATTTTGTTCAGAATATGAAGCCTTCCTTTACGAGCCTGCTCAAGAGCTGCTTCGAGAATATGATAATCAAGTCCGTTGATCTTTATGTCCATCTGGCAGGATGTAATACCGTCTCTGGTGCCGGCGACTTTGAAATCCATGTCTCCAAGATGGTCCTCATTACCGAGAATATCTGAAAGTACAGCGTACGATGATCCTTCCTTGATGAGTCCCATGGCGATGCCGGATACCGGCTTTCTGATTGGAACGCCTCCATCCATGAGGGCGAGTGTTCCGCCACAGACTGATGCCATTGATGAAGAACCGTTAGATTCAAGGATGTCGGAAACGATGCGGATGGTATAAGGGAATTCCTGTTCGGTAGGTGCTACCATTTTTATCGATCGTTCTGCAAGATTGCCGTGACCGATTTCTCTGCG
>Ga0007882_10001925_pt1 | contig 11864 bp, 12 predicted proteins | sample CryBogCBH12Aug01_FD_71195 | JGI IMG/M metagenome (GOLD analysis project Ga0007882, IMG submission 71195) | Freshwater microbial communities from Crystal Bog, Wisconsin, USA - CBH12Aug09.1 | ecosystem: Environmental > Aquatic > Freshwater > Lake | place: Crystal Bog, Wisconsin, USA | collected... | reverse complement strand
CCGCAGCAGCAGGCGCAGACGTTCGGCGCCCCGCTTGATATGGGCAAGCGCCTGTTGAACGTCCTGGTCTGGGTGATGGGCTTCCAGTAATTGGCCAAGGCGCGAGGTAAAGACCAGTTGCTTGCGGACAGGCTCCTGAAGATGATGCGCCAGTACATTGGTGAATTGTTCCAGAACCCGGTTCTTTTCCCGGAGATCCTCCTCGAAGCGCTTGCGTTCGGTAATGTCGTGCTGGGAAACGACAAAATGGGTAATGATGCCGTCGCCACCTTTTACCGCCGAGACCATCAGCCAGTTCGGATGATCCGTGCCATCCTTGCGCCGGTCCCAGATTTCTCCCTGCCATCCGCCGGTTTGCCGGATGGTCTCAGCCATGGCGTGGTGAAACTCCGCGTCATGCCGAGGAGATCTCAGCAGACGCGGCGTTTTGCCGATGAGTTCCTCGGCGGTGTAGCCGGAAATCTCGGTGAACGCCCGATTGACCCGCAGGATCACCTCATCGGCATCGGTGACGACCATTCCTTCCTGGGATTCGAAGGCCACCGCCGCGATCCGCAGATCGGCTTCCGCCTGTTTGCGAACGATTTCCTTCTCAGCCAACAGCAGTTCATAGGCTCGCCGCCGTCGTTGTTGGAAAAACAGTCCGAAACCGGCTACCAGCGCCAGAAGCGCGAACAATCCACACTGCTGGGCGACATTCCTGTGCCACTCGGCAAAGACATCCGGCAAATTGCGCCCGACCGCCAGCACGAGCGATTTGCTCATCGGCACCTCGGCCGGCCGGATGGTTCTGAGGGCGACCAGAGACCTCTCCTGGCCGGAGGCAAAACCGCTGCCGATAAGGATCGCCGCCTTCTGACCGGCATCGACGAAACGGGGGTCGAAATGGCCGGGTTTGGCCGGATCGTCTTCACCGGCGACCGGCGGTGCCGGGATCTTCAGAAATAACTTGCCGTCACCATGCGCCAGGCAGGTCCACATATCCGGCGCATAGCTGACCGACGCCAGCAGGATGGAGAAATATCCAGGGTCAAGGCTTGCCAGAATAATCCCATCGAATGCGCCATTTTCATCAACCAATATGCGCACTAAATTAATAACATACTCATTGGTTTCCGCCAGAAAAGGTTGCGATACATACAGTATATCTGGGTTCATCCCGTGAATAGCTATCTGAAAATAGTCGCGATCTTTAAAGTTTTGGCCGATAAATCTGTCGGGATTTCTCGCGATTAGTGTTCCGTTTTTGTCAAATATGGTAACGGCGCGCATTCCAGGGGTTGCATCCCGCATCGCCTGCAGGCGGCGGTTGACCAATGCCGTGGCATCTTTTTGCGCCTTCAGATAGGGCAGGTCGCCCCGGATGGTGTTCAATCCAAGATGGGTTGCCACCAGTTGCCGCCCAAGATTCTCATCGATAACCCTGGCCTGGGTGGCCAGCCGCTCGCGTTCCCGGGCGTCAATACTGATGCGGTCAGAGTATAAATTTCCGCCCATGACGCTTCCGAGGATGAATAGCGCCGCCCCGAGCCACAGTCGTTGGGAAATAAAAGAACTGCTATTCAATCCGATCCTGCCCCCCGGAGCCGTGATCATCGCCCAAGGCGACGACGGTTTCCAGTGCCGTGTGGCAGAATCTTATTCCCTTCGATCGCCGAGGTTTTCGCCGGTGATCCGATCCTGAGACTTGGTGCCCAAGCGTCAGGATCGGACCACCAACTATTTGAATTTTGCGATACACCGAGGCGGCGGCCGCATGTAAAGTTCGTCGATGGCGGAACCCGATGGGATTGGCCGGTGATGCTGGCGATGTTGCGCAAGGTCCTTCCCGCTCAGCCGCGCTGCCGGCTGGAGCCGCGATGACGCTCCGTCCCCAGGCCCTGAGACTTGCAGACGGATGGCAGCTGGCGTTTTCCCGTTTCACCTCGGCGCAGCTGTTCGCCCTGGTTTCCGACATCGAACACTATCCTGACTTTGTTCCCGGCTGCATCGCCGCCCGCATCGTCGAGAGGGCGGATGGCCGTTGGCGGGTGGACAATCTTTTCGGCATTGGACCGATCCGCCGGCGGTTTTTTACCCTGGCCGAATTCGACGGTCCCTGGCGTCTCGATATCACCTCGACCGGGGTGGGCAGCGGCGGTTTTCGCATCGACTGGCGGTTCCGCGACGTCGACGACGGTTGCCTGCTGACCTGCCGCTTCAACGCAGATTTCCGATCCGATCTGGTGGCCGCCGTCGCCGGTTTCCTGCGCACCGACGCAGAGAAGCTGATCATTGACGCTTTTCAGCGACGGGCCTACTGCCTGTTCGGCGCGGCGGCGGCGCCCTGATTAATTCTGGTGGACAATTGCCCGGCCAATTCTGCCGCCTCGATGGAATAGCCGAAGCGTTCGAGAAACCGACCATCCTTGTCCATCAGGAAAATCGCAGTGGTGTGATCGATATTGTAGAATCCATCTTTGCCCGGGACTTTCTTATAGAGAATGCGATATTTGCGGGCTGTGGCGGCAATATTGGCGGGTGGCCCGGTCAGGCCGATCAGGCTGGGGTGAAAGGCACTGACATAGTCCTTCAGATGCGCTGGCGTGTCCCGTTCCGGATCCAGGGTAATGAACAGGGGTTGGACGGCCGAGGCGCCGGCGCCGATAAGGTCGAGCGCCCGGCCCATGGTCTGCAGGATGGTTGGGCAGACATCCCCGCAACTGGTATAGCCGAAGGTCAACAGCAGATACTTGCCCCGATAGTCTTCGTCCTGCACCGTCCTGCCATCCTGATCCACCAGAATGAACGGGCCGCCGTAACGACCCCGCTTCGACGGATCATCGGCCGGCGGCGCGGGGGCTTCCAATCCGGCGGCGCCGCCATGGTCGGAATGGGCAGTCGCTGACCCGCCGATTACCGACAGGATCAGCAGGCTTACCGCAACAACAGTTTGCAAAGGCCTCATGATCTTCGGTTCCCGCAATTTGGCACCACGCTAACCTCTCTCCTGTGACATGTGGTGGCGACTTGATGATGGTCAACTGAACCTCTGCCATGCTGCGGCGCAACCTTGCCGTGGTTCGGTCGCTGCGTCATACTCCCATCGGTAATGTTCAATCGGGTGGTGTGCCGGATGGGAACGACCGCGGACAGCGCTGGGGTGATCGACCCTGTCGGTTGGGTGGTGGCGGCCCGCGGCTCGGTGGTCGATATCCGTTTTCCCGCCGGAAGCGCCTTGCCGACTATCAATGAAGCGGTTCTGATCCAATGGGATCGCGGGCCACCGCTGGTCGCCGAGGTGCACCAGCATTGTGATGCGCATACCGTTCGCGCCATCGCCCTGCAAAATACCAGCGGCCTGAAACGGGGGACACCGACGGTGGCCAGCGGCCAACCGGTCAGTGTACCGGTGGGCGAGGCGGTACTGGGGCGTCTGCTCAACCTTCTGGGCGAACCGGTCGACCGTGGTCCGCCGCTGCCCGCCGATCTGCCGCGGGCGGCGATTCACCGTCCGGCGCCTCCGCTGTCCTGCCAGGACCGCGGCAGCGACATGTTCCATACCGGCATCAAGGTCATCGACCTGCTGGCGCCGCTGGTCAAGGGCGGCAAGGCCGCCATGTTCGGCGGTGCCGGGGTCGGCAAGACGGTGCTGATCATGGAACTGATCCGCACCACGGTGGAAAATTATTCCGGTATCTCGGTCTTCGGCGGTGTCGGCGAACGGTCCCGCGAGGGACATGAACTGCTGCTGGAATTGCGCGGCTCCGGCGTACTTTCCCATACCGCCCTGGTTTTCGGCCAAATGAACGAGCCTCCGGGGGCGCGCTGGCGGGTCGGGCTGACGGCGCTGGCCATCGCCGAGCATTTTCGCGATGCCGCCCACGAGAATGTGCTGTTGCTGATCGACAACGTCTATCGCTTTGTCCAGGCCGGCGGCGAGGTCTCCGGCCTGTTGGGCCGTCTGCCGTCGCGGGTCGGCTACCAACCCACCCTGGCCGGCGAGATCGCCGAACTCGAGGAACGCATCTCCTCGGTGGCCGGTGCCGCCATCACCTCGATCCAGGCGGTTTACGTCCCCGCCGACGATTTCACCGACCCGGCGGTCGCCGAGATCTTCAGCCATCTCGATTCGTCGATCGTGCTGTCGCGCGACATGGCCGCCGAAGGCATGTATCCCGCCGTCGATCCGCTGGCCTCCAGTTCGATTCTTCTCGACCCGCGCCTGGTCGGCGAGGTCCATTATCGCACCGCCCAGGACGTTCGCCGCACCATCGCCCATTACCGTGATCTGCAGGAGATCATCGCCCTGCTGGGCATCGAGGAGTTGAGCACCGCCGATCGGCAGGTGGTGGGCCGGGCCCGGCGCCTGCTGCGTTTCTTCACCCAGCCTTTCATGGTTACCACGGCCTTCACCGGCCAGCCGGGCCGAACGGTCCCTCTGGCTGATACCATCGCCGGATGCCGTGCCATTCTCGACGGTGAGGCCGACGGTCTGGCGGAAAGCGCCTGCTACATGGTCGGGACGCTTGCCGAGGCCCGGGCCAAGGAGGGTGCCGGCCCATGAAACTGACCGTCTCGACACCGCTGGCGATCGCCGTCGACCAGGCCGATGTCGCCCATGTCAGGGCCGAGGATGCCAGCGGCGCTTTCGGCATCCTGCCCGGTCACGCCGACTTTCTCACCGTCCTGACGGTGTCGGTCCTGACCTGGCGCGACGGCGCCGGGGCCTTGCACCATGTCGCTGTGCGCGGCGGTGTCCTGGATGTCCGTCATGGTCAGGTCATCGCCGTCGCCACCCGCGAAGCGGTGGCGGATGACGATCTGGCGCGTCTTGAAGCGGAAGTCCTGGCCGGCTTCCTCCGCCGCCAGGATGAGGAACGCGTCGCCCATATCGATTCGCAGCGCCTTTACTTAAGTGCCATCCGCCGGATCTGCCAAAGCCTGCGCGCCGAATCGCCGGCCAGGGGAGGGTTCGCCCAATGACCGGCGAGCCGAACCATCCCGAGCGGCTCGACCACAGCGTCAGGCTGCGGCGGTTGCGCCAGGAACAGGGGCGGCGCGACGGCGAGCGGACCATCGCCGGCAATCTGGCGCTGATCGGCGTGCTGGGCTGGACCGTCGTCCTGCCCACCCTGGCCGGCATTTTCGCCGGCCGCTGGCTGGACCAGCATCTGCCGGGTCCGTCCAGGCTTTTCTGGACGCTGGGTCTTCTGGTCGCCGGCCTGGCCCTCGGCTGTCATCTCGGCTGGAAAAGGATTCACCGCCCATGACCGCCGACGCCATTGTTCAGGTTGTGGCCGCCGGCACCGCCGGATTGCTGTTTGGCCTGTTATATTTCTACCTTCTGTGGCGGACCGCCGAGCTGCTGGTGAGGCCGGGCCGGCGGATGGCGGCGGCCGGCCTCACCCTCGGGCGGATCGCCGGGGCGGTCGTCCTGCTGGCCCTGGCGGCACGCCTTGGCGTCCTGCCTATGCTGGCCGGTCTCGGCGGATTTCTGCTGGCCCGCGGCATCGCGCTCCGCCTCAACCGAACGGTGCCGTGATGGCCTCGGCACTGACCAGCGTCGAGGTCTTCCATCTCGGACCGGTGGTGATCACCCGGCCGGTGCTGGTCACCTGGGCGATCATGGCCGGCATGACCCTGGTCTGCCGGCTGGCGACGCGGCGGCTTGCGCTCCGCCCCGACCGCCGGCAGGCGGCCATTGAACTGCTGATCGGCGGCGTCATGGGGCAGATCGAGGATGTGGTCGGCGCTGACCCGCGTCCCTTCCTGACCCTGCTGGGGACCTTGTTCCTGTTCCTGATGGTCGCCAACCTGTCGGGACTGATCCCCGGTATCGAAGCCCCCACGGCGACGTTGGAGACCCCGGCGGCCCTGGCCCTGACGGTTTTCTTCGCCAGCCATTTCTACGGCATACGGAGCCGCGGTCTGTTTGGCCATCTGGCCGGCTATGCCAAACCAAAACTGATCATGTTGCCGCTTAATCTGCTGTCCGAGATAACTCGCCATTTTTCCCTGATGGTGCGGCTGTTCGGCAATGTCATGAGCGGCGAATTCGTCATCGCCATGGTCATCGCTCTGGCCGGATTGCTGGTTCCGGTGCCGCTGATGGCCCTGGAAATCCTGGTCGGTATCGTCCAGGCCTATATCTTCACGATCCTGGCAACCGTCTTTATTGCCGCCGCGGTGCATGGCGGCGAAGGCGCCTGATTTTTTGGAGGACCCATGGACATCAAACTTCTCAGCATTATCGCCGCCGCCCTGGCGGTTTCGATCGGGTCCATCACGCCGGCCCTTGCCGAAGGCCGGGCGGTCGCCGCCTGCATGGATGCCATCGCCCGCCAGCCCGAGGCCGCCGGCACCCTGTCGAGGACCCTGTTTGTCGGACTGGCGATGATCGAAACCATGGCGATCTATTGCCTGGTGGTGGCCTTGCTGCTGCTGTTCGCCAACCCTTACGCCGGCTGACATGCATTTCGACTGGTCGACCCTGGCGCTGCAGAGCGTCAATGTCCTGATCCTGTGCTGGCTGCTGCATCGCTTTTTGTATCAGCCGGTCCTCGGGCTGATGGATCAGCGGCGCCGCCTGATCGACAGCCAGTTGGAGGGTGCCGCCATCGCCCAGGCCAAGGCGGAGGCCGAACTTGCCGCCATCACCGGACAACGGCAGGCGATCGCCGCCGAGCGCGACGCGGTGTTGGCCGCCGCCGCCCAACGCGCCGAAACCCTGGCCGGCGAACGACTGGCGGAAGGCGGGCGGCAGGCGGCGGCGATGATGGAAGCATCACGCCAGGCCCTGGCGGCGGAACGCCTGGGCGCCCTGGCCGAGGCCAGGCGGGGCACCCTCGATCTTGCCGCCGCCATGGCCGGGCGCTTACTGGCGGCCTTGCCTTCCGACGCCCGCGCCGCCGCCTGGATCGACCTGATCGAAGAGAAATTACTGACCCTGACGGCGGAGGAGCGCCAGGCCCTTTGCCGACAGATCGATGCCGAGAGCCCGCTCGACATCGTCACCGCCGCCCCGCTGTCGCCGGAGGCGCAGGCGGCCTGGCGGACCCGGCTGGCCGCCGTGCTGGACGGCGATCCGCCGCTCCGCTTCGCTGTCGACGCGTCGCTGCTGGCCGGCGCCGCATTGGTCTTCCCGGCGGCGGAAATGCGGGTCTGCTGGAAGGATACGCTGGCCGGGCTGCGTTCGGAGATGGAGGCGACGGATGGCTCTGAGCGATGACCTGCGGTCCTGGCTCGAGCGCGCCGGCACGCGGCTCGAGGACCTCGACGCCGCGCCCGAACTCACCCGCATCGGCCGGGCAATGCGGGTCGGCGACGGCGTCGCCACCATCGGCGGCCTGCCGGAGGCCCGCCTCGACGAGCTTCTGCTGTTTGACTCGGGCTGCCTGGGCCTGGCGGTCGATCTCGGCGAAGAGGAGGTCGGATGCATCCTGCTGGGCGATTCGACCGCCGTCGCCGCCGGTGACAGCGTCCGCGGCACCGGGGATGTGGTGCGCGTGCCGGTCGGCCCAGGCTTGCTCGGCAGGGTCGTCGACGCCTTCGGTACCGCCCTCGACGGCGGACCGGCCCCCTTGGCCGAAACCTTTCTGCCGGCCGAGCGGCCGGCGCCGGCGATCATCGATCGCGATCTGGTGCAACAGCCCCTGGCCACCGGTCTGCTGGTGGTCGATGCGACGATTCCGCTGGGGCGCGGGCAGCGCGAACTGATCATCGGCGACCGCGGGACCGGCAAGACGGCGCTGGCGGTGGACGCCATCATCAACCAGCGCGCCACCGGGGTGATCTGCATCTACGCCGCCATCGGCCAGAAATCATCCTCGGTCAACAAGGTGATCGAAGCGGTCCGCCGTTACGGCGCCATCGAAAACTGCCTGTTCGTCGTCGGCGGCCCGGACGCCGCTCCCGGCCTGCAATGGCTTACCCCTTATGCCGCCTGCAGCATGGGCGAGCATTTCCTGGCGCAGGGGCGCGATGTGCTGCTGGTGATCGACGACCTGACCAAACATGCGGCGATCCATCGCCAGTTGTCCTTGCTGCTGCGCCGCCCTCCCGGCCGCGAGGCCTATCCCGGCGACATCTTCTATCTTCATTCCCGGCTGCTGGAACGCGCCGCCAAACTGGCGCCGGAATTGGGAGGAGGCTCTCTCACCGCCCTGCCGATCGCCGAGACCCAGGCCGGCAATATCAGCGCCTACATCCCGACCAATCTGATTTCGATAACCGATGGCCAGATCTATCTCGACCCGCGTCTGTTCTACGAAGACCAGAAACCGGCGGTCAATGTCGGCTTGTCGGTGTCGCGCGTCGGCGGCAGGACCCAGGCGCCGGCCTTGAAGGACCTCGCTTTGTCCCTCCGGCTCGAATATCAGCAGTTCCTTGAGCTGGAGGTTTTCACCCGCTTCGGCACCATGGTGGACGACCGCACCCGCAAGGTCATCGAGCATGGACGCCGCATCCGCGCCGTTCTCGCCCAGCCGCAATATGCCCCGCTCGGGCTTGGGGTGCAGGTGGCGCTGTTGCTGGCGGTCAAAGAGGGACTTCTCGACCCGCTGCCGTTGGACAAGGTCGATCTCCTGCGGTCGCGGCTGCCGGATTGGCTGGCCCGGCACTGCCCGGAAACCCTGGGATTGCAGGATAGCGATCCGCCTCTGGCCGATGCGGCGCGCGACCGCTTGCGTCTGATGCTGGGTCAGTTGGTGCAAGCGGTGACGGAAGGCGAAGGCTAGCCGATGCCCCGTCTGGCCGATGTCGAAGCGCGCATTGCCGGCATGACCAGCCTGCAGGGGATCGTCGGCGCCATGCGGTCGCTGGCCGGCATCCGCCTGCAGGAGGCGCAACAGGCGTTGTCCGGTATTCGCGGTTACGCCCAGGTGATGCGCGACGCCATCGGCCGCGCCTTGCCGTTCATCGACGACGATGCTCCCGCCGTCAATGATCCGCCGGGGCAGGGGCTAAGGACCCTGGTGGTGCTGACCGCCGAACACGGGTTCGCCGGCGGCTTCAATGAACGTCTGCTGGAGGAGCTGCGGCCGGCGTCGCCGGAGCTGCTGCTGATCCTCGGCAACCGTGGGGCGGCGGCGGCGGCTGAGCGGGGCCTGGCTCCCGCCTGGGTCGCCGCCATGCCGACCCGCGGCGCCGGCGCCATGGAGGCCGCCCACCGGTTGTCCCGGGAAGTCTATGCCCGCGGGGCTTTGGCGCGGGTGGAGGTGCTGTACAATGCCTATTGCCAATTCGGCCAATGGAAGGTCACGCGCAAGAGCATTCTGCCGCTGGACCTCGGCGCCATCCCGCCGCGAGCGCTGCCGCATCCGCCTCTGCTCAACCTGTCTCCGGCCGCCCTGCTGGAAAGCCTGACTTACGAATACGTCTTCGCCCAGTTGATGGAAGCGATGGTCGAATCGATCGCCAGCGAGAATGCCGCCCGCTTCGCGGCGATGCAGTCGGCGACCGACAATGTCGAAAAGAAGCTCGAGCAATTGGGCCAGGAGGCCAACCGCGTCCGCCAGGAGGAAATCACCACCGAACTGCTCGACCTGATGGTCGGCACCGAAGGCGCCACCGCCGGATAGCGATCGTCGCGGCGGGCATCCCAATTTGGGGATATGTTGCACACACAACAATTCATAACGTGATGCTCGAGATCAAGGCGTGTGGGTCGCCGAGTATGTGGTAGAGTATTGTAGATATTCCAGAATTCGGCGGGAATCGAGAAAAAGCTTATTGCGATCTATTTCGAAGATATGGGGCGCACTTCATGTTAAGTAATATAAAAATCGGAAATAAACTAATTTTGCTGTGCGCAACGTTTTTTGTCCCAATTTTTTTTCTTGTCGCTTTATTCGTACTCCAGACAGAAAAGGACGTGACTTTTGCCGCGAAAGAATTGGACGGCAATCAATATTTTAACGCGCTGAGGGATGAGCTGAGTGCCGTCATCGATCTGGCACAGGGGACGGGATCAACCGCCGATGTCGATCAAAGAGCGGCGGTGGTGCGTAAAATGGCGGAAAGCTTCGACAGCGCCATGAATTCCGGCGAGGCGGCGGGCAGGGCGAGTGCGGCGGTGAAAGCGGCCACGGCGATCAGGTCGGGAGCTCCCGCGACGGCTTATGATGGCGCCTTGGATGCGATCAGCGACCATATCAGCAAGGTCGAGGATGGTTCCAACCTGACCCTCGATCCGGACCTGGACAGCTATTACGGCCAGGACCTGGTTACGGTCAAACTTCCGGCTATGGTTGTCGCGGTCAGCCGTTCGGTCGATGCCGCGAGGCTTGTGCTGGCGACGGAACATCCGACGCCGGAAATGATTGTTGCTTTTCTTACCGCGAAGGGGTCTGTCATCTCCGCCTTAAGCGGCGTTGACGGCGATATTTCCTCCGGTCAGCGCGGCAATCCCGACGGCACGATGACCATGGCCATTGCCGCGCCTTATGGCCAGGTGGTCGCCAAAGCAGCTGCCTACACCAAGCTTCTGGAGGCGGTCAGTGCCGAGAGCGGCCCGCGCCCCGCGTTTGACGCGCTGGCGACGGCGCAGCGAGACTTGCAGGTCGTCACCCGGTCCCTGTGGCTGGCCTCCGGCAAGGAGGTCGACCATCTTCTGACCGCACGGATCGAGGGACTGAACCGGAAACTGGGTTTCAGCCTTGCCGCCACGGCGCTGGTGCTGCTGCTGTCGGTTGTTTTGGCATGGAAGATCGCCATATCCATCGGCCGTCCGCTTGCCGATCTCGGCAGAGTCATGGGAGTCCTCGCCGGCGGTGATCTGGCGCTGGACATCCCGGGGCTGGACCGTCGGGATGAAGTCGGCGAGATGGCCGCTTCGGTGCAGATCTTCAAGGCAAACGCGCAGCAGATTCGCGATCTGCAGGCCCGTGAGTTGCGATTGGCGGCGCTGGCAACCGATGAACGAAAGCAGGCCATGGCGATGTTGGCTCTGCATTTCGAAGGCAGCGTCAGCGTGGTGGTGCGGGAGGTCTCATCTTCGGCGGCGCAGATGCAGGATGTGGCCCAATCGATGTCGATAACGGCCCGGCAGTCCAACGATCAGGCCGCCGCCGTCGCCGCCTCCGCTTCGCAGGCGGCGACGAATATTGCGACGGTGGCAGCCGCGGCCGGCCAGTTGTCGGAGTCCCTCGGACAGATCAGCGGCCAGGTGGCGCATGCCGCGACGGTGTCGTCGACGGCGTCGGAGGAAACGGTTCGCACCAACGAGATGGTTCAGGCGCTCGCCGCCTCAGCCGATCGGATCGGCGAGGTCATCCAGTTGATCAACAATATTGCCAGCCAGACCAATCTGTTGGCGCTCAACGCCACCATCGAGGCGGCCAGGGCGGGCGAGGCCGGCAAGGGCTTTGCCGTGGTCGCCAACGAGGTCAAGACTCTGGCGAACCAGACCGCCCGTGCGACCGACGAAATCCGCGCGCAGATTGCGTCCATTCAGGGGCAGACGCTCGGTGCCGTCGATGCCATCCGGCATATCGGTAGCGTCATCGACGATATTCGCACCATTTCCTCGGACATTGCCGTCGCCGTGGAACAACAGGCCGCGGCGACGACGGATATCGTCCACAACATTCATCATGCGGTGCAGGCCACCAACGAAATCACCGCCACCATTTCCAGTGTTTCGGAACGTGCCGCCACCACCAGTGTCGCGGCCCAGCAGGTTCTGTCTTCGGCGGGCACGCTGGCACAGCATGCGCAACATCTTGATCAGGACGTCGGTGAGTTTTTGACCGAAGTGCGAAGCGGTTAGCCCGTCTTATTCACCGAGGTCCTGAAAATTGCATGGCGGATGTAGCGTAACCCGTTGATATCGCGTATGATTTAGTCGCCAAACCTTATCCACGCGATGCATCGGAAGGCGCCAC
>Ga0007882_10001924_pt1 | contig 11865 bp, 14 predicted proteins | sample CryBogCBH12Aug01_FD_71195 | JGI IMG/M metagenome (GOLD analysis project Ga0007882, IMG submission 71195) | Freshwater microbial communities from Crystal Bog, Wisconsin, USA - CBH12Aug09.1 | ecosystem: Environmental > Aquatic > Freshwater > Lake | place: Crystal Bog, Wisconsin, USA | collected... | reverse complement strand
AACATCGCCTCATCGTATTGTTCCTGCAAGGTCATGTCCTGCCAGCTTTAAGCCGGCTGTAATTCCCGCGCATGGGTGATTTCCCGTTTATGAACCGGGCGGACCTCGGTGGCTGCCACCGTCACCACCGCGGCGGTGTCTCCTTCCAGCGTCGTGAACTCAACTTCGTAGGCGAGGCCGTCACGATAGATATGCACGACTGTCCCCACGTCGCCCGCCTCCAAACCTTCGGCGGGCACGGCGGACTTCAACACCACGCGTTCATGTTCTTTGATCATAATGCCGGTCATGCTTTTCGCGGATAGGCCGTGACCAGTCTAGCTACGGCCAGGCCTTTGTCCACAATCCAGATTGCTTTCACCGCCACCGGTTTCCCAACCGGCGAATCTATCCGTCCAACGATAACATATTTTCTCCCGTGCGGCGACTCAGCATGGCTGGACACTTCCGCCGTCAGCGCCATTGTCCGCAACGCCGCCGCCAAAACTTCCCATTCCTTGCGGCGGAAACCCAGTCTTTGAAAAAACTCCGCTTTCCCACCATTGTCAGGATGTGCAGGATTGAGCAGGTAATCCGCGATCTTTTCGCGTTCAACCACCAGCTTGTCTGGATTGGACAATTTCATCTGGCCGTGTTTGATTTTTCCAGGGCAATTTCTCATTGCCGGTACGCCTGGAAGCGAGCAGGTGCTTCATCAGTCCGCCAGCACGGCCCGCAGCTTGGCCATCGCCCCGGCGAAATCGCCCTGGCTGAAGGCGAACATCGCCTCATCGTATTGTTCCTGCAAGGTGCTCAATGCCAGCGGCTCCGCCACGTTGGCGGCAGAATAGGGTTGGTTTCTCAAAATGACACAGCCATCACTTTCAAGCGGGGGGCACATCCAAGTTGGCGGCGGAGTTTTTCACAGTTATCCGCAGCCAAGCCTGGAGCGCGCCCGTCGGCGACGGTTGGTTTTGTAATCATCATGGTTCAAGCATGTTCCAGTTCGCGCGCGTGCGGAATGTCGTGCGTTTGCAGCGGGCGCACTTGGCCTCGCTCCAAAGTCACCAAGGCAACCGTGTGACCATCATAGCCGACGAACTCGACTTCAAATGCCTTACCGTTGCCATGCACCAACACCGCCGTGCCGACGTCGCCGCGCATCAACCCGTGGGCGGGCAGGTCGCAGGTCAAGGCCACGGCGTCCAGTTCATTGATGGTCTTCATATTTTTGGCAGCGGATGTGCGGTCACAAAACGTGGCGCACCACCGGCCACATCAATATACCATGCACTCCTAACATTCAAGCTCGTGCCGTCCGGCGCAAGCAAGCGTCCCTCCACTACGTAGCGGCGGCCATGGGGCGTTGGTTCCGTTTCCGCCACCTCGTTCTCGCGTGCGTGGCGCAGCTATGCCTCCGCCAACTTCGGTCACTCCGCCACCGTGAAACCAAAGCGCAGGAAAAACCATGCCTTGCTGCCACCGGCGGGATGCGCCGGGTTGAGCAAATATTGCGTCACCTTCCGTTCCGGCACGGTGGCGGATTGGGCGTTGGGCAATTTCATCTGGCCGTGTTTGATTTTTTCCAGGGCGATTTTTCATCGCCGGTGCGTCTGGAAGCGGGCAGGCCGTTCATCAGTCCGCCAACACCGCCCCCCCACGCTCGCGGTAAATGCCGATGCTTTCAAGTTTAAGCCAACCGGCGCCTCCTGGCAACGGAGTTCGCCTGATTGGGGATCGTTCAACGGCGGCACCCGCCGCCTCATCCTGTTGCTCCAATACGATAAGCATTAATAATCATCTACCTTATCGCCCGATGGTTGTGGGTTGTCATATTTATAAATATATGGTATTCAACTTGATATAAATTACATTAGAATTTGACACATTGACCGTTATTGCGTTAGCGTATGGGATACAACGGTGTCGCGCTGAAAAGCCTTTCAGGGCCATTCCACCTTTGTGCGTCGGTAAACTTTAAATTCGAGGTTCCATGAGTGATATGACAACAGCGGGCGCGCCTGCCGCAGGCGGGGCGCAGAAGGTTTCGCAGATCAACGAAGTGATTATCCGCATCGCGGGCAATTCGCAGGACGGCATCCAAGCCATCGGCGGGTTCCTGGCCCGGCTGGCCGGCCGCAGCGAGCAGGAGGTCATGACGTTCATGACCATTCCGGCGACCATTTCCGGCGGTCCCTCCATCTTCCAGGTGCGCATTGGCTCCGGTGAGGTGCTCAGCTCCGGTGACGAGGCGGACGTGCTGTTGGCGTTTTACCAGCACTCCTACGAGGGCCATCTGGCTTCGCTCAAAAAGGGCGGCATCGTGCTGTATGACTCGGACCATGTGCAGCCCAAGCCCGAATTGCAGGGCGATTTCCACCATGTTGGCATCCCCATTTCCTCGCTCACCGTGGAAGCCATCGGCGGCACCGCCAAGGACAAGGGCAAGAACCTCTACGCGCTGGGCCTGATTGCCAAGATGTTTGACCTGAACGTGCCCAAACTGGAAAAGCTGTTTGGCGAACGTTTCGGCGGCAAAGATCAGAGCATTTTGAACAACGCGCTAGCCGCGTTCCACGCGGGCTATTCCCATTCGCTGGGTAACATTCTCGAGACCTTCAAGTTTGTGGACAGCCACAAGAAGGACGGCCACCAGGTGGTGATGAACGGCAACGAGGCGATTGGCTACGGCCTGATCGCCGCCGGCGTCCGTTTCGGCGCGGGCTATCCGATCACCCCGTGGACGGACATCATGGAACTGCTCCGCCGCGAACTGCCCAAGTACGGCGGCAAATTCATCCAGTGCGAAGACGAAATCGCCTCCATCTCCATGGCCATCGGCGCCAGCTACGGCGGTCGCGTGGCGGTGACGGGTTCCAGCGGTCCGGGCATTTCGCTCAAGACCGAGGCCCTCGGCTGGGCCATCATGGCGGAAGTGCCGCTCGTGGTGATTGACGTGCAGCGCGGCGGCCCCTCCACGGGCATGCCCACCAATATTGAACAGTCCGACCTGAACATCGCCGTGAACGGCGGCCATGGCGATTCCCCCCGCGTGGTCATCGCCCCGGCAAACGTGGAAGACTGCTTCTACATGTCCATCGAGGCCGTGAACATCGCGCGCAAATACAGTGTGCCGGTGATTTTGCTGACGGACCAGGGCATTGCCACGCGCATCGAGGCGTTCGTGGAACCCGACTTGAAGAAGATTGTGCAGGACATCTCGCCTGACTTCACCCCGGTGGCCACGCACAAGCCGTATGATTTGTCCACCCCGGACGGCATTCCGCAGCGCGTCGCGCCGGGCACCAAGATTTTGGACGGCAAATATCCCATCGCGACCGGCTTGGAGCACGATGAAATGGGCCATCCCACCGGGTCGCCCAAGCTTCACATGCAGATGAACGCCAAGCGCCGCCGGAAACTGCAGGCCTTGGGCGCCTCGCTGCCGCTGCCCAAAGTCTATGGGCCGCCGGAAGGCAATGTCCTGCTCGTCGGCTGGGGTTCCACCGAGGGTCCCATCCGCGAAGCCGTGGACCGCGCCCGCGCCGCCGGCGACAGCGTTTCCTCGCTGCACCTGCGTCACATCAACCCGTTGCCCAACGGTCTGGAAAACATCTTCTCCGGTTTCAACCACGTGCTCGTGGTGGAAATGAACGACGAGGGCCTCTACGGCTTCGGCCAGCTCGGCGCCATTCTGCGCGCCCGCTACTGCGACCCGAAGATTTGCGGCATCACCAAAACCGACGGCCTCACCTGGAAGGTGAAGGAAATTCTCGAACGCGCCAAAACCAACGTGTCCGCCGGCCTGCGCAAACTGTAAGCTTAATCCCCAACCGAACCATCGTATGAGCCAAATTTTGACCGCCGCCGCCACCACCACCACCGCCACTGCCGCCGCCCCGGGGGAGCGCAAGGGCCTGACCAAAAAAGAAATCGCCGCCGACCATCCGACGTGGTGCCCCGGCTGCGGGGACTTCTCCGTGCTGGCGCTGTATTTCAAGCTGATTGAAAAGCGCAAACTGATTCACGAGCAGATCACCACCGTGGCCGGCATCGGCTGCTCCAGCCGGTTCCCGTATTTCGTGCAGGCGCACGGCGCCCATTTCATCCATGGCCGCGCCCTGCCGTTTGCCAGCGGCATCTCCCTCTCGCGCCCCGACCTGCACGTGTTCGTGTTCGGCGGCGATGGCGACGCCTTCTCCATCGGCGGCAATCATTTCACCCACACGGCCCGCAAAAACGTCAAGCTGACCTACGTGGTCATGGACAACTGGGTTTACGGCCTGACCAAAAAGCAGACCTCGCCCACCTCGCCGCTCGGCTTCAAGAGCAAAACGGATCTCTGGGGTGCCGTGGATTATCCCATCAACCCCATGAAGCAGGCCATCGCGGCCGGGGCCACCTTCGTGGCGCGCACCACGCACACGAACCCGAACCACGTGCTGCAAATGATGGAAGCCGCCATGGATCACGATGGCTTCAGCTTTGTGGAATGCCTTAGCGAATGTGTGGAGTTCTACGAAGGCGCGTTCGACGCCAGCAACCCCCGCAAGGGCGGCGTGTTCAACGAAGTTCCGAAGAACCATGACGTGACGGATGAAGGCGCCGCCTACAAACTGGCTGGCGAGCCGTTCCCGGGCTATTTCGGCATCTTCTACAAGAACAACAAGCCGACCAAGAACGCGAAGGAAGAGGAAATCGTGAAGTCCTACCAGAGCAAGGTCGTCGGCCAGGCCCCTTGGGAAATCCTCCAGAAGACCTTCGACAAGATGAAATAATTTGGGTTCCGACCCGCACCAGCCCCGGCACCAGCCGGGGCTTTTTTGTTGGTGGTGGAGCGCGGAGCATTGCTCCGCGAGGTTCGGTTCGCCCCGAGATTTAATCCGAAAACCGGAGTTGTTTGGGAGTGCGCCCGCCCCGGGCGCAGTTTTCCGCGCCCTCGCGGAAAACCCGCATGCACCGGAAATTTCCGGACGTTCCCAATTGATCGTGCGCAAATGCAGTCGCCCTGACCGTCCATCGGGCGTTCCAACTTCTTGCTCCTGACTTCCAACTTCGGTTTTCGGGTTTAATCCAGTAATTCGTGCGCTTGGTCTGAGGAACTCGCGGAGCAATGCTCCGCGCTCCGGGCGGTTGCCGGACAAGATTTCCGCGCGCCAAGCTGTCGCGCAGCGGCCCGGGAAATTAGCCCGGCACCAAGGTGCCGGGATGGACACGCATTGGATTCTGCGTCCGGCAAGGACGCGGGGAAACCGTCCGTTCGCCCCAGCCTTCCCGCCGTCCCTTGCGGGACGGAATTGTATTGAGGCGGTTAGCCAGCCACCCGGTGGCTGGCTAATTTCCCGGGTCGCTGCGCGACTGGCCGCATAATTTTAGCACATGCCGAACCCCGCAGATCTACGGCTCACTCCGCCGGTTCGTGATGCCCTTTACTGGTGCCGTTTGGATGGCGTAAACAGTTTGAGGCAGTCAGGCTGGAAATGCTCGAAGCGCTCGTGCCGCAGAATTTACATTGGTATTTTGTCGATTCGGCACCCTCATACAGCACATGTCTGCTCCGATTAGAGCCATCCGGGTGCCTTAAACAAGTTGAAGCCGTCAGGCTGCTGATGCTGGAGGCTTTTGTCCCGCAATATTTGCAGTAGTAGTTCATATAAATGAATGGTTCCAGTTTGTTTTTGAAAATTGAGACTTATATCTTAACATCTCCTGTCACTTCGCTATGTCGTATAGCTTCACAAATTGGAACGTAAAAGTTTTCGATGTCCGATTTGTGAGCTGAGAAATGCCAAGCATTGATAAGCAAGCACCGTTTTTTGCCACTTTGCAGCCAGTAAGAATCAACTTCATCCCAAGATTTTATGGGTGTTAGTGAGCCCAACGAATTGATTTTGTCTTTCTTGGTTTTACACATTGTAATTACAATGTCAGGGTTCAAAATGGCAACTTCTTCCTGAATAAAGTTTCGTGGCTGGGTTGATAGCTGAAATGCTGTATTAATGGAATCATGATTCGCTTGCCATACTTCATTGCTTAGCTTCGAAATATTCATGTAAGCGAAGCTCAACCCATTGGGCTCGCCAAAGGTGTCGCCGATTTCACTGGCACTCTGAATTGCCTGCCAATCAGGCATTTCATTCAAAATGCCATGCGCGATATATATCATTCGATAATGAAACGCACTCTGGTTAAGATGACGATCGCCAATGCGCTTTCCTTTACGGTAAGCCTGAAAAAGAAGGTCAATATAATTACATCCCTCAATGTCTACTGGCTCCCAACCAATGAAGAGTATTCGTTTTTTCTGGCTGAAATAGTGAGGGTAAAAACCGTCGAAAACCATTCCATTTGCAACTTGATCCCCTAATTTTGAATTCGGATCAGAAAAATGTTTATGCCATTCGCGAAACAAGTTCTCTAGTAAAACCAATTGGGGTTTCTCATTTTCTGGATATTCGATATTTGGAATAAATTGCATAATACTGTGTGTTTAGGTTGTAAAATATTGCGTGCCTCAAAATACTGAATGGTTTTCCGTCGGCTTTCAACCATTAAAACCAAAAAACAAAAAACATTGTGGCATAAACTATGCTTCATGTTGTTGGCGGAAACATTTCGTCTCGATTCCCACACATTCCAACATCTCTCGCGGCGTATTTGCCTCTATCCTTGCCATCATCGCCAGTAGCACGCGCCCGGCGGCTTCCGCATCTGCCTGGGCATGGTGGTGGTTGAACGGATGGCCAATGCGCGCGGCCAGGGTGGATAATTTATGGTTCGGCAATTCCGGCCAGACCCGCCGGGCCAGGGTGCAGGTGCAAACATAATCGAAATCCGGGCACGTCAGGCCAAAATGTTCCAGTGTCGCCCGCAAATGGCCAATGTCGAAGCTGGCGTTGTGTGCAATTACCAGGTCGGCGCGGGTCAACCAACCCAGCAGTTCTGGTGCAATGGCGGGAAATTCCGGGGCGTTCACCACATCCAGATGCGTCAGGCCATGGCAATCAATGAAGACTTCGTGAAACCAGCCGTGACCTTTGGGCGGTTTGACCAGCCAATACGGCGACTCCGTCAGTTGGCCATCCACAAAGATCGCCAGCCCCGCCGCGCAGATGCTCACGCGCGACGGATTGGCCGTTTCAAAATCAAGGCTGACAATGGTCATATTTTTGGCGACTTAGGCCTTTGAGTTCATGGGGTTTCAATCAAGTATCCGGGTTGAAAGCAAGTCATCCGCTCGGTGGGATATCCGCGCTGATTGCTGACAATCCGTGTCCGGCCGATTTGATAGTCCACATTGTAATGCGTGTGACCATGAATCCAGAGCGGAATCTGGCTGGCTTGAACCAGCTTGTCCATGTCCGAAGCAAACGCGGCACTCAAGCCATTTCCGGTTTGCCAGAGCGCAATTGATTGGGCACTCGGCGCATGGTGGGTGACGACAATCGTCCGCGCCGGGTCATGCCGCGCCAACTCCCGCGTCAGCCACCGGACGGACGCAGCGTGGATTTTGACCGAGTCAATGGTGGAAAAGATGCCTTGGCCTTTTCCCATTCGGATCAGCCGGAAATCAGACATTTCACTTTCCGCATGCAACATTGACCTGAGATAATCCGGCCCCAGACGAAAATCGGTCCAGAGTGTGCAGCCTAGGAATACAAAGTCATCCATCTGGAAGACATCGTTTTCGAGCACGTGCACATTGCTCCCGCTGGCCTCGCGCTTGAGGTCATTAATCAAATCCGGACAGACGTGGTGATAAAACTCATGATTTCCAGCCACATAAATGACCGGGCAACCACTGCATGATTGTTTAGCCCACTTCACCCCCGCAGTTCCTTGATGGATGTCACCTGCGAGCACCAAGACATCGGTGTTTTTTATGGTTGGCTTAAACGAGCCACGTTCGAGATGAAGGTCACTATAAACCCGTATTTTCATAATGAAGTGCCTCGATCTCACGTTGCCTGAGGGTTTCCGAACAGGCTGTCAGCCAGGGCTGGAAGCGGGCGGCCACAAAGCCGGCTTCTTTGCCGAGGGATGACAGTGGGTTGACACATTCTGCCAGCAGGAAGCCGAGGGAAGGTTGACCGGTCAGTCGGTCGCGGCCGATTTGGAGTGCCCGGATGGTATAGACACACCCAACTCGGGGGAGATAGGCACACCAGTCCTGAACGGCAGTTGGGAATATGTCGTTGAGGCAAACGACCTTTTGGCCGAGGTGCCAAGGGATGGAAGGTGGCGGTGTCATGGCGGTGAATTATCCATTTAAACCCGCTGTGAACCCGATACGCTGGTGTTTGGGGTCTATCGCTGGCGAACCGGCAAACACTTCGGCAAGGGAATAGTCCTGTCCATGTGGCAGGTCTTTACCCAGATGCGTGGCTAGTTGGGCGGCCTGATTGTAATCCAGCCGATTGAATACGCGGTGACATACCAGGCGGCCGGGCCGCAGGAGGGCCGGGTCAATATCCGTGGTGGAACAGTTGATGGTGCAAATAATCTGGAGTCGGAGGAAATCCGCCAACATGCCGTCGGAAAGGTTCAGCAGGGCGCTGACCGATTCACGGTTGTCACTGCCACGAGTCATGAGCATGGAGTCGGAATCCTCCAGGACAACGGCAAATTTCTTGTCCTCATGCCGCTGCCGCTGCTCCGCCCAGAAACCGATGAAATCCGGCCGGGTGAGAATGTTTAGCCCGGAACTAGGAATGAAATAGAACCGGTGGGTTTCCTTGAGTTCTCCCATGAGGTGCCGGACATAGGAGGTTTTGCCGGTGCCGGGTTTGCCCTCAAAAATGGATAGGCCGCTGCTTCGAGCAATTAGCTTTTCCAAATATTCCCGGTGCCAGGTGGCGTGTCCCCCACCATAATGCAGATCGAACACCTCGGGCTTCAGGACAGTTTCCGTCGAGAGTGTGACCTTTTTGGTTTCGACCCGGTCGCGCTCCTGTTGAATCAGGTAAAACACCCCACCCTCCGGTTTTTCGGGGAGCGTTTTTTGGTATTTCTCCGCAAACTTGCCCACGATGTCTTCGGCCTCCTTGGGATCGGAAGTGAAGCTGACGATCCGGTTTTCATCCGCATAGACAAAAGTCCGGGGCCCGAATTGAAACATGAGGTCATCCCACGAGCGTATATCCTTGCGGGTGTTTTTAACGGGTAAACGAATAATGGAGCGATACAAGGCGTCAGGATGGTCGTCCGCCATTTTATCCAAATCCCACGAGCCAAAAAGCCGACAGGTGTGCAGGCGTTCCCCACCAAAGGCGCATAAGATGGGGACAGGCAGGTTGCAGAGATCCTCAATAAAGGGTGAGCCGTCGGATATATCACAATAGGCGGCAGCCGACTGGAAGGCATATTCCGTTCCACTCTTGGAGGGGAGGGGGACAGTTGATGAAATGATGGGAGTTGGTGGGTTCATATTGATTCAATGGACAGTTATGGTTTGGTTTCTTGGGATGCTTTTAGGAAGAAATCTTCTAGGGTGCCCAGCACGATGCGGATGGAAGCCCTGGTTTGTGGTGTCAGGCGGCAATCCACGAGGTTGTCGGTTTGCAGCTTCCAGATCAGATCATAGTTGAGTTCATGGAAGCGAAGTTCGACTTGTGAATGGCCTGCAAATCTTAGTCGCATACCGAGCCGGTCCAGAACTTCCTTCAATTCATCAAGTTCGGCGCGCTTCCGGCGGTCAGCCTCGGCGAAATCGGCCTCCGCCTTTTCCAGTTCCGCCTGTTTTGCCAGCAATTCCCGGCTGACCAGTTCCAACTGTTGTGCTGACGGCAAGCTTTTCAAATGCTCCCGGGCGGCCCAAAGGGGCTGTTGAAGTTGGTTGGCCAGGGCGGTCAATTCGGTTTCAAACAAGGAGTGAAATTCGTCCCAGAGTTTGCCGGCGGCCTTGGCCTTGGCTTTCAGTCCGGAGTCGGATTCGGCGGAGGACAGATTTTGCAAACTGGCTTCAAGCAGTGCTTTGTGCTCCAAGAGTTCGAGGGCCACGCTTTTGGTTCGGCCATCCACCACGAGCGCGGGACATTCGGCAAGCATTTGGACAGCCGAACTGTCGAGGTCAGCTTGGCCGCCCGATAACGACAACACCAGCCGCCCCTTCAGGTCGGGGTGTTTCTTCTTCAACAGGACAAATTGATGCTTGGCAGCGCCAATCGCCCGCAGCCATTGCTCGTGCTTTAACACGACAAGAGCATGGGCTAACCCGTCGGTTGGTTCAAAGGAACCGAATGTCCCCAAACACTGTCTGCAAACTAAGCGGTCGAAATAATTTCAGCCCAAAGTCTGGTTCTCAAATTCCTTTCGGAGCCGACTAATACGCTTGGGGCTGGTATCCGGAACCCAGCCAAGACCGTTGCAGAGATGATGGTGCTTTGCCTCGCCTTTAAGCCGGAGGCGGAGAACTTCTTCGTCCAATTTACGAAGCTTGGCAGCATACCGCATCCGTTGGGCCTTGTTCTCCGCGATGGCGACTCCTTGACGGCCAGGAACGCGAATCCGGTGGAGACTGGCGAGGGCATCCCACCGAATGTCTCTTTTGGGATCAAAAGACCAGTAGGCGGGAATGTGGATGGCCGTGCCATAGGCCGAAAGGTTGACCGCCAGCTTGAGGGGCAGCGGCTCATCGTGCTGCATGCCGTAGAGGTTCCAACGCAGGCAAAAGGCGTCAAAAGCAGCCTGAAACACCTCGTCTGGCCGGCGCAGATCCACGGCAAAAGACGGATGCAGGTTGCGTTCCACCGTCATGCTGCGTCGGACGACCCCTTTGTAGTCACAATAGTCCGCGATCTTGAACGTTGCCTTAATCTGCTTCCATTGGCGGAACAGTTCGGGGTTGGCTTTGGTGGCGAGTTCGTTCTGATGATATTTGGCCTCGGTTTTGATGAGGTTTTCGTAGGTGCCGGTCGCCACGAAATGTTCATGTTTGGTAACGGCACGACAAACCGATTCGTTGGGTGGTTCGGGAAGCAATTCGGCGATGAGCCGTTGGTGTTTGGACAGGTGTTTCCCCTTCTCGACCAGAGCTAAACAGGCTTCAAGCACGTCTTGAACATTGAACGGCCAAAGGCTGATCGGAACCAAAACCCATTCGTGAAGCCTGGTCAAAGCCAACGAATCTACTGCGGAAAAGCCGGCCGATGCCGCGTGGTAACGGCGGAGCGCCGGGGCAGCGGCATCAGCCCGGTCAAACGCCTGGGCTTGCAGACGGTGCAAATCAATTTCCAGGGGCGAGTCCATTTTTTACCGTGGACATTATAGCGGGACGCCTCGCCGAAGGCCAATGTTATGATACCCATAGAAACGGGCACATTTTATTGCAAACAGGGGTTTACAGTTCCAATGTCCAGCGGATGGCCTCCAACTTCGGTTTTCGGGTTTAATCCGGTAATTCGTGCGCTTGGTCTGAGGAACTCGCGGAGCAATGCTCCGCGCTCCGGGCGGTTGCCGGACAAAAATTCCGCACGCCAAGTTGTCGCGCAGCGACTGAAGCCACAGGCTCAATAAACGTCTTTCAAAGCTATCGGCAGCATGGCGCGGATGCGCCCCGCTCACATCACCGCCTCAAATCACGATTTTACTATTCCACCATTTCAGGCACACTGGACGGCCGATGGCGCACATCCACGAAAAAATTGATTTCACGGTCGCAATCTTTGTCGTCCATGACGGCAAGGTGCTGGTCATTCACCACCGCAAGCTGGACAAATGGCTGCCGTTGGGCGGCCACATTGAACTGGACGAAGACCCGGAGCAGGCCGCCCTGCGGGAGACGAAGGAAGAGAGCGGGCTGGACGTGGAACTGGTCGGTGAACGTCCGCCCACGACCTCGCCCGGCACCCGCGCGCTCATCGCGCCACGCTTTCTCGACATCCACCG
>Ga0007882_10001922_pt1 | contig 11869 bp, 8 predicted proteins | sample CryBogCBH12Aug01_FD_71195 | JGI IMG/M metagenome (GOLD analysis project Ga0007882, IMG submission 71195) | Freshwater microbial communities from Crystal Bog, Wisconsin, USA - CBH12Aug09.1 | ecosystem: Environmental > Aquatic > Freshwater > Lake | place: Crystal Bog, Wisconsin, USA | collected... | reverse complement strand
CTTCTAAATACTCCAACCTTACTCGTGATATGGTAACTGTTTCTTCTATTAAATCTAAACGATTATTTTACCATAATAGTACTTTTCTATACTAAAAACTACCTGAGTAGGAACAAATATAGTAATAATTTTCTGTTTCCTTTTCAGTGTAAGCAAGTTTTAAAGCACCGGTTTCAATATACCCAACCGGATTAACTGCTTTAGTATTTAAAAAGTGGAATCCAGCTATTTTAGCAAGACTATCACTAATAGGGTTAGCTTTAATACAATTGCTGATTAATATATAAGCAATTAAAGCGAAAATCTTCTTCATTCTATTTTATAAATTACTATTTTAATGTAAATTCTTCATTTTAAAAGTAAATATAAAAGATTTTCTTTATTGTCTGCAATTGTTTAAGATCAGCTAATTATAAAAAAGAATAAAATCTTATTTCTTCAATACAAGATAAGTATATGGTTGCATGGTAACCTGAGTATTTAAAGAGATTGACGTACCATTAAAAGCATCAGACCAGGTAGTACCTGCTATAGCTGTTGGCAATGTATAGTTGATTACACTATTCCGAAGATTTGATATTACCAATACCTGTTCCGTTCCCTGTTGCTTTGTAAAAGCACAAATATCAGCAGTACTATACGAGGTTAATTGTCCTTGTCTGATAGCTAAACTACTATTTCTGAAAGCCAGTATCTTTTTATATTCAGCAGTTATATCTGGATTAATAGACCAATCTACTTTTGTAGTGGTGAAAGGGAATACCAGCTTTATAGGTGTACCCACTTCCTGTCCGGTATAAACCATTGGTACAGATTTCATGTAAGCAACTACCACAAAAGAAGCCATAGAACCTGTTCTGCCACCAAACAATTGCAAAGGAGTACCATCGGAACCATCCACATCATGATTGGAAGTATATCTTACAACCTGTTGATTTGCAGAAGCACCAGTATATTCTGAAGTATTCAGATTATCAATAGACAATACAGACACGTTGCTACTAAAGATGGTTTTTAATTTACCATAAAAATTAAATCCGAAAATGTAATCAAAACCTGCACTATAATTATTTGTATTACTACTCTCTGCTAAGAGCAGTAATTTGTGCGTAGAAATATTTCTCAAGGTATCAATTGCCTGCTGCCAGAAGTCAGATGGAGGGCCATCGGCATAATCATATCTGAATCCATCAATATTAGCTTTATAAACCCAGCTTTTCATAGCTTTAATCATTGCTAACCTCATGGTAGTATTTGTATAATTCAATTGAGCAACATCGCTCCATCCCATTCCAGGAGGGCTTACAATATTGTAATTAGCATCTTGCAGATACCAGGTTCTATTAGTAATCCAGGTATTATCCCAGGAAGTATGGTTAGCAACCCAATCTAATATTACGCCCATATTTTTCTGATGAGCAAGTGCTACCAGATTTCTTAAATCATCCAGCGTTCCAAACTCTGAGTTAACTGAATTATAATCCTTTACACAATAGGGCGAATTGAAAGCATTTAACTGACCTACAGGATATATTGGCATTAAATAAATTACATTAATACCTAAAGCCTTTATAGAATCTAATCTGGCAATAACGGACTGAAAATTACCCGGAGTAAACACCCTCATATTTACCTGATAAATTGAAACATCTCTGCTATCGGGCATATTGCTATAAGGAATACCGTATTGAATATATGTGCTGTCCGTTTTTATTACAGGAACTGTGTCTATAGGTACAGTAACTACTGGATTTGTGGTTTTAGAACAACTAATAAAAAGGAATAACACCAGGACAGACACTATATTTTTCATATTATCAATCAATTATTAGGGTTCAAAGTTAGTAGGTTGCTGGGTATAAATAGAAAGTATTATGTTTTAAAGAAGGACATCAAACAAAACCTCTTTTAAGGTTGAAGAGAATTATATAGATTATTACCTAAAAATTAAAGTTCAAAAAATACAAAAGTTTGTATTTATAACTCCAGTGATGTTGAGATTGCTTGTCTTGATATCTTTAGACACGCCAGTGATGATAAGACTACACGTCTTGATAACATTGTACACTCCAGGGATGTTGGGACTGACTGTCTTGATAACATTGTACACTCCAGGGATGTTGAGACCGACTGTCTTGATAACATTGTACACTCCAGGGATGTTGAGACTGACTATCTTGATAACATTGTACACTCCAGGGATGTTGAGACTGACTGTCTTGATAACATTGTACACTCCAGGGATGTTGAGACCGACTGTCTTAATAACATTGACCATTCTATTAACCTTAGGAACCCATTAGATACTAGCAAGCAAGCAATTAATTTATTTTCTAAATCGAATTATCTCATTTTCCTTAAACTTCTTATTAAAAATTTCCTTTTGTAGTACTATTTAAACAACCATATAGCCACTACACCACAGATTGCTTTCAGTAACATTAATCCATCTACTACTATCAGATAATATAGAATTGATTTCCTAAATATTAATGTATAAGCTACTATAAGTAATGAGATAAAAGGAATGGTATTGATCAATATTCTTCCTGTAGGAAAATGGTTTGTAGTGGCATAGGTTATAAAAACTATCAAACCAATAATATTGAGGGGTATTACAATCTTGAAAATAGTATTTCTTAATCCCTTCTTTACAACAAAGGTTATTAAGGATTGATTAGCATCTATTGCATAATCTTTGATATCAAACAGGATACATAGTAAGGCTATAAACATCCAGTTTTTGAATAGTAATACAATGCATCTGAAATTGAGATTAAAAGAAGAATGTGTTTGAATTGAATGGAATATAACCGGATAAATAGTTACTACACCTGCCCATACAAACCCTATAACAAAAGGTTTAGTCCAACCATTATTTCTTAGATTAAAACAATATCCAAGACCATAATACCACAATGCTACCAAAGGGAATATTAAGATTAAGCCCCATTGCCAAAAAGGCATAGTAAGAATATTTTCACTAAGTTCCCATCCTACATAAAAACAAATAATGACTAATAGTACTGATAAAACCCATTGAATAAACACCGTAGTTTTATGATGATTTAAATACCATTGAGAACGTAGATTATCGGATGCAGCATTATCAGAAACAGGTATGTATGCCTTGGAATAATAAATAATAGTGGCTATAAATATTGCCCCATAATAAGCCGGCATATTTAGGGGAACAAATTGTTGAACAGATGCCTCTATAGATAATGCAACGGCACAAATTCCGTAAAACCAGTTACCATAGAAGATAAATTCTTTTATTGCTTTCAATAGAGGTATAAGATTATCGGATTAATAAAATCCATCCCGAATAGGTTTGGGTTCTTGAATCATCATTTACTTTCACTAAATAATAGTAGGTACCAATGGGGGCAGGTTGTCCGCCATACTTACCATCCCAGGCAATTTTACTGCCGGTATAATCATATACTTTTTGTCCATTTCTATCAAAGATAGCTACCGTTACACTACTAATTCCATTGAGGTCTTTTATCTCCCAAACATCATTAATACCATCTCCATTAGGCGAAAATGCATTGGGTATTTTAATGTTGTTTACCACTTTTACTACTGCTGTATCTGTAGCAGTGCAACCATCATTATTATATACATTTATAACATAAGTAGTATTAACCAAAGGACTAGCAACAGGCGAAGGAATTGTTGCATTATTTAATGTAAAAGAAGGAGACCAACGGATAGTATTGTAAGTACCTGTAATGATAGTTTGTAATGTTGCTGTGTTACCTGTAAAAATAGTTTGAGTAGTTGTAGTATTTACAAATGGTGCAGGACTAACTACTATTGTTTGATTAATAGAATCGGCACAACCATCGGTAGCATAATATGCATATTGAATAGGAGCAGTACCGCTTCCGGCAATCTTAGGATTAAATAAACCTGAAGCATCATCCGTAATTCCTTTTCCTGTAAACAGACCAAAGCCTTTTATACCAGTAGTTTCGGAAGCTTGAATATAGAAAGGAATTTTGTTTTCACATACAGAAGGAATGGTATTAAAATTAATTACAGGCACCTCTCTGATTGACGTGGTTATGGAGGTAGTAGAAATACATCCATTAAGACTGGCAGTTAACATATATACACCAGTATCATTATCTATATAATTAAACACAGTATCCCTGGAATTAACTGCATTAAAACCATTAGGTCCTTTGATATTAAAGCTTGTACCTGCAATAGTTGCCCCTGTTTGTAAAGCAAGAAAGTTGTATTTACAAGGTGGATTGTTGGATAACAATGAAGCCATAGGAGTAGAATCCACCAATAGTTGAACGGTATCGCTTTTAGTACAGCCCAACAAAGATTCCTTTAAAATATACCGACCTGAATCTGCCAGTTGATGTATTGGTTTTGTGTAACTATTGGTAAGACTAACAATATTATTTGCCTGGTCTATCCATACATCACTGGAAGTTGCAACGGCATTGAGGGAACTAAAGTTTGCAGTAGTACCAGTACATACAGGATTATTAACCCCTATTTTAGTATTGGGTAATTTATTTACTATTAAAATTAAACTATCAGTAAGGTTGGTACAATTAACTTTAGATGCATTACAGAAGTAAGTACCTGCATTATTCAATTGTACATTATTAATGATAGGGCTTTGAGCAGTACTGGTATAACCATTAGGACCCGTCCATTGATAGTTGACATATAAGGTATTGCCTACATCACAAATCAACTGAACTAAGTCGTTCTGACAAACTGTATTATTGGGAGCAGTAGAAGATAGTTTCTCAATAAAATGATTAAAATCAGAGAAGTAGCCATACCTGCATCCATTATTATCACCATGAATAACACCCAGATGAAACTGCTGTAAACTATTGGTTACTACAGCCCCTGCACCTGCTGGCAAATCGGTAGTAGAAACCTGAATCCTTGCATATTTCCATAGCCCATTGGTAAAAGGAACAGTATTAAACATGGAGGCATTTATTACAGATGTACCTCCATTAAAAGTAAAACCGGTTTCGCCACCTGTTGGCACCAGAATATTCATAAATAATGGAATACTCATAGAACGGGTAAAGCCAACAGTAGTAGAACCTGTACATTCAATAGTAGGCAATAAAGCATGACCAACTTCGCAACTGAAACCAGATAAGTGTAAGGCATAAACAGGCAATGATGCATCGATATATAAAGTAGAATCATGCACCCCTCTCCTATAGGTTTGCCCGGCATTTAAAGTAGTTTCCAATATTCCATTAATATTGACTGCTGTATTGTTTTGCGTAGCTAAAATAAAGACCCAATCGGTAGGTGGTGCAGGTGGTGGTGCATTGTTGAGATACCCTGGAATAGAGATATATTTTGTACCAATAATACTTAAAGGAACTATCTGATCGCCTGCTAAATCGAGGCAAGCATAGTATCCGCCCCCTCCTATTGAATCGTCTTTGATGGTGATAGCAATGGGTTTATCGGAAGTAACAATTGAACCTGCAAGATGCCCGGCTGCTAAATATGCAACAGCTGCAGATGAAAATGATTGCCCCTTATTTAAAGTAATGGTGAATGTTGTTCCTGCTTTGTGTCCTACAATATCTTTTGCAGGAGTAATGGTTACGGTAGTATTATCCTGAGTAGCTACAATATCAAAAGCAGAATAAGCAGCAGGCACTTTAGTACTATCATTATCCATCAACGTTTGACTGGGAATAAAAAAACTCTGACCAAGTGCATTCATTCCTTTCAAGACAAACATTTCGGGGTTATTTTGCGAAGATTCTTCATAATAGGCAGTAATAAAACTGGTTGATTGTATATATATACCATAATTCAATACCTGATTCGGTGGCTTACTTTCTATCTGATCTATATCACTGGTAAGGTCAATTGTAGCACTTGAATAAGCTGCTATGTTGATTACTCTAGGTGTAAATGAATTATTTGCAGGTTCTGAGACGGTAACTGTAGCGGCTTTTGATAAAGTAGTTAATCGTAAATAAATGGGTCTATCGCTATGCAAAGCACCTCCATTGTAAGTAACTTCGGGAGCTGCAAACCAGAATGCAGTATCCGTTTGTGCTTTAGACACAAAACTTACTATAAACAATAAAAAGCAAAGAAAGTACAGCCTCATAGATAATCAACAAATCTCCATAAAAAAATCAATATTAAATAATAAATTATTGAAGTGGATAATTGTTAATAATGAGGATTGTTAAATAAAAGACTTAACGGGTAAAATAAAGAAGACATAAGGATATCCAGATTATAAAGCCCTAAGAGTTTTACGATGAAATCACACATTTTAAAAAGGCAGGTCAGCTTTTAGCCAACCTGCCATCAAATATATCAATTGAATAATGTTTTAACCCACTCAGAGTTTATGCATTAAGAAACTTAGGTGTTTATTCTAACTAAATACTTCTTTCAATTTATCAAAAAAGCTTTTATCATTTTTATTGGGCTGTGGTTTAAAGTTTGGACTAACCATTAGTTTCTCCAGTATAGCTTTTTCTTCTGAAGATACATTCTGAGGAGTCCATACATTCACCTGAACCAACTGATCTCCTTTTGCATAACCCTGTACTTCAGGAAAACCTTTACCTTTCAGACGGAATATCTTACCACTCTGGGTACCGGCAGGAATTTTAATCCTTGCTTTACCATCAATGGTAGGAACTTCTACAGAGGTGCCAAAAACTGCTTCAGGGAAAGAAAGATGTAACTCGAAAGCTACATTCAGACCATCTCTCTGTAATTCAGCATGTGGTTCTTCTTCAATTTGAATAATCAAATCACCAGGATATCCACCTCGTTCTCCTGCATTACCTTTACCATTCATACTTAATTGCATACCTGCCTGAACACCTGCAGGTATTTCAATAGCAATTGTTTCTTCACCCGGCATAACACCTGTACCACGACAATTACCACATTTAGCAGTAATAGTAGTTCCTTCTCCATTACAGGTAGGACAAGTAGTAACAGTCTGCATCTGCCCAAGAAACGTGTTAGAAACTCTACGAACCTGACCACTTCCACCACAGGTACCACAGGTTTGAGAACTGTTTTTATCTTTAGCTCCTGATCCGGCACAGGTAGTACAGCCAATATTCTTTTTTAGTTTTACATTCTTGGTAACGCCTTTAGCCATTTCTTCATAAGTCAGCTTTATCTTTATACGAAGGTTAGTACCTCTCTGGCCTGTTTGTCTGCGGCCACCACCACCTCCACCTCTTCTGCCACCACCGCCAAAGAAACTTCCGAAGGAATCATCACCAAAAACATCTCCAAAATGACTGAATATATCATCCATATTCATACCACCTGGGTGAAAACCACCACCACCGCCACCTGGAGCAAATGCCTGATGACCATAACGGTCATACTTAGCTTTTTTATCTCCATCACTTAGTATTTCATAAGCTTCAGCAGCCTCTTTAAATTTTTCTTCTGATGCTTTATCCCCTGGATTACGGTCGGGGTGAAATTGCATGGCAACCTTACGGTAAGCTTTTTTAATTTCATCTTCGGAAGCTGTTTTGCTTACCCCAAGTATTTCGTAATAATCTCTTTTTGCCATGTGACTTTTATGCTAATAATATAATGTTTACTTTATCTTGTTTTTTGGTTTCAGATTGCTGGTTTTTAAAATAGTATTACCTTAATTCTGAAACATTTAACTGTATTATAAAAAACCACAAGATATTTATTTTCCTACTACAACCTTTGCAAAACGAATAATTTTATCATTCAGGTAATATCCCTTTTGTACTTCGTCTATTACTTTGTTTTTTAATTTATTAGATGGTGCAGGAATTTCTGTAATAGCTTCATGTTTTTCTACATCAAATTCTGTGTGGATAATTTCCATAGGTTTTAATCCTTTAGAAAATAATGTATTTCTTATTTTATTGAAGACCAAAAGAATACCTTCTTTCTGCAATTCTATGTCCACATTTGTACCCAATTGTTTTTCTGCACGGTCACAATCATCTAAAACATCCAGTAAAGAAGTCATTAATTCTCTGGAAGCTGTTGCTCTTAAATCAATACTTTCCTTAGCTGTCCTTCTTTTGTAGTTTTCAAATTCTGCTAAAAGACGAATAAATTTATCTTTTTGTTCCAGTAACTGATGTTGCAATTTTTCTGTTTCAGATATTTCTGGTTCTGCATCTTTAGGTTCAGCTATATTTTCAGAAGTAACTTCATCAACTATGTTTACTTGTTCTTCCTGCTCATTATGAGGTTCTTGCACTATTTCGTTCTCTGACATGATAATCTAATATTTGTTGATGCCATCATTACAATAGTATTGCCATGACATATAAAACGGAAAAAATGGCATTAAACAAAGATAATTATGTAAAAGATGTCTGATTAATTTATGCTACTTTAGTTAAACCAGTTTAACATCTATTAAAATTGACGGAAAAGACATTAACATCAATTTAATTATCGATAACAATGACCAAAATACCGTTTGCAGTGAAATAAGTATCTAATAAATAGGCTGGAAGGTCTTTTACATTAATTTATTTGCCATTAACATTAATCAGAATACCGTTTACAAAAAAAAATATTCCTATTACATTAACCGGGGAATCATTAAAAGTAAATCAGATGTAATTAACATTAAAAATAGAGTTAAGTGCATTAAAATATACAAATCACTACGGCAGTTTTTTATTATTTAAAAGCATGTATTTAGCAGTTTCATAAAATGCTTCAGTCGTGAATTTCAGCTTCTGTTTTTCAGCAGGAGTAATAACAGGAGCATCATTATTTAATACACTTGAAACCCTTTCATTTGTTTTGTTATCAATGCTTTCTGTATAAAAAAACTTATCAGTGATACAACCAATTGTTTTTTTATCGGGATTAAAATAAAAAGCAACGGGTGGTTGCAAACTATCACTTAACAGTATGTTTCTACCCAGCGATGTATTACAATGTTTTACCTTACAAATACCTGCAACAGTTGGCAGAATATCAATTTGTGAAACAGGTTTATTATATCTTTCAGGTTTTAATATACCTGGGGCATAAAACAATAAAGGAACATGGGTCATGGAAAGTTCTTCTCCTGCCCATATTTTCGGAAACATATTGCCAGTATTTCCTGGAATACCATGATCTCCAACAAACACAAAAACAGTATTCTTAAAATAAGCCTCTTTCTTAGCGGATTCTATAAAATGTTTAAAACAAAAATCAGTATATCGAAAAGCATTAAATTCCTCTAAGCTTGTAAATCCATATTTACGTAAGGTATCGGCAGCTACATTCTTAACTTCAAAAGCTGCTTTATCCTCATCCGGAATTGTATATGGATGATGATTATCAGCAGTTTGCAAAACCGCTATAAAAGGCTTTTTACATTTTGATAAAGTCTTATTAGCTCCAAGTAACATATTCTTATCACTCACGCCCCAAACATCAATTTTGGCAGCTTCGTAATCATCCTGTTCAAACAAATGCAGATTACCAATATTGTTGGTTAATAGTCCTCTGATATTTGCCCAGGAAGTACTACCACCTATGAAGTAATATTTTTCATAATCCGTAAAATCATTAATAATAATATGCTGATTAACTGCATTGGGGTTTCTGCTGGCAGTCTTAGTATTTTCTACATCAGGAATACCAGTAAGTGTTGCCCATACTCCACGAGCTGTGCCATAACTCGGGGTAAAACACCTGCTAAAGAATATACCATTGTTACACAACTCATTAAAGTAGGGAGTTGTATTCAGTGGATTGCCAAACATGGAACTTTTATATCCACTGAATGATTCACAAATTACCACCACAACGTTAGGATGAGTTGAAGCTGTATCAGTAAAGGTTACACATCTTTTATAATTTAATGTATCAGTAGATTTCAGATTCAGATAGGAAGCAATTAAAGGAAAACTATTCCTTGTTTTAGCTAAATCACATCCTGATTTTCGGAATTGAAGAGTACTGAAGAATGACTGAAAAGGATTGAGTGCAAGATTGGCTGCATAATCGTTGTTCAATGCAAAAGCATCGCTCCACCTTAAAGGGTATTGTCCAACTCTGCCAAAAGCGGCCAAAGCCAATACAAGCAATAATATTATTGACCAAATAGTTTGTGATTTTTTGTTATGCCTATAACGCTTTGCTGCTATTTTGTTGTAAGTAAATTTTATAAATACATTAATCAGTAAAAATGAAATTAAAATACCAAACAGGATATATACTACATGATAAGATTGCCATACCATACTCAATGAAATTGCTGTATCTTCCATATAATTCAACAGACTGGCATTGAGCCTTTGAGATAAATATCCATAATTGGCAAAATCAACAGCGTAAAAGAAACATAGCAGAAAAGAAACTAATCCCCAGATAAACAGGGAAATTCTCTTGCCCCTTTTAGTCTCAAAAGGATGAATTGATTTTATAAAAGATATTATCAGCAATAATAATCCTACAATAGCAACTATTCTGGCATCGTAACGAAAGCCTAAAACAAATATTTTAAACAATCCTGAATGTGGCAATCCTTCTTTAATCATTGTTTGCCATAGTACAATACGCAGCACAAACATGATGAATAAAAAGAAGAAAGAATTATACAAAAGCCATCTTGCAAAACGGGGAATACGCATATTTTTCAAAAAACAAATGTAAGAATAAAAATCTCTGCTGTATTTTGCAGCTTTAAATTTAACCATGCTTAACATTTTCAGGACAGGAAACATGATGTTTTTATCAATATGGCAGACTTTAGATAGCTGGGACAGAACCATGTTTCAATTTTTTAACGGGCAGCTTACCAATTCTTTTTTTGATAAGATTGCACCTGTGTGGCGCGAGCCTGGCACCTGGATTCCATTGTACATTTCCATTTTGATTTATATTATTATTAAATTTAAAAAACAATCATGGAAATGGATACTGGCATTTGTATTGAGTGTTTCAATATCCGATATTATCAGTAGTCATATTATAAAAGACTGGATAGGAAGAATAAGACCTTGCAGCGAACCCTTACTGATAGGTCATTGTCGTAGTTTGCTTGGTTGGTGTCCATCGAGTGGCAGTTTTACCTCCTCGCATGCATCCAATCATTTTGCGATGGGGGTATTCATGTTTTATACCATGCAAAGATTCTTCGGAAAATTTGCTTATATTTTTATAGCATGGGCAGCCACAATTGCCTATGCGCAGGTTTATGTAGGCGTGCATTATCCTTTTGATGTATTGGGGGGAGCATTGTTAGGAACAATGATAGGAAAGCTGATGAGTATGGGGTATAGGAAATACAGTTAATACAACATGTGTCGTGAAAATACAACGTAAGTCATGAGTTTTGAGCAATACAGCATACAATTTTTATTTTTGTAAATTAATTGTACATTTTTATCCGCATGAAGAAATGCAGTTCTATATATTTTAAATAGTTCAAGGGGCTCAACATTAATTGTATTGAACCCCTTGAACTATTTAAACCTTACAAACCTCTTGAACTATATTTGTATCAGAACCCTCACCGGGAGGGCAGGGAGGCCCTATCTCCCTGCAATATTAATGCTTACTTCAGCACTGAAATTACCTGTTTCTTCATCATGAGACAGATAAACTGCTTTGTATTTATAAACTACAGTTACACCTATCGTAGGTACATCTTTATCTGTAAATGGACTGAAAAATATATTTTTATAAGGAACCAAACCATAACCTTTACCATCCCCTTTATCGCGATAGAGAGCAATGCCATCGTTAAGGTATTTATGAAAACTGACAGACGGGTAACCTGCATTTTCTGTTACTTTTAAATCAGGTGCTTCATTTCTGGCAGCAGGACTGGAAGAAAAAATGCCTAATTTTTTCTGAA
>Ga0007882_10001921_pt1 | contig 11872 bp, 13 predicted proteins | sample CryBogCBH12Aug01_FD_71195 | JGI IMG/M metagenome (GOLD analysis project Ga0007882, IMG submission 71195) | Freshwater microbial communities from Crystal Bog, Wisconsin, USA - CBH12Aug09.1 | ecosystem: Environmental > Aquatic > Freshwater > Lake | place: Crystal Bog, Wisconsin, USA | collected... | reverse complement strand
GTCTTGACCCTATCTCAAGCGGGCAAAGTCACGGAAACCGCCTGGCTCGCCGAAAAGACGGGCTATCAGTTGGTGGATAAACCGGCGGAAACAGAACCCACCCCGCCGCCGGCGGGAACTGCCGCCGTTCCGCCCGCCCAAACGGCCATCAAAAACCGCGCCACCACCGCCGCCGCCGATTCGCCGGCCCCGGCCGCCCTGGGCGACGTGTTGCATGAAATGCTTTTGCCGCTGCTCAACCGCTTGCAAAAAATCGCGGCGGTGGATGACGCCACGATGCAGCAGCACATGGTGGCCAAACTGCTGAAAGATTTTCCGGCCATTGCTGCGGCCATAAACGCCGACCATTCCCTCGCGAAAAAACTTTCTCCGGAACTGGAAGCCGCCCTGGTCGCCGGTCTTAGTTCCGAATCCACCCCCGTGGCGCAAACTGCATGAACACCACCATTCTTAACCGCGAATTCAAACATCCCGCCGATGGCTGGTATCAGATCGAAGCCAAAGGGTTTCACCCCTGTATGGCCGAGCAGAACGGCCAGCAGATCAAAGTGGTGCAGGTAATTGATGACAAAGCAATTACTAGCATCGTCAACCGCTTCAACGAAAAGGCGGCGGCGGGCCAGTTGCCGCAGGGCAACGAGATGCTGATTGATCGGGAGCATTTCAAAGACAACCCGGAGAAAGAAACCGTGGCATATGGCTGGGCAAAAAAAATGCGCGTCAGCCCCGATGGTTCCGGGTTTGACGTGGAGAAACCATGGACCCGCACCGGCCAGCAGGCTGTGGATGGCGGGGATTACCGTTTTTTCAGCACGGAATACGATGGCCCCACGGACACCTGTTTTGAACCAGTGCCGGCAGCGGAAATCCCCGTCGCCATCCGCAACAAATATTCCGGCTTCAAGTTTTTACGCCCGCTGGAATTGACCGGCTTGACGTTGACCAACGCCCACAACAACAAAGGGCAGAAGGCCATCACCATCGCCAACCGCAAAACTTTCGCTGACACGAGTGTGCCGGCGGCTAACCAACAACCACAACACCAAGCAAGACAAATGAAACAAATCGCAACGAAACTTGGTCTCGCCGCCGAGGCAAGCGAAGACGCCATCCTCGCGGAATTGACCAAAATCCAAAACCGCGTCACCGAGCTGGAGCCGCTCGCCGACGAAAACATCAAGCTCACGAAACGCCTCACCGCCGTGGATGGCAACTCTGTGGACGCGCTCCTCGTGGCCCATGGAGTCACGGACACCAAAATCCAGAACCGCCTAAAGCCGGTCCTGCTCGGTTACGAGCAGCACGCCGACCGCGTAAGCGCGCTGGTAGATTTTGGCTACAAAGCCGTCGAAGCCGGCAAGGGCGCGAGCACGCAGACCAAACTGCACAACCGCGAGACCCGCGCGCCGGGCGCCGCCGGGGCTGCCAGTGAAACCACGGAAGCCGCGCAAAAGGTTTCCGCCACCAAAATCATGAACCGCGCGCACGCGATCATGAAAGAAGTTAAAAACGTCTCGCTCGCCACGGCCACCCGCATGGCGCAGGAAGAAATCGAAGCCGCTCAATAACCCGCAACCATCACCAACGAAACATCCCCAATAAAATAAAATGAATACGATCCTTAACGGTGCCCAAAGCGATCTGCGCAAGGGCGACATCACGCTGCTCTCCAGCGTTTCCCTCGTGGGCAAGGAAAATTACCTGGCCAAAATCGTCAACAACGGCGGCGTGGCGAACTTCGCCCTGCCGACGGCAGTGGCAGATCAAGCGTTTTTCATCATCGGTTCCGGTGGCGCCATCGGCGCGGAAACGGCGGCGGAAGCGCCCGGAACGAACGAAGAATGCCGCGTGCTCGTGGACGCCACGAACGCCATCAACCCCGGCGATATGCTCTCGCTCTCGCCCAACACGTACGGAACGCTGTACAAACCCGCCGCCGGTGCCGGTGCGGGTTTCTATACGTTCCTCGCCGAGGAAGCCGCTGCCGCCGGTGCGGTGGGCCAGCTCCTCAAAGTGCGCCGTATCCCGGACCGTTCCTTCAACCTGTAATCCCTCCGGACCAAACCAAACCAGCAACCAGTAACAACTAAAACATTATGCCCGAATCACGCTTAGCGCAGTTGGCCACGTCGCCGCTGCTTCAAAACTTCGCCATCACGGCGAGCCAAAAGGCCATCCGGCCCGTTGGCCAATTCATCGCGCCGATCTGTGAGGTGCCTGACCTCACGTTCCGCTACAAGAAATACACGGAAGCCAACCGCTACCGGGTACCCGTCACCCGCCGCCAGCCCGGCGGTTCCGCCACCGTCCTCGGCTTCACCGCAGATGACATCACCCAGCAGCTCGAGCCGAACGCGCTGGATTTCCCCATCCCGAACGCCGAACAGCTTTCGGATGAAGGTCTCCAATACGCGATCATGGAAGCGCAATCCGTGCTTGCGGATTCCGCCGCGCTCTCGCTGGAGAACGAAATTGTGCAGGCCGCGCAAACCGCCGCGCTGGCCAGCAACCTCACCCAGGCCGTGGACTTCACGGATAACTCCGTGGATCTGATTGCGCTCCTGGACAATCTCATCCTGAACGTGATGAAGGCGTCCAAGAACGGCGCGGCGGTCAAAGTGTTGTTTGGCACCACCAAGTTCAAACAGTTCCGCAACAACGCGAACGTCCGCAGCCGGTTCATCGTGAGCAACCGCGGCGGCGACGGCAACGTCGGCACCGTCTCGCCCACCATCAGCGATGTGGGCAACTTGCTCATCACCAATCCCAAGACGGAATTGAGCATGATGGTGATTGACCAGAGCAATCCGGGTCAGGCGGAGAACATCCAGTTCCTCCTGGACAATGTCGTGATTGTGTTCGCTTGCAACGACACACCCAACCGCATGGACCCGTCGTTCATGAAGACGTTCGCCCGCATGGGCGGTTTCTTCCGCGCCGGTTCTTACACCACGCAAGATCAGCGCGATCAAGTCCTGAAAATGGATTGGACCACGCTGCCGGCCGTCACCAACTCCGCCGCCGTCGGCGCGTTGAAGTAATTCACCCCGGTGCAGCCGGACAACCTTCCGGCTGCACCACAACTAAAAAACCTCACTCAATAAACAAAATGAAAAAATTCAATTCGTACAAAAAATCCGGTTTTACCCTCGTGCAACTCGTGGTTATGGTCGCCGTCCTCGGACTGTTGGCCGCCATCGCCTTGCCGCAAGCAGCGCGGGCGGCGGATCAGCAGGGTTATGCGGCCACCACCGGCTCGCTTACCAATGTGCCCGTGGCGGCCGGCACCAATGCCGCCAGCGCCAGCACTAACAACTACATCCCCGTTACCACCCGAAGTGGTTTGGCGCTGCAAGCCACCACCACGGCGGCCGCCACTTTTGTGGTGTATCCCTCGGTGGATGGTACCAACGCCCTGGCGTGGTCTTTGGCTACGCTGGCCGGCACGGGTCCGTTAGGCACCAATTGGAGCGAACTCACCTTGCGCGGCTTTGCCGGCGTGTTTGTGAGTTTCACCAATACCGCCAACGCCTCCAACACGGTCAACACGTTCTGGCGGCGACCGAACCTCTAACCCCGTCCCCCAACCAAACACCAAAAACACCATTATGGCCAAAACTGTTTTGCTCAAGCACCACGTTTATTTGTCCGAAAAATTCGGCGGCATCAAACACGGTGAAAAAATCGGACCGGAACTGAAAAAAGGTTCCACCATCAAACTCGAAAGCGATGAACTCGCCGCCCACCTGGTGGAAACCAGGAACGCCGAGGAAGTCAAAGTCGAGTCCGCCGAAAAGAAAAAGAAAGATTAAACCAACCGCCGGCGGCGCGGCGTGCGCGCCGCCGGCACCTTAAAAACTCATGGCCTGGAACAGCATCAACCCGGACGACGTCATCGAAGGCTTCACGCCCGCCGAGCAGGCCGTGTTGCAGAACATCCAGGCCGACACCGCGCAGGTCAATTTGATCCTGACGCGCATAATCAACAAGGTACGCGGCCAGATCAAAGCCGGCGGCAATTTGGTGGATCAATCCGGCGCCACGATCCCCGATCAATTGCGCGATGAAGTGATCGCCATCACCAAATGGAAATGGCTGAACAGTTTTCCGGGGCTAAAAACGCTCAAGACCAAAGATCGCGAAGACGCCGCCAAAGAAGCCGAGGCGTTGCTGAAGGAAATCTCCAGCCAAAACCCCAATCGGCCGCGCGTGGAATTACCCGCCACCGCCGATGGCACGCCCGCGCCCACCACCATGCCCAGCGTGGGCAATCCCAAACGCAAATATTTCCGCCGGGAGGACGGCATCTGATGCCCCCCGATCTCGCCAACGCTTTGCAGAGCCTCCAGCGCGGCGGTTTCAAAGTGCCGCCGGCTGCTGCCAGTGCCGTGCGGCGGCAACTGGCCGCGTTCGCCGGCGCGCTCGATGAGCGGACCAAGGCCGAACTGCTCCAGAAATTTCTGGCCGGCCTCCAATCCATTGCGAATCCGCAAACCGTACTGCGCGAGGGTCAGCCCGTGACCGAAGGCGCCACGCCCGCCAGCTTGACCAGCGACATCAATAAGTTGCTCGCCGAATTTGCCGATGGCGAACAGATCGCCACGCTCCTCAATTTGCGGTTCAAAATTTCCGTGGCCAGCAAAGTCATGCGCGGCGCGGGCCATTTTTTGACCGATCAAACGGATGTGGCCGAATATCCCGCGTGGGAATTCCATCGCATTTATGACCGCGAAACGCCACGGGGTTTCAAGACCGGCGCCAAAGGCGTGCTGGTGCCGGTGGATGACGAAGATTGGCCGGCGCGCTGGGCCGAGGCCGGCGCGGATGCCGGTGATGATCAATGGCTGGAATGGGAAGGCGATTCCCAGACCGGGCGCGGGGTGGCGCTGAAATCTTCCGGCATCTGGCTGGCGCTCGGTAATTTGCGCGATGATAGCCTCGGCAACCCCTTTGCGCCGTTCGCATTCAATTCCGGTTTCGGCACCGATGGCGTGCCCTACGCCGAATGCGTGGAATTGGGTTTGCTGACCGAAGGCGAGGAACCGGCGCCGGCGCGCTTCGATTTCACGAAACTTTTTACCCTGCCGGAGGCTGCATGAAACCGCGCCGCACTTTCCCGTTCACCTTTTTCGTGTCGCGTTGCCGCACGGCGTTTAGCTTTCCGCTCCCGTTCCAAATCCCGCAAGCCTTTGAATACCTGGCATGATCTCCGCCCAAATTTCCATCACGCGCGATGACGCCACGCCGGCGGTGGCTGCGCTCATGGAGCGCGTCACGCCGACGCGGCTGGCGAGCATTTGCCGGGATCCGTTGCGCGGGTTCTGGCGGGATCGGTTGAAAAACTATCCGCGTTTGCCGGGCAAGTTCGCAGCGTTTCCCGGCACGGGATTCGGCGAAGAAGCAGCGGACAGCGTGGAAGCGCAGGCCGGCGCCGGCACCGTGTTGCTCACCGCCACCAAGCAGGGACTTCGTTTGCGGTACGAAGGCGGGACCATCCGCCCCGTAAATGCCAAGGTGCTCTGTTTCGGGATCACGCCGGAAACGTACGGCAAAAGCTACGCGGAGATGCACGCGGCGATTTCTTGGCGAAAAAATTACGAGATCGTCATCGGTCCGCGAGGTGGCAAAAAGAAAGTTTGGAAACGCAACACCACGGAGCAAACGGACAATGAACTAAAAGGCAAATTTGCCTTCGCCAAGTCGGTGACGTTCCAGCCCAACCTCGCGCTGGTGCCGACCAATGATGAATTTGCCGAAGTTTGCTGGGCCGCTATTGAGCGGTCGCTTAACTGATGAATGATCAACTCGCCATTCAGTATGCGTTGTACCGGGGGAGCCGGTCCACGCCGCTCTTGCGCGATTGCAACATCGTCTTGGGTCGCGATTATCTGGCCAGCAAAGTGGCGCAGGATGCCGTCTGGCAAATGCCCGCCCCCAGCGGCAAGGTGGGCGTGGGCGCCATCATCCAAATTCCCAGCGTGCTGTACCCGAATCCGAATTCTTTGCAGCGGGATCGCGAATATCGGATTGGCATCTACGAAGATCCGGACACCAATTTCACCGTCAACCTCGGCACCTTGCGCGGCGCGGATGATTGGGCGGATGTGTGGATTGATTTTCTCTGGAACTGGCAGCTCTGGCGCAGCAGCGGTTTGAAACCGCAAACCCGGTGCGTGGTGCCGGATGCGCGCTTTGCCGAGGCCGGCATTGCTGGGGTGCAAGTCATTTTCACCGCGCGCCAGGAGCGCGTGCCGGTGGCGCGGTGTGCGCCCCCGGTGATCACCGTGGCCGGCGGTAACGCCACGCTCGCCAATGCCGATGGCACGGATATGTATTTCACCACCGACGGCTTTTCCACGCCCGCGCCGGACAACGATGGTTCTTTGCCCAGCGAACAAGCCGCCACCAAATACACCGGCGCGTTCGCGGTGCCGGCCGGCAGCATTCTCATGGCCGCCAGTTGGCCGGCCGCCGGCAGTAGCCTTTTGCCCAGTCAAACCGTAACCAAACTAACCTAACCTATGCCCTCCATTAACCTCTCCCCCATTGATGTCGGCGGTCCGTGCAAACTCTCGGACAACGGCACCGTCATTTATTTCGAGAAAGGCGTGAAAATTATTCCCGTCCCGAAATTTCGCGGCATCCCCAAAAGCATCGTGGATGAGGATGACGACACGCTGGTGGATCTCTATTACCAGATTAAAGGCCAGCCGAAAGCTATCTGGAACTCCACTTACCGGGGCGTGCTTTTACCGTCCGCGCTGCTCAATATGTCCGTTGGCGGCACGCCGATTGTCGGCACCGCCAACCGCACGGTGAGCATCATCGGCGCCAATGGCCAGGGCCGCGATTTCGTGCGCGGCAAACTGGTGCAGCCGCCCAGCGTTTTCTTTGGCCTGGGCGAAGACACATACGGCGAAGCGGTGTGGGAATGTTACATTGGCACCGGCAAATCGTTGTCCGATGCCGGCGCGTTTTTCACCTTGAACACCACCGCCTGGAGCCAGAGCGATTATCCCACCGGCCACTTGGAAGAAGTGGCCACGGCGGCGTATGGCGCGTTGACCGGGTTTGATGCCATCTTCGCGGAAAAAGGTTTCAAGCTTACCCATTCGCTTTCCACTCGCCCGCTGTTGCAAGGCAACCTCACCGTGGACCGCGTGGTGAAGGGCTACCGCGGCATGATTGATTTCATCCCGCAGGAACCCACCATTGCGCAGATCGAAGCCGCGATGGCGACTTACGGCGGCGTGGGCACGCGCAGCAGCACCAATGCCTTTGACTTGGTGGTGAGCAGCGCCAACGCTTCCATGACGCTCAAGAGCGCCTCGCTCCAGAAGGGCGAATACAATTACGACTTGGACAGCAACCGCATCGGCGGTTTGCAATTCAAGTCCGCCTTGGCGACGCCCGGCACGCGCCTGGCCTTCACCTGATTCTCCCTAAACCGCAACCCTTAACCGCTGATTAAATTATGAAAAACCGCCCGTTAATCCTCCTCGTTTCCGACGCCGCCCCCGGTTTGCCGCCGGCGGGCCTCGCGCCGGCCACCGCCACGCAGCATGTGGCCGATCTCAAGCAAGCCCTCGCGGATGCCGATGGCATTCTGCAAGTGTTGCTCAAGGATCCGCACATCGCCAACTGCCCGTTCGTTGCCGCCATCCGCAGCGGCGTCGTCAACGGCGCGTTGGATCGGCTGCAACATTTGGAAAGCTGGCTGTCCAGCAATCCCGTTCCGCCCCCGGCCAACCCGTAACCCCGCCGGCCTTGCCGCTGTCGCCCGACGGCAGCGGTGAGGTCGGTCCCGTGCCGCTCGCGCCATGTCCGCCGTCAGCTACATTTTTTATCCCGGCAACAACGCCCAGCCCGTCACGCTGGGCGATGATGCCATTGGGGAGCATATCGCGGGCGGCTGGCCGGAGTTCGCTCCGCAAACCGAAGTGGTGAAATTTGCGGGCGCCGCGTATGCGAAACTGTTGGAACACGGCAACGGCATTCACTCGCTCACGTGGCGCGTGGACCGTTACCACGGCACCGTGGCTGCTGCCGCCCTGTTCAAGAACACGCACCCCAGCAGCATCAGCACCGTTCCCGGCATCGCTGCCGGCGTGCTGCAAGAATTGTTGGATGACGGCACGGCGCGGTTTTTCCAAAACTGCACGCGCCCCAAAATTAAATGCGTCGGCTGGGACGGCGCGAGCACGCAGTTCGAGTATTCCGTCCAGTTCGGCCGCGTGACGCAAACCCTGAATGGCAATGTCTGATTTATGAAACTGAAATTTTTAACCACCTTCGCCGCCGCGCTGATTGTTCTCCGCGCCGCCGCCCTCACGCCGGTGCAATATGTGGGCGATAACTTTTATTCGCCCACCAGCAGCCAGCAGGTGATGACGAATCCGTTCACCATCCAACCGGTGTTCGGCTCGCAAGTGACGGTTTACGGCACCACTAACTTGATTCTCGGCCCGGTGCAAACCATCACGCCCGGCACCAACGGGCAAGTGTTGTTCTACCTGTACCCGAACAGCTACGTCGTCACGTTCCCGTTCATCAATTATTCCGGCATCGCCAACATTCCGGACCAGACCAATGTGCTGAACTTGGCCACCGCTTTGAACGGTGTCGGCACGTTCACTTACACCAACAACAATAACTTTCTGGTGTACGCCGCGCCCGGCGACACCATCGGCGGCACGCTGGCGGAAAAATTGACTTTCAGCGGTGGCTTTGTGCTCATCACCAATTACGTCGGACCGGATTACATCTTGAATCTGTCGCTGCCGACGGGCTTGTTGTTCGCCCCGGCCACCAATACCGTCGTCACCAATTTCGCCGCCGGTTTGCTGCTTATCAGTAATTATTTCGCCAACGCTTTTAACCAGTTGGATGGTTCCGCCAACTCCATTTATCCCGGCACCAACAATGTGGTGCTCGGGGGCACATCCAACACGCTCGGTTCCGCATGGTCCACCAACGAAACGTTGATCGGCGGCGAGAACAACGGACTGGACGGCACCATTCCGGATTCCACGATGATTGGCGGGATGCTGAATCACATGACCGCCTACGGGCGCGGATCGTCCATTCTTGGCGGCAGTAATGACGTGATTGATGCTTACTGGTGTACGGTTCTTGGCGGCAGTAAAAATTCTATCAATGGTGGCTGGAATAACACGATTCTCGGCGGGTACAACAATCAGATTTATTATGGCGCCACCAATTCCGTTGGCGGCGGCAGCGGCGCCGCGGTCGGCACGCCCGGTTCGTTTGTGTGGTCAGATTCGCAAGGCCTGACCAATCAGTTTGGGACCACGGGGGCCAACCAGTTCCTTGTGCGCGTGGCCGGCGGCGTGGGCATCAATACGAATAATCCCGGCACCAACAGCCTCGCCGTGTTCGGCAATGCGGACGCCACCAGCATTAGCATCGGCGGCACGAATCTGTTCACGCTGTTCAGCACCACCGGCATGAGCAACGCCTTGAGCATCCTCTGGGCGTACAACTTGAACCTCGCCAGCAATTTGCTCTACGTTACCAGCGGTTCCAATGCCACGTTCGCCACGGCCGTGAGCAACCAAACCTACACGCTGGGCCAAGCCACCACCAACAACCAGAACACCGTCAGCAATAAATTGCAGACGCAGATTTTGAACGTGAGCAATCAGGTTTCCACCGCGCAGTCCAAGGCGCTCACCGCCACGCTTGCGGCCACCTTTGCCAGTGCGGGCGTCGGCTTCAATACGCCGCTGATGCCGGATGGCAATTATAGCGTGGTGCTGACACCGCAGGATAGCGCCACGGCGGGCGCGTTGGCGTCCGGTTTGTCCTGGTGGATCTCCACCAAAACCACCAGCGGTTTCACGCTCAACGTGCCGTACGCCACCAACTTCAACCTCAATTTCGAGTGCCTCGTTCACGAAAACACCCAATGAAAACTTGCCGCCTTCTCGTCTTGCTCGCGCTTGTCCTGGGCGCGGGCCGCGCCAGCGCCACGCCGATTTACTTTCCGTTACTGCAAATCAGCGGCCAACCGCGCACGGATAAATTGACCGTCACGGCCGATCCGGTGTTGAATCCGCAAACCGACGGCACCAACCTGATCGGCGGGTTTTCGCTGTCCGTGTATGCCGGTAGCACCACCAATTTGTTTCCCGGCGGTTACACGCTGACCGCGCCGGGCTGGACCAGTTCCAAACATTTCAATGTCAACGCCGGCAGCAGCCCGGTCAACGTTGTCACGCTCATCACCAATTTGGTGAGCTATACCAACGTCACCATCGGCGGCGGCGGCGGCGGGAACGGTTCCGCCACGAATCTCAACAATGGCAGCGGAACGAATGTTTATCTTACCGGCACGTTCATTGATCCCAATTACGGTGTGGCCATTCATGCGGGGCCGGATTTTTCGGCTTGGGGAACGTTCACCAACAATGCCGTCACGGCCACGCTTACGATGGGCAGTCCGTTCAGCGGCAGTTCTCCGTGGGGTTCGTTGTGGGGCGGCTGGGGTTACGGCGCGCAGTTTTGGCAAACGCAAACGCCCATTCGCACGGCGGCCGGGTTGGTCTGTTTAGACGACGACGGCTCCGCGCCTTCCTTCATGGTCTATGGCGGCATCAATCCCCTGACGCCCGCGATTGCCGTAATGGATTGGAATTTTGGGTTGGTGGATTCGTTTTGGCCGGGCGGCGGTTTGTCGATCGGTTCGACCAACTCGCTGGCCTTTGCCACCAATCCGGTGGCGCCGGGCTGTTTGGTCGTGCAGTCCAATGTGACGGCGCTGACCTTCACCGGCAACGGTGCCGGCCTGACGGGAATTGCCGTGGCCGGTGTGAGCAATCTGTCAGCAACGCTGGCACCGCTGGCTTCGACCGGATTCGTGGGCGCTGCCACCGCGCCGTTGGCGAATACGAACCAGCTTAAAGGATTGTTATCGGTCCCCACCATCGGCACCAATCTTAGTGCTAGCTATTCCACCAACGGGGACGGAACCTTGACGATGACGCTCACGGGGATCACCGCAGCACAATTGCTTTGGATGATTAATTCGCTGGCGGGAGTCAACGGGCAGAACTTTACGAATATCCAAGGCGCTGCCGTGCAAGGTCCCGTCAATTCCGCGCTGTTTGCCACTTACGCGGAATGGGTCGAGTACATCACCAATTCCATTACCTTTGCGACCAATGCCCAGTCGGCGACCATTTCGGTTAATGCCACGAACTCGCAATTTTCGGGCTATGCCACCAACGCTGGTTCGGCGAGCAATTTTACGGGCAACGTCACGCTGTCGCAATTGCCGGCGGCCGTGGTGACCAACAACGCGACGGGGCTGACCCTCACCGGAACCTTTGCCGGGACGCATTCTGGCAACGGCGGCGGCCTGACCAATGTAAACGGGGGAGCCATCACCGGCACGGTGCCATTGATTGCCTTGCCAGCGGCCGTGCTAACCAATGCGTCGCCGTTTGTTGGTACCAATGATGCGCGCAACTTTGTTTTATCCGGATCGTGGCGTTTTGCCAACGGGTTAATTTATTCCGGCGGCGTGGGCGCGAATCCAGGGGAATTATTTTTGGCCGATGATTTGGCCGGGGTTTGGGACACGGTTCTAATGTCCGGATCAGCTTTTGTTTTTTCGACCAACGTTGCCCTGTTGCCCCGCTTAAACTTTTTTGGCGGCGGCGCGGGGCTGACAAATTTGAACGGCGGTGCCATCACCGGCACGGTTCCATTGATTGCCTTGCCGGTGGTTGTGGTGACGAACAACGCGACGGGGTTGACCCTCGCCGGAACGTTTACCGGAACGCTTTCTGGCAATGGTGCCAGTGTGACGAATTTGAACGGTTCCTCGGTAACGGGATCTTTAACCAAC
>Ga0007882_10001915_pt1 | contig 11881 bp, 11 predicted proteins | sample CryBogCBH12Aug01_FD_71195 | JGI IMG/M metagenome (GOLD analysis project Ga0007882, IMG submission 71195) | Freshwater microbial communities from Crystal Bog, Wisconsin, USA - CBH12Aug09.1 | ecosystem: Environmental > Aquatic > Freshwater > Lake | place: Crystal Bog, Wisconsin, USA | collected... | reverse complement strand
ATTTACTTAAGTTTAAATAATATGAAAAATTTCTCATCAAACGGAATCAGTGTTCAAACAACAAAAACCAATCATTTACCCTCGCCAGAGCGCCGAGGATTTTTTCAAAACGTTGCAGGAGCAACAGGGATCGCCGCAACCACGCTAAGTGGTGCAACAGGCGCAGCGCTTGGTCTTAGCACAGGTGCTGCACAGGCAGCAAGCTCTAGCGAAACTCCAATCATTGCATCTGAGCACTGGGCTATCAAAAGAGTTGGTAATGAAGACATAAAGCTTTTCATATTAAATAAAAAGCCAGCCAACTATAAAAAGCTTCCCATGATGGGAACCATACTATTTGTCCACGGATCCTCCATGGCTGGCTCACCCGTATTTGATCTTCAAGTGCCAGGCAAACCCGAGTACTCAACGATGGATTATTTTGCCAAACTGGGGTATGACACTTGGTGCTTGGACCACGAGGGTTACGGCAGGTCTTCCAAATCAAGAGACATTACTTACGACATTTCAACAGGTGCGGATGATTTAGAAGCGGTTAGTCGCTACATCATTCAAAAAACGGGGGATCCAAAGCTAATGCTTTATGGTGTCTCCTCAGGCGGGCTGAGAGCGGCTCTCTTTACTGAGCGTTTCCCAGAGCGAGTCAGTCGTATCATTCTTGATGCTTTTGTATGGACAGGAGAAGGAAGTCCAACACTGGCAAACCGCAGAAAACGCATTGACGAATGGAAGTCCTCCAATAGGCGTCCACTAGATCATGCGATGGTTCAAAGTATTTTTACAAGAGACCATCCTGGCACTGCCGATCAAGATGTAATCGACGCTTTTGCTAAAGCAATCTTAAAACTAGATAACTCTTTACCTACAGGGACATATATCGATATGTCTGTTAACTTACCCGTTTGTACGCCCGAGAAGTTAACGGTCCCGACTATGATTTTGAGAGGAGAATTTGACGGTATTGCAGCGTTTGATGACATCGTTAAATATTTCTCAAAACTACCTCATCCAGATAAAAGGATTGTGGTAATGCCTGGTATCGCCCATGCTAGCTTACAAGAAAAAAATGTGAAGCTAGTATTACACGCAATGGAGAGTTTCTTCAGCCAGCCACCGTTAATCTACAAAGGATGAACGAGTTAAGAAAATGCAATAAACAAAGAGCCCTGTAATGGGCTCTAGTTGAAGTTTAAATTATTTATTGACAAGCTCAGACAACGCAGCATCGATAAACTCAGACCAACGCTCTCGCTTACATACCGAGAACACAAACTCTTGCCCCTCGGTTGTGATGATTTGAAATTGATCTCCCTTAATACTAAAACCAAGCTCTGCGCTCTGCGATCTTACTCGGCAGTACGGAATTGAGATTACATTTGAATTAACAAAGTAACTCTCCGGGGTAAATACAAGTCCGTCGGCCATCAAATATAGCCATCCACCAATAGTAGCAGCTGGACCATTCAAGGAGGCCGGTCCGTGAGCTCTAATTTTTTTATTTCGGTCAGTCAGGGAAAGGGACTTAAGAATTTTGTGCGTATTCTTGTAATGAATTAAAAACGTCCAAGCAAATAAGATTAGGACGAGACTAGCATATTTGATAGGTTGAGCAAAAATGTATACCAATAGAGCAAAGACGATTCCGGCAACCAAAAGGGTTGATAAAAATGCTTTTGATAAATCCATCTGTAAGAAAATTGAGTCGGAGAAAAAACTCACAATATCCTTGGCTCTCCAAACCTCGCCGGCAACGCTTGGCAATAGCTTGATGCCACAGTTCTCACAATAAGCATTGTCTTCATCGTTGGGGTGATGGCAGATGTTGCAGTTCATAGCTTAGGTTCTTTATTAGACTAACAGTCGTCTTATTCTTTTTCGTTACTTGTACGTTTTTTAGAAGTCGTTTTTTCAGCAGATTTTTCCTCGCCTTTTTCCCGCTCCGAAGATTTGGAATTAGCCTTTTCTTTACCATGCTCGCCGCCTTTTTCAGACTTGTCTGACTTCTCAGACTTTTCTAAGCGTTCTTTTTCATTCTCTTTATTCTCTTTGCTTTTATCGGAGGGCTCTTTATCTTGTGCAGACTTGGGCTCATCCTTAGCTATGCCTTTTGCAGGCTCTTCGACCTCGGATTTTGAGCTTTCTTTCTCGCTGTGTTCATCTTCAGATTTATCTTTGAGCTTTAAAGATTCCTCGACCTTTTTCTTATGTAGCTCAGCCTTAACGTCTTGAGCTGCATAATAGTTGTAAACACTAAAGCCACCTAGCAACAGAGTCAGTCCACACAGGAATCCAACAAACCACATTACAACAGTGTCACTGATCGAACTGGACTCAGTCGACTTAGTTTTAACTACATTTTTCACCTGGGCCTGGGCCTGGGCCTGGGCCTGGGCCTGCGATGCTGCTAATTGCTCTTGTTGTTTCCTAAAATTAATATTAAACGAGTTCATCGTCTTTATCAAAGCTGGATCGATAGTTAATCCACTTAGAAGTTCTTGTTGCTGCTGGAGTTGCGCCCTAATCTCATTTACCGCTGTTGCCATAGCACGGTTTGCAGTTTGCGCTGCCGACTGCGCCTGAGCTTGGCTTGCCAATTGACCATTTACGAAATTTTCAATGTTTTGTATCTTAAATGTTAATGCAGCAACTACTTCATCAAAAGCAGCTGTTGATTTAACAATATTATTTTGCTGAGTGTTGTATAAATTAACAATTCCAGTCTGTATCTTCTTAAACTCAGCAGACAAAATAGCCTGCATATCATCTGAATTCTTACCAACCAGGGATTGGGCACTATTAGTCCAAAATGCTTTTAACTCCTCTAACTGAGCTGCAATATCTGTCCTTAGCTGATCCATTTTGGAATTGACTCCCTGCATATCTACAGCAGGAGCAACTTGTGCAGCTTGGGCAGCTTGAGCCGTGTGAATTCTTTGAGCCAAGGCTTGAGCGGTTGCGTGAACGTCACCCTTGATATCAGCAACTTTTGCGCCCATCTCTTGACGCATACCGTCTATAGCAGTGCGAAGTTCATCCAAACTTGCTCCAAATTCTGCCGTTAACACTGGAATTGGATTGTTCAAAATTGGGGCTAATTGCTCAATATTTACAGGCGCTTCTGAAACAGGGTGATTAGTCTGTGGCAATTGAACTGTAGCGCCTACTGGCGCATCAGGGTGAAGCTCAGTGCTTGCATGGACAGGTTCTTGTGCAGATACAGTGTGCGCCTCATGGGCAACAGTTTCTATGACGTGAGCCTGCGGGGTAGAGACGTCTGATGCCTCGAGTGCTGAGGCTTGAGTTAATGTTGACAAAGGCTCTACCTCTGGTGCGTGCTCACTCAGGTGCTCAGCGCTATGATGAATTTCACTGGGATTATCATGTTGTATATCATGATGCTCGTGCGATTGAACTGCAGCATCTATCAGTGAATCAAGATTATCTTGGTGATTAACATTCAAATTCGATAAATGATCCGGTTGCGAATGAGAATGCTCAACTGCTGGATTAGCTTCAATTGATTCTGCTTGAACGGATACGGACTCAAGTTGAGCGCTCACCACCGCAGCGCTTTGCTCTGTGGCGAGAAACGCCAGGGCAGCTGCGGCAGAGGCCTCAGCTTGAATTTTTTTGGAGAAATTCAGAAAAGCACCACATTTCCCGCAAAACTTTGCGTTTAGATTAACGGGTTTACCGCAGTGATCACAATTCATAAGTTCACCTGGTCATTAAAAACTAGCAATTACAAAACACGGTGCATAGTTGGCAGCATCGGTCTTGCTTTTTTCACAGGCCTTTAAGGCCTCTTTCTCTGCAATTTGCTTACTCTTTTGCTCTTCAACAATGGCACAGTTACCAGCGTTACCATCAAAACTGTAAGTAAATGCGCGGTGATTTCCAGTGAAATCTCCCTTCCTCAAATACTTTGCGTAAAGATTCTTACACTGCCCAATCAGTTTTGGGCGGTATTTAGACTTGATGGTGCCCGGTTCCAACGCCTCCGCCTCTTCAGCAGCCTTATTCTCTTTTTCGTCCCGTGAAGCAACCTCTTTAGCTCCAAGTTCATTTTCTGACTCTTTTAATGCTAATTTTGTCGTTTCTTGGCCTTTGTGACTGCCTTTTTCGCCGTCTTTTGAACCTTCATGCGCCTTCGTAGCCGTTTTTTCCTCCGCCAAAGCCCCCTCAGAGGTCGTTGCGGTCTGGGTCACTCGAGCTAGTTCCTCGGGACTTAACTCCTCATCTTCCAATAGCGTCGTTAGGCCATCTAACAAGTTTGAGCTGTACAAATAAAAACCAGCGTTTGCACATGCTAGTACTAGCGCTAATATCAGTAACCAAATCTTTAATGAGTTACTCATATTAAAGCTCTTAACTTTACTTTATTGATCGTAAATGGATCATGCTTCATAAATAGTACTTTAGACTTTCACTCTTTTGGTTGCCGCAGCGTTGAGGATTTCAACATAAGCTAGCCAAGAAATAACTTCGTTCATCATTTTATTAAAAACCAAAGTGTCACTTACACCATTAAAGATACATTCCATAATATTGGCATAAACAAAGGCTGGATTCATTTGAAAATTAGAATCGCCTTCTTGAATAACCGTCTGCTGGCGCCTATAGTCGCTCACCATTTGAACAAGCGATTCCCCTAAACTGTCGTGGTAAAGATTTCTTTGCTCGTTCAAATCACTCCAAATTTTCTCTCCGACTTGAATTTGAAAAGGCTTATCCCGAACTTTTAAATCATTAAAAGTACTTTGAAATGTTTTATAAACATTTTCCTTAGTGACGGTTTCAAATAATTTCATAATGTTTAAGTCCATTAACTAATATTCGCACTTACTCTCCAATTCAGCTCAAGTAAGGTATCGACTCTTTAAAGACTTTCTAAATACTAAATAAGTACTCATTTTGCAAATAAAACCTACTTATTTATAAAGCTTTTTAAGGCCACTTAGCTCTTACTCATAGAATGTCGAGTCAAAAATACTTAAAACTCAGCCACATAGGCTAATAACCAAAGACAGCAAATGAGCAATTCAATACACTTTTACAAACCCTCTGAGGGGCACGGACTGCCACACGATCCCTTCAATGCTATTGTTGGTCCTCGCCCGATTGGCTGGATTTCAAGCAAAAGCAATTCCGGGGTTTTAAACTTAGCACCTTATAGTTTTTTCAACGCCTTCAATTACATTCCACCCATAATTGCCTTTTCAAGTATCGGGACTAAAGATAGCGTCAGAAATGTGCAAGAAAACGGAGAGTTCTGCTGGAACCTAGTAACCAAGGATCTGGCAGAACAAATGAACAAGACCTGCGCGCCCGTCGGACCAGAAGTCGACGAATTTGCTCTTGCAGGACTCACCCCAACACCATCAAAAGAAATATCAGTACCTCGAGTTCTTGAGAGTAAAGTGTCCTTTGAATGCAAAGCAACGCAGATCATTCAACTTGAAAACACTCAAGGTGGCAAGGTCAATACCTGGGTTGTATTTGGCGAGGTTGTTGGGGTTCACATCAACCAGTCGCTACTCGTAAACGGGGTCTATGACACCGCAAATGCACACCACATTCTCCGTGGTGGAGGACCGGCAGATTATTTTGATGTAACGCCGAACAATTTATTCAAAATGGCTAGACCGCAGGTTTGAGTCAAAGGACACTCTTCGCCGTCAAAACTACAACAAGAGTCTTGGCGCGAAGATGCCCCCCCGCAATTACACTAATCTTCGTCTGACTCTTCTTGGTTAAAGACAGAGAAGTGCACATCCTTAAAATCAATCGCAATATAAAAAGACTGCATCTGCGGCTCCTCAGACTCCAAGTAGTACCGCATCTCGTGAAATATATAGAAACACAGTGAGTCTAAGAAAGTCTTGTATTCAGCTAAATCCCCGCTATGAGACCCAACTCTCAGTCGCCAAGGGTGTACGGGATGATTACCCTTTTTAAAGAAAACCTCACAGTCACGCCCTTTTAACAGCTCTCCGCCCGACTCAATGTCATAAAACAGGCGTGCTTTATAGGTTTTTGCATCTTCATATTGACCAAAAATACGTAGCGGAAAAATCCTGACAAATGGCATAAGTAAAAAAATTGAAAGTTGTTTTGTTTCTTGAGCTAAAAAACTGATTTTTTTGATCTCTTAAAGAAAAGCCCTGCTCTAGCAATAAAACTTTTCCTTTATAAGCTCTAATATCACAAGAATCATAATCAAAGCGTAAAAAAACAAGTCTTTTCCCGAGTAAATCCACTAATAGATGTGCTCGCAGAAATGGCTAAGATATCAAGCTAGTCGTAGCTTAGCTCATTTTCTTGATATTTGTGCTTATGCTACGCTCAAATTTTTTCAGAGAATGCTAAGGAGCTTGGATCATGCAACAAAGTACCGAACTAAATAGAAGATCTATCGTTAAATCTATCGCTAGTGCGCTTGGCTGGGTTGGGCTTGGACTCTCGCAATCTGCCTTTTCGCAGTCTGGACCCATCCGTATCGGAGGAACGTTAGCCTTAACTGGTCCATTGTCAGCAACGGGACTTGTACATAAATTAGTTGCTGAAATTGCAATCGACGATTTGAACAAAAGGGGCGGATTGCTCGGTCGTAAAGTTGAATACGTTCTCAAAGACGACCAATCTAAACCAGACGTAACTCGCACCCTCTACGAGCAACTCATCACAAATGACAAAGTAGATCTCATTATTGGCCCTTATGCAACTCAGGGAATATTGTCAGCTATGGGGGTTGCAGAGCGCTACAACAAAGTACTCGTTCATCATACATTTGGTATTCCGTCTAAAGCCAAATATGACAAACAATTTCCTATTTGGGCACTTGGTCCAAATCCTGAGAAAACAGTTCCAACAACTGCTTTCGATGCAGTCGCAGCACTAGCCAAGCCTCCAAAAACGGTTGCAATCGTCACAACAAAATTCGCCTCTGTTTATTTCTTATCCACAGGAGCTCGAGATGTAGCAAAAGAAAAAGGCCTCAAAGAGGTACTCTACCTCGAGTGGGATTTTGGCAATCGTGACTTTGGCCCTATTGCGGCTAGATTAAAGGATGCTGCTCCTGATGTAGTTTGGGTTGGAGATATTGGCGCTGAGGGCAATCAACTCCTAGAGGCATGTAAGAAAATAGATTACACCCCTCCTCTTCATATCCATACATTCCCATCACCAGGACTAATGGCACAAGCTCAAGAAACCCAGGGCGCACTAGCTCTCTCCTTGTTTGAGGAGCATGCTCCATTCACTAAGAACAAAGGTGCTGAGTTTTTTGTTAAAGCTTTTCATGAAAAAGCCAAAGCAGCTAACCTTCCCTATCAAGAGGTTGAAGTCCAAGCGGCTTGCTCCTATGGCGCTTGGCAGTTGATAGAGGCCGCGGTAAACGCCACTAAGAGCCTGGATGACGAAGCGCTCGCCAAGTGGATCAAAGCCAATAAGGTCGATACTATCGTGGGTAAACTTAGATTTGATGGCCCCTCTAACTACGGAGACGACTTAATGCATATTAAACAACTCCAAAAAGGCGAATGGAAAATGGTATACCCAAAAGCCTTTGCAGCTCCTGGGGCAACCATTCAGACAATTTAAACGTAGCTTTTCAACACCACAAAGGCTCTAGATACACCTAGAGCCTTTGTGGTGTTAACTACTAGTTTTTTGCATACTCACTTTTAGAAATCTACATTGCCAAGCATTAACCTCATCATTCAATCGGCCGTCTCAGGACTCTTACTGGGTGGACTCTACGGGCTTATTGGTCTTGGTTTAGGCCTGTCCTGGGGTTTGCTTGGACAGATCAATCTTGCCCATTTTGCCTTTGTATTCTTATCGGCTTACCTCAGTTATCAACTAAGTACTACCTTTGAAATAAATCCCTGGTGGGCACTTTGTGTTTTACCACCCGTTTTCTTTTGTATTGGGGCGGGACTGCATGCGCTGATTAGACGATTTAAGATGACACCCTTTAATTCATTACTGCTGACCTTTGGGTTAACAGTTATTGTGGATGCATTGATACAGTGGATTTGGACTGCTGATTTTCGCAAACTCGAATCCGTCTATTCCAACTCCAAGTTAGAGATTGCAGGTATTTACTTCCCCTATGCAGAGTCCCTAAGCTTTGCTATATCTTTGGTTTGTGCAAGTGCTGTTTACTGGGTCATGAAACGCACGGACATGGGCAAAGCAGTGAGGGCTATAGCCCAAGACCCCCAAATGTCCAGTTCATTTGGTATCAATCAAAAATTTATAACGATGTGTTTAGCCGGTACTTGCACTGCCCTAGCTGCAATTGCTGGCATCTGCGTGTCACTTATCTTCACGCTAAACCCATCCCAACTCTATACCTGGATTGGCGTCGTATTTGCTGTAGTAATGCTAGGAGGTCTTGGATCTGCATTTGGTCCCATATTAGCCGGAATGCTGATTGGTGTTTCTGAATCTATCACGATGGTTTTTGTAGCTCCGTCATGGGCTCCCATCGTATCTTTTACATTACTAATCGGGTTGTTACTCTTTAGACCGGACAAAATCTAATGCAACTCAAACGAATGCAAACGAAACGTCCCTTATTAAACATCTTAATGCTGGGACTCCTTTTAGCAGCGGTGCCTTGGATTGGACTTTCCGCCTTTTGGCTATCCTTTTTTTACCTAATCCTTTACTGGTCGGTGCTGACCTTATCTTGGAACGTCTTTTCAGGCTACTCAGGCTATTTCTCATTTGGTCACGGCGCGTTCTTTGGCATTGGAATTTATACAGTCGCCTATATGTGCGGTCAGCTTGAGTTAGCTTTTTTACCGATGGTATTGTTGGCAGGAGCTCTTGCAGGTAGTGCCGGCGTATTACTTGGCGCTTTGGTATTTCGGGTCAAGCGAGTAAGGGGGGAGCTCTTTGCGCTTCTCACCTTAGCTGTTACGTTTATTATCGCAACTGTTGTTCTAAACACGCCTATAGACGGTGGCCCAGGGGTTTATCTGAACTCGGTTCAAGTCCCTAAACTAGGTCCGTCTACCCCTGCAACTTTCTATCTTTTAATATTAATACTTTTCGTTATTGCACTCCTCACCTCAAAGCACATTAGCTCTTCAAAACTGGGATTAGCGTTATTTGCAATTCACGACGATGAGGACGCAGCTGAAGTGATGGGCGTTCCTACTTTTAAAACTAAGCTCATAGCGCTTTTTATCTCCTCTGCTTTAGCAGGTATTGCAGGGGGTATACATGCGGTATTTGTGTCCTACGTGACAGCCAATGAGGTATTTTCGATCAACGTACCACTTTTTGTAGTTTTAATGAGCATTTTAGGTGGTGCTAGGCACTGGGCTGGTCCGGCGCTTGGCGCCGTAGTCATCACTTCGTTGCAGTATGTTTTTACGATTGGTGATAATGCTTTAGTCGGCAAAATGGCGCTTGGATTAATTTTGATACTTGTCATTCTCTTTAAGCCCGAGGGCTTCTTGGGAAGATTGGCAAAAGCCAATAACAAACGCTCAGCCAGACTCATTGCAGACTCGTACGGAGTTAGTTCAAGCTCCGTAACCCATGACACCCCCACACACTTTCAAGTTGATCACCATCATACTCATGCAAGTGATCATCCTAGCAAAAGACTTCATCCCAAAGCGGTTCTTTTGAAGGCTGAAGATCTTTGTATGAGCTTTAGTGGACTGAAGGTGCTTCAAAATCTAAACCTTGAAATTTATCAAGGAGAAATCTTAGGTTTATTGGGTCCAAATGGCTCAGGCAAATCAACCTTTATTAACGTTGTTAGCGGTCACTACAGGTCAACATCTGGCAAGCTTAGCTTTGCGGGCATGGAGCTATCGGGTCTAAATGCTCACACCATTGCACAACAAGGTATAGCTCGGACTTACCAAATACCAAGACCTTTTGCTAACCTAACGGTATTTGAAAACACAAGACTTGTAGCCTCTTATGCTAGAGGAATTACTTTAAGCCAAGCAACACCTTTTGCAATCCAAGCACTTGAAATGGTGGGGCTTGCCTCAAAGATAGATGTGCTTCCACAGGACTTAAACCTACATCAACGTAAGTTTCTCGAGTTTGCAAGAGCCCTCGCCGCAAAACCAAAACTACTCATGCTTGATGAGGTCTTATCGGGTCTCACGCCCAGCGAAATTCAAAGTGCGATTGATTTAATTCTCAACATCAAGGCGCAGGGTACAACTATTCTTTTCGTCGAACACGTTATGAGCGCGGTTATGGCTCTTGCCGACAGAATTGCAGTGATTAATTACGGACAACTATTGGCACAAGGGGACCCACAAGAGGTAATGCGAAATCCTGAGGTCATCACCGCGTATTTGGGTAAGAAATTAGATCATGCTTGAAATTAAATCCCTACAAGTATCTTACGGCCCCGCAGTTGCTTTGTGGGATATTGATTTGCATGTGGACACCGGGGAGTTAGTATGCGTTATCGGACCTAATGCTGCTGGTAAAACTACGCTCATCAACACAGTCGCTGGGCTCAACAGAGCCGACAAAGGTAAGATCATCTTCAACGGTCATGATCTTGCCCACACAGAGCCTCATCTGTTTTGTGTACACGGCGTTGCCTTAGTCCCTGAGAGTAGACGATTGTTTGCAAACATGAGTGTTCTTGAGAACTTGGAGCTTGGAAGTTTTATAAGCCAAGCGAAAGCTCACAGAACACAATCACTGGAATATGTTCTTGAGCTTTTTCCAGCGATGAAACAAAAATTAAATTCTCCCGCTGGCTCATTGTCTGGTGGGCAACAACAAATGGTTGCTATATCTAGGGCTTTGATGGCTCGACCAAAGATATTATTACTAGACGAACCCTCACTTGGACTGGCTCCGTCTATTGTTTTGGATATGTTTAAAGCAATCAAACAAATTAATGAAAGTGGTATCTCAGTTCTCTTGGTTGAGCAAAATGTAAGTCTTGCATTAGACATCGCTAAGCGAGCTTATGTTTTGGAGGAAGGTCGTATTGCCCAAGAAGGTCTTGCAAAAGATATGTTAAATAGCACGACAATCCAAAAAGCATATTTGGGTATTAGTTAATTCAGACCTTAGAACTAAAATCTTTTATTGCTGAGGGCACGTATGATTGATCATTTGGATCACCTTGTACTAACAACGAATCAGATTGATGCATGCATTGATTTTTACACCAGGGTGCTGGGAATGCAATTAGAGAGCTTTGTGGGAGGTACGCCTCCCGTAAGCAGACAGGCTTTAAAGTTCGGTAATCAAAAAATAAATTTGCATATTAAAGGTAAGGAGTTTGAGCCTAAAGCGCAAACACCCATACCCGGCTCATTAGACCTTTGCTTTATAGCGGATCGTCCTCTAGATGAAGTCATAAAAAGAATTAACGCAGAGGAATGGCCTATCCTTGAAGCACCTTCATTTAGAACAGGCGCAACAGGGAAGATTAGATCCATATACCTCAGAGATCCAGATCAAAATCTCATTGAAATTAGTGAGCTAATATAAAAGATCACAGAATTCAACTGTTTATTCAAATACGTAAGTTCCGGGCGCACTGACCCACGTTTCATCTGATGCAGTTGACGCCTTAAATACAGGTGGCTTGACTGAGCGACTTGAGTGAGAATCTATCCAATTTATCCAGTAATCCCACCATGAACCTTCAATGGTTTTCGCCGCTGTCAGCCATTCATCAGGAGTAAGTTTTCTAGCCCTAGTGGTCTTACCTAGCAACTGATATCTGCGGTTCTTAAGTCCTGGAGGACTCACAATACCTGCATTGTGACCACCTGAGGCGAGTAAGAATTCTATTTGTACCTTGATATGATTATGAATTTTATAAACAGATCTCCAAGGCGCTACGAAATCTTCAACTGTCCCGACT
>Ga0007882_10001913_pt1 | contig 11889 bp, 8 predicted proteins | sample CryBogCBH12Aug01_FD_71195 | JGI IMG/M metagenome (GOLD analysis project Ga0007882, IMG submission 71195) | Freshwater microbial communities from Crystal Bog, Wisconsin, USA - CBH12Aug09.1 | ecosystem: Environmental > Aquatic > Freshwater > Lake | place: Crystal Bog, Wisconsin, USA | collected... | reverse complement strand
GTCGCTCCGCGACCCATGTCCAAGCCGCCGCGGCTTGGCCGTGGCTGCGACGCCTCGTCGCAGGAGGGTGCAGGCGACGCCTCGTCGCCATTCCACGCCGACCGATTCGCGCGTGGCTTCTGTCGCGGAGCGACCTGGGAAATTAGCCAGCCACAAGGTGGCTGGTAAACCGCACCCATTTCAACCCGTCCTGTAGGGACGGCGGATCCCCAGCAAACCAAGGCCTCCCGCGTCCCTTCAGGACGCAAAATCGGGGCGACACCCAACCTGGCACCCTGTGCCAGGCTAATTTCCCAAGTCGCTCCGCGACCCATGTCCAAGCCGCCGCGGCTTGGCCGTGGCTGCGACGCCTCGTCGCACAAGGGTGGCTGCGACGCCCCGTCGCAGGAGGGTGCAGGCGACGCCTCGTCGCCATTCCACGCCGACCGATTCGCGCGTGGCAAAGCGGCGTCGCGCTCCGCTTGCCGCCGCAGTCCAAATTCGACCCGCGCCCGGTCATGGGAGTTTGCAATCAGGCACGAATCTGTTTCCGCCGGCGTCACGACATGCCCGCCCCCCTGTCGACGGTCACAGACCGCCGCTACAGAGGCTCCCCGCTCCGACTGCGCCACAATAGCTGGCTGGCTTTGCATACTTGTTAACTTCAATATACACTCTCTGCGCAACTCTGCTGCCGGAGCGCCGGACTGTGACCGGCTTAACACCTCACGCATGTAACCGAATGTCTCTGTGCCCACCGTATGGCGAAGGCGCACGCCCAAAGCCGGCTGCAAGCCGGCGCTCCGGGAATTGGCGGCTTCAGTTGGGCGGCAGCACATCATAACTCTCCACGGTAGTGGTGTAATTGGTCGCGTAATAATTGGTTATATTCCCGATTACCTGCGGATACGGCAGGGTTAAAATCTGCGGATGCACCTGCACCACGGCCCGAACGGCGCTTTCCGCCATCACCTGATAGTTGGTCACCAGGCCAAACAGCGGGCCGGTGCCGGAATACGTCGAACCCTGGGCCGGCCGCAGTGCCTGGCCATAGCCGTAAACCACATAGCGCGGTGTGGGACTCGCCCGCACCAGCGACAGCATCTGCTGCGGCAGCCATTCATACATCTCGTCGCTGATGCCATAAGCCGGCTGATTTCCAAAAAAGGTAACCTTGGTATTAAGAAAAGGTGAAGACGTGGTCAGCGACGGCACCGATAGGATGTCGCCCACATGGCTGAAGTATTGTCCAGGGAACAAAGTCGTATTGGCTCGGGTGGAATTGATGTCTTTATAAATTTGCCAAAGGGCTCCATCGCCCACACTAACAGGATTCATGATACTTGGGAGATTTGTAAGCGGCTGATATTTAGGCGATACTGTGGTGTTCTTCATCGCCACCATGCCGCTGAACAAAGCCGACCAATCCGCCAGATTGGTCTGGTTCACCGAAAGCGTCCCGCGCGTAGCATTGTCATTCAACTTGGTTGTGAAAACATCAAACAACAGGCGATCCTGCAACGGCGCAGAATTCGTGCCATCAAAGGGATCTAAATCCCCGGTCCAATTCATCCAAATGTTGGTGCCGACCGGATTGAGCTGACCGGCAAATTGCTGGTATTCATTTTGCAGCGGGTCATTGGCCTTCAAATATACCGTCTGCCACGGCGTGCCGCGATGCACTCGTCCCAGCCAGCCCACCGTGGGATAGGAATTTGTCGGAAAGTCCCAATAATCCGAACCCCAAACCAGCGGGTCTTTAAGCATCGAATCAAACGAGTTGGTCGTCAATTTTTTCATCTGGTTCAAAATCCCCCAGGGTTGATAACGCCCGGGCAGGGCAGTCGTTGAGACGGAAGGAGGAAGTGGGTAAATGTCGCTATGGCCCCAAAAACCATTGGTCAGATTCTGATTGCCCCAGACTGCATCGCTGCCTGGCTTACCGCCCAAATCGCTGGCCAAATAATGCACCAGCGGATCATTTGCCTGGAGCAGGTAGGAACCGGTGAGGATGCGTGTGGGGGTATAGGGAGCCTGCACGGACAATTCGGTATTCGCGGAATTGCCCGAAAGGAAGTTCCTAAAAAACAACTGCTGGTTTTGCTGAGGCGTCAACCCCGCAGCACCTCCTCCGGTAGGAAAATTCGGCGGAACCTGCCAGAAATTCGGATTGATGTTGGCGCCCTGCTCTGAAACCTCTATCTGGTTATAAACTCCTGAGGGAATCCCGCTTTTAAAATCCAGTCCCCACATGCTGGCGGGGGATTGCTGGGCGAAATAATCATCCGCCAGAACATTGGTGACATCCAGCGTCTCCGACGGACTGGCCAGTTCCACAAAATCAATGACATGGCTGCCATCGAGAATGACAGAATACAGCCAGTTGGTGGTCATCAGGTTAATGGGCGGCAAAGGCCTGATGGAGCCGGGATCAAAATTGTTGGTATCCCAATGGAAGGTGCCGTCACTCGCCCAAAACTGGACTGGGGATTGGGAAATATTCGGGTATAGGAAATTAAACGGATAGTAGAAATTCGCAGCGACAAAAGCTGACGGCAATCCAACCTTGGCTGATTCCGGCAGACTGGCCCAGCCCGAACCCGGCCAGTTCACGACGTTGGTCTGAAAAACAAAAAATTGCGGGGCTCCACCGACAATGGACGAGGGACTGTTGCTCCAAATCATCTTCAACGTGTCCAAGGCATAAACCGTCAAGGTGCCCGGATAACTGGTGGCATAAGAATTCCAATAGGCAAGGCTGAGGTAGTTCGTCAACGTCACAAAATACCCCTCATTGGTGGAAATCGGCCCACCCACATAGGGCCTAAAAAAATGCAACTTGCGGGTCAATTGCATCTGATTGACCAGGGAAAGATGCTGGAAATTGGGGAAGCCCTTTTTGGCCCCGATAATCCACGGCACCCCATAAACATTGTAGTTAGAAACGCTGTAGCTGATATTGGGTGGCGTTATCGTGGGCAAGTAAGAAATATCCACCGGCGGCGAAAGTTTGCTGTCGTTTAATCCGCTTACCGAGGAGATTTGCTCATAGCCATTAATGTAAATGTTTGTCTGAACGCCGTTCCTATACACATTCAGCAACGGCCGAAACACCGACGGATAATACGAGTTGGTCGAGGCGTCGTAGATGTTCGCCGCCAGTTGCAGCAGCCGGTTGATGGCGGTGGAATAGATGAACCGGCCGTTCAGATACACCGGAATGTTGCCGATGCCAAAGCCCGGAATCTGGTTGGTCATACCAAAATATGGAATGTTCGTCAGGCCATATCCGCTTGGGCCAACCGGGTTTTGAACTAGGATATTGTAATAGCTCAGCAAAAAGCTGGACGGGTTACTCTGAAACCAGTTGGTGGTGTAGAGGTGCAGCAGCCGGTCGGCGGCGTTGGTGAAAAAGACCAGCCCGTTCGTCCACCGGATCTGGTTGGTCTCCATGCCGGGAATGATGTTGCCGTAATCATCCACGTTCTTGAAATTCAGGTTCAGCTTGGGCGGTTCCACCGAGGAATCCGTGCCGAGCTGGCTCAGCAGCCGGTAAAAAGTGTAGCGGTCAAAAGTGGCATTGGAGGAGCCGCCGGCGCTCAAGTCTTTGATAAAGGTCTGGGGCAGTTTGGTGCTGTCAAACAGGTCGGACGGCAGGGCGTAAAAGCGGTTCGTGTTGTCGGAGCCGGGCCAAGGGGTGGTCACCACGTCGGCAACAAAATCGTCATTGGTATTGAGCGTGGTTTGCAAAGGACCATCGCTGTATTCATCTATCCGGTCATTAACAAATGCTTTGGCGAAATTGCTGAAGACCTGGCTGGCGGCGGGCAACGTATTCGTATTGTAAATCCCCGCATACCGGTTCGTCAAAATCGCGAAGGCATCATTGAAAGCGGTCCCGGTGTTCTTAAAGCTCGGGCGCAAATACTGGTAGGCACCGCCATTGACCGGGTTGTCCCAGATGTCCGGATTCAAATCCGCCAGAAATGCCGCCAGATTCAGCTCCCAGGAGCCGACGCCCTGGTTGCGAAAATACCCATCAAAACTCAAATCCATCGGCTTATTTGGCAAGTTCAACGATGGTATCAACGCCTGATTATGAATGGCATTGATGTCCAGGGCATTGTCCGCTGGCACCGCCATGAAAGCGTAGCGGGAAACAAACTTGTTGATGGGGGAGTGCGTGGTGTCCGGGCGTTCCAGCACCCCCACCCATTCCGGATCGCCCACGGCAAACAACTGGTTGCCCGTCGTCAGCCCGCTGGCCCCGATTTCGCCGATAACCCCGTTTGTTTCAAACCGCCCGTTGCGGTTGAGATCCAGATAAAACCGGAAATCCGTGCCATTCGTGACCGGATTGCCGGAGATGAACACCGGGGGCCGGGGCAGAATCTGGAGGTTCCCAATGTTCCGCGCCAAGTCATCCCCAGTCAGGAAACCGCCGGCGGGGTAGTTGTAGCTGACGTTCAGCGGATCGGTAACGAGCGTTGCCGTATTGTATCCATTGGGATTGAGGTAATTGGTCGAGACCAGCAGCCCGTAGTTGAAGGCGTTGTTGTTAGCAAAAATGTTGGCCACAATCTGAGCCTGGGCGGCGGCCAGGGCGTTGTCGGCGGCAAGGCGGGCCTGCGTGGCGTCGGTGGCGGTGGCCACGGCCTCGCGTTCGCGGCGGCTCAGGGCCAGAAACGCCAGCGCCATGATCAACGTGACGGATAGCAGGATGAGCGTGATGACCAGCGCGATGCCGCGTTCGGACGACGGGCGGCCGGCGGCGAACCGGCGGGCGGCCGGGCGCGGATCACGGGCGGATGGTGGCACTAGGTTCATTGGTAAGCCGTGGGGTCGCAATTGGGAATGGTGATGCGCTGGCGGAACACCTGCACATGGTTGGCCTGGTTCGTAAAATAATTGTCGTAGGCACGGGTGTTCGGGGGAAGCAAGGATTCCAGCCGCCGGATGGCGGAGTCTTCCAGCACCCCCATTTGAATTTCCAGCGCAGCCGGGAGAGTGTTGCTATACATCGTGCAACCAATCTCGCCAGCCGGAGCGGTCGGGTTGGGTGTGTAAGGCGGGTAGGGATACGAATAGAAGGTGTTTTTGGCTGACGGGGAGCGGCCATATGTATAGCCATTAGTCAGCCAGTATCCGTTCGTGTCGTAGGCCCGCACCACCAGATGCACCACGCCATCCATCAGATGGCTCCAGACAGTTGTATTGTTGACCGGCAGAGTCAGGTTGTTCAAAAACAGTTTGTAGAGAGTCGCCGGGCCGGCGTCCAGGTTCGTCTCCGCATAGAACCGATACAGCGGATAGATGGAGTGTGCGTTGGTCTCATCCACCAGATAGCCCATGCCCACCCATTTGGTGTTTTGCCTGCCCAGGAAAAATAACCACTGTGTGACATTAGTGCGAATGCTGGTGGAGGCGGGCAGCGACTGGAAACAAAAATCGTGATTGAAGGTCAGGAAATTCACCGCCCCGTAATTGGTCCCATGCGAGGGCGACAGCAGCCGGGCATCGGCGGCCAGCATGTCCATGGTGGCGCGGCCACTGGCCATGACATCCGTCTGGGTCACTGCAGCGCGAAAGGCCGACTGCGTGCTGCTGAACACGGACATCAGCACCAGCACAATCAGCGAAAGCAGCGCCATGGACACCATGACCTCCAGCAGGGTGAAGGCGGCGCAGGTAGGGCGCGTCACTCCGTGCGCGCCGTCGTGATCAATCCGGACACCCCCGTTGGCAGGCGGCGGCGGGCAGAGGACTGCCCGCCCTACCCCCGCGCAATATTCGCCCGTCAACCCGCCGCGAATTTGGACTGCGGCGGCAGAGCGCAGCGGCGACGCCGCTTTCCCACTCGCCAGTCCATACGCCCCCACTCCCCAAAGCAACATCCTGCCAAGTGCTTTTGGCCGTGGCTGCGACGCCCCGTCGCAGCAGGGTGCAGGCGACGCCTCGTCGCCAGTTGCCGCCGGCTGGTTCGCGCGTGGCAAAGCGGCGTCGCGCTCCGCTTGCCGCCGCAGTCCAAATTCGACCCGCTCCCGTTCACGGGAGTTTGCAATCTGGCACCACCGGGTATGCGGAACCGCTACGCCGGCTTCAAAATAATTTCCTCCGGTGTTCATGGCGCGTTGGTGTCTTTGATGAAATATTGGGGCCGGTAAAAATACCGCCCGCCAAGTGGTGACAGCGGGTCTGCCTGCAACTGCCCCGGAATGGTGGCGCGAAAGGTCACGCTGCCGTTGGGCGACGGACCGATGACTCCGGTGGGCAGCAGCGGCCAGGTGAAGGTGAGCCGTAGCTCCCGCTGGTTCTGAGCAATTTGCCGGGCATACATATTCCCATAGTCGCCCAGAGCCACGGGCGCATTGACGGCGATGATGCGGTAACCCAGAGAGCCTTCGCGCACAAAGGAGTTAGTCTGCGGCGGCTTTTCCACCGCCGGCCCGCTCAGGGAATAAAAGTAAGCCAGTATATGGTTCAGATAACCACCGTAGAGAAAGAGATCGTTTGTGCCCTGAATTTTATTGGTCGGATTGAAATACAGATCAACATACTCCGGCGTGCTCATGATGCCCACGATGTTTGCCCCGTTAGTTAGCATCAGCACAGAAGACGCACCGGACACGGATCCAAATGTGAAACCATAGTAGTTGGTCGTGGGGGGCGATTTCGCCCCCGCATAATAGCTCTGCACGTTCGTGATGCTGATGACGTAGTTGGTGAGGTCATCCTGACCATGCGCACCGCTGCGGATGGCATCCAGCAGCACACTGGCATCCGCGCCGATGATGCTTTCCTCGCGGTTGTCGCGCTGGGCATGCAGGCCGTAGGGCAGCACGCCCACGATGGCCACGAGGGCGATGCCGATGATGGCCAGGCAGATGGCAATTTCCATCATGGTAAACCCGGCCGCCCGGCGGCGCGCAGCGGAATATGGAACGGCGGTTTTCATGTCACGGGATTTTGAAATACTCCTGCGTAGCCCGGCCCGTGAGGGCATCCACATGGATCAGGTTATAGGAAATATTGGTGCTGTTGCCGGGCGGGTTTTCCTGGATGTCTGTCGGCATAACCGTGGTCAACTGCGGGGTCTTGGAATGGCCGTCATAGCCAAAGCCCACGGTGCCCTGCGCCAGGGGAATATAGGCATCGTGATACCGGCCCAAACTGTCCACCTCGGAAACCAGCCGGCCAGTGTAGTCAAAGGCCAGGCAGGGCAGAGGGCAGGGATAGTTGGTGGCATACTCATCCGGGAACGGAACATTCTGCCGGGTAAAGTTGGTGACGTTCAGGAATATCGACGCCCCCGACGCCCCGGAGTAATTGGTCTGCACGCTAAATGACGAGTTGACGCCGAACTTGGCGGCGGCAATGAAATTGCCATCCGGCAGCGTTTGCCAGGCGGAGGACAGGTAATGCCAGGTGTGCTGCCCCGGCTGGTCCCCTACCCGCCCGTAGGCCACGTAGGCGTAGCCGCTCAACTGCCGGTCCACCAAATTGGTCACCCCCTGCTGTTCCACGCGGTTCAGGCTGTTCCACCAAGCGTTGGGAAAGGTGCCGTTGCCGGGAATGGTCCAAAAATTGGTGGGCACAAACACCATGTAAACCGTGGTGCGCTGCACCATCGCGAGCTGCCGGGCCCGCGCCACGGCATCCAGCATCTGGCGCGAGGCGCTGATCTGGGCGTTGGATTTGCCGATATTCTTCAGCCCCGGCACGGCCAAGGCGGCGATGATGCCGAGAATCGCAATCACCGCCAGCATCTCGATGAGCGTGAAGGCGGCCCGGCCAAAGCCGATGGCCGGCAGCCCCTGGGGAGCACGCCCGCCCCGGGCGTCATTTTCCGCGCCCTCGCGGAAAATTTCGGGCGCGCCGCCAACAGCCAGGCCCGGTTGGTGTTCGTCCGCGCCGAAAGCCGGGTGCGAGGGCGCACTCGGCCACGCCCGGGGCGGGCGTGCTTCCCGGCATTGAACGGGCGCACCGCCGACCGGGCGGCCTATTGAACGACGGATAGTTTTCACAACTTCAATGACTCCCTTCAAATTCAGTGCCAGCTCAGGACGTTATCCTTGTTCACGCTGGCGGTGGCCTTGGCGTTATTATCAATCTTTCCATCCGGGCCGGCGGACCAAACCATGACCGGGCCGTGGAAAAAATAGTAGTTACTGATGGCATTGGTCGGGTTATACAACCCGTTGTAACCCGCCTGGGAAGTCGGGGGTGGAGGCACCTGCGAAACCGCCGCCAGGGAGTAAAACGAATCCGCGCACTGCTCGTCGTAATTCAAATCCATGGAGATGAAGTAGGGATTGCCCCACGGGTCGCGGTAAACGCCGTTGTTATCCACGCCGCCCACCGGCTGGGCACTGGTGCCGGGGTCGCCGGAGAATTTGGCATTCAGAAACTTGGTCTGCTTGGGATTTTTCTGGTGGCCGGCATTGATCGTGACCCCGCCGCTGGGATAGGCGGTCAAATCCATGAGAATGGCGATGACCTCGGCATTGGTCACGATGGAACCGTTAGCGGTCGAGCCGACGGTGGTCACCGGGGAATTCTTGAGGATGCCGCCGTAGGTGAAATCGCCACCGACTGCCGAGGCCGAGGCCTGCACGGCGGGCGAAACCGGGAAGCGCCCATACGCGGAGTCATACGCCTCGATGGCATTGACGAGGGACTGCGCCTCGGTTTTGGCTTTGGCCACTTTGGCCTTGGTCACGGCAATGCTGATGACGGGCAGCAGCATGGCCGCCAGCACGGCGATGATGGCGATGACAGTGAGCAGTTCCACCAGGGTGAAGGCCCGGCCGGAACGGCGGTTGAACAATGATTTGGTCTTCATGGGTTTGATGAGATTGAGACGCCCGACCGGATGCGTGCGGCGGGAAACGCCCTGCCGCAGTTCCATGGCCGACCGCTGAATGATGGCCGGGCAGAACGCGCAGTGGTGCCATTCAATGGCCAGCTTGCATTTCCAGCAATTCGGTTTGGCGTCGGGTTGGGACATGGCGTTCAGGCCGGTCAGGGCAGGATTTGCACTTGCCGGCTCCAGTTGCTGATGCGGTTGGTTTTGTGGGCGATGGACAGGTCAATCCACAGGTCATACGAGCCGGGATTGTTGGTGGGATTGAACGAATTGTAGCAGAACGGAATGGTGTCCGCCTGCCCGACTGGCTGGTATTTCGCATCCAAGCCGCGCACGGAGGAAATCAGCAGCGTCACCGCGCCGCCACTGGCCAACGGCAGATTTCCCGCCTGACCGGGTTTCAGCCCGAGCAGAAAGTTTTTGGCAGGCACCGCATCTTCGCCACTGCCGTGCGTGCAGTTCACAATGCCGGCGGCACCAAACACCGTGGTCAGCGTCCCGGCATCGACGCTCTGCTGCCCGTCGAGGGTGGTGAAGGTATTGCCGGCATGGGTGGTGCCGGACAACTCATAATAAAGCTGGTTGGTCTGGGCGGAGCCGGGATTGCTGGGCGGATACGACCCATACTTGGCTTTGTAGCTGTCAATGGCCGCCTGCACCTGCCCGAGTTCCCCCTTCGCGGCGGAAATGTATTTTTGCCGACTGATGGCTGCCAGGGTCGGAATCAGCAGTGCCGCCAGCACGGCGATGATGCTGATGACCGTGAGCAGTTCAATGAGAGTGAATGCCCGGCGGGCGGCGCCCGGAAGGCGGGTTTGGTTCGTTGTGAGATGCGGGTTCATTGGTTGCTAATTTTTGTCGCCCAGTTCTTTTTCCATCCGTTCGCTCAGCCATTGCTTGATCATGCTCTGGTAATTCAGATACCGCTGCCGCGCCAGGCGCTTGATCCGGGACAGCATCCGCGGGTCAATCCGCAGGGTGATGGTCACGGACTCCGACGACTCGGAGCCGACCGCCACCGCCGCCTCCATCAGCCGCAGGGCCGGTCGGTTCTCGCCCCAGAAATCCGCCTCCGCATCTTCGCTGTCGAAGATGGGCACTTCTTCCCAAGTGGCAAATGTGCGCATAATACCGATTCCCGCCGCCAATCAGCCCAGCGTCTGCTCCAGCTTCCGCTGGTAAAAAAAACGTTCTTCCGGCTCCAAGGGCCGGGCCAGCACCACCCGGATCTGCCGGCCATTGGCGCGATAGACACTGAAAATACCCAGACCGGCCGCCGACATGCCGAGATTGATGAACCGCGCCTGCACGTTGAACCGGGGCGAATCCGGCAGCAGCCGGATGGCAAACGGATCTTCAAACGATTCCTCAATTTCCCGCTGGCTCAAAGAACCAAGGTCAAAGGGCAGATTGTTCCAGTCAAATTCCACAACCAAATGTTTACTGCCTCAACTGTAAATAGCCCGCCCATGCATTGTGTATACATTGTATTTACACAATTAAACGGGTTAAGTCAAGGAATTTTGTCCATTTCAGCCATTTAAGGGCCGTTATGCCAGCCATTACCGGGCATTTTGCCCCGGAGTCGCAGTTGAAACCGCGAAATACGCTAAATACGCGAAAAGAACAAATTCTTGCCTAATACCGTCATCCCCCATCGGCCCATGCTGCCGGTCACGGAGAACGCTCGTTCGCCCGGTATCCTTTCGTGTATTTCGTGTGTTTCGCGGTTAATGCTGGGCGGTTTCCCGGTTCACTTGTTGTCGTTGTCGCCTTCACCGCTCATGTTGCTGATCATGGCAATCAGCGGCAAAAACATCGCGATCACGATGCTGCCGACGATCACGGCCAGGAACACAATCATGATGGGTTCGAGCAGCGAGGTCATGGCCGCCACGGAGTTGTCCACCTCTTCATCGTAGTTGTCCGAGATGCGCAGCAACATTTCGGGCATGGCACCGGTCTGTTCGCCGACGTCCACCATGGAGACGACCATGGGGGGGAACACGCCGCAGCCTTCCATAGGCGCAGTGATGGTTTCGCCCTCTTTGACGCTCTCATGGATTTTAACCACGGCGTTGGCGATGACCACGTTGCCGGCGGTTTCCTTGACGATGTTCAGGGCCTGGAGGATGGGCACACCGCTGCTGACCAGGGTGCCCAGGGTACGGGTGAAGCGGGCAATGGCCACCTTGCTGATGACGGGGCCGAGGGCGGGCATTTTTAACTGGAACTTGTCCCAGAGCAGGCGCCCAATCTTGGTCTTGATGGCCAGCCAGAAGAGGAAGAATACGCCGGCCACCCCGCCCATGGTGCCGAGGATGTTGTCTTTGATGGTTTCGCTGATGGCCAGCACCAGCTTGGTGAAGCCGGGCAGTTCCATGTTCATACCGGCGAACACGTCCTTGAACTTGGGCACGACGAACACCATCAGCAGAATCATGATGCCCACGGCCACAATCAGCACGGCCACGGGATAAAACATGGCCGCCTTGACCTTGCCCTTGATTTTCTGGGCCTTTTCGGAAAATTCCGCCAGCCGCTTGAGGACGACTTCGAGCACACCGCCCAGCTCGCCGGCCTTCACCATGTTCACAAACAGCTTGTTGAAGGTCTTGGGATGCTGCGCGAGCGCCTCGGAAAAGGTGCTGCCGCCCTCGATGGAGGCGGCCAGTTCGCCGAGAATTTTCTTGAGGGTGGCATCCCGCTCCTGTTTTTCCAGCACCCGCAGGCCGCGCAGCAGGGGCAGACCGGCGTCCACCAGGGTGGCGAGCTGGCGGGTGAAGGTGGTGAGCACCTTGGGCTTCACCTTGCCGCCGAGGCCGGGGATGGTGATGTTGATGTTCATCGCCCCGCCCTTCTTCTTGCCCCCGGGGGCGGGCTTGGTGGCGGGCTTGCCCTTGGCCTTCTTGCCGCCCTTCTCCTCCTTGTCCGCCTCCACGATCCGAATCGGGTGCAGGCTCATGTCCTTCACGCGCCCGATGGCCTCGTTCTGGGTGGCGGCATCAATGCTGCCCTTGGTCTCCTTGCCGCCCTTGTCCAGG
>Ga0007882_10001910_pt1 | contig 11895 bp, 7 predicted proteins | sample CryBogCBH12Aug01_FD_71195 | JGI IMG/M metagenome (GOLD analysis project Ga0007882, IMG submission 71195) | Freshwater microbial communities from Crystal Bog, Wisconsin, USA - CBH12Aug09.1 | ecosystem: Environmental > Aquatic > Freshwater > Lake | place: Crystal Bog, Wisconsin, USA | collected... | reverse complement strand
ATTGAAGCTGATGGTCGAGGCCGGGGCGCCGCTCTGGTGATTCACCACCAGCGGCGTGTTGGTGGTTTCGACGCGCGCGAACGAGGCCAACGGCACCTGCAGGCCAGAATTGCTGGTGACGTACAACTGCTTGAGCGTCTGCGGCCCCTGCAGGTACTCGGGGGCGAACTCCATCACCACACGGTACTGGTTCAGTGGGTTGTAGATCACGCTCACCTGACGCTGGCCGAACGCGTCGTTCAACGCCGTGTCCAGCGTGTTCATGCTGACGCCAAGCCGCGCGGCCGCGTCGCGGTCGACCACGAGCGAGGTCTGCAGTCCGGTGTCCTGCTGGTCGGTGCTGACGTCGGCAAGCTCCGGCAGTTGCGACAGCGCCGTGCGCACGCGCGGCTCCCAGGTGCGCAGGGTCTGCAGGTCATCGGCCTGCAGCGTGTACTGGTACTGGGCGTTCGATTGCCGGCCTCCGATGCGGATGTCCTGCACCGGCACCAGGAACAGGTTGGCCCCGGCCTCGTGCGAGAGTTTGCCGCGCAGTCGCGCCACCACCGCATCCGCCGACATGCCGCGCTCGGCCAGCGGCTTCAGGGTGATGTAGAAATTGGCCGAATTGCGCTGGCCGCCGCCGGTGGAGCCGCTGATGTTGGCAACGGCCGGGTCGGCAGCGACGATGGCCATGAAGGTGTCCAGGCGCTTTTGCATCATCTGGAACGAACTGCCCTGGTCCGCCTGCACACCACCGACGATGACGCCGGTGTCCTGTTGCGGAAAGAAGGTCTTGGGGATCACGGTGTAGAGGTAGACGTTGATAACCACCACCGCCAGCAGCGAGAGCAGGGCCAGCGGCTGATGCCGCAGCGTCCAGATCAGGGAGCGCTGATAGCCTCGCATCACAAACGTTCCGAAACGGCTCATGGCGCGCACCAGGCGACCGGGACGGCTCTCGACACTGTGGGGCGCGAGCAGCATCGAGGCCATCATGGGCGTGGTCGTCAGCGACACCACCATCGAGATCAGGATCGAGGCCGTCAGAACTACCGAGAACTCACGGAACAATCTTCCCACCACGCCGCCCATTGCCAGCAGCGGAATGAACACGGCCACCAGCGACAGACTGATCGACAGCACGGTAAAGCCGATCTCACGCGCGCCCTTGAGTGCGGCTTCGCGCGGGGACAGGCCCTGCTCGGTGTAGCGCGTGATGTTCTCCAGCACAACGATCGCATCGTCCACCACAAAGCCGGTGGCCACGGTCAAGGCCATGGCCGACAAATTGTCCAGGCTGTAGCCGCACAGGTACATGACGCCCAGGGTGCCGGCTAGCGACACCGGCACGGCAACGGCCGGCAGCAGCGTGGCGCGCCAGTTGCGCAGGAACAGCAGCACCACCAGGATCACCAGGCCGACCGCGATGGCCATCGCGTGCTCGACTGCCAACAGCGAAGCGCGGATGGTAGGCGTGCGGTCGCTCAAAACGTTGAGGTCAATCGCCGGCGGAATCGAGGCCTGCAGACGCGGCAGGATGTCGCGCACGCGCTGCACGGTCTCGATGATGTTGGCGCCTGGCTCCTTGAGCAGGAACAGCGCAATCGCCGGCTTGCCGTTGGCCAGGCCATAGTTGCGCACGTCCTGCACCGAGTCAGTGACTTCCGCCACATCGCGCAGCCGCACTGCAGCGCCATGGCGGTAACCCAGGATCACGGGCGCATATTCGGCGGCGTTATGCGCCTGGTCATTGGCGCCGATCTGCCAGTAGCGGCCGTCCATTTCGACCGCGCCCTTGGGCCGGTTGCCGGTGGTGGCGGTGATCGCCTGGCGCACGCTGTCCAGGGCAATGCCCATGGTCGCGAGCTTGTCCGGGCTCAGTTCCACCCGCACCGCCGGTAGGGCGCCACCGCCAATCGTCACCTGACCAACGCCTTCGACCTGCGACAGGCGCTGCGCCAGCACGGTCGAGGCGGCGTCGTACATCTGGCCGCGCGTCAGCGTGGCCGAGGTCAGGGTCAGGATCATGATTGGCGCGGCCGCCGGATTGACCTTGCGGTAAGTCGGATTGCTCGGCATGCCGGTGGGCAGCAGCGTGCGCGCGGCGTTTATGGCGGCCTGAACATCGCGCGCGGCGCCGTCGATATCGCGGTTCAGGTCGAACTGCATGGTGACGCTGGTCGAACCCAGCGACGAGCGCGACGTGATTTCGGTCACGCCGGCAATACTGCCCAGCGCGCGCTCGAGCGGCGTGGCCACGGTCGCGGCCATGGTGTCCGGGCTGGCGCCGGGCAACGCGGCACTGACCGAGATAGTCGGAATATCAACCTGCGGCAGCGGCGCAATCGGCAGCAACTCGAAGCCGATAACCCCCGCCAGCGCCACGCCGAGCGTGATCAGCGTAGTGGCAACTGGACGAGCGATGAACGGCGCCGAGATGTTCATGCCGGGCCCTGGTCGGCAGAGAGCGCGGCGGCCCGCCGCGCACGCCAGGCCTGCAGGCGTTGCGCCTGATTGGCGAAGCCGAGGTAGATCACGGGTGTGGTGAACAGCGTCAACAACTGGCTGACGATCAGGCCACCAACCATGGTGACGCCGAGCGGATGGCGCAACTCGTGTCCGGCGCCGGTTCCCAGCATCAGCGGCAGTGCGCCGAGCAGCGCCGCCATCGTAGTCATCAGGATTGGGCGAAAGCGCAGCAGACAGGCTTGATGAATGGCTTCGCGCGGCGACTTGCCTTCCTCACGTTCAGCGTAAAGCGCGAAGTCGATCATCATGATGGCGTTCTTCTTGACGATGCCGATCAAGAGCACGATGCCGATAATGCCGACCACGCCAAGGTCCTGGCGTGCCAGCAGCAGGGCCAGCAGCGCGCCGAGACCAGCCGATGGCAGTGTCGACAGGATGGTCACCGGGTGGATGTAGCTCTCGTACAAGACGCCGAGCACGATGTACATGGTCACGACCGCCGCCAGGATCAGCAGCAGCGTGCTGGTGAGCGAGGCCCGGAATGCTTCGGCCGCGCCCTGGAAACTGGTTTCGACGCTGGGCGGCAAATCTAGCTTGGCCTCCTCGGCCTTGATCGCGTCCACCGCACTGCCGAGCGACGCCCCCGGCGCCAGGTTGAAGGAAACAGTGGCCGAGGGGAACTGTGCGACGTGGTTGATCGCCAGCGCGGCCGGTCGCTCGACCACCTTTGCAACTGATGACAAAGGCACTTGCACGGTCGTGGTACTGCCGTTGGCGGCGGTGGTTGTGATGCCCGGCAGGTAGAGGTTTTCCAGCGCGCGCGGGCCGCGGCGGAACGCGTCAGCCGCCTCCAGCACGACGCGGTACTGGCTAGACTGCGTGTAGATGGTGGAGATCAGTCGCTGACCAAACGCGTTGTACAGTGCGGTATCGATCTCGGCCACGGTGACGCCGAGCTGGCCGGCCGCCTCGCGGTCGATCTGCACATAGGCCTGCAGGCCCTGGTCCTGCAGGTCGCTGGCAACATCCAAAAGTTGCGGCAAGCCCTTGAGCCGTTCCAGCAGTCTTGCGGTGGAACTGGCAAGGGCGTCGGCATCGGGCGAACTGAGCAGAAACTGGTACTGCGTCTTGGACACCCGGTCTTCGATCGTCAGGTCCTGCACCGGCTGCATGTAGGCGGTGATGCCCGGCAGATGGGATGTCGCCTCGGTCAGGCGCGCGATGATTTCCGATGCCGAGGCCAGGCGCAGAGCAAAAGGCTTGAGCGTGATCTGCATGCGCCCCGTATTCAAAGTCGGATTCGCGCCGTCGACCCCGATGAAAGACGCCAGGTGGTCAACGTCCGGGTCTTTCAAAATCACATCAGACATGGCCTGCTCGCGTACCGACATGGCTTCGAACGACGTGGTCTGGGTCGCCTCGGTGATGACCTGGATCAGCCCGGTGTCCTGAACCGGAAAGAAGCCTTTGGGCACCAGTACGTACAAGGCGCCGGTCACGACCAGGGTCAGCGCGAACACCAGCATCGTGGCGCGGGGCCGGTCCAGTACCCAGTCCAGCATCTGCCCGTAGCGCGCCACGGTGCGCTCAAAAGCGGCGCCGAACCAGGCGCCGGCGCGGCTGTGTTTGCGATCGTGCTCAGGGCGCAGCAGGCGCGCGCTCATCATCGGCGTCAGCGTCAGAGAGACCACCGCCGATATCAAGATCGCCACCGCCAGTGTGATGGCGAATTCATGGAACAGCCGACCGACCACGTCGCCCATGAAGAGCAGCGGGATTAGCACCGCAATCAGGGAGACGGTCAGCGAGATGATCGTAAAGCCAATCTGCTTGCTGCCCTTGAGCGCAGCCTGCATCGGGGTGTCGCCCAGCTCGACGAAACGCGCGATGTTCTCGATCATGACGATCGCATCGTCCACCACGAAGCCGGTCGAGATCGTCAGCGCCATCAACGTCAGGTTGTTGATCGAAAAGCCAGCCAGGTAGATCACGCCGAAGGTGCCGACCAGACTCAGCGGCACGGCCACACTCGGAATCAAGGTGGCGCTGGCGCTGCGCAGAAACATGAAGATCACCATCACGACCAACGCCACCGAGAGCAGCAACTCAAACTCGGTGTCGTCCACCGAAGCGCGAATGGTGGTAGTGCGGTCTGCGATGATCTGCACGTCCACCGATGCCGGCAACGTCGCCTGCAGTTTGGGCAACAAGGCCTTCACGCGGTCCACCGTCTGGATCACATTGGCGCCCGGCTGGCGCTGCACATTCAGGATGACACCCGGCGTGCGGTCGGCCCACGCCGCCAGGCGCAGGTTCTCGGCGTCATCGACGATCTGTGCCACGTCCTGCAGCCGCAGCGGCTTGCCATTCTTCCAGGCGATGATCAGGTTCTGGTACTCGGCTGCCGACTTGAGCTGGTCGTTGGCGTCGATGGTCGAGGCGCGCTGTGCGCCGTCAAAGCTGCCTTTCGCCTGGTTCACGTTGGCCGCCACGATGGCACTGCGTACGTCGTCGAGCGACAGGCCGAGCGACGCCAGCGCCTGCGGATTGCCCTGAATGCGAACCGCCGGACGGCGTCCACCGGCAATGCTGACCAGCCCGACACCATCGACTTGGGAGAGCTTGGGCGCGAGTCGGTTCTCAGCCAGGTCATGCAGTTTGATGACGGGCAGCGACGGCGACGTGACGGCGATCGTGAGCACCGGTGCATCTGCCGGATTGACCTTGCTGTAGATCGGCGGCATCGGCAGGTCGCTCGGCAGCAGGTTGCTGCCGGCATTGATGGCCGCCTGGACTTCCTGTTCCGCCACGTCAAGCGACAGGCCCAGCGAGAAACGCAAGGTGATCACCGAGGCGCCCCCGGAACTGGTCGATGTCATCTGGTTGAGGCCCGGCATCTGGCCGAACTGGCGTTCCAGCGGCGCTGTCACCGTCGTGGAGATCACATCGGGACTGGCGCCGGGGTACAGGGTGGTCACCTCGATCGTCGGGTAATCCACCTCGGGCAAGGCCGACAGCGGCAGCAGCCGGTACGCCAGCAAACCGGCCAGCAGGATCGCCAGCATCAGCAGCGACGTGGCGACCGGACGCTCGATAAAAATACGGGACGGATTCATCGCGCGGCGCTCAGTTCGATGTCTTGCCGGGTGCGCCGCCCTGGTCTGACTTCTCCTTTTCCGCGCGCCGCTTTTGCAGCCAGGCGCGCCGATCCTCCGGACTCATGGCCTTGAGTTTCTCGGCCACTTCCGGCGGCACGCGGTCCATCCAGTTCGGCCGCTCGCTCGGCGCCGCATCCGCAGCGGTCGCAACCGGCGCCCCGGGCATGGATGCCGCGCGGGCGGCGCTCGCGGCGCTGACAGGTGAGGGCCCGCTGCCCTCGCCCTTGCGCTCGCCGCGCCGTCCAGCAGCCGCGCTCGCGCCGGCGCGTTGGCGCGGATCGGCCGCGATCACTTCCACCTTGGCACCGTCGCGCAGCCGGTCGACACCATCGATCACGACTTTCTCTCCAGGTTTCAACGCACCCTCGACGGCCATCCAGTCACCATCGACCGCTCCCGGTTTCACCACCCGTGTGCTGACCGAGCTGTCCGCATTGACGACATACAGGTAGAAGCCCTGGGCGCCGCGCAACACCGCGGCCGAGGGCACTGCAAGCACCTTGCTCAAGGTGTCGAGTTGCAACCGCACGCTGACCGATTGATTCGGAAACAAGGTGTCGTCACTGTTGCCGAACAAGGCCTTGACCTTGATCGTGTCAGTGCTGCTGTCGATCGCATTGTCAATGCTGGCAACGCGGCCCGTCGCCAGCTGCCGGGTTCCGTCGCGGCTCCAGGCCTCGACGCTCAGCGCCTGCTTGCTGCGCAGCCGGGTACTGATCAGGGGAACATGGACGGCCGGAACGGCGAACACCAGCGCAATCGGCCTCGTTTGCGTGATGGAGACGAGGCCGTTGACATCGCCGGGTTGAACGATGTTGCCAAGATCAACCTGCTTGAGCCCGACGCGACCGCTGATCGGCGCGCTGACGCGGGTGTAGGACAACTGCAAGCGGGCGTTGTCCAGCGTGCCCTGATCGGCCTTCAAGGTGCCTTCAAACTGGCGCACCAGCGCCGCTTGCGTGTCGATTTGTTGCTTGGCGATGGCGTCTTTCGCCAGCAGGTCACGGTAGCGGGCAAGGTCGATACGCGCGTTGTCCAACTGCGCCTTGTCGCGCGCCAAGCCGCCTTCTGCCTGGCTCAGGCTCGCCTGGAATGGGCGCGGGTCGATCTCGGCGATCAATTGCCCGGCCCGAACCTGTTGCCCCTCCTGAAAATGCAGTCTGAGCAGCGGACCGTTGACCTGGGCATGCACGACCGCCGTGTTCGAGGCAAGGATGCTGCCGATGGCGTTGACGCTGACCCGGATGTCCTGTTGGCGCACCGCTTGCACCGATACCGGCTGCGGCGCATTGGCGCCGCCGAAGCGTCGCGCGCCACTCGCAGCGGGCCGGGCAGCGCCGGTTTGAGTCGTTGATCCGCCTGTTGGCTCAGCAGTTCGGCCATTCCACCACCAAAATGCTGCGGCACCCGCGAGCACCAACGCGCCAAGCACCCAAGGCATGGCTCGACCGAGTTGTGCGGATCCTATCGACCGACTTGGTCGGGCTGAGTTTCCGCCGGCTGACATGTGTTGGTATTTCATAATCGCTTTGTTGAAGTCGCTACTGGCAGAGATGGCGGTAAATATTGCTCCAGAGGCATTGCTGTCATATTTCAATGACCGATTATGGCGATGACAAATGAAACAATGAGATGATGACCTCCCGCGAAGGCGAGCATGCCTATGCGAGTCAATTTTGGTTATGGATGATCCAGGCCTGCGTTTGCTGCAAATCATCAGCGACCGGGAACCCGTTGCGAGCATGACGCTCTTCTGGTGATTCACCAAAATAGAGCAGGGTCTGAATGTCTCTTAAAACGGTCGGAGTATCGCGAAAATAGCTGTGGCCAACTTCAACTTTGCTTGGACGACCCAGAACTTCGATCGTGTCAATTGCATCGATCTGTGAACCGATTGGCAAGAGACCCATTCGACGATCTCCATGCAGTAGCTCGGATGCCTTGACGGCGAAGTCTTCATCAGCAACATAAAGTGTTGTCCGCTTTGACAGCGGAGTAACAACCGCGCTGAGTCTGCGAAACAAACGCGCATCGATGTCAGGCGCTGCAAAAATGATTTGTCCGAAGTGCATCTGCGGCTCAAGAATTTGAGCACGCGCAGTCACTGACTGCATTGAACGCAAGAAGCCATAGACCCCCAGGCTATGCGCAATGACATGAACATGACCTGGCCCCGCCAATCGACCAAGCTGGGCGAGAAATCCGGCCAGCTCTTCCTCGCTGTTTTCCACGGAAGTAATGTCAGCCAGATAACTTAGAGGACTGTGTTTTCCTTGCGACGGCCAACTGAACATGGCCATGATTCCTGGCACACGCAGTGCTGCACCCAGAGTGGCGGCCTGTTGTACGGCCTGATCAAAGGAAGTTCCGAATCCGTGTATGTAAACCACAACATCACGATCTTGCGTGTTGAGAGTCGCAAGGACACTTTGCATGTCACCCTCCCAGGCCACCACCTCGCTCAGGTCACTGTCACGATCAAGCGCGATCGTTGGCGAGTCATCAAGGATTGCGGGTTGCGCTCGTTTGACCGAATTGTTCAGTGGGACGTTCGGCACGGCAACAATGCGTCGTCCATAGTGGATCGATTCATCTGTTTCATCATCAAAACCGCTATCAAGGTCGGTGACAGACGAGGGCCTCCGATTGCTTGCGAACCAGACCGGGTAGCAGGTTTGGTCCATGGTTTCATTGCAACCAGCGGTCCTAATTGATGGGGGGGCCGACGCGCAGGCTGTCAGCAACAGCATGAATGAAAGTGCAATGCCCTCGCGCAATCGACTGCAGATCTTCAGTGCGACCGAAAAGCAGCGCAATGAGAGGCAAGAATTGTGCGGCACCGGTCCGCTCCATACCAGTGGAGGAAACAACACCGGTCAGAAGCAGTTGACCGTCACTGACGACATCACGTTGGCGACGACCACGCCCGTTGGGTTTGATATCGAACAAGACTGGCCCGAAGGTTGGGTGCTCACCGTCACGTCATAGGTCGAACCGCTTGGAAGCGTGCCAGGAAACGCAAAGAGTCCATTCGTGGCGAGGGGCAAGAAGGCACCGTTGGTGCTAAGCGTCACGCTGGTACCGGCGTTCAATCCGGTAACGACGCCCCCCACAGAGGAACTGTAGACACAGTAAACCGTGACATTGCTGACGGCGTCACCGATGCTGTCGACCGTTCCGTTGCCGTTGGCGACACTGCAGGTTTGCCCTACGGGTTGCGTGAGAACTGTAACGTCGTATCCATTGTTGCTGGCAATCGTCTTGGCAAACGTAAACGACTGATTGCTACCGATGGTGAGATAGTCAGCGTTGTTGTTCTGCAAGGTCAAACTCAAGCCTGAACCCAGGCCAGATATCGTTCCTCCGATGCTTGAATCGCCGCCACCACCGCAGGCAACCAGAGCCACCATTGCCACCAAGGAAATTGTCAAAACTGTCGCTTTGGTTTGTCTCATGATTACTCTTTCTATTTCTAAAACGCTGATGACTTTGAAAGACGATTGCAAAATGCGCAATCTGGTCGACGACCAGCGTAAATGAGTGGAGACAATGTAGATCGGGACATAGGATCCAATGTTGCGGAAGGGGTAAAGTAGTGCAAAGAAGAGAGGTGGCACTGCCAAGACTTCTCAGCCAGTTTCCTCACGGGAACACGATTAGGGCCCTTCATGAAAAGTCAAAATGCAATCGATATTCATCGGCGAAATCTGCACAACGCTTGCGCATCAATTGCCTCTGTTTCAAAATCTTCTCCGGGGCACTGCAGCCAAAATTAGCGCTGCTTATCCCGAACTTTCGAAGTGATTGGGATACTGCTTTGACATCTACTGGCATCGAAGCCGCGACAGGCCTAAGCGCCGGATAGCTGGTGCAACGCTTGAAGTTGATCATGCGCGCCACCTTGTTGGCTAAAGCTTTGCCTAGCGCAATTTGTCTGACCAAGGGTCGATCGACGATGAGTGGTGCGTATGGCCGCTCAATGGTCGCCAGCCAATCTCTCCACTTGAACTCGTTGAAGCGGTGAGCCAGAATGCAGGTTGCCCAAGGGATACCCATGGCGTCGGCGCAGATGGCGCCATGCAGTGACTCCGCAAGGATGCGAGAACAGCCGCGTAATTGAACAAGCACGTCGCTCGGTGCTTGTCGCGGATTGATGACCCTCATTCCTGCGTCGCTGCCGACGCTTGGCCAGTCGAAAGCGTTCCAGGTCGCGTGGTGTGGAATCAAGCCTACCGGCCCGCTTGCGTCGTGCCCGGGGATCAGCTCAGGCCAAAGAATGGCTGCATCGCCAATGGCACGGTCTGCAGGCAAGGCGAATTCGGTGGCTGTCATCGGTCCTCTTACCCATCGAAAATCCCAATTGCTGTCTGGCAAGGCTGCGTGTGATTCACCGATTCCAGAGCCAAATACCACCTTTCGGACAGACTGATCATGGCGACCATCGAGCAGCGTGCCGACACCGTAAAGCAGAACTTTGCCGGACAACTCGACAAGGTTCGGAAACAGACGATCCCACAACTGCAAATTGATGTCGTCTCCGAAATTGCCGCCTTCAATTCCGCAGTACTTGATCAGCTTCATTCTGTGGATCCCGAGTCTTGCTTTGTGATGATCGACATGCCACTGCTGTTGGTCAGGCCAGAAGTCCAGGTCGGTTCGGTTTCGCTCCTGAACTGTTCAGCGTTGTCCGGATGACCGAGAACCTGCCGGATATCGGTCGCGCACATGCAGGCCGCAATAGACGCCTTCTGTTGTTGGTTGACCTTCAGACAGGCAGCTTGGTTGGCAGCCATGCGGACGGCAAGTCCGGCGGCAAACAACACGCGGGGGGATTGCCCATTCAGATTAAACATCGCCATACTTCCTTGGAACAGCTTGCAGGTCCTGAAACCACCCCGATGGGAAGGCTCTTTCCTGCCTGCCGATGTTTGCGTGGGCATGTTGCTGTTCCATTGCAAATCGAAGCGCTCACATTTCAGATGTCATAAAGGGCTCGGGATCGCGGCGGATATCGGGGAAAATCGAAATTTGTGGAATGCGTCGAATCCTAGTACCCCCGCGGTCTCGCCCCTTTGGTTACATGTGCTGGTACTGGGGCTATCTTTAATAGTGATCTCGGTCGCCGTCCGTTCGCATCTGCGTCTAGATTCTGTGGACAAAGAGGGGCGCGAACTCGGTTTGCTGTCGTTGGCAATCCCAACTTTCACACCTTCAGGAAACGGGTCGACTCCTTCATGTGCAGAGGATCGTCGCAAGGAGGGAAAGACTGATGGAGGTGCGATCACATCCTGGTGACTTCGGTCGAGGCACTAGCGGTGTCATGCCAGGGAATTAACAGGGCTTTGGGCACCGACTTGATCGCGCTCAACGCTGCCGGTGATGACCCGCCATGGGCGCTGCGTTGCTGCCGACTAAGTTGCGACCACCGGCCTCCTGCGGCTAACGGCTGCTTTGGGCACTTATGCAGAGAACCCATTTATGTAGAGATTCTGGTTTCAGGCGACTGGTTGGCGCATCAACACTGGCGACCGGACCAATGCCGTTTCGGTAAGCTCGACATAATTTCTGTGACGGATTGAATGGATGACTCCACTACTGGAGATCATCATGAGTTCTATCCCCTCACTTCCTGCCGGGTGCCAAACCTGGCTTCTCAACAGCTCGCTGGCACCACATTTGGATGCCTTCGCTGCACACCTGGCCGATGGCGGCTACAGCGCGCAGACAACAAGGAACCATTTCTTGGGTGTTGCGCACTTTGCCCGGTGGATGACGCAGTGCGCGCTGCCGGTGTCATTGCTGGATGAGCAATTGCTCCAGCAATTTCTGAACGTTCACCTGTCACACTGTTCATGTCCGCCACCGGCGGTCAGTGATCCAAGCAAACACCGCAGCTCGCTTGGGCATCTCATGGTCATTCTTCGCAAATGCGGCGCGGTCGCCGAAGTTTCGCCTGCGGTTGGCCCCATTCCAGACGAACTTCGCCGGTTTGATGAATACATGCGCAATGCACGAGGCCTGAGTGAAGGAACACGTCGTGGGTGCTTGCGTTGGATTGAGAGATTGCTGCTGCACAAGTTTGCCGGTGAAGCGTTTGTGTTTGCCAAGCTGCAGCCAGAGGATTTGCGCAAATTCATCGCCATACAGCTGGACCTTCTTGGCAGCGTCTCCAATGCCATGAGCCTGGCATCGGCATTACGTACCTACTTTGGCTTTCGCACCATCTGTGGTGACCCGGTGCACGGATTGCTGGGCATGATCAGCGCACCGGCACATTGGCGCCTGG
>Ga0007882_10001908_pt1 | contig 11905 bp, 12 predicted proteins | sample CryBogCBH12Aug01_FD_71195 | JGI IMG/M metagenome (GOLD analysis project Ga0007882, IMG submission 71195) | Freshwater microbial communities from Crystal Bog, Wisconsin, USA - CBH12Aug09.1 | ecosystem: Environmental > Aquatic > Freshwater > Lake | place: Crystal Bog, Wisconsin, USA | collected... | reverse complement strand
TGGTCAACAATTCTCGCCCCACGGGCAACCAGTCCATGGCCTTGCGAAGGTTCTCGCCTACCACTCCCTTGATGGATGGTGCAGCTTTGATTATGTTTTCTAAGTTTCCGTATTCAAGCAACCATTTGACCGCTGTTTTAGGTCCCACCTTCTCAACCCCGGGTACGTTGTCTACCGTGTCCCCAACTAGCGTTTGATAGTCAAGCATTAAGGAGGGGGGAACGCCGAACTCTTGCGTAACCCCGGCGATATCCCTTTTCTTACCGCTCATCGTATCCATGACCCAAATATTCTCATTGACCAGTTGACTTAGGTCCTTATCACCACTGGAGATGATGGCCTCAATTCCCTTTTGATCTGCAAAGTGTGCCAAAGTTCCAATGACATCATCTGCCTCAACGCCGGGGACAGCGAGGACTTGCCAACCCATTAGTCTCACCACCTCATGAATAGGCTCGATTTGAGTTCTCAAATCTGGCGGCATAGGAGATCTATTGGCCTTGTAATCAGGATAAATTTCATCCCTAAAAGTACCTCCTGGCGCATCAAACACACAAACTGCGTACTGCGCCTGTACCTCCTTTTTAAGACTGGTCATCATATTGATCATCCCCCTGATGGCACCAGTTGCAGGACTGTTAGGGTCACCGGGGTTAGCCCTTAAATCGGGCATAGCATGAAAGGCACGGTACAAGTAACTTGATCCGTCCACCAGTAAAAGGGTCTGTTTTTCGCTCATAAAGTCTATTGTGCCCGCTAAATGCACTCCCTTAATCCACCGGGGGTTAACTTGGACTGCGTTTTTGGGCAGTTTATGACGCACTTTTAGCTTGAGACGCGTTAAAGGACGCCTACAATCACATAAGCAGAGCAGTTTTTTAAATTTCTCTCCAATATGTACCTATCTGTTCCTAACTAATGGCCGTTTACACCCAAGTTTCTGAGTCGCAGACCCAACCCTTGCTAGAAGCCCTAGATTTGGGAGAACTCCAAGCATTGAACGCCATTAAAGGCGGAATAGAGAACACCAACTATTTTCTTAATACAACGAGGGGTGAGTTTGTGCTGACCCTTTTCGAGCGCTTAAGCAAAGAGCAATTGCCCTTTTATTTGCACTTAATGAAACACTTGGCACATAAGGGCATCGCAGTTCCCGAACCACTAACCAGTCACAACGGAAACATTGTTTTTACGCTCAACGATAAGCCTACTGCGGTGGTGACTAAGCTATCGGGCCAAAGTGAATTGAATCCTACTTCCAAACACTGCGAAATGGTGGGCTCGATGCTTGCCCGTATGCATTTGGCGGGCAAAGATTTCTCACTTGAGCAACCCAACCTGAGAGGATTGCCCTGGTGGAACGAAACTGTACCGCAAGTGTTACCTCATTTAAGTTCGGTTCAAAGTGACTTCATCATCAGTGAGTTGGCATTTCAAAATCATCTCTCTACGTTATCCGTTTACGCTTCACTGCCGCGAGGCCCTATTCATGCGGACCTCTTTAGAGACAACGTTATGTTTGATGAGAGTGAACTGACGGGATTTTTTGATTTTTACTTTGCCGGGGTAGATACTTGGATTTTTGATCTATCAGTTTGTCTTAATGATTGGTGCATTAACATGGACACAGGAGAGTGGAGGCAAGACCTGCTCAACTCGTTTTTAAATGCGTATCAATCCGTAAGACCTTTAGAGCGAGGCGAGAGAGCGCTTTTAAACTCAATGCTGCGCGCAGCAGCGTTTAGGTTCTGGCTGTCGCGTTTGTGGGATTTTTACTTACCACGCAAAGCCTCACTCTTGCAGCCCCATGACCCTTCTCACTTTGAGCGCGTTCTATTCCAACGAGTCAACGCTCCTTTGAGCCTTCATTAATTCCTTTTAACCTCTTATGAAATTAAACGTTGTCCCAGCCCTGAGCGGCATACTTTGGGTCCGCCTGGGCATCAAAACCTTTTGGCGACAACCAGTTGCTTTGAGCGGACTTTTCTTTATGTTCATGGCCTTGCTGTCTTTGCTGTCTGTTGTTCCCTATGTTGGCAACTTTTTAGCACTTATGCTTTTGCCTGCGTCAACGTTAGGGCTCATGGCTGCAGCACGTGAAGCTAATCTAGAACGCTTTCCCATGCCATCCATCTTAATTAGTGGATTTACACAGAACTCACAAAGGCGTAATTCGATGCTAACTCTAGGGGCTCTTTACGCCCTTAGTTTTTTTGCAATCCTTGGAATTTCTTCCCTTTATGACGGCGGCACTTTTGCAAATCTGTACTTAAACGGCGGGACCTTCTCAGCTGATACTCTAAACTCCAGCGGTTTTCAAAATGCGATGTGGGTTGCAACAGCGCTGTACTTACCGTTATCCGCTCTTTTTTGGCACGCACCTGCCTTGGTGCACTGGCACGGCGAGCCAGCGCTGAAAAGTTTATTTTTTAGCTTTGTGGCTTGTTGGTCCAACTGGCGCGCATTCTTAATGTACGGGCTGACCTGGGTTGCTATTTTTATTAGCGTTGCTGCAACCCTTGCACTAATGACTCTTGTAATTGATGGGGATGATTGGATTTCTTTTGTGCTTTTACCAGTCATGCTGCTTTTAGCAGCAATGTTTTTTGCATCTAGCTATTTCACATTCCTAGACTGCTTTATAAAAGATCCTGTACTGGCTTGATCACTAAGATTTACAAAAGCATCAATTCAACAAATGGGGTCTGTCAGCAGGAGCAATTCCACCAAAACCAACTGCATCATTCGTATCTGAAAGAATCCGGTTGGTTTGGTAGTCATCAGCATTAACCGAGATAAGGGTAAATGTCTGCCCGATTCCCTTGCTGATCGTAACAACTGCGCGGTTATTCTCTTCAAAATAGCATTTCAACACTGCTTTAGAAAGGAACTGATAATGTTCGCGCTCATCTTTATCCAATTTTTTGAGCGCTTCGATGGTTTCTTGAATAAACCTGTCTGAGTTCAGGTCTAGTTCAGTATTTGTTTTGTTATCACTCACACAACCTCCACACAAAATCGAAAAAATTGAATTTAACCGGCTATCGGCTCATAGAGTGAGCCAAGAAATCGATACGTTCGATTGGAATCAAAAAAAGCCCGAAAATCCATGCTTTCTCGCCCCTTCGACTCCTTAGTTTAGACCTTTTGGCTCGGAATTAATTAAGTATTGCCGTTAACTTAAGGTTTTTTTATGAAGTAATTTGTCAATTATTTACAGAGTTCTGAAAACGATATTTATATCGTATTCACAAACGAATAATTAATACCAATTGGTTATTAAAATAAGCTCCTATCTTTGTTCAAAATGACACAAACCACCACATCCCAAGCGAAAAACTCCTTTTAAAACCCCTGTTTAGCAGTGGGTATTGCAAGGATCGGGATGTTTTATGCAAAACAGACAAAAGAGACTAATTTGGCGTCTTTACCCAATGATAACTTTTGCATTACTTGAGTGGCACTTATTTGACGCGCTCACCTCCCCAAAGCTCAACCCTCAAATCAATTAAGTTAGGGCAAGTTGAGTCGATTTAAAATCAACGTAGCTGTTTTGGTTACGGGTAGGTATGAATTTACGAGAAACAGATCAGCATTAATGAATTTTTTAACCGTTATCAGGGCCTCAAATGTCAAACAATAAAGAGAATCTAAAAGAACGGATTGATCAAAGAAAAACCGAAGCCGAAGAAATTCAAAAGGTACACGAACAGCTGCTTGCTCTCAGAGCAATTCACCGAGAGGAGAATGCTGCATTTGCTGCAAAACGCTCAAATTTGTCTCCTAATGATCAAAAGTTAAGTGAACTTACACCACCTAGCAAGCCTTCTCCCTAAATTGGGGTAAACCAGGCAAAAAAGCTCTCGTATAAATACTGGATTCGGCCTCATTGGGGCTTTCCAAAAATAGCTTTACGATTTATAATAATAGTTCAGGCTAATGTGGCTTTTTCCTTGATGCCAATCGCATATTCTTATCGAATATTGCAATTTTTGCCTACCTCCGATTGACTCAAATTATTGCTTTCATAACATGACTAAATCCAGAGATTCCACCACTGCAATCAAAGAAGACGGACTTCGCTACAAATCTAAGGTCGCAGGCTCCCCCTTCAGTGGAAGAACGTTTGCCATGGGGACAATGAGCTGTTTTAAATGTGGAGTTCACAAACCCAGAGCCACCGGATCATTCAAAAAATTATTGGGTCAACCCATGTTTGTTTGCGGTGATTGCAAACCCGTTAAAGCCGTTCAATAAGATCTTTGTACATTCAAGACCTGCTTAATGGGCTAAAAATATAAGGGAGTTCTTGCAGAACTCCTTTTTTTGGTCCGTCTTTTCCTAAACGCTAAATTCCTCTGATTGTCACGTCATCAGAAAACAACTAAACGGGCCACTCTAACCCACCCCCCCTAAAAACCCCAGTTGTGCGAATTCGTGTTTGCATTTACTCTAAGGTGCAGTTGCAGTTATATGAACGCTGCGTTTTACAGGAGGAGAGGATGCAAACAAACGTTGGCCAAGCCGATCAAGTTATTCGTTTAATGATTGGGACACTTTTACTGACCATGTCTGCAACCGGTCAACTCGGTTTATTTGGATGGATTGGCGGTTTTCTAACGCTTGGCTCTGGCACCTTTGGTATATGCGCTCTTTATTCCTTGCTAGGTTTGAGTACTTGCAGAGTTGATGCGTTGGATAGTCAAAGTGCTAGTGCGAATACAGTTAATATTTCCAACTCTTGAATCCGAAAAGAGAAAGCAATATAACTAAACTTAAAGAGACGGATAACTAGTCTTTTATTAAGTTCAAATTTACAATCAATTGGTCATAGCCCTAGCCTAAGTAAGGGTTCAGATTTCCATATTTCTATTACTGAAAAATCCCATGAAATTATTTTTATCTACCCTATCGAAAAGTGTTCTTATCAGTCTTTTAAGTCTGTCAACTTATCAAGCCTGTTGGTCCCAAACAGCCAACTGGCCTACTCACCCGATTAATCTAATAGTGCCTTTCACTGCTGGAAGTGCTACGGACGTTTTAGCTAGAGTCTTCGCTGAGAAATTAGGGACAAAACTTGGACAGCCTGTTATTGTGGACAACCGTGTGGGCGCTGGTGGAACAATCGGAACAAGCTTAGTTGCTAAATCTGCTCCGGACGGGTATACCTTGGTAGTGGTCTCTGCGGGTCACGTAGTCAACCCAGTGCTTTATACAAAGCTAAATTATCAACTCAAAGACTTAGCAGCAGTCAGTCCGCTTGGGACCCAACCTAATGTATTGGTAGTTGCTCCCAAAAGTGGCATTAAATCAATTAAAGAATTAATTGCTCGCTCCAACACTATGCCTGATGGATTAACCTTTGGAAGCGCAGGTGTGGGAAGTGCAACTCACACCAATGCTGAAAAATTTGTTCACGGATTAAAGCTGAAGGCAACACATGTTCCCTACAAAGGAACTCCGCAAATGTTGATGGACGTGACCGGGGGTAATGTAGATTTTGCTTTTGGACCCGTAGTATCAGCTCTGAGTCTCATTAAAGACGGAAAGATAAATGCATTAGCTGTTAGCTCTGACAAACGTATTACGGCCTTACCCAATGTCCCGACTGCCGCGGAGGCTGGATATCCGCAAGGGCAATTTAATTTTTGGATTGGCATGCTAGCCCCGGCCCAAACACCCAAGCCCATCATAGAGCGGCTCAATAAAGAGATTATTGCCATCATGGATCAACCAGATGTCCAAGCTAGATTTGACAATTTAGGAGCACTCCCCTTTAAATTAAGTCCTTCGGAGTTTGACCACTTTATCAATGAGGAGGCTATTAGTCTGGGAGAAGTTATGCGAAAAGCTGGAGTTACCTTAGATTAAGCTCACTGAACTGCTCTTGCTGAGAAGGCTTTTACTAATCTTTTAAGTCCTAATAACTGCTGAGACCAAAAGCCCTCTCCGTAATCTACGCCACCTTCAACTTGGTCACGAATCCCTGTTTGGGTGTAGCGGTCCTCAAACAAAGCGGTCCCAAAGATAACGTCCCAAATGGGCAGAAGAATCGCAAAATTATGTCCGCCGAGTAAGCCTGATTCAAATTCATGTCCCTTGCCAACTGCGTGATGAAGTCTATGAAATCTAGGGCTCACCCAAATGTACTCACCAAATCGTCCAAAAGAGATTTTTAGATTTGAGTGCTGAAAACTCTCCGAAAGCTTAGTAAGTGCAACAAGCACCACATACTGGGTAGGCTCAATGCCAACGAGAAGAGCTAATAGAGCAAATAGGCAAGAGTGAAGCACATCATCGAGTAGGTGATTTCTGTCATCACTCCAAAGGGTCATTTGACGCTGTGAATGGTGAACAGCATGCAGAGCCCACCATATATTCCACTGATGCTGTGCGCGGTGCACCCAGTAACCCAAGAAATCAAACACAATCAAATAGATAACAAAACTAACCCATCCTATATCTGTAATACCTGGGAGCAGATCATCTAATTGAAATGTGCCTAACCCTTGGGTGTGAAGCCAGCCAAATAAGTCATCGAAATATGGTTCTACTAAAAAGAAAAAGAAGAGTCTAAAAAGACCTAACCGGTGAATCACAGTATAAAGAATATCTGTACTAACTGCTTTTTTGTCTACGACAGGTTCTACTGGATTTAATCGCTCCATCGGTGCAAGAACAAGCACCATAACTATGACCTGAAAAAACCCGGCCACCAACCAACCACTTGCCTCGTACCCATCCTCCATCAAACCACCGGATCTAAGGTGGAATGCAACAGGCTGCAAAACCCACTCATACACACTAGATTGAGCCGTAACATAAATATCTGTAATGGCGCTAAAAATAGAATCAAACATAAAAAGCTTGTAGTGATTACAGGCTTATTTTAAGGCGGGAGCAGACAAAGACAAACCCATGCCCATCAAACCCCCGGCCAATTAGGGTTACAAGTGCCAATTGCTTTTAAAGGCTTATGGGCTAATTAATCCCGTCAGTGCAGTAGATTAGGCAAAAGTAAAGACAGAGACGGGACAAAGGTGACTATGACTAAGAAACCAAGCATCACAACCAACCATGGCAAAACGGCTATCGTTAGCTCAGTAATACCCATCTTTGCAATACCAGAGGCCACGTAAAGATTAAGACCAACGGGTGGGTGACAAAGTCCAACCTCCATATTAACGGCGATCAAAATACCGAAATGAACGGGATCTACGCCTAGCCTGACTGCTACAGGATACAAAATAGGTGCCATGATAAGTGTAATGGCGGATGGATCCATAAAATTACCAGCAATCAACAAAAGAATGTTGGTCATTAATAAAAAGCCAACACTCCCCCAGCCTTGAGCGCTCATCCAAGCAGCCATCATTTGAGGGATTTGCTCAGAAGCCAGCAGGAAAGAAAACAAAACAGCATTGGTAATGATGTACAAAAGCATCGCACTCATAGAGGCCGCATTCAATAAAACCTTAGGTACTTCGGCTAAGGTCATATCTTTGTATACAAACACTGCAATTACAAATGCGTAAACAGCAGCCATCGCAGCCGCCTCTGTTGGAGTAAAGAAGCCTCCATAAATACCGCCGATCACAATAATAATAAGGAGCAATCCCCAAACGCATTCTTTAAAGGCGTTCCAACGCTCTGTCCAATCAGCCTTATCAAGTCTTGGATAATTAAATTTCTTAGCTCTTGACCAAGTTCTCAGTCCAAGTAGCATGGACAGACAAAGCCCCGGTAATATTCCAGCAATAAAGAGTTGTCCAACCGAGGGTGAGGTGATACTGTTCCCATTAGGACCAGTTACCTCAATACCCGCGGTAGCAATTGCATACATAACTAGATTAATGGACGGGGGAAATAAAATACCGAGAGCCCCCGAAGTCGTAATGACACCGGCACTAAAGTTCTTTGGATAGCCAGCTTTATTCATAGCGGGCAACATGATTGAACCAACGGCAACTACAGTTGCTACCGATGAGCCGGTGATTGCTGCAAAAAGTGCGCATGAGACAACAGCTGTAAGTCCAAGACCACCGTACCAATGACCAACTAAAGAAGAGGCAAAACGAATCATCCGTTTTGCGACACCGCCGTGCATCAAAAAGTTACCTGCGAGTATGAAAAACGGGATCGCCATAATTTCAAACTTCTCTATGCCTGTAAACAGTTTTAATGCAACTGATTCCACCGGTACAGTGGTCATCGTAAATAAAAAGCTAAGTACCGTCAGACCTAAAGCAATCGAGATAGGCATCCCAGTCACCATAAGCGTAATCAATAGAGCAAAGATAATCGCTATGGTCATCTTGGAGCTCCCACTGTTTTAGAGGCGTGATCTTCAAATTCTTCAACAACCCCTTTAACGCGAGCGGGATCGTGCTTGGGCAGATGTCCAGTGGTTATGAAAGCCCAGGCAACCTGTAAAAATCTAAAGCACATGAGTGAGGAACCCAAAGGAATAGCCAAGTAAACAATCCACATAGGCAACTCCAAATCAGCTGAGGTTTGTCCGGTATCGTACATTTGCAAAACAAAATGAGCCCCTAATAGCCCAATTGTTCCTGTAAATAGCGCACCTGCCAATAAACCAAAGATAACGAAATTTTTGTACCACGGCTTACTGAGTCGGTTAATTAATACATCGACCCCTACGTGAATACCAATTCGAACACCATAAGCTGCACCAAACTTAGCCATCCAAATAAAGAGGTATATACATAACTCCTGAGTCCAGCTTAAATTAATAGAAATTAAGAAATCTTGAAGCACAGGTATTGGTGCACCTGAGGCGTAGCGATGAATAACGCTTACGAAAACAATGATTGTTGCTAATCCCATAAAAGAGGCGATCAACCATTCCTCTAAATGATCAAGTAATTTATTCAAATCTATCTTTTCCAGGAGTTACAAAATGGGATATTTATTGATAACAGTGATTACAGAAAAGTTATTTTGCGTTAGCACCCTCTTTTTCGATTTGATCAATTAACTCTTGACCAACCCTAGAGGCCATATCCTTATAAACGGGTTGAACCGCATCGCGCCATTGGTCCTTTTCCGCTTTAGTTAGTGTGATGAATTGTGTTTTACCGGAAGCTTTAATTTGCTCAAGTGCGCGGTCGTTCTCGGCCTTTGAAATGCTGTTAGCGTATTTTGTTGCATCCTTCATTGCACCCTCAAGTATTGTGCGAATATCAGCAGGCATTCCGTCCCAGAATTTTTTATTCACTATGACTGCATATCCGATATAACCGTGATCAGATAGAGTCAGATACTTTTGAACTTCGTGGACTTTTTGAGTATAAATATTAGATGGAGTATTCTCGCTTCCATCCACTACACCCGTTTGCATTGCTTGATACACCTCAGAGAAAGCAAGTACCTGAGGATTGGCCCCAAGCGCTCGCATCTGAGCATCTAACACCTTGGATGACTGAATTCTTAATTTGAGACCTTTAAAGTCGCTTGGGACCCTAAGCGGTTTATTAGCGGTCATCACTTTAAAACCGTTATCCCAGTATGCTAATCCTTTGATACCCTTTGACTCTAACTTGGCGAAGAGGGAAAGTCCTATTGGACCTTCAGTAACACGTCTGAGCACTTCAGTGCTTGGGAAAATGAAAGGAAGATCAAACGCCTCATATTCTTTAACGCCTAAAGGACCGAATTTAGAAACAGATGGCGCTAACATTTGTACTGCGCCAAGTTGCAGTGCCTCTAACTCCTCTTTATCCTTGTAGAGTTGACTGTTTGGGTAAATTTCAACCTTTACACGCCCTTTTGTTCTCTCCTCCGCAAGCTCCTTAAACTTTATGGCGCCATTACCTTTAGGAGTATCGTTAGCAACCACGTGGCTGAACTTAATAATTATTGGGTTTTGAGCCCAAACACTATTCACTAGAGCAGATAAAACAAGCACGCTTGTTGTTAATAATTTAATCATCTTATTTAAGCATATGGTTTAAAAAACTTTAGACGCTGTACCAAGTTTAAATACAAGCGCCAACCTTTGATAGAGATTTTAGGGCGATATAACAACCGGATCTACAATAAATAACTTAGATTTATTTGCGATTAGGGTTTACATCTACAAGCTGTAGAGTTTCTTAAGCTCATTTGGAAATGAAACTCCAAGTTGAAAATCTTCAACTGGCGCATTTTCAGCCAGCATCTGTATGCAAAGCCTTGGTATAGTATCTCTATGGATAATTTGCTTGTCTATAAATGAAGAAAAACTATGGTTTCTTTAAGCCACATGTTCGCAATCAATGCTCAGCGTTTATCGTCAATCACCTGCTAATTTTTGCACTTTGTAAAAACACTGGACCTCACATGAAAACCGCAATCTATCCAATCCTTTTGGCGCTTGGAATATTCACACCTTCATTACACGCCCAAGCTCTCAATTTCGCAGGCCTGGATGTTCAACTAGGTCTTGGTTATCAAGCTACTACGGGCACAGCAAGTATTGCAGACAGCGCCAACGGAGCGGGTACCGTATCCAACGCTAGTATGGGCTCAGTTGCTACTACTTTGGGAATCAGCTATACCTCAGCAATAACCAAACAGTATTCGCTTGGAGCTATTTTAGAAACCAATCCTTTAAAGCTTAAAGCGGGCTCAACCCTTGCGACCCCGCCTGCAACCTATACAGTGAATAATTATGATGAAACATTTAAAAATGTTTATAGCCTGTCCTTAGTTCCTGGCTATGCTATAGATAAAGCCAAACTAATTTATACAAAACTAGGCTATACGAATGCCTCTGCGATTTATTCTTCCAATGATGGCTCAGCAAATTCTTCAACAAAATTAAACGGATACAACTTAGGCTTAGGTTTGAGAGTAGATACTGGAAACTTTTATCCCTTTGCTGAGATTAACTCAATTAAATTTAATAATGCTGCCAATCTCTTGACGAATAATACAGGGGTGATGAAACAAGGGGGTAGTGCTTACAACCTCATTGCGGGTGTCGGCTATCATTTTTAGGCAAGCATCCACGCCTTGTGTGCAGCCAATTTTAATGACTACACAAAGGCGATAGCCACTCTAACTCTTGCAGCGCGAAATTAATAGATGCTAGGTTGGGCTATCAAAACAGTACACATACAACTGAGTGCGACCATTGAAATCCATATTACTAAAGGTTTCACAGATGCCGGTGAGTGGTCAATATTTTGAGTATGTACGTGATTATTCATTTTTTACTCCCCTATCGTTGTTAAACTCGTACCAACAAACATGCAAATAACATACCAACAATAAATCGCTGTTCGCATCACTTTTCGCACCAATTTTGTGCAAAATGATGAGAATTTAACAAAATAAAATAGAACTACTTTTGATTTTTTGACAAATTTAGTTTCTGACTACAATTTCAGTGCAAAAGTCTACATTCTAAATAAGCTGTTATTTTTTAATTTAGTAGTGTGAGCAGTCAATAATATTGCCAAAAAATAATACTAAAGGTATACATGAAAAAATATATTCAACGGCTTATACAGCTCTTAATCCTTTTTTTACCACTGCTAAGTTTGGCACAAACGTATCCCAACAAACCAATTAAGTTAATTGTGCCTTGGGCTCCCGGAGGGGCAACCGATCAGATTGGAAGAATGATCGGTCAAGCACTCGGTCAATCTTTAGGAACAACGGTCATTGTGGACAACAAAGCTGGCGCCGGTGGTGTGATTGGGACGCAAGCATTTGTTAAAGAAAAGCCAGATGGCTATACCTTGTTACTGGCTACCAGTTCTACCAACGCGGCAGGACCTTATCTATATTCAAAATTAGGATTTGATCCCATTACCGATTTCTCCCACGTCATTTTAATTTGCTCTATTCCTAACGTAATGGTTGTTCCGACTAAATCGAATTGGATGACTTTAAAGGA
>Ga0007882_10001907_pt1 | contig 11908 bp, 13 predicted proteins | sample CryBogCBH12Aug01_FD_71195 | JGI IMG/M metagenome (GOLD analysis project Ga0007882, IMG submission 71195) | Freshwater microbial communities from Crystal Bog, Wisconsin, USA - CBH12Aug09.1 | ecosystem: Environmental > Aquatic > Freshwater > Lake | place: Crystal Bog, Wisconsin, USA | collected... | reverse complement strand
CAACAGGTGCTCACGCGCCCGACGGATTTCGACGTCATCGCCACGCTGAACCTGAACGGCGACTATTTGAGCGACGCCCTGGCCGCGCAGGTCGGCGGCATTGGCATTGCTCCCGGTGGCAACATCAACTATCTGACCGGCCACGCCATCTTCGAGGCCACGCACGGCACCGCGCCCAAGTATGCCAACAAGGACATGGTGAACCCCGGTTCCGTGGTGCTCTCCGGCGAAATGATGTTCCGCTACCTCGGCTGGACCGAAGTGGCCGACCTCATCATCAAGGGCCTGAACGGCGCCATCGGCTCCAAGAAGGTGACCTACGATTTCGCCCGCCTCATGGAAGGCGCGACCGAGATCAAGTGCTCGGCCTTCGGCGACAATATCATCGCCCACATGTGATGTCCTTGCGGTCTGGATGGCCGCAAAAATTCAAACGGCGGCGGTCAAATGACCGCCGCCGTTTTTATTTGAGCGAAGCATTCCGCCTCACGCTGTGGGGCTTGTTTGGGGGCATGATGAGCAGGTACGAGTCAGTTCTGACTGGCGGATAACTTTTTGGGACGCCAAATTGCAGCCGCTTCAAAAATGCCCAAGGTCGCGCGCTCCATGAAGAACGTGAAACACCTCGATTCCATCTTGAATCGGGCTGTAAAAAACCAGGTAATTTTCAAACTTCCGGATGCGAAATGACCGCAACTGGTTCAGTCGCGCTTGCGGAAAATGACGAGTTCGCCCCAGGCCGGGCATCCGGGATAGTTCTTGAAACGTGTCGTGGGCCGCTTCCAAAAAACGGTCGGCAGCGTCAAGATTGTCCAAGGCGATATAATCCCAAATCGCCGCCAATTCAGGTTCTACGAATTCGGAGAGGATAAATCTAGGCATTCTCGCGGCGCGATTTGCTCCGCTGACGCAGACGGGCAAACACTTGTTCCCCATCCGCCCCGCGTCCGGCATCCAGGGAGGCGGCGGCTTTCAGCAATAGTGCTTCCAGTTCCGGCAGTGAGTTTACCGAGATTTGCTTCAGCAGGGCTTCCTTTTCCAGCAGGCGCAGGCCGTCACGCAGGACTTCACTGGCGGTTTGGTAATCGCCGCTGTTGACCTTTTCTTCCACAAAATGCTCCCACTTTTGTCCCAGCGATACATTCATAATAATAGCCGTTAAACGTGGCTCGGGCAATTTAACTGGATAACAAAAAATGCGCAAGGGGTGTTATTTTAACCATTGAAACCATCTGTGTTAATCCGTGGCGAAAAACGCTTCCCCCAATTCACTTGGAACTGTCCACCCGTGGTTCCAGCCGCACTTCGGGCGGGATGACCGGCTGATCCAGCGTGCCCCGCGAATTTCCCAGCCCCTCATTCATCCGGTCATGGCTGTCCAGCGGGCCGGGCACCCGCACCATCATCGCAAACGGATGCGCGAGATAAATGCCCGGTTTGATTTGGTTGAAATCATTCATCGCCAGTTTCGCATCCGGTGGGAAGCGAAACGCATTGGTGCCGTGGGGCAGGGGCAGATTCAGCCCGGGGCCAATCAAGGGACAGGCAGGCGTATTGGTGCCGTCCGGTAAAAGCGAAAACGTTGGCAGATTGGAAATGGTCAACGACAGCCGGAAGTCTTTGAGGGCGGGAGGTTGGCCCGGTTTGACGGTCATTTCGGCAGACGCCACCCGTGCGCTCATCACGCATCCGGCAGCCAGCAGGAGCGGCAGGCCTAGCTTCATAGGAGCTTGGACAAGGACCCTGTCAGGAATGTTCAAATGAAGCGTCGCCTTTGCCTGTAGTGGCGGTCTATGACCGCCGGCAGAACGCCGACATGGGCAAAAAACACGGCGGTCGCAGACCGCCGCTACAGGGTTGGTCAGGAATGTTCAAATCCCAATCAGCGCCGCCCCCAGCACCCCGGCAGAGTCACCGAGCTGATGCTTCACAATGGGGGTCTCCAGGTCGTCCGTCAGCGCATAATGCCGCACCCGGGCCACCCCTTCGGTGTAAACCGCCCGAAAATTGGACACCCCGCCGCCGATGACCACGATGTCGGGATCCACGATGTCAATGATGTTGGCCAGCGCCCGGCCGAAGCGGTCAAAGAATTCGTTCATGAAGGCCACCGCCTGCGGTTGGCCTGCAAAATAGTCCTGTTCCACCTCCTTGAGCGGACGCCGGACACCGAAGCTTTCGGCGTACCGCTTTTCCAAGCCGCCGCCGCTGATGAACGTTTCCACGCAGCCCTGGTGACCGCAGAAACAAGTCGGGCCATTGGGATCAATACTCGAATGGCCCCATTCCCCGCCCAAGCCCTGGAGGCCGGGCAGCGTCCGTCCGTTTAACACAATGCCGCCGCCGCAACCCGTGCCCATGATGACGCCGAAGACGACCGCTTTGCCTTTGCCTGCGCCGAGCAGCGCCTCGGCCAGAGCGAAGCAGTTGGCGTCGTTCTGGATTTCGATGGGGCGGTTCAGCACGGCTTCGAGGTCGGCCTTTACCGGTTGGCCATTCATGCAAACCGTATTGGAATTTTTCAGGAGGCCGGTGCGCCGGGAAATTGTGCCCGGGGTGCCGATGCCGAAAGTGGTCGGCGCGCCGCCGGCGGCGGCGAGCAGTTCGATATGGAGGGAGCGGATGGTATCCAGAATGTGCTGGTAGCCGCGTTCGCGTTCCGTGGGCACCCGTTTGCGGATGATTTCCCGGCCCGCCGCGTCCAGCACCACGCCCTCAATTTTGGTGCCGCCTAAATCAATACCAATGCGATACATAAATAAAGCTGCTGGCATCATGCCGGGGGAACGGGAGGAAGACAAGCCCAGTTGCCCGAGCCGGAGGTAAAAGGGTGCATACTGACACTGCCCCAAACTGGTAGGGCAAACCTGCCGGTTTGCCATCGTGGCCTGGTAATAATGGCACCAACCCCGGTACGGCGCGTCGCTCTGTGCGCGCCGGGGTGACGGATTCCAACGCTTCCCTAGGCAGCGCGACGCTAGGGACAATCCGATATGTCTGGTTGGCAGGCTTGGTGGCGCGCCACCCTACCGGAGGCTGGGTCGGGATGCGACCAAGAGAAAAGCGAAAGCTCCAAAACCCCCAACGTCGAACGCTCAAATTCGTTCCTTCGTCGTGAAATTCAGACGGCGACCGGCACCTTGCGCACGCGGGCGGCGAAGTCGTCCATCTCACCCGTTTTCTCAAAGCCCACGTTCAGAATGTCCACGCAGCCGAGGCCGAGGGCGAAGCGGACGGATTCGTCGCGGCGTCCATCGTCATTGCGCAGGCGACCTTCGCCGATGATTTTCATGCCGATAACGCCCTTGCCGGCGGCGTGGATTTTTTTCAGCCGGGGCACCACCTGTTCCGGCGGGCCGTCCATGCTCATGCCGTAGGGATTGATGCGGGTATGGACGGATTGCACCCAGGGTTCGGCGGCGGCGGCTTCCAAGGCCGCTAGGGAGTGGCAGGACACGCCCAGCGCGCGGATTTTTCCCTGCGCTTTCAGCTTGGTCAACAGTTCCATTTGCGGACGGAGTTGGTTGGGCCAGTCGGCCGCCGTCACACAATGCAGCAGAAGCAGGTCGAGATAATCGGTTTTCAACTCTGTCAGGAAGCGGTCCACCACGACGTTCACGGCCGGGCGCTCGGGTTCGGGCAGGCCGCCTTTGGCCCACCAGATTTTGGAGATGAGGGAATAACTGTCGCGCGGGAGGCCGGCCAGGGCGGGCGGCAGATAGCTGTGGGAGCCGTAGAGGTCGGCCAGGTCAAAGGTGCGGATGCCGCGGTCATGCGCGTCGCGCAGCAGGCTTTGAAAGGCGGTGCGGCCCTCACGGGTTTGGTTGGAGGCGCGGTTCCAGCCATGGCTGCCGGTGCCCATGCACACGCGGGTAAACTTGAGGCCGGATTGGCCGAGCGGCACCAGGGCAAAGGGATCGTGAAATTTCACCGCCGCCGGGTTGCCACTCGTGTCGGCAGGGGCGGCAGGGGCGAGCAACGGGCCGGCCATCAGGCCACCGACACCCAAGGCGGATTGTTTGAGGAACTCGCGGCGCTGGATTTTCATGGGGTTAATCCGGTTGCATTCAGGAGGCGTTGGCGGCCAGCGTCTCACGTTCCGTCTTCAAACGCAACTGTCCGCAGGCGGCATCAATGTCGTGCCCCTTTTCGCGGCGCAGGGTGGCGGTGACCTGCTGGCGTTCCAGCGCTTCCAGAAAGGCTTCGCACACCGCTTCTTCGGGCCGTTTCCACGGCAGGTCTTCCACCGTGTTGTAGGGAATCAGATTCACCTTGGCGAAGAGCTTTTTGGCGAGCGCGGCCAGCGGCCGGGTTTGCTCCAGGGAATCGTTCACGCCGGCGATGAGGATGTATTCGAGCGTAATCATCCGGCCCTTGATTTTCTGGTAGTCCTCGCAGGCGGCGGTGAGTTCGCGGAGCGGATATTTTTTGTTCACGGGCATGATGCGCTCGCGCACCTCGTCGGTGGCACCGTGCAGGGAGATGGCCAGGCGGAACTGGAGTGGCTCAGCGGCCAGCCGCCGGATTTGCGGGGCCAGGCCGCTGGTGGAGATGGTAATTTTGCGCGCGCCGATGCCGCCGCCCCACGGGGCGTTCAGGATTTTCAGCGCGGCCAGGAGATTATCGTAGTTGGCCAGCGGTTCGCCCATGCCCATGACAACGATGTTGTTCACCAGGCGCGCGGCACCGGGGGTGGCCTGGGCGGGTTCGCCAAGGGATTCGCGTTCGGCGGCGTTGGCCTGAGTTTCGCCCCAGCGTTCGACGGAGAGCACCTGCTCGACAATTTCATGCACGCCGAGGTTGCGTTTCCAGCCGTCCAAGCCGCTGGCGCAAAATTTGCAGCCGTAGGCGCAGCCGACCTGGGTGGAGATGCAAAGCGTGTGGCGGTCGCTGGCCTCGCCATAAAGGGCGGGGTTGGCGGGGATGAGGACGCTTTCGATGAACGCGCCATCCGCGAGCTGCCAGAGGAATTTCTGGGTGGTGTCCGGCGAGCCTTGTTTGCGGGCCAGCTCCAGAGTTTGGAGCGAGTATGCGGCGCGCAACTTTTCCCGCAGGGTCTTGGGCAGGTTGGTCATGGCGTCCCAGGTGGTGGCCCGGCGGACATAGAGCCAGTCCAGCAACTGGGCGGCGCGGTAAACGGGTTCGCCCCAGGCTTGGAATTGGGCTTCCAGTTCCTCGCGCGGCAGGGATTTGATGTCAGTCAATGGCACGCGGGGAAGGTAAACCGAGCGGGGGCGAAAACCAAGTGGCAACGCACGGCAACGCGCGGCGACGTATGGTAACGCACGCTAACGTGCGGGGCCAGAGCGCCAAAGGCGCGCCTCACCCCGCAGCCCAGGGCACCGCCCTGGGATTGCGCCCCGGCAACGAACTGAGCCCTGTAAGGGCGACCCAAGGCGGATGATTTTGCGATGGCAGATTCAACAGGCAGGGGAAACGGTTGCGCATCTGGAAAACAATCAACCCGCCGGGTTAATCGGGTCGGCTGGGCCGCCCCTTCAGGGCGGAAAAGAATTGCGCGTTTTTCTCAGGGCGTTGCCCTGGGCTGCGGGGTGGGGCGCACCTTTGGTGCTGGTTCATCAAGCTGGCCGCAACTTGCTTTTTGGGTCACGGGAAATTCTGGACAAAACCAGCTTCCAAGCGGTTGTAGTCAGCCCATTCATTATTGGCCACGCGTTGCTCGGAGCCGCGGGGGACGGTGACCTTCCTCGGGGTTTTCCACTTCCAATGTTCCACATGGCCGTCGGCAAAGGAGAGGTTGCAGCCCTGGCCGTGCCGGTTGCCCGGTATATCCCACCAATATCCCTGGGCATACCAGTCCGCCGCCACCGGAATGCCAAATTCCGTGTCCAAAATTTCCTGCTCATGGACATCCAGAAAGACGATCAGGCTGGAGGGGATGGGGTCGCGGATGAGGGTGGTTTTGGCGTAGTGCGGGATTTCGGTGCCGATGTCACCATCGTAGGTCAGGCCGTTGATAGACTGGCTCATGTTGTAGCTGCGGAGCCGGGGATAGGGCAGCAGGTTGCCGGCGTGATCCTGGACCGTGGAGGGGTCGGCCGGACAGTGGTAGATGCCGACGGCGGTGTTGTATTGAAAGAGCAGGCCGTTTTGAATGCCGATGGTGTTGGTGTCGTAGATGGCGAGGTTGGTGCACCACGAGGGGCCGGTGTCCAGCGGTTGGTCGGAGAGGATATCGTAAACAAAATTGTTGGGGGGGAGCGAATCGTTGTTATCGAGCGTGTAAAGGTGGAAACACAACTGCATCTGGTTCAAGTTGCCGAGGCAGGCAATGGTTTGGGCTCGGACTTTGGCACCCGACATGGCGGGCAGCAGCATGGCCGCCAAGATGCCAATGATGGCAATGACCACCAGCAGTTCAATCAGGGTGAAGGCTGCGGAAACCGGCTGCCGGAGGGGGAACGTTGAATCCGGTTCCACCATGGTTTGTTTCCGGCTGCGACGTCAGTTGACGTCAGGTTTGGCGTGCTGTTGCAGGCGACGGAGGTCGGCCAAGTCAGCTTCGGAATAGGCGGGTGCGGGGTTGCCCATGTAAACCTTGGGCGCGGCCCATTTCCAATATTCCACGTGCCCGTCGGCGAAGGAGAGATTGGCTCCTTGGTTGTGCCGGTCAGCGGGCAAGTTGATCCAATAATCAGCGTAGGTGCCGTCGGTGGAAGTGAGATTGAAGGTGGCGTCCCAAATGTCCTGTTCCTGGTCATCCACCAGCACAAAGAGGCTGGCTGGCCCGACGGCATGGATATCGGTGAACTTCCGGAAAGTCGTCGCCGATTCGTCGCTGTTCAGGCTCACATCCATGGCAAAGCTGCGGGTGCGGAGCAAGCCGGGGAAGCCATTGACCGTGGAGTTATCCGTCGGGCAGCGGTAAATGAACGGGGAACGGTTGTAGGGAAAAATCAGACCCTGCTGGACGTTGTTCGGGGTCAGGTCACTGGGGGCGATGCCCGGGCACCAAGAATTGGCATTGAGCACCGAAACCATCGCGTTGGTAAGGCCGGGCTTGGGCACGGTTTTGATCGCTTCGTTCGGCGGCAGGTAATCGCTGTAATCCGAGCTGTAAAGATGGCAACTGGTTTCCAATTGCTTGAGATTGTTGAGGCAGGCGAGCGTTTGGACGCGGCTGCGGGCTTTGCCCAAGGCGGGCAACATCAGCGCGGCCAAAATACCGATAACCGCAATAATCGCCAGCAATTCAACCAAGGAAAAAGCCGCCATCTGGAGGCATTTCAACTTCGGCTGAATGCAGCGAAAATCCCGAACTGTGGTCTGATTCCGCATGACTGATTGACTCCAATTTATGCCTATCCGTCAAAGACGCAACAAAAAAATTCATTTTAATGTCCGGTTCAGCCAGTAAACGGTAAAATCACAACCAACACAGTCAAAGGTATTTCCGCCTAAAGATATTCTTTGGTTTCGGCTTGGTATTTACCCGGTGGCTGGGGTGGGTGTTGCTTTATTTGGGGCGGCGTTTCAATAGGTCAACAGGTCAAGCTCCTTGGTGCCCCGGTCAGTCAGTTGCCAACGGCCACCGTGCTGCACCACAAGTTTGCGGCAGGGGTGGGCGTGGTATTCCGCTTCATTGACGGAGAGGAGCTGATATTTGGCGTGGCCGGTCATTTCACTGGCGGCGCGGGGCAGGAGCGCAAAGGCCACGCCATTGTAATTAAAGGCGATTTCGTAGCCGGCAACGCCTTCCCGAACCGACCGGCCGCCGGGGAGCACGAGCGGGGCATAGCGTTTCAGGTAGGGGAACGCCGTGGCCCGGACTTGCACCCGGAACAGCTCGGTCTGGCCGCGCAAGAAGTTTAGGATGCTGAATTTTCCGCCGCGCTCGGCCAGCAGAATGGCGAGAGGGTCGAGGCCGTTGAGATTCTGGCCGTTCCAGATGCCATGGTCATTGCGTTCCCCGGGCAGGTTTTTGCGGAACCAGAGCGGGAACCTTTCGTTCACAAAGACGTTCAGTTCGAAGTGGCAGTGGGCGCGTTCCTTGCCGATGGACTCGGCGGTGTTGGAGGTGCGGCCCATGGTGGCAATCACCTGGCTGGCGCGCACCGCCGATCCCACCGTGATGCCGGGAGCGATTTCACTGAGGTGCGCGTAGAGCGAATAGATTTCCACGCCTTCGAGGACATGGCGGATGACGATATATTTTCCGTAGTTAGACAGGGCGGTCTTGGTGCTGACATACATCACGGTGCCAGCGGCAGTGGCCATCACCGGGTCGGTGGGTTCCCCGTGGCGGTCATGTTGGAGGCTGCGGATGTCCAGACCCTCATGCATCTGCCAGCCGTCGCTGCGGACGCAGCCGAAGCTGCCGCTGGTCCAGGGTTTGTCGGTCGCAGTGGGGGCGAGAAACGCCAGTTCCTGGCCCGGGGCATAGAGGGCGTGATTGGCGGTGGGAAATTGAAAAGGCGACTGGGCCGACAGCCGGATGGCCCCCAAACAAAGTACCGCCATCAGCCCGACGCGGCGGCAAATCCCCGCCGTCATTTAAAGGCCTCCTTGTTGATTTTGCGGGCAACATTGTTCAGGCCCAGCACCAGCCGGTCGCAGTCCTCCCGGGAGGCGTCCGGGGTGAAGGCCAGCAGACCGTTGGCGATGCGATGCGTGATGAGCGGTGCGGCAATCCAGCGACCTTCAGTGCCCTTCTCGCCCCACTGGCCGAAGATGACCAGGTGTTTGCCGGGATTGGCGGCGGTGAACTGTTCGAGGGTGAGTGTGCCCATCGAGTTGAACTGGACTTCCACGGCAAATCCGCCGGGCGAGCTCATGACGGCCGCTTGGGTGATGTCATTTTCGGCCAGGATAGGCGTGGTGTTCACGGTGATGGTGACGGGTTCGGACCGGATAAAGGAGATGGTTTGGGTCGTGCCAAAGCCGTTGGGGCCAGTGATATTGGACTCCACATGGACGCGCAGGGCGCTCATCAGCCTGGCTTGTTTGGATTTTTCGGAGGCACAGCCCGCCAGCAATAATGCGGCGGACAGTAAATAAAGGTTGAACAGTCGCGGGTAAAAATTCATAGTTACCGCCACACAAAATCGCAATAAGCGAACAAAGTAAAGACAGTTATGGGAAAACAGTATAACAAAGCCATCAAACGCAAGCGCCGGGACGGACAGATCAAACGCAAAAAAGCGGCCGTCCAGGTCCTCAAAAGCAAAAAAGCCTGACCCTGGTGGTCGGGAATCAAGGCCGCCCTTCCGGGGCGGCCTTTCGGTTTTTCGGGAACGCGCCGAACTTCGCAGTTGGAAACCGGCGGGAAAAGTGCTAGACCTCCGGCATGAGCAAATCCGTTATTTTGACCGTGTTGCTGGTGCTGGCCACCTTGGGCCGCGCGGCTGCCCAAGCGGTCACCGCCGAGGTGTCGTTTGAGCAGGAACATTTTTTGCCGGGCGAAACCATCGTGGCCGCGGTTAAAATCACCAACCAGTCCGGCCAGCAACTGCACTTCGGCGACAGCGCCGGCTGGCTCGAATTTGCCGTGGAAGCCATGGACGGCACGGTCATCCGCCACCTGGCAGATCCGGTGGTGGCGGGGGCATTCGACCTGCAATCTTCGGAGATAGGCGTCAAGCATGTGGAAATCTCGCCCTGCTTTGACCTGAAACACACCGGGCGCTACAAACTCACAGTCACGGTGCATATCCGCGATTGGGCGACGGCAGTGCAGAGCAAACCGGCGGAGTTTGACGTGATTCACGGGGCCAAAATCTGGGAGCAAACCTTCGGTCTCCCCGGGACGGCGGGTCGGTCACCGGAAGTGCGCAAATACGTTTTGAACGAGGCCAATTACCTGCGCGACCAAATCCGCCTGTATTTGTGTGTGCAGGATGAGTCGGATACCACCATCTACCGGGTGTTGGCGCTGGGGCCGATGGTGGCGTTCGGCCAGCCGGAGACCCTGTTGGATGGTTCGCAACGGCTGCACATCCTCTGGCAGAGCGGCTCCTCCGTGTATGGCTACCGGGTGGTCACGCCTGAGGGCGTGGTGGTGGAACAGGCCGTCTATGATTACGTCGGCTCCCGCCCGCGCCTCAATGTGGATGAGCACGGCGGCATCAGCGTGGTGGGCGGGGCACCCCGGTTGCGGTCAGCGGACATGCCGTCGGTGCGGTCACCCGTGGATTTGTCCCCGGCTGGCAGCCGCTGATTGGCCGCAACCATCCGGGGGGAGTTATGCCAATTCGGGTTTGAAACTGCTGCAGCCGACAGCCACGGAGCGCGGGCTTCAGCCCGCTTCAATGGCCAAACTGGCCAGGCGCCAGCAAAGTCCAACCCGCCTGCATTTGCGAGGCTGAAGCGGCGTGAACGCCGCGCTCCGCTCGCGCACAACGATTATTGTGCCATTTTAAACTGCCAGTGGGATTATTCCATCAGTTCGTCGCGCGAGGTGATTTGCTCCTGCATCAGCTTGAGGATGACAGTGGCCCGGGTCACGGCGCTGTCCTGCGTTTCGCCAAAGAAGGAGTTTAATTCCACCCGCACGGCCGCAATCGGGTCGCCGTTCCGATCCCGGAAGGGCAGGGTGACCACCACGGTATCTTTGCCTTTGCCATAAAACACCTCGCCCGTGGTGGCCGCAGCTTTTTCGGAGTCGGTGCCAGCCCGGCCCACTTCGTCCGGCAGCTTGCTGGCGATGACGGTGGTGACCTCGTTGGTGTTCAGGGCGTAGATGCGCAGGCCGGCAATGCGCGGCTGTTTTTCCATAATCCGGGTCACGAGCGCCTGGGCGGCGGGCACGCGTGGCACATAGTTGATGCTGGCATCCGCAAAATAACTGATGGCGTCGGATTTGGTCCAGAAGCCGACTTTGCCCAGGGCAAAAGTGGTGTCATTGAGCGGCGGCATCACCGGCCGGTCATCCAGCCAGCAGATGATTTGCGTGCCTTCACACGTCACGGCCAGGGTGTGCCAAGTGCCCGGGGTGATGTCCACGGTTGGCCCGATGGGCGTGGACCGCGTGCCGTTGACCATTTTATAAAAGCGGATGTTGTGGCCGAGGGCGCTGACGCGCAGGACATAAAAGTTCGTCGGATTCTGATAGCGAAAGACGATGCCGGCCATTTGCTCCAAGACACCGCTGACCAGCTTGAAGCGGGTGGAAAATTTAAAATTGCGAAAGATTTCGCCGTCATAAACGCAGAGCGGGAAATGTTCGTCGGTGGCATCCACCGCCGTTTGGGCCAGCACCGGTATCCGGGCGGCGGCAGCGGTGGTGCCGGGGGCGGCGGTGTCCGTTTGGAGTTGCCAGCGTCCGGGCAGGCCGTCGCCGGCCAGGGCGGCGTGAAAGCCGGCGGGCAGGGAGCCATCCGCGGGCGCCGCAAAATTGAAATCAAGCTGGGCGCCCCAGACCGGCCCGGCCAGAACCAGCATCAGGGCAGCGATGAGTTTTTGCATGGGGAGAGCTTAGCGGAATGCTGGCCGGGGACAAGTCCGGGCCAGCCGCCCGGATTTTCCGAAAAAACTTGCGCCGGGTGGGGAATTACATACTTTCAGCAGCAGGCACCGTCAACCAAAGTATTTGAAAAAGCCAGCGCACTTGTCCGACAATTATGTTCAAATTTTTGCCAAGACAGAGTGAGCGGGCTTGGAAAATCAGGAAATAACCACATAACCGGCACCATTATCATGAAAATTGAGCAACAGGTTCTCTCCACGTTCACCGAACAACTGCGGCCCGTCAAATTCAGCCGCAAGACCCAACTGGTGATTATTTTCGGTTCCGTCGAACGCCTCGAGGCGCCCGGCGAACTTTCCAAAATTGCCGCCGCCTTTCCGGGCGTGCCCATTGTGGGCTGCTCGACCGCCGGCGAAATCAGCCGTAACGGCGTGGTGGAACACCGCACCGGCGTGACGGTGACGACGCTGGACCTGGACAGCA
>Ga0007882_10001905_pt1 | contig 11909 bp, 6 predicted proteins | sample CryBogCBH12Aug01_FD_71195 | JGI IMG/M metagenome (GOLD analysis project Ga0007882, IMG submission 71195) | Freshwater microbial communities from Crystal Bog, Wisconsin, USA - CBH12Aug09.1 | ecosystem: Environmental > Aquatic > Freshwater > Lake | place: Crystal Bog, Wisconsin, USA | collected... | reverse complement strand
CAGCGTTCCCCACACCCGTGGGGATGAACCGCGCCCATGCCGCCCAACGCCGCGCCCGCCGCAGCGTTCCCCACACCCGTGGGGATGAACCGCATTTGCTCAGTCCGAAACTTGTCAGTCCAGAGCGTTCCCCACACCCGTGGGGATGAACCGTTATGACACTAATCCCATACCATTAAAATGTAGCGTTCCCCACACCCGTGGGGATGAACCGACAGCCGCTTGAACCACATCATTGCGGTAGGCGCGTTCCCCACACCCGTGGGGATGAACCGTTCGGCCTGCAACTCTTGGTACTTGCGCTCCGGCGTTCCCCACACCCGTGGGGATGAACCGGCAACTCCACATCGTCTTTGTGCAGCGGCGTGGCGTTCCCCACACCCGTGGGGATGAACCGTCCAGAAACTCAGCGATGCTGGGAGGCCATTTGCGTTCCCCACACCCGTGGGGATGAACCGCCTGTCATGACGGCACTGGAACAGGACGTGCAGCGTTCCCCACACCCGTGGGGATGAACCGTCATTGCCCAGCGGCAAACCATCCGCCAAACCGCGTTCCCCACACCCGTGGGGATGAACCGGGATGATGTTGCCGCACAAAAAGCACTGGCACGCGTTCCCCACACCCGTGGGGATGAACCGCCGACTCCCAGTCATTGAACAGATAATTTTGTGCGTTCCCCACACCCGTGGGGATGAACCGTGTTAGCGTAACATACTTGGCTACAGTTCGGTGCGTTCCCCACACCCGTGGGGATGAACCGCCCATAGACGAGGCCAAAGCCCATGACATTAAGCGTTCCCCACACCCGTGGGGATGAACCGTCCACAAACCACTTATGCCCAGGTCGATGGAAGCGTTCCCCACACCCGTGGGGATGAACCGACATGCAAAATTTTGCTTTTATAAGCCGTCACGCGTTCCCCACACCCGTGGGGATGAACCGCACACTGGCGAGCGGTGCGGCTTTAGAGTGACCGCGTTCCCCACACCCGTGGGGATGAACCGCGTATAAACCCCAGCAGACGGCGCAGACGTATTTTCGTAATGTGCAGTAACGGTTTAGCCACTACCATTTTTAATAGTTGTAAAACATTGACTTGAAACAACCCTCAATATACAATCCTGACTATGATTACTATTATAAAAACAACATATTAGCCTGATCATTCAGATACTGGATGGCTAGGCGGCTTTAATCACCAACCACCCTGTATTGAAGGATACCTGCCGCTATGACAACCCCCGCCACTTTATCTGTCGCCCGAGCTTTAGCCTTCGCCAAAACCTCCCATGCGCCTATTGCTGTAGTCGACACAGGTTCTGCCATAGCCGCCAACGCCGACGCGCTGGCAGCTTTGGGCAAACAGCTGGTATCCGCGCAGTTCACTGGGAACACCCTTTATTTCCCTTGGGTTATCGACGCTGCTGGGGTATTGTCGCTCGCCCCCAAATTAACCAATATTCTAGGCATCCCAGTCAATGCTTTTTACAACGTTACGGACACGGCCGCCAATATTATTGCCCATGCAGCCCAACTGCTCGCGCTGGGTACGCAAATAACCCTTGCCCACATCCAAGTTGCCGACAGCGCAGCCCACATAGTTGCTAATGCCGCCACGCTGGCTTCGCTAGGCATCAATATTTCTTTGACGATCAATGACTCACCTTATAATGTTGCAGCCAATGCTAGCCAACTGCTCGCTTTGGCTGCATCAATCCCTGTGGGCGGCATCCACGTCACGGACACCGCCACCAACATTGCCGCCAACGCACTAGCACTCGCTCCACTAGGGAGCGAACTGTCAGTGACTGTCGCCGACACTGCCACCAGCATCAACGCCAATCTGGTTAAGTTGTTGTCTTTAGGTAATGCACTGCATGGCATCGTCCTGCCTGATGGTACGTTGTTCAGCAACCTGAACCCTGATAGCAATTCAGTGACCTTGGATGCTGCCCATGCTATTGCTTTCGTTAAGGAAGGCTTGGCTGCACCAATCCATGTGGTGGACTCTGCCGGCAATCTTGCCAATAACCTCGATGCACTGGCAGCTTTGGGCGGTCAATTGTTGTCAGTCCAAGATACATCAGACTACTACTCATTCTCTTGGCACATCAGCGTCGCTGACGTGCTGCTGCTCGCAACCAAGATGACCGATAAATCTGGCAATCCCGGCATCTTCAGCAATGTCAATGGCTCGGCTGCAGTGGTGGCTGCCCATGCATCAGCATTGCTCGCACTGGATACGCAAATTGGCAATGGTGGCATCCAAATAACGGAAACGGCGGCGAATGTTGCCGCCAATGCCGTGTTATTGGCTGGGCTGGGGGACAAGCTGTGGCTGACCATCAACGACAGCACGGCAAATGTGGCGGCATTCGCCCCCCAATTGCTTGCGTTAGGATCGCAAATTGACCATTGCGGTATCTACATCGTCGATACTGCTGCACACATTGCCGCCAATGTGACGGCAATGTCATCGCTAGGCACTGAGTTATCAATAACCATTAAAGACAATGCAACAGATGTTGCCAGCCATGCCGCCCAGTTGCTCACCTTAAGTATGCAAATCCCTGCTGGAGGCATCCAAGCCAATGATACGGCTGCAAATATTGCCGCGAACCTGACTGCCCTAGCCTCATTAGGTGCCGAGTTGTCGCTGATGGTCACCGATACGGCCTCCAACATCAACGCCAACCAAGCCCAACTGCTAATGTTAGGTAACGCGCTGGGCAGCTTTGCCCTACCGGACGGAACAGTGTTCAGTAATTTGTACACAGACGGCAAATCCGTAACTTTGGATGCCAGCCAAGCGGTCGCCTTTGCCAAAGAAGGGCTAACCGTGCCGATCCATGTCGTGGATTCTGTCGACAATATTGTTAAAAACCTTGATGCTTTGGCGGCAATGGGCAGTCAATTGCTGTCGGTGCATGACACCTCGAATAGCGGCACTTTCACTGGGCAAATCAATGTCGCTGATGTGCTGGTGCTGGTGCCTAAATTGACCGCTTATTATGGTGTTCCCGACACTTTCAATATGATCACCGATACGGCGGCGAACGTGGCTGCCCATGCCAGCCAATTGCTCATGTTGGCGCCGCAAATCGCCACTGGCGGCATCCATATCACCGACACGGTCGCGCATGTTTATGCTAACGCGACAGCTTTGGCTGTATTAGGTACGGAACTATCGGTGACCATCAGCGACTCTGCCGCAAATGTGGCCGCTAACGTTACCAAACTGCTCGCCTTGGGCAAGCAAATAGCCATTGGCACTATCCAAATCACTGACGGTGCGGTCAATATTGCCGCCCATGCAGCAGCATTGGCTTTGCTGGGTACGGCGGTGTCATTGACCGTCAACGACACCGCTGCCAATGTGGCCGCCCACACTACCCAGCTGCTTGCATTGGGTGCGCAATTCCCAGCCGGCAGTATCCACGTTTCCGACACTGCCGCCGCCATTGCTGCCAATGCCAAGGCATTGGCTACGCTAGGCGAGGCGCTGACAGTCATTGTCAGCGACACTGCCGCAAACATCAACACTAACCAAATCCAACTGCTGTCTTTAGGAAACGGGCTAACTGGTTTTAGCCTGCCTGATGGCACAGTGTTCAACAATTTGAATGCAGACGGCAAGTCAGTGACTTTGGATGTCACCCATGCCTTCGCTTTCATCAAAGCCGGATTGCTTGTGCCGTTCCATATAGTGGATTCTGGTGCCAATATGACCAACAATTTGGACGCGCTGGCTGCCTTGGGCGACCAATTGCTGTCAATGCAGGACAATTCCGGTTATGCCTTCTTCGTATGGCAAATCAGTGTCGCGGACGTGCTGGCTCTGGCGCACAAGATGACCGATTATTATGGTAACGCCGATACCTTCAACCACATCACTGATACTGCGGCGAACGTGGCAGCCCATGCCGTCCAGCTGCTTGCGCTAGGTACGCAAGTGGCTACGGGTGGTATCCGTGTCACTGACAGCGCAGCACATATCACAGCCTACCAGACGGCACTGGTCAACTTAGGCACTGAGCTGTCAGTGACCGTTGTCGATAGCGCAACTAATGTGGCTGTTAACGCAGCCAAGCTGCTTGCGCTAGGCAGTCAAATCGCCCCTGGCGGTATCCACGTCACCGACAATGCGGCTAACGTGGCCGCCAATGCATCGGCACTGGTTACGCTAGGGGCTAAGCTGACACTGATTGTCAAAGACAATGCCGCAAATATCAACGCCAACCAAAATAGGCTGCTGGCTTTGGGCAATGCGCTAAGTGGTTTGGTTTTGCCGGATGGTACTTCATTCTCCAACCTGCTTTCAGATGGCGAATCGGTGACCTTGGATACCGTCCATGCTCTTGCCTTTGTCAAGGCAGGGCTGGTTGCCCCTATCCATGTGGGCGATTCTAGCTGGAACATTTCCAACCACCTCGATGCGCTGGCAGCCATAGGCGCTCAATTACTGTCGGTGCAAGACCTCTCAGGATATTCCCCGTTCTTTTGGCAAATCAGTGTCGCCGACGTGCTGGCACTGGCTGCCAAGATGACCGACAAATCCGGCAAACCAGAAATATTTAGTGATATCATTGACTCAGCATCTAACGTAGCTGGCAACGCGGCGCAGTTACTGACCTTGGGTTCGCAAATCGCCACCGGTGGCATTCATATCACCGATACTGCGGCGCATATTGCCGCCAACACTGCGGCATTGGCCTCGCTGGGCAACAAGTTATCTATAACAATCAATGACTCTTCGGCAAATGTGGCTAACCATGCTGCTGAGTTGCTCACCTTGGGCGCACTCATCGCTGCTGGTGCTATCCACATCACTGATACCGCCGCCAATATTGCCGCCAATGCGGCGGCGTTGGTCACACTGGGCGCTGCAGTTTCAGTGGCGGTCACTGACACAGCGGCGCAAATTAACGCCCACCAAGCCAAGCTACTGTCGTTAGGCAGTGCGCTAGCTAGCTTCAAACTGCCTGATGGGGCATCGTTTAGCCACCTGAATGCGGATGGCAAGTCAGTGGCATTGAATATCGCTGATGCTATCACCTTCATCAAAGAAGGGTTGGTCGCGCCCATTCATGTGGTTGATTATGGTGATGTCCTGTCCAATAACCTGGACGCGCTGGCAGCTATAGGCGACCAACTGCTGTCTGTCCAAGATATCTCCGGCTACCAGCCTTTCCAATGGCAAATCAGCGCGGCGGACGTGCTGGCACTAGCCCCCAAGCTGACCGACTACTGGGGGCATCCTGACACCTTCAGCAACATCACGGACTCAACCACCAATATTGCCGCCCATGCTGCCCAGTTGTTCGCGCTAGGTTTGCAAATTGCTACGGGCGGCATCCATATCACCGACACGGCAGCGCAGGTTATCGCCAACTCGGCGGCGCTGGCCATATTGGGTGCTGATCTCTCGGTTACCATCAATGACACTGCCGCGAATGTGGCCACCAACGCAGCACAACTGCTCGCTTTGGGCGCACGCATCAGCAGGGGAGGTGTCCAAGTGACGGACACGGCGGCAAACATTGCCGCCAACTCAGCGGCACTGGTCACATTAGGCACCGAGTTGTCAGTCACGGTTAACGACACAGCTACCCAAATCAACGCCAACCAAGCCAAGCTGCTGTCTTTGGGTAGCACTCTGGCAGGCTTCAAGCTGCCCGACGGCATATTACTGACTAACCTGCATACTGACGGCAAATCAGTGACCTTAGATATTGCACATGCCATCGCTTTTATCAAGGAAGGGTTGGCGGCCCCCATCCATGTAGTCGATTCTAATGGCAATATAGCCAACAATTTGGACGCATTGGCGGCTATGGGTACGCAACTGCTGTCTTTACAGGACAGCTCCGGCCAAAATCCTTTTTATTGGCAAATCAGCGTGGCGGACTTGCTGGCACTTGCACCTAAGATGACCGATAGTGCAAGCATCCCCTACACCTTCAATAATGTCTCCGACACGGCGGCGGACGTAGCCGCCCACATCCGCGAGTTACGCGCCTTAGGTACAAAAATCGTTGCGGGCGGAATCCATATCACCGATACGGCGGCACATATAGCCGCCAATGCGAAAGCACTGGCAAAACTTGGCAATGAGCTATCCGTGACCATCAGCGACAGTGCCGCAAATGTAGCAACCAAAGCCACCCAGCTACTGGCACTGGGGCCACAAATCGACAATGGCAATATCCAGGTGACCGACACAGCGGCGAACGTGGCAAGCAATATCACCGCGCTTGCCACGCTAGGCGACAAGCTGTTGGTGACTGTTGCTGACACAGCCGCACACATCAATGCCAACCAAGCCAAGCTGCTGTCCTTGGGATATGCGCTGGGTGCTTTTACTTTGCCCAACGGCATCTCGTTCGGGCAATTCGGCAATCTGCACTCGGATGGCAAATCAGTGACTTTAGGCATCTTTGATGCCACAGTTTTTGTTCAAGAAGGCTTGACCATACCCATCCGAATAGTTGACTCTGGCTGGAGCATGTCCAGTAGCCTAGACACCATGGCGGCCATGGGCAAGCAACTGCTGTCAGTACAAGACAGCTCCGGCAACAATCTCTTTACTTGGCAAATCAACATTGCTGATGTATTGGCGCTCGCACCTAAAATGACTGATAGCAAGGGCAATCCTGAAACATTTGCCACCGTTGGCGACTCGGCGGCAAATTTAGAGGCCAAAATCGATGGGCTGGAGGGAATTGCTGGGCAAATCGCCAACATAAAACTGACCAATGCTGGTACGCCCACTGTAACAGTGACTGCCGCACAGGCCAGCAGCGACGTAGGGGTGCTAAATATTATCCAATCACCTTATTTGTTGTCGGTGCAAGACACTGCCGCCAACCTCAATGGTTTGGCTTTGGGTGCTATACAAACAAGCCTTATAGAAATTATGCCCACATCATTGCTGGCAACATTGACCGAAAACCGTCAAATCACCGACTTAAATTTGTCGCACATTAGTCTGGCCGGAGATTCCATCACAGAAAAGGCTTATGGCAGCACGGGGACGGAAATTGCTATTGTGGCAAGCAATGGCGCAGTAGTCCATCAGCTATTTTTTGCCAACAATACCGAAAGCCAATTGCATCTGTTGGGTATTGGCAATACTATGGTGCAGGTGTTGTAAGCGGGCTTCCCAAGGGAGCTGCGCCGATAGTGGTTGGCAAGCGAGGCTGGTGTTCCCTGAGCGTAGCCGAAGGGGGCATTCAGGCGATGATTCAGCCAGCGCACTGTGCAGCTGTTATTTGGTGGTCACGCCTTTTGACAAGGACAGCAATTGTTTAATTTTGCCTGGCTCTGTTTCGCCATTGACATTGGTAAAAACCAAACGCCCGGAACCTTTTTGGTAGTCATTGCGGAAATCATATACCGAACCAATGACCATTAGCTTGCCTTGCGCCAACTCGTCTTGAAACATTTTTAATGCAAGGTCAACCTGTTGGTTAACATTGGTTTCTACGGCACTCTTGACTTGTATGGGGTCATCTGGATCACCGCGCGGCACATGGATGGTGCTGAGGTCTTCCTTAATGGCGGGTTCCATAGCCGAGTAATCGCTCATCGCCGCCTTGACGGCACCGCACATTGAGTGGCCCACAATCAGCAATAACGGGGTATGCAAGTGGCGGACACCGTATTCAATCGAGCCTTTAGCCGTAGCGACCTGATTGCCAATATCCCGTACCATAAAAAGATCACCATCAGGGTGCGGGTCAATAGCATGGGAATGCACCCTGGAATCCGCACATGTCACCACTGTTGCCTTGGGCTTTTGGCCTTGGATAAAAGGCAGGAAATAGCTGGTTTTATGCTGGGCAACAAAGCCTTTGTTTGCCTTTAACACATGGGCAACAGCGGCATGGATTTGGCTTTGTTCACTGGCTGCGGTGTTGTCATGGCCTTTAGCCAGTGCGTTATGCAACCACACCACACTAAACCCAAACAAGATTAAGGCGCGATATATTTTTGCGTTCATGCGCTATATATTAAGTCAGATTGATGGTATATATCTGCCATAATATCATAACACATTGATGTGTTGGTTATTTTAAGTATCTGGCATAGGTGTGGTGTAGCGGGTCGCCCCAGTTAAATTTTGCCGTTCCGGCAAAATCCTGTATATAATCCAACATTGCCCACCGCACAATAATAACAACTCAGGTAACGGCTATGTTGGACAGCAACAGCTTTTTTATACAATTTTTACGATTGGCTGGTTCGTTTTGGCTTGATGAAAAATCAGCGGCCAAGTTTCGCGCACTGCTACTGGTTTTGCTTACTGTGATGCAAATTGCCATTGCCGTGTTTATCACGGAATGGAGCGCCGACTTGTTCAATGCTTTGGACCAGCGGTCAATGGGGGGGTTGTTCAAGCAAATTGGCCTGATTGTACTGATCTTAATCGCCAACATTGCCGTCACCGCCAATCATTTAAAAATTAAACGTAGCTTGCAGGTGGATTGGCGGGCTTGGCTGACCGAACGCCTTATTGGCCGTTGGATGGTCAATGGCCGTCATTATCTGGTCACCCATATTGAAGGTGAGCACGACAACCCCGACGGGCGCATTGCTGAAGACATCCGTATTGCCACTGAATCGGCGATTGATCTTTGCCATTCCCTGCTTTTTAGCGTGTTATTGCTGGTCAGTTTCACTAAAATTTTATGGACGCTCTCCGGTGTGGTGGTGCTGGACTTGGGTCTGTTCCAGATTCCCATACACGGGCATTTGGTCTGGCTGGCGTTTATTTATGCCGGTTGTGCATCCTCATTGGGCTGGTGGATAGGCCGGTCATTAACCGTCGCCACCGAAGCCAAACAAACCGCCGAAGCCAATTTTCGCTTCAATTTAGTGTCGGCGCTGGAAAACTCCCAATCAATAGCACTCATCCACGGTGAAACCACCGAGCAATCCCGTTTGCATCGCTCGTTTGCCGCAATTGTCGGCATTTGGTCGCAACAGACCCAAGCTTGGCTGAGCATCATGATGTTCACCTCCGGTTATTCGGTGTTGTCGATGGCCTTTCCGGTTTTGGTGACAGCACCCCGTTATATCTTGGGCAGCATTACCTTGGGTGCCCTGATGCAAGCAGTGCAATCTTTCCAGCAAACCGTTTCAGCCCTGTCCTGGCCGGTGGACAATATGGCGAAAGTTGCCGAGTGGCGGGCTTCGGTCGAGCGGGTTTTGGGGCTGGTCAAAGCTTTGGAAGATTTGGAGCAAGAAATTGTCCGGCCCGACCCCAACCGTATAGTCTTGGAAAAGGACGAATTGCCAATACTGACCTTTGAAAAACTATGCATCAGCAAATTTAATGGTGATGCCATCATTGCCTGCATTGACACCGAAATCCGTTTGGGTGAGCGGGTGCTTATCCACGGTGATGCAACCCTAGGTGCCAAATTGTTCAAGGCGATTGCCGGATTATGGCCTTGGGGGCATGGGCGCATTATCTTGCCCGATGATGACCCGATGTTTTTTATGCCACCACGCCCTTATTTGCCCACCGACAACCTACGCGAAGCCATTTGTTACCCGAGTGCCAGCAGCCACTTTGGCGAGGAGGCGATTGTGGCGGCACTCCGGCTGGCGGGCTTGGATGACCTGCTAAGCCAATTGGATGTGGTTGAGGTATGGGATAAAGCTTTGCCACGCAGTGACCAGCAACGGTTGGGCTTGGTACGCCTGTTGTTGTATCGTCCCAAATGGATATTATTGCAAGAAGCGTTTGATTCCCTTAATCCAGAAGCTGAAGCAGACATGTTCCGGTTGATCTGCATGCAATTGCCCGAGGCAACGTTGTTGAGCATCACCAATCAGCCCTCGGCGGAAGCTTTCCATTCGCGAAGGATATTATTGTGACGGATTTTATTGCCACATCTTATCCGCGCAAAAAAATCCGTGGTGTCAACCTAGGCGGTTGGCTGGTATTGGAGAAATGGATCACCCCTAGTCTTTTTACCGGCTTGGCAGCCCAAGATGAAACGTCTTTTTGCGTGGAATTGGGTACACAAGCGGCTTCACGATTGACCTCCCATTGGGACAGTTTTATCACCCGCGAAGATTTTGCTTGGTTAGCTAAAGCAGGTATCAACGCGGTGCGCATCCCCGTGGGCCATTGGCTGTTTGGTGCCGATTACCCTTACCACAGCAGTTACGGCAACAACCGTTATCCTTATGTGCCAGGTGGTGTGGCGGTGCTTGACCGCGCTTTTCAGTGGGCCACCGAATGCGGTTTGCTCATCGTGTTGGATTTACATGCCGCGCCTGGTTGCCAAAACGGTTTTGATAACGGCGGCATTAAAGATGTCTGTGAATGGCACACTAACGAAGCGTATATAAACCATTCGCTTGACGTGCTGGAACGCTTGGCGGAACGCTATGCCGCTTACCCCGCCTTGCACGGCATAGAAGTGCTGAACGAACCGCGCTGGGACATTGCCACAGACCTATTAAAACATTACACTGCCGCCGCCTATCACCGTATCCGCAAACATTGCTGTCCAGAAGCCGTGTCCGTGGTGTTCCATGATGGTTTCCGCACTTATCAAGAATACCTGGGTTTTTTGACCGCGCCAGAATTTCAAAATGTCGTGCTGGATATTCACCGTTACCAATGTTTTGTGGAAGTAGACCTTAATTTGGATATTTTTGGCCATATCCAAAAAACCATACAAGACTGGAAACAAGAAGCCGATGCCATTATCAGCGGATTCGCCTTGCCGGTGTATTGTGGGGAATGGAGCTTGGGGCTGGATTTAAGGATGCTCGCACACTGGCAACAGGGCCCTTTTAACCATGACCAACAAGAGATGGATGCATTCCAGCTGTCTGTCGCTTATCGTGCTTATGCCGCCGCCGAATTGCTGGCTTTTGAAAAATATTTGGGCTGGTTCTTTTGGACTTACAAAACCGAAACCACGCCCGCTTGGTGTTATCGGGATTGTGTCAAGCGCGGCTGGATTCCCAATTTAAATGATCTTGACCAGTTTGCCGGATTGCAAGAAGACATTTTGCGCGGCAACCAGCATTAACCGCCGTGCCCAGCCAATGCCCCGTAAACCTGCCCGCCCAACAGAACAGGCATGAACGCACAAAAACGTCTGGAAATTTTTGACCGTTTGGCGGCAGCCAACCCTAATCCCAGTACAGAGCTGCATTACACAACGGCATTTGAATTATTGGTTGCAGTGGTGTTATCGGCACAAGCCACCGATAAGGGGGTCAACAAGGCTACCGCCAAACTGTTTCCAGTTGCCAACACCCCAGCCAGTTTGCTGGCTTTAGGCGTGGACAACCTAAAACAACACATCAAAACCATTGGCCTGTTCAACAACAAGGCCAGCAACCTTATCCTCCTTAGCCAACAGCTGATCGAACGGCATGACGGGCAGGTGCCATCCACCCGTCAAGAGCTGGAGGCACTGGCGGGGGTGGGCAGAAAAACCGCTAATGTTATCCTAAACACCGCGTTTGGGCAGCCCACCATTGCTGTGGACACGCATATTTTCCGCGTTGCCAACCGCACTGGCATTGCACCGGGCAAAAATGTGCTGGAAGTGGAAAAAAAATTGGACAAATGGGTGCCCAAACGACACAAAAAAGAAGCCCATCATTTACTTATTCTGCATGGGCGTTACACTTGTATAGCCAGAAAGCCGCGTTGCCAAGGTTGTTTGCTGGCTGATTGCTGCGAGTTCGATGCCAAAACAGCAACGGCTTGACCCGCATGGGGACAACAACACCGGACACCACACCAGCCAAACACAGTGCAAGCCGTGCCTGACAACAACAAACCCTTATTATTAAGGCAATTTGCATTTATAATAGATCGTTAAGCAAAGCATTTCCCATTACTTACACTCAATTTACGAGGCCAACA
>Ga0007882_10001904_pt1 | contig 11911 bp, 14 predicted proteins | sample CryBogCBH12Aug01_FD_71195 | JGI IMG/M metagenome (GOLD analysis project Ga0007882, IMG submission 71195) | Freshwater microbial communities from Crystal Bog, Wisconsin, USA - CBH12Aug09.1 | ecosystem: Environmental > Aquatic > Freshwater > Lake | place: Crystal Bog, Wisconsin, USA | collected... | reverse complement strand
GAAGCTGGCGCAACAAGATTTGCAGTCATCAGGTCTGTTATTGATACAACCCGAAAAAATGGCAACAATATACTAAACGCTTTGTGTGTTATGTTTAATTACAGTCCTGAGCTGTAACAAGAATTTTAATATCTGCGAATTAGGTCCACGAGGTACAGGAAAGTCTTATGTGTACGATGAAATTTCTCCATACTCAATTCTCATCTCCGGCGGTCAAACTACAGTGGCTAACTTATTTTACAACATGAGTTCCCGTACAGTTGGTTTAGTAGGCATGTGGGATGTAGTTGCTTTCGATGAAGTGGCAGGCATCAACATGAAAGATAAAGATGGCATTCAGATAATGAAAGGATTCATGGCTAATGGTTCTTTTAGTAGAGGTAAAGAAAGCGTGAATGCCGATGCTTCAATGGTTTTTGTAGGTAACATAAATGGCTCAATAGAAAACTTAGTCAAAACAAGTCATTTATTATCTCCATTCCCAAAAGATATGATTGACACAGCGTTTTTCGATCGCTTTCATCATTATTTACCAGGATGGGAAGTTCCAAAAATGCGCCCTGAGTTTTTTACCAATGCCTATGGTTTTATTTCTGATTATTATGCCGAATGTCTGAGAGAACTCAGAAAACATAATTTTTCTGATGTGATAGGGCAATACTTCAGATTAGGAAAAGACTTAAACCAAAGAGATACAATAGCGGTTAAAAGAACAGTTAGTGGTCTTGTAAAATTATTGTTTCCAGATGGCAAATTCACTAAAGAAGAATTACAGAAATGTCTTGAATATGCTTTAGTAGGCAGAAGAAGAATTAAAGAACAAATGAAGAAGATAGGAGGGATGGAATTTTATGATGTCCATTTTAGCTATATAGATTTAGAAGATAATGAAGAACATTTTGTAGGTGTTCCTGAAAGTGGTGGCAAATCCCTGATACCAGAAGGCGATTTGCCTGCAGGCACAGTTTATGCAATTGGCAAAAATGCTGATGGAGGTCAAAAGGGATTGTTTAGATTAGATATACAAAGAATGCCAGGCAATGGTAAAATAAGTGATACAGGATTTGGTGGTGGCACAGCTATAAAAGAAGAATTAAAAGAAGCCGTTAATTACGTCCGTTCAAATCTGAATAGAGTAACACAGACAGCTAAGTACAGTGATTTTGAGTTTCATTTAAAAGCCACTGATCTTAATGGAATTGGAAATACAAAAGGGCTTGAATTAGCAATATTACTGTCAATAGTTTCCTCAATTGCAGAAAGGCCATTATTGCCACAATTAGCAATATTAGGTTCAATGAGTATTGGTGGTGCAATTATAGGTTCTGATAATTTAGGTGAATATTTACAGGTATCCGCAGACAGTGGCGCAAAGAAAGTTCTTATACCAGCAGTCGATATGGCACAACTAGCCAAAGTACCCGCAGATCTCATTTCGAAATTCAGCCTCGTAGTCTACTCCGATCCTATAGATGCAGCTTTCAAAGCAATGGGATTAGGATAAAATAATATTCAAAAATTAATCAATTATTTATATTAGGAAACATTTAAATGATTATAAATTGAAAAAATATGCAGCATTATCTTGAAATATGTAAAATTGTCTTTCTCAATTATATAAAAATGTTGAAAATATTTAATTTGCTTTTTTATAACTGATTTATATATAATTTGTGCCAAATTTAATAGTCTAATATTTGTTATTCACCTTCATAAAATAATTTGTAATGTCAATTCAAAAATATTATTTTTACCAAGTCAAACATTATGGCATACTTTTGCCCCCCCAAATAAAAAAATAAAAAAAGATAGAAAAATATATTGTACTAAAAATATCGTAACAACAAATGGCAAACAATAATTCTGAAGAAAAAATAATCGGGTCATTCAACTACTTAGTTGTAATGCTTGCATTAAGGTTTGTTGACAACAATTTTGAAATGGAAGGTAAATCTGAAAGTAAAAAACTTCCTTTTAAAGAAAAAATAGAATGTTTTAATCAATTTAATGATTTTGGGTTTTCAAAAGTATCATTATTTCCATTTCTTCTTACAATAGCAAATGGTAAAAAAAATGATTTATTAAATCATTTTACTTTATATGAAACTTATTATTTTAAACCTAACGAGTTGGGTATTATTAATGTTGGATTTAATAATGTTTTATTACTTAATTCTAATTTACTACATTTCTCTACAAGTAGATTTTCAACAAAAATAAATTTGAATTTATTTAATACTATTACAACCGAAGCGGAATATAAAAAAAGTATACCAACACAATTATTAAATGAATTTGAAATTGAAACAATATTAGATAAAATTGATTACTCAATTAATTTTTTACATAAAAATAGAATTCCATATTTTGCTAATAAAGTTCTTAACTCTTTATCTGAATTAAGTAAAGATAATTTGGCTTATCGTACCTATTTCAATGAGATTCAAAATAGTACTTTTAAAGAGGAAGAAATATTAGGATTTAAGAAAATTGTTAATGCAGAAACTTATAATCTAGGTGCAACAACTGCCGTCTGATATTGAAATTCTTGAACCAACATATTTATTAAAAATCAAGCATGAGTTTGACTTGATTTTTAAATATTTGGCTGTTGATAACAATTGGACTAAAATTAAGTCAATTTTAGATACTCCTATTGTTATTGAATCTAAATCAACTAATATTGATAATATTTCTGACACTATTTCGGGAACAAATGATAGTAATAATTCTCCTCAAAAAATAGTAGAAGCAAATGATCAGTCAAAAATATCAAATACTTCACAAACAATTGAGAGTAATTCTCTGGATTTAAAAGTTAATTCTGATAAAAATGATACTGTTTTAAGTATTCTCCCTAAGACTGAAGAAGATTATAATACCGAATTACAATTACACGTTTTAGAGCCTTTTAAAAAATTAAACCTATTATACAATTTTAGTATTATCCATGGTGAATACTACTCTAATTCTATTGATTTAATCCTTAAAGATGTAATAGTTAATTTTAAATATGTACAAAAAAACTTAAGTCCATATATTATTGTTGAAAGTAATAAATACAAGTCAAGTATTCTAAATAAAATATTTGACATATATGAAATTTGCAAATACATCGAAAAATTTCATATCTATTATAGCCAATTGCTTAGTCGTATAAAATCTAGGTTAAGCAAATCAAACGCTAGAATTACAGATATAGATTTTGATAAAAGTTTATCCAACTTACTAGATAACATATCATTAAAAAAACAAAATATTGAAGAACTAATATTTCTTATTAATGTTAAACTTTGTATAATAGATGAAGGCTATTTATGTGAGGAGACAACGCTTTTATACTTAATAAGGATATCGTCTTTTATACAACAAGAAATAATTGGACTTACTGGTAAAGGTATTAGTGATATAATAAATAACATAATAACTCAAAAAGTTAATATGCTAATTTATAAATCATTGTTCAGGTTCAGTAATGATTCTAACAAAGAATATATTATTTCATTTTCATCTAAAACTTACAATTACAACTTAGATAGTTTAAGAATTCAATTTGAAAATAAAGAAAATGGTGTATTTATCTTTAAAAATTTTGTGAATTCTGCTCATCATCACTATTTAAATAAAAATAATATTATAGATAAGAGTTTGATTGAGCAAACTGAAAAAAAAATAAACAAAACTTTTTTTAATAATGTAACAGATGATTCTGTAGAAGTTTTAAATGTACATAAAATATGCAAATATTATAAACGGACTTTAGAAGACACTAATATTATTACTTTAGAAATAAGAATAAAATATTTAGATTCATTGATTGAAAAATTGGATAAACTAAAAACTAAAAGTAAATCTAGAGATGATCTAATGAATTATTTTGCATTTGAAACTACTTTTATACTTTTAATAAATACAAAATTTCGCTTATTATCATTCATTAAATCAAATAATGTATTTGATATAAAACAACTAACTAAAAATTGGAAAGAAATTCATGAGTTTTATTTTAAATATCATAACATTTTCGACGTTAGTTCTACATATCCATTTCTTTTTTACAAACTTTATTCTAACGTAATTACATCATTCTTAATTTCCACAAATTCAATAATAGAAAAATGTATTGACGATGATAACGTATTAAATAAAATATCAAATTTTGCAGCTTCTCTAGTCCCTGAATACCATGAAGCGATTCGTTTATTTAGTAAATGTGTTATACAAAATCGTGATGCTGCTTTAATGCCTGTATATATGACAATGCAGGAATGTTTTTGTCCTTTCGAATATGAGGTAGAAGAAAATAAAGGTATAGAAGGTAAACAAACTATTGATGTTTTTTTAGATAGTTCTTATATTCTTCCATCAAACTATGATTATGTTTCTAAATTAAATCAACAAGATGATTTAGAATTCAATAAACAGTATTTTATTTTTTCAGATTTAATACATTCTGCACAGGAAAAGAAAATTGAAAATCTATTAGAAGGTAAATCGAAAAAATTTGAAGATAAATTAAAGGAGGGGCAATCTAATGTTATTCAAGTTATTGGATTATATGCTGGTTTAATTACTTTTATTTTAGGAAGTTTTTCTGTAGTATATAGGTTTGAATTTAATAAAGAAGAATTACTTGTTTTTATTTTTGTATTTACTGCTTGCATATCAATATTCATTATCTTATTAAAACTTGTATTTAACCCTGAAGTTGTTAACGTTCTTGATGTTTTTAGTCCAATATTTAATTCCATTAAAAGTGTATTTGTAAAAGTTAAGGATGAAGATAGTCTGTATTTTAATAAATTAAAACCTGAATTTAAGTTTCATAATTTTGGTTTATTTATTATTTTTATTATAGTTGTATTTTCTGTCTCATATTCTAAAATTACTCAATATCATAATGAAAGATTAAATGTTAGACAATTAGATTCGGTAAAAATTGAACATCAAAAACAATTAATTTATGACTCTTCTGCAAATCTTATTTTAAATAAGAAAAACGATTCTTTATTGCGGGTATTAAAATCTTTAAAATACTCAGATTCTATTAAGCATTATCTCAAAAAATAACCCCTACTCGGCACAGCATCAACATTTCGGGTTGTCACTCGGAATTGGCTTTGCCTGTTCCGTAATCAATTGCAGCTTTCAGCTGCGTATGTTAATCGATGCTTCTTAACTACTATTAGCCTCTTTATTTTCATTTCAACAAGTAAAACTTTGCTGACTTTGCAAACTTTGCACCCTTATGTAATTTCAACAGGAGCCAATCAATCTAAACTTAGAAACATTCGCATGTTAATTACACCTGACTAAAAATACTTTTGCACATCAAATAAATATCCATTACTCTGTAGATACATTTATGCTTCAATTAATCATCATGGAAATATACTTTGTATTAGCAACAACTTTTGTACTAGGTGCAGCAATAGCATTATTCTGGTCAAAATCTGTTTATGAAAAACAACTGCAAAAAGTAAATACAGAAAACAAATAGAAGATCTATGGGTAGAAAAAACCATAGCTGAACAGAGATTATTCCTAATCAACCAGGAGAGAGATACAGCAGCTTCACTGGTAAATTATTAACCGCTAATACCAAAAAAATGGCAAACAAATACGGCTTTTCTTTCTCCTTAAAAAGAGCATTAGGCATTACCTCAGCCAAACAAAAGTTTGCAAAGCAAACCGGCATTCCTACCACTAAATCAGGTTTAGAAAAGAAGATAGGTAGCAGTATTTTAAAGTTATTATTCGGTAAGAAATAAAACTACACTACTTTATGGAATATCAATTTGACTAACCTCTCTTTTTATTATCATATAAGCTAATTCTTCTTTTAACTGTAACTTTATATAGCTTAGTTTTTTTACAGTATTCTCATAATTATTATACGTAATTAATTCATCATTAACCCATACTCTAAAAACACAATGGGGGTACATACAAGCTTCTGGTTCATGTAACAATTCCATTACGCAGTTATTGTTATATTATTCTTTTCTTGTGTATAAGTTTTCTTATAAGTATTATTTTCGTTAAGATTTTTTATTTCTAAAACACAAACTACTTTGTCATTATATTTTTCAATAACTTCATCTGCATTTATATTAAATAAAACATCAGGCTCATTACAAAAAACATTTCCTTTCAATCCAGACCTGTTATGAGAAAGTTCAGTTATTGAAATTGTTTTAAATGGATTATCAAGATCTTTTTTATCACACCTTCTATATAAAAACTCACCTACTTCAAAGAAATTTATAGGTAGTTTATCATTTTGATGTAATCTTTCAGGTATATAATTTAGTGAACACTGTTGCATTTAATAATTTTCTGCTGACTTTATTTAAAATGCTAAAAAATTATAAGCCAATGTTTCAAAATCACCATTTTGTTCTATGAAATAAAAAATCCTTTTTTCATCTCCATTTGGAATAAATGAAAATGCTACACAATCCTCAGTATTTATAATAATATTAATTAACCCTTTAGTTGTTTCTCGATAAAGCAATAATTCTTCATCATTGGTATAATAATATTGAAATGGTTTTAGTCTGTTTGGGTCAGTCGTGGTTCTGATATTATTAAATTCATTAAAAACATTGTTTAGCATGTCTTTTTGGAATTCAGTCAAATTATCATATTTTAATAGAACACTGTAATATAACTCAGCAATATCTTCGATTAACGGATTACTGAAAGCATTATTTTGTGTATTCTCCAATAACTCATCATATTGTGAACCAAAAATTTTTGATTGCGCTAAGTTAGTCTTTAATTTAATATATTCAAGTGATGTATTCATTAGATATACTTTTTTATTGTTTTTTCAGTAATACATTTAAAAAAAATCTCATTCTTTGCTTCTCTCATATCGACAAAACTATCAAAACTGAATATTTTATCTTCAATTCTTTTATTTAATATAATATCAAGAATTATGCCATCTTTTTGCTCACTTTTACCATTCGTAGTTACAACATTTATATTTATGGAAGAATTCTTTTCATATGCGAATCTATGTTGTGTAAATGAATTTTCTAAATTTGTGCCAAATGGATGATTAGTTAATATAGTTATCAACTCCTCTGTCTTTTCTTTATCTGTTAACTCAATAAAATTCAAATATCTTACAGATATACCATTAACTGTTAGTTTATCTTCAAAACAACTCTCTAATAACTCCCAATATTCTTTTAGTTGTTCAATGATTAAATTAAAATTTTCATATTGATTTATTAAATGAAACGATAGTGAGCCTTTTCTTGCCTGCAATAACTTGTTATTTCCAAGTTTACTCTTTAATATAAATCCATCTACAGAAAATTTTGTTGTAGGTGGCTGGTTCTTTACTGCTTGTAATTGGGCATTAAACCCTTTATCAGCTATAGGAAATTTTTCTTTAATAATTGGTAATGAAACAAACTTCTGCAATTTAGATTCATCTACATTTTCCATGTAGGAAATTGTAAAGATAATTTCTTTTATCGGTGTATTTATTAGCTTAATATATGTTGCCATTTTATTTAATCGTCACAAATATAATGCTGTAGCAATTATTGTATTACAAAAATTGCATATTTAACAGCTATTTCCATTCATGGTGAATATTTTAAATTTCTTAATTTTATTAATACAGTAATACAAATACACCTTCCGCACAAAAATACGGCAGTGCAGTGGCTTACGCACCTGCCTTTTCATACTGCACTATGTGTTACCGCAGTATTGGTATTGTAATCTTTTTGCAGCCAGTCAGCTTTCCTTTTGGCCCTTTGTCTGTTCCGCTGCGCTACTCAGCCAAACAGCCAACCTTTCGCACAGCCTGTCTGCAAAAAAGCCCACTCCAACCACCACCACCGTGTGCTTATTACAATACCAATACAGCGGAAGCTAGTTATACATAAGGTTTCCTTATAGTTTTTTTTGGCTATACCTTATAGACGACTATCCTAACAAAAAAAAACTATAAGAACCTTATGTTAAGTAGCCAACACATACACTTTTTCAAAGTGTAGCCGTATTTTTTTCCTCTCCGCACAATACAAAATACAAATACAAAAACGCCCACCCTCCCGTTTTCAATTGTAGCAGAAAAAATAAAGCCGCAAGCTGTCCCATTGCTTGTGCGGCAGTAGCACTCATACTTCATGCAACTGCTTCGCACCACAGCAAGCGCCAAACCTCTCTCCGCTACACAACCCCAACCTTTGCAATCAGTAGCTTGTATTGCCTTTCCTTTTCTTGTGGCTTTGGTCGCCCAATAAAAGTTACCAAAGCCACGGCTTACGCACAAAGGCAAATACAAGCACTGATTGCCCCTACCTGTTGCTCCGCTGCTTTCAGTTAGGCACTTGCCCTTCCTTCCGCACATTGAAGTTGTTCAGGCTTTATTTTTCTGCGGTCTGTTACCCTGAAATCAATACAAATACAGAACGCCCACCCACCCATTTTTAATGGTAGCAAAAAAATAAAGCGAAACAGTCCTGTTGCTATGTGCATACAGTCGCATCCTACGCTCCATTGCATTCCACGTTAGTCTGCCACTGCCGCACCGCACGGTACTAGCATTTCCTGCCCTTCGCTCCACAATCCTTTCCTTGCCCTTCATAGCTGCTATGCCTTCCTTTTCTCGGGGCTTTGGTCTCCGGATAAAATTTACCAAAGCCCCTTGCCGCCGCACAAAGGCATAGCAAGCTACTCCAGGCGGCTTTACTGCTTGTTCCGCTACAGTCAGTCATGCCAGTACTTCATCCTTCCACACATTGAAATTGTACAGGCTTTATTTTTTTGTGGTCAGTAGCCCTCAATAAATACAAATACATGTAGCATTTTACCCACATCAAAATATAATAGAGAATAAAAGCCGGTACATTTGCTAAAATATTTAGCAATGCCTTTTTATAGAATAACAATATGGCTTAAAAATAAAAAGAAACCTGTTACAGGTATTCGCTTTATAGAACTAAATAATATAGAACAAGTACAAATAAAGATTCAGAATAAAGTAGGGCATTATTATTTTGGCTCAGAGTTAGTAGATGTAGAAGTAGCCATGTTATCAAAGAATTGTACAGCAGTAAAAAGAAATTTGAAAAGGATAATGAACAAGTCGGTAGGATTATAGAAGCCGATATAAAAATACAAAAAAAATGCAGCAAAGTTAATTGGCTTCCACAAGGCTTTCCTTCATAAAAACCAAAAGACTACGGCATAAACACAACCTCTCCGCACCTGCCTTTCATTTATTCCGTTTCCTTTTGGTTTTTATCCTGCGCCAATTGATTCAGTGGCTTTCTTTTTTTTCTCTTTTTTTCTTTTCAAAAGTAATTTTATTATTAGAAGACAAATACCAATACATCATATAAAGCAATTTAAAGGGTATTAATTCCATTTACACACATTCTTGCAGTGATTAAGTAAAGTCTTCAATTTGAGGAGATATGATGCCAAAACAATAAGCCATACGATTAACTGCGTTACACAAATTGCTGAAATAAAAAAAGCCCCCTCAAAACTGAGGAGGCTGAATAAAAGCTAAATACAAAATGCTTACTTCAAATCCAATAAATATTATACTGCAATTGCTACACCTACAACTTGCAAAGCATTAAATGCTCCATTATTTAGACTGTAAGAAACGCCATTTACATCCTGATAAAAATCAACACCCAACAAAAAAACGCTAATCCCCTTTGTGGTAGGAGTTGTAAGAACAGGAAGATTGAATGGTCCAAATGACCCACTTGTTTTAATAAGAACCAGTGGGTCACTCAATCCAATATCAAACATATTGGTATCAAAATTAATTTTAGCCCACGCTCCTCTTAAACTTACCGATGTTGCACCTTTAGGAAATACTATATCCGTTGCAGGAATAATATCAAGAAAGGAAATTTTTCCTAACACCATATCAACTGTAAAATTTCTATGTAATACAGTTGATAAAATAGCCTTAGAATTTAAATTAAAACCATTTAAAACATCCTGGGCTTCTACAGTTCCGATGGCTGTATAAATATTCCTTTCGCCTCTCACCGAGGTTGTGTCATATTGTCTCAACTCCATCATTAATTTGGTTACCTTACTAGTCAGTTTTGAATCAGTGGTAGCCAGCATACTTTTTACAGCAGCACGGAACAGTTTTCCTGCAGTAGCTGCTTTCCCAAATTCAGCCCCATTCTCTCTGGTTCTGACAAAAGCAGGATCGCTTGCAATCCTTTCTTTTGTAATACTACTTTTCGTCTTAACTAAATTTCCATCTTTAGTCTTATAAAAGGTCAAATCATCTAATGTACCTTTCAACTTAATAATGCCTGTTAACTTTGCCATAATATATAATTTTTATAAATTAATAATGCAGCTTTAAATGCTGTTGATACCAAAATTATACACACTATTTCTCATTTCAATTTTATGCTATCCGCAAATGGTCATCCCTTCCGATTTGTCCAATTAGGAATGTATTGCCGTGCTAAAAAATGTAGTATTTTTGCAATAACCACTATATAGTTACTAGATAGGAACTGCATAGGAAAGGCATAGCAACAGTATTAAAACAGTTATTTATGGAAAGATTATGTATTTATCCAAAAGACATTCAGATTGTAACAGGAAAAAGTGAGCGTTATGGCAGAAGATTAATAAAGAAAATAAAGGAGAAATTAGCCAAAGAAGCTCATCAGTATGTAACTCTGGAAGAATTTTGTATCTTCACTGGACTAAAAATGGAAAATGTTTCCAAGTTATTACCGTATTGAAATCAGGTAATTTTCAAATGTTTAACCCATGTTTACCCCGAAATAGAAAAAGGCTCGTAACCAATTGATTATCAAGCCTTTTAACTTTCTTTTCGTGAACCGGATTGGATTCGAACCAATGACCTATAGCTTAGAAGGCTATTGCTCTATCCAGCTGAGCTACCAGTCCATCCTTTATATTTAAGGAGCTGCAAAATAAGGGGAAAAAGAGTTTATGAACAAATCCAATTCAATAAAAGGTCGTTAAACGTTAAATAATTTCTTTAAACTAACCCATAATTTCATCTTTATTTGTTTTGCATCAGGTGTAATTGGCAACATCTGAGCAATAGAATCAGAAAAAACGATGGCACAGTTATTATCAACCCTTATATCGTAATTAGGAATAGCTGCAGGTATGCCTAATAAACTGGGCGCAATATCAAAAACCAAAAGAAACTGACTATTAAATTTCTCCTTTAATTGATTGTAAGTAATTGCTTTCCTGAAAGTATTAACGATTACCACATCATTTAAAGTAAGTTTACAGGCAGCAATAACACTATTCAGAAATATTTTCCATTCTTCAGAAATAACTTCAGTGCCATTCTGATTAATTAATATGGTAATATTCTTCTTATTTTCTCCTGTAAACCATACAGGTTCATTTATTGCTTCAACTTTAACCTGTTTATTTTCAAGTGGAGGTGCAGCTACATTTACTGTATTTTCAATAGTAGGTTCACTTACTTTCACAGTATTTTCTACAGGCTGAGGACTTGATTTTACTGTAGTTTCATCCGAAATAATCAGATGACCTTTATACCAATCGGTTATTAAAAAACCGGGAAGCTTTATGTTTTGTAATTCATTCATGAAATAACAATCTTAAATAATATTTGTTTTTCGTTTATTTGCAGCAAATATATTAACATGAGTCACCATTACAACATCAGTGTACAAAAAGCGGAAAGTAGCAAACTAAGTCAGGTAGATTTCAACAAGTTACCTTTTGGAAAACATTTTACAGACCATATGTTAGAAGCTGATTACGCTAATGGCGAATGGACTAATGTTTCCATCAGACCGTATCAGCCTATCAGTTTCGACCCTTCGCTGGTTGCTCTGCACTACGGACAGGCAATATTTGAAGGTATTAAAGCTTA
>Ga0007882_10001901_pt1 | contig 11928 bp, 13 predicted proteins | sample CryBogCBH12Aug01_FD_71195 | JGI IMG/M metagenome (GOLD analysis project Ga0007882, IMG submission 71195) | Freshwater microbial communities from Crystal Bog, Wisconsin, USA - CBH12Aug09.1 | ecosystem: Environmental > Aquatic > Freshwater > Lake | place: Crystal Bog, Wisconsin, USA | collected... | reverse complement strand
AAACCATCTAACTTATAACTATCAATAAATATTTCTAAACCGTTTGGAGTTTTATGTATAAGTACTCCTGAAAGACATTCTGAACTTTTAACTTCTCCGCGAATAGGACTGCCAGCTCTTAATTTACTTTCATATTTAAAACCAGTATTAGTTTTTTCTGTAACTGTGGCATAAACTAAATCAGGACTTAACATTCCAGAACCGCGAACACCAAGTCTTAAAACGGCATCACGATATTCGACTTTAGCAGATGGAATAATAAATAAATCTCCTTTAGTCACATCATCATAAGTAGCCATTTCTGCGCCTCTTGCAGGAAAATCACTTGGAACATAAGGTCGAATATTCATAAAAAACGTAACCCTCTAGCATATTTAAAGATTTATGGGATAAAATAAAGAATAATTAAGCAACAGGTATTGGCCAAAAAGCCTTAAGAATTAAAACAAATGCGATAATTATAACTATATATGCTAAAACATGAGTTGGGTTAAGCATAAACTTACTATTATACTCTTCATCATATCTCATCAATCCACCCATTCCTCCGGGCATGTTTATTTTTCCATCATTTGCCATAAAACATAAAGAAAAAAATACTATAAAAAGATATCTATTTTTACTAGATCCATAATACAGATTCTAAATTCATAAGCTTTTAAAACAGATTTACTTGATTTTAGTATGGAAAATATGACTATGATAAAACCTCTAGTAGGTAAAGAAATAGAGGTAACTTTATACGATCTTGAACCTCTAGTAGGAGAACTGATTCTAGAAGAAACCTATGAATATGCTTTAAGTCTACAAAAAATATTCAATTTTTATGATTCCTCCAGCGAACTCTCAAGATTAAATAAAGAAAGAAAAATAATTGCTTCGAAAGCATTATTAGAAGTAATCAATAAAGGTTTAGAATATTCAAAATTAACCTATGGAAAATATGATATAGCTCTTGGAAAACAAAACCTTCAAAGAAAGTCAAATCTTCCATTGGATAAAATAAATGGATCCTATAGAGATATAAAAATAACAAACAATATGATAGAATTAACTAATAAAGAAATTTTAATAGACCTTGGGAGCATTGCCAAAGGATATATTGTAGATAAAATAATTGAATTCCTTAAGCATCAAGGAATAGAATCTGCTTTTGTTAATGCTAGAGGAGATATGGCTTCTTTTGGCAGAGAAGAAAAAATTGAAATTCAGCATCCCAGAAATAAAGATGAAACTCTTTCTCCATTTATTATAGAAAATATGGCTGTGGCCACATCAGGAGATTATAATCAATTCAATGAAAATTATGAAAATTCTCACATTATAGGTAAAACTGATATAATTTCAGCCACCATTATTGCACCTACCTGTATGGAAGCAGATGCATTTGCCACCATAGTTATGGTAACAAGTAAATCAGAAAGAGAATCAATTTTAAATCAAAATAAAAAAATTAAAGTTTTTCTTGTAGATAAAGAATTAAAAACCTATAATTATAATGACTTTATATCTTTAAAGGAGATGAAAAATGAAATTTAAATCTAAAATAGGTCCAATAATTGTATTGCTTTTATCTTTCATACCTCTAATAATCTGGCTAACAGTTCGTCAAGGCACCTATGGGTTAAATAATTTAGTCTATAGTCTAGGTCAAATAACTGCATTAGTAGGTACTGCAATGTTCGCAGTAACATTTGTTCTTTCCACAAGACTAAAAGCTATTGAAAATTACTTCAATGGGCTAGATAAAATGTATTTGTGGCATCATTTGCTTGGAGCATTAGCATTTATATTAATATTAGCACACCCCCTATTACTATTAACCAAATATCTTCCCAATAATGTAACCCAGGCAGCACTATTCCTTCTTCCAGGAAATCAATTTGGCTATAATATGGGAATATTTGCACTAATATCTATGATTATATTGTTAGGATTAACTTTCTTTGCAACCATGAAATATCAAAATTGGAAAATATCTCATAAACTCATGGGTGTAGTTTACATCATGGCTTGTTTCCACATGTTTAATGTATTTACTGACATAACCCTCTATGCTCCTCTTAGATATTATATGGTATTTATCTCTGCTATAGGTTTAACTGCCTATATGTATACTATTTTTGTAAAACCAAAATTAGCAGATAAATATGCCTATGCTATTTCAAATGTACAACTCTCAAAAGAACCAATAACCATACTTGAATTAACTCCATTAAAAAAGAGAATGGAATTTTTCCCAGGACAATTTATATTTTTAAGAATAAAGTCGGATCATATATCTAATGAACAACATCCCTATAGCATTGCCTCTTCTCCCTCAAGTGACGGAAAGATAAGATTAGCCATAAAATCTTTAGGCGACTACACTTCTCAGCTTAAAAATGTTAAAATAGGTGATAAAGTAGAACTTGAAGGACCCTATGGTCGTTTCAATTACAAACAAAAATTAAATAATAAACAAATTTGGATCGCTGGAGGCATAGGAATAACTCCTTTTCTAAGTTTTACTGAAAATATTTCAAAAAACAATGAAAATAATAATGAAATATACCTGTACTATTGTGTTAAAAATAGAAGTGAGGCCATATTCCTAGATGAACTTAATTTATTATCTGAAAAAAATAAAAAAATAAAGATTATACCCTACTATTCAGATAGCTATGGTAAAATTGATGTAGAAAAAATAGAAAAAAGTACTGGAAATCTTAAAGATAAAACATTTTTCCTATGTGGACCAAATAAAATGATGGAATCTCTTTCTAATCAACTAAAAAATAAAGGAGTTTCAAGAAGTCAAATTCTTTTTGAAGATTTTAACATAAAATGAAAATGAAAAAAGCGGTTGCTGTTGCATTAATAATATTTACTCTATTTGTAATAAATGTGTTAGCCATTGGCTTATTATCCCACAACTCCTTAACTAATATACAACAAATTAAAAGTAATACTGCCACAAATGCCCAAAGCCAATCAAATTCTCAAACCACAACTACAAATAATCAACAGACCCAAACCAATAATAACGCAAATGCTCAACCCGTTACTCCATCACAACCACAGTATGTGCCCATTAGAGTAACTAGAGCTTCCTAATCGTTTTTAAAATTTTTACTTTCCTAGCTCTACTCTTATAAGTTTGTCCAAATCTTACAAGGACCCAATTCAATTTACCCCATAATTCTTCTGGAAACAATTCTTTCAAATCTTTTTCAACAATCTCCTGCTTTTCACTTTTTGTCCAACCCATTTGTTTAGAAATCCAAGCCACATGAGTATCTACACCTATTGTTCCATGTCCTTTTTCAGCCAGAAATACATTGGCCGTCTTTCTTCCAACTCCTGGAAGTTCAACTAGTTTATCAAAATTATGTGGAACTTTAGAATTATAATCTTTAACTAATATTTTAGATAATTGAAATATATATTTAGACTTATTCCTATAAAAGTTTACAGATCTTATCAAATTTTCAATTTCCCCAATTTTCGCCTTACTTAGTTTTTCTATAGTATCAAACTTAGAAAATAAACCCTCTGCCACAGGAATTGTTAAAGCATCTGTAGTTCTAGCACTCATAAGGGTAGCAATTAGGGTCTTCCAATCCTCATTCCATCCATCCGCAGCAAGTCTAAGCTCAGAAGCAAGTTTTTCTATTTCTTTGAAATGTCTAATTGCCTTTTTTTGTTTAGAATCCATAGAAAATTTAAGTAAAAAGAGTATAAAAATTAAACTGCATCAAAAGCTCTTTCAACATTATCTATAGCACCAATTGAATTATAATCATCCCTATCCGGAAGTCTAGTAACCACAGATTTCATCCCAAGAACATTTTCTAATTTATTGGCACTTTTAGCTCTAACATCTAATACTCCTCTTACAAAATGAGCAATCTCTCTCAGCATAGCATCCTTGTGAGAAGAATAAGCCGCAACGATTGACCCGCCAATAGCAGAATCATTAAAATGATAAAATATCTCAGCAGCAATCATAGGATTATCTCTAACAAACTGCTCCTTTAATTGTGGAGAATATAGAAAATTTTGATAAATACATACTAGCTCGTGATATCTGAATAAAGTTTTTTTAGAATAAACTCTCTGATCTTGTCTAATTTGTTTCCATATACCCAAAGCCTCAGCATCCAATCTCGCCATATTAAATTAACAAAGACAATAAATTTCTTTGCATTAATATTAATTCTAAGAGGTATATAAATTATCCCTATTTGTCAAAAACCCTAAACTTTTTAATCCCTTCTTTTCTAATAGAATTATGGCTGACATTGATTTTAAAGCAATAGAAGAAAAATGGAGATTATATTGGGAAAAAGAAAAAGTTTACTCTTTTGATCGAAAATCAAAGAAAAAAGTATATTCCATAGATACTCCTCCCCCAACAGTTTCTGGAAAAATGCACATAGGTCACGCATTTTCCTATTCTCAAGAAGATTTTATTGCTAGATTCAAAAGAATGTCTGGAAATAATGTTTTCTACCCTTTTGGAACCGATGACAATGGACTCCCAACAGAAAGATTAATAGAAAAATTAAAGAATGTTAAAAGTAAAGATATGTCCAGATCAGACTTTATTTCTCTTTGTTTAAAAACATTAAAAGAAATAACTCCAGACTTTATTCAAGATTGGAAAAACCTAGGCATATCCTGTGATTATTCTATGACCTATTCAACCATAGACCCTAAATCTCAAAAAATATCTCAAAAATCATTCATAGATCTTTATAAAAGTAATATAGTTTACAATGCTCAATTTCCAACAATCTGGTGCCCAGAATGTCAAACACCAATTGCCCAAGCAGAATTAGAAGATAAAGAAAAAGATACATTCTTTACAACTATTAAATTTTCAGTTGATAATAAAGAATTACTTATTGCCACAACTCGTCCAGAACTTCTAGGTTCATGTGTTGCAGTTTTTGTAAATCCTGAAGATAAAAGATATACAAAAATAATAGGCAAGAAAGCTAAAGTTCCCATATTTGAAAACCTTGTGCCTATAATTGCAGATGATTCGGCTCAAATTGATAAAGGAACAGGAGTTCTCATGATTTGTTCCTACGGAGATAAATTTGACGTAGACGCAATAAAAAGACATAAACTAACTCCCAATGTCACCATTGAAAAAAATGGTATTATGAACAATAAATTATATTCAGGATTAAGAATTAAACAAGCAAGAACCAAAATTCTAGCAGATTTAAAAGAAAAATCATTGATTACAGATCAAAAACAAATTAAACATAATGTTAATACCCACGATAAATGTGGAACTGAAATAGAATTCATCCCCACAAAACAATGGTTTGTAAAAATATTAGATAATAAAAAGAAATTAATTGATCAGGGTAAAAAAATAAATTGGTATCCTGAATATATGTTCAAAAGATATGAAAATTGGATTAATGGATTGGATTGGGATTGGTCCATATCGAGAGAAAGACACTTTGGTATCCCAATTCCGGTTTGGTATTGCACTAAATGTGATGAAATCATCGTAGCTACTGAAAAAGAACTGCCAGTAGATCCCATGCAAAATTCAAAAAAATGTAGTAAATGTAAATCTTCCTGTGTTCCTGAAGAAAAAGTATTAGACACCTGGGCAACATCATCTCTAACACCAATTATAGCTAGATCCATATCAAATGATAATATAGACATTCCATTTTCTCTAAGACCACAAGCCCATGATATAATTAGAACTTGGGCATTCTATACAATTGTAAAAACATTATATCATGAAAAACAAATACCTTGGAAAGACATAGCAATTTCAGGATTTGTAACACTTAATGGACAAAAAATGTCAAAATCAACAGGCAATGTAATTTCTCCACAAGAAGTAATGAAATCCTATGGCTCAGATGCTCTTAGATACTGGGCAGCCACAAGCAAATTAGGAGAAGATTTAGATTATCAAGAAAAAGACCTAGTAACTGGCAAACGCTTTGTCAACAAAATACTTAATGCAACCAATTTTGTATTTATGAATCTAGAACATCAGCAAAAAATGCCTAAATTAGTTGAAACCGACAGATTACTATTGACAGAATTAAATAAAACCATAAAAAATGCCACCTCAGCATTTGAATCCTATAATTATTCAAAAGCTAAGATAGATATAGATCAATTTTTCTGGCAAACCCTTGCTGACAATTATCTAGAAATTGTAAAAAACAGAGTTTACAATGGTTCAAAAGAAGAAAAAGCTTCGGCACATTATACTCTTTATCAAGCACTTTTAGCAGTTTTGAAAATGATATCACCCATAACCCCATATATTACAGAAGAAATTTATCAAACTCATTTCAAAAAACATGAAAATGTTAAATCCATTCATAATGAATCCTGGCCTTCTGAAATTAAACTAAAAGAAAGCAAAAACGATTCTGAAACATGGAAAACTCTTATTGAAGTCGTTTCTTTAGTCAGACAGGAAAAATCTAAAGCTCAAAAATCCATGAAAGCAGAAGTAATTCTAACATTGCCTAAAGAACATCAATCTATTCTAGCAGATGTAATGTCTGACCTAAAGTCAGTTACAAGCGCAAAAGAAATTAAGACTGGCACATTGAGTGTTCAGATATTATAATGATAATATTATTAAACGGTTCAATAAATTCTGGAAAAAGCACAATTGCCAAATTATTAGCTAAAAAAATAAAACAATCTGCATTGATAGAAATAGATTCTTTTCGAGATATGATCGGATGGATGCCCCTAGATAAATCAATTCCATTGAATTTAAAGAACGCAGTTTCAGTAATAAAGAATTTTTCAGAAAATGATATAACTAGCATAGTCCCATACCCATTATCTCAAAAGAATTATGATTATCTATTAAAAGAATTAGAGATAACCAAAGAAAAAATATGTGCTTTTACCCTATCACCTAAATTAGAATCAGTAATTAAAAATAGAGGTAAAAGAAAATTAACAGAACAAGAAATAGAAAGAATAAAATACCATTATAGTATAGGAATCAATAAACCCTCTTTTGGAGATATAATTGATAATACTAATCAGACACCAGAAGAAACCGCTAAGATTATATATGCTAAGATTGCCTAATCCTTAGCTTTATTAACCAAATCTAATTAACAATAATATGGACGACGAAGACAAAAAAAAGCAAGAACTTGAAGAACTGTTAGCTCTATTGGAAAATATAAAAGGCAGCCATACTGAACTAGTTACTGTTCTTATTCCATTCGGCACAAATATTCATCAGGTTTCAACTCAATTAACAGCAGAAGCCGGAACAGCAGAAAATATTAAGAGCAAAGCAACCAGAACTTCAGTAGTTACAGCTCTTGAAATGATTATTCGTGAACTTAAAAATTACAAACAAACCCCGATTAATGGTCTTGCTCTATTCTGTGGAAATGTATCAGAAAAAGAAGGCGGACAAGAAATAAAAATTTGGGCCTATGAACCATTTAAGCCATTAAATATTAGAATATATAGATGCGATAAAACATTTGTTACCGAACCTTTAAGAGAAATGCTTAGCATTACTGAAGTATTTGGTCTTTTAGCAATTGATAGACAAGAAGCAACCATTGGAGTTCTTGAGGGTAAACAAATTAAAGTTCTAAGAAGATTAACATCAGGGGTTCCAGGAAAGGTCAGAGCTGGAGGTCAGTCCTCTGCAAGATTCGGAAGAATAACTGAAGGATTAGCAAAAGAATTTTTCAGAAGAGTTTCAGAGTCAATGAAAGAAATATTCTTTGATATGCCTAAACTTAAAGGTATTTTAGTAGGAGGACCAATTCCAACTAAAGAAGAATTCTTACAATTAGGAGATTTAGTAACAAAATTAAAAGAAAAAGTTATTGCCGTAAAAGATATAGGCTATACTGACGAACACGGACTTAAATTATTAGTGGAAGCATCCCAAGAGGATATATCTCAACAGGAATTAATCAAAGAAAGAGATATTGTACAAAAATTCTTTGAAATTCTAGGTAAATACAAAGAAAGATCCGCCTATGGTTTAGAAAGAGTTAATCTAGCACTAGATAGAGGAGCAGTCGATAAATTATTAATTTCTAAGAAAATGGACAAAGATGTAATAAAGGCATTGGAAGAGAAAGCAAACAATATAGGTTCAGATGTCTATATAATAACAACTGAAACTCAAGAAGGCGAACAATTCTGGAATCTTACTAAAGGAGCAGGCGCTACTCTTAGATTCGCATTAGAATAAGATTATACTATTCTCAAATAATAATCACTAAATATAAATAATTTTATCAACATACAAATAACTGAATTAACTAGGCTATTTCATATTCAGTTATTTGGCTAGAGAACTAAGAAAGAAATTAATTTAGTTCTCTATATCCTAAAACAACAAACCATTTAAATCTAGTTTGCGCTCATTTCATATGGTCGAACCAGTAATACAGAAGAAAAAGAGACAAGAAGACTTACTATTAGAAGCAAAAAATTTCTTTAATGCATATAAAAAAGAAATAAGTTCGTCCATTCGTTCTGGAGAAAAAATAGTATATCTTCAATTTAATAGTATAGCTGAACATTCTCCAGCATTATCTGAAGCACTATTAGAAACCCCTCAACAAACTTTAGCAATTTTAGAAAATGCATTAGACGATTCTGGCCTAGTAAAAGATCCAAGAGTTAGACTTTCAGACATTCCAAAATCTTCAAGTATCAAAATTAGAGAAATAAGATCGAAACACCTTGATCAGTTTCTATGGATAGAAGGAATTGTAAGACAAGCATCAGATGTTAGACCCCAAGTAGTAAATGCAAAATTCGAATGTCCCAATTGTGGTGCCTTGCTTTCAGTTCTACAAATAGATAGTAAATTTAGAGAACCTAGTAGATGCACCTGTGGTTGGAAATCTGCATTCCGTTTATTGTCCAAAGAAATGGTAGACACTCAAAGATTAGTCATTGAAGAATCTCCAGACGCATTAGATGGAGGAGAGCAACCAAGAAGAATCAATGTATTTCTACAGGAAGATCTTGTAGATCCAAAGATGGAAGAAAGAACAACCCCTGGAAGCAAAGTAAAAATCTTTGGTGTATTAAAAGAAGTTCCATTGCCCTTAAAAACAGGAGCAGGAGTTTCAACACGTTATGATATTGCACTAGAAGCAAATAATATAATTCCACTAGAAGAAGCATTTGAAGACCTTAATATTAGTGAAGAAGAAGAAGAAGAAATTTTAGAACTATCCGCACATAAAGATGTTTTCAAAAAACTCTCAGCCAGCATAGCTCCAAGTATATATGGATTTGAAATGATAAAAGAAGCAGTTATGCTCCAATTATTTGGAGGAGTAAAGAAAAAGAAGTCGGATGGAGGAGCAACAAGAGGAGATATTCACGTTTTACTTGTGGGAGATCCAGGAGTAGCCAAATCAGTTTTACTTAAATTTACATCAACCATCGCTCAAAAAGGAAGATATGTATCTGGAAAAGCAGCAACAGCTGCAGGTCTTACTGCCGCAGTAATCAAAGATGAATTCCTTAGAGGATGGAGCTTAGAAGCAGGAGCAATGGTTCTTTCCAATAGAGGAGTAGTTTGTATAGATGAAATTGAAAAAATGAACGAACAAGATAGAAGTACAATGCACGAGGCCATGGAACAACAAACCGTAACAGTTTCGAAAGCAAATATTCACGCTTCTCTTAGAGCCGAAACAACAGTTCTTGCTGCAGGAAACCCAAAACAAGGTCGTTTCAATCCTTTTGTGCCCATTCCAGAACAAATAGATATTTCTCCTGCATTACTTAGCAGATTCGACGTAATATTTGTAATTAAAGATATTCCTAACAAAACAACAGACGAAGCAATTGCATCCCATGTTCTTGAAGAACATAAACAAGAAGTAATAAGAGATATAATTAATGCAAAATTATTAAGAAAATATATATCCTATGCTAAACAAAAATTTAAACCTAAATTAACAGATGAAGCAATAGAAGAAATAAAAGAATTTTATGTCAAATTGAGAGGACAATCAGTTAATGCTGACTCTCCAGTCAAACCCATAGCCATAACAGCAAGACAATTAGAAGGAATTATAAGATTATCAGAAGCTCATGCTAAAATGCATCTACGCAAAGAAGTAAAAAGAGAAGATGCTAAAAAAGCAATAGATATAGTAAGAATTTCGTTGATGCAGGTTGGTTACGATCAAGAAACTAAGACTTTCGATATAGATAAAATAACAACAGGTATTAGCTCTGGAAAGAGAAATAAAATATTGATTGTAAGAGAAGCAATATCTCAACTAGAATCTAAATTAGGTAAATTAATCCCTGTAGAAGAATTGGAAAAAGCAATCGAAGGAAAACTAACAGCCATAGAATTAGAAGACTCCATAACTCAATTATCAAAATCGGGAGATGTATTTAGACCTAAAAAAGGTTTTATCCAAAAAACCTAAATCTTAATAACATAAAAGCTTAAAAGCCCTAATTGATAAAATATTTTATAAAATGGAAAACACAACATCACAAATAACTCAACCTCAGAAGAGAAACACTGCATTTAAACAAAGAATAGGCGCAATTCTTTCAGGTAAACAAAATATTGAAAATGAAAAGCTAAAGAATGTAGAAATTAATGGTAAAAGCGTTGTTAGAGTTAATATAATAGCAAATATAACTGATAAATACCTACAGGAAGGAGAGAAAAAATTTGGTTCTATAACCGTAGATGACGGAACTGGGCAAATTAAAGTTAAATCATTTGGAGATGATGTAGATTCTTTCTTTGGTCAATTGAATCAAGGAGATACTATAATGGTTATCGGACTAATAAGATATTGGAACAATGAAATATATATTACTCCTGAGATAATAAAAAAGAAAGCTGCAGAATTTCTATTGATTAGAAAAATGGAAGTTGAATCCCATGAAAAATCCTTGCCTAGTGAAGAACAAACCAAAGGACTAAAAGATAAAATTCTTTCAATGATAAAAGAAGCAGAAAAAGATGGAGGCATTGATGTGGAAAAAATAATTCTAGATCTACATGAAAAACCTGAAACCATAAATAAAGAAATAAAGAAACTTCTTGAAGATGGTATTGCCTATGAACCTAGACCTGGAAAAATTAGATATCTAGGTTAAATTTATTTTTATAATCCTAAGAACTTAAATAAAGAATAAACTAGAAAAGCAGGCCACACCAGCGCCTTTAGTATTCCCAATACACCCATCCAGAAACCACTTGCATTCGAAATATAATAAATTGCAGAACCTATAAAACCCAACCCATAAATTGCTCCATGGCTTTTATTATATATCTTATTTTTTATAACTGTAACCATTTTTACCTCAACTTCTTTAGAGCTAAGAAAACAGCTCCAACAACTAATAATGCTAAAACAATTATTACTGCTAATTTATTATCGAAGTTATTCATTGCTGCTTCTATAACTAATATTGCTCCAGAAGGCAACAAAACTAATTGCATAAGCAAAGGAGATACAAATAAACCCACTACAATTAAAACAAAACCTATTATTGCGAATACAAAAAAGCTTATCCTATTATAAACTTTCAAATCCGAATCATATTGTTTAGCACACATATCGCAATTTTTCAAAGCAACTGAACATCCGACACTATTATATTGATAAACTGGATTTCCTCCTTTAGCAACACATGCATCAACATCATCATTTAATTTGGAATTAAAAGAACAAGAGACATTATTAGATTGAGGAAGATAAGGTTTATCGGGATAAGCATAATTATAATTAGAAGAGTTACAATAAGAATTATATTCTGGAGCAGGATAAGCATAACTAACAATTAGATTAACTAAAGTAATACTCATTATCGCAATAAATATGCCTAAAATTATAGTTAGAGCAAAATTCCTACCCTTCAAAGACTCATTTTTAAGACCTTTTGCCATATTTTATC
>Ga0007882_10001899_pt1 | contig 11935 bp, 11 predicted proteins | sample CryBogCBH12Aug01_FD_71195 | JGI IMG/M metagenome (GOLD analysis project Ga0007882, IMG submission 71195) | Freshwater microbial communities from Crystal Bog, Wisconsin, USA - CBH12Aug09.1 | ecosystem: Environmental > Aquatic > Freshwater > Lake | place: Crystal Bog, Wisconsin, USA | collected... | reverse complement strand
CGGCCACCTACGCGGCGCGCTGCTGGGCGCGTTCGCCTTTGCCATGCTGCAGGAGTTCTTCAAGTCGGAGGCGATCTTTGGCGACTTCGCCAAGCATTGGCACTTGGGCCTGGGCCTGTCTATCATTCTCAGTGTGGCGCTGCTGCCGCGCGGCTTGGTTGATGTGCCGCAGCAAATCCTGCTGCGCCTGCTCGGACCGCGCCCGAAGCCACCGGGCACTGCAGAGCCGAAAGATGCCTCATGAGCGCCACGCCTGACGTGCTTTTGCGCGCGCACGGTTTAAGCCGGCGCTGGGGCGGTCTGCTCGCGGTGGACCGGGTCTCGCTTGATCTGCAGCGCGGCACCGTACACGCCGTCATCGGAACCAACGGCGCGGGCAAATCTACCCTCATCAACATGCTCTCGGGTGAGCTCACACCCACGGGGGGCCGGGTCGAGTTGCTGGGGCAGGACGTCACCCACTGGTCGCAGCCGCGGCGCGCGCGCGCCGGACTGGGCCGCAGCTACCAGCGCAACACGATCTACCCGAGCTTCACCGTCTTCGAGAACTGCCGCCTGGCCGCGCAGGCGCGCACGCCGCGACCCTGGGCCTGGTGGCAGGATGCCCGCAAGTGCCCGATCAGCATGGCGGCGGCCTATGCCAGCGTTGAGCGCGCCGGTATGACCGACTTGCGCGAGCTCGCCGCCGGGCTGCTCTCGCACGGGCAGAAGCGCCAGTTGGAGATCGCCATGTGCCTGGCGACCGAGCCCGATGTACTGCTGCTCGACGAACCGCTGGCCGGCATGGGCGCCGAGGAAACCGAGCGCATGCTGCTACTGCTCGCCGAGTTGAAGACCAGCCACGCCACCCTGCTGGTCGAACACGACATGGACGCCGTGTTTCGCATCGCCGACTGCATCACGGTCATGGTCAACGGCACGGTGATCGCCTCGGGCACACCCGATTTCGTGCGCAACAGCCCGGAAGTGCGCGTGGCCTACCTTGGGGAACACTGAGATGGACGCCGATCGAGCGATTGTCCAGTCGCCTGCCCATGTGATGGACGCCGACCTGATCGTCGACGCCCGCGGTGTGCACGCTTGGTACGGTTCAAGCCACGTGCTGCATGGCGTCGACCTGCAGATCGGGCGCGGCCAGACCGTCGGCCTGCTCGGTCGCAATGGCATGGGCAAGAGCACGCTGATCCGAACCCTGCTCGGGCACGTGCCACAGCGCAGCGGTCGCATCGTCGTGTTCGGGCAGGACGCCTCCAGCTTCAAGCCGCATCAGATGGCGCGCCTGGGTGTGGCCTACGTGCCCGAGGGACGCGGCGTGTTTCCGAACCTTTCAGTGCGCGAGAACCTCGTGATGGCGGCGCGTGCCGGCCGCAACGGTCGCCACGACTGGCCGCTCGAGCGTGTCCTTCAGACTTTTCCACGCCTGCAAGAGCGGCTCTCAAACCTGGGCGGGGAAATCTCCGGCGGCGAGCAGCAGATGCTCTCCATCGGACGCGCCCTGATGACACATCCGGAACTGATCGTGCTCGACGAGGCCACCGAGGGCCTGGCGCCGCTGATCGTCGATGAAATCTGGCGCGTAGTCGCCGAGATCCGCCAGAGCGGCATCGCCACGCTGATCGTCGACCGTGACTACCGCCGGGTGCTGCGCTGTTCGGACAGCGCACTCGTCCTGCAAAAGGGCCTAGTGGTGCTGCAGGGCAAGGCCAGCGATATCGCCGGGAGTCCGGACCTGTCGGCCTATCTCGGTGTTTGACCGATTGAACACGCTGCGATGACGACATGATGCTGGCGATAATGGTTCACCTTTCCAACGCAAGAAATCCGCTGCCCGATGCCCATCACTGAAGAAGCCGCCGATACCGCTGCCCTGCCCGCAGAGGACAGCCTGACGCAAGAGCAGAAGAATCCCTTTCTGACCGCGCTGGGCGAGCGCGTGCGCGGGTTGCGTGCGCGCCGCGGCATGACGCGCAAGGCCACGGCGCTGGCGGCTGAAGTGTCCGAGCGGCACCTGGCGAACCTCGAATACGGCGTCGGCAACGCCTCCATCCTGGTGCTGCTGCAGGTGGCAAACGCCCTGCAATGCTCGCTCGGGGAACTCATCGGCGACGTCACCACCTCCTCGCCCGAGTGGTTGATGATCCGCGAACTGCTGGAGCAGCGCGACGACGCGACGCTTCAGCGCGTGCGCGTGGCGATCGGTGAAATGCTCGGAACTGGTGGCGGCAATGCGGCGCGCAGCTCGCGCGTGGCGCTGATCGGCTTGCGCGGCGCCGGCAAGTCGACGCTGGGCCAGATGCTGGCCGACGACCTCGGTTTTCCGTTTGTCGAACTGAGCCGCGAGATCGAGAAGTTCGCCGGCTGCAGCGTGTCCGAAATCCAGGCCCTGTACGGCGTCAACGCGTACCGGCGCTACGAGCGGCGCGCGCTCGAAGAAACCATCCAGACTCATCCGGAAGCGGTCATCGCCACCCCAGGCGGCCTGGTGTCGGACGCCGCTACCTTCAACCAGTTGCTGGCGCACTGCACGACGGTCTGGCTGAAAGCCGATCCCGAAGATCACATGCGACGCGTCCTGGCGCAGGGGGATTTGCGCCCGATGGCCGCCAGCAAGGAAGCGATGGACGACCTCAAGGGCATCCTCGCCGGTCGCGCCGCCTTCTATTCCAAGGCGCAATTCAGAGTCGACACCAGCACCCAGGCGCTCGAACCCAGCTTCCATCTCTTGCGCCAGACCGTGCGCAAGGCGCTGTCCCTGCCGAACTGAAAGCTGGCGCCGCGCTCAGGCCGTCTGCTCATGGCCAGGATGCAAGTATCGCGTGATCAGGCTGGCCAACTGTCGTGCAGGACGTTGCAATGGAATGCCGCGCAACGTGATCAAACCAAGCGACATGGGTGGAGGCAAAGGCTCGACGCCAATCCGAGCAATACCCTGCCCGATCAGCGGGTCGGAGAACAACAAGGCCGGGCCGACACAAAGTCGGTCGGTGCGTTGCATCAACTCCAGCATTAGTAAAGACGAGTCGCAGCGTATCGTGTTGTGGGGTTCGGCAATGGCTTGCGTTTTCATCCATGCCAGCAGCGAGTTCCCCTGACTGCCGGCCGAAAGATTGAGAACCCACTTGGCTCCCTCCAACTCATCCCAGGTCTTCGCCCCGGACAACGGGTGGTTGAGACGCCCGGCCACCCAGGCATGGACCGGGACGATGGGTTCGAAGGAAATTTCGAACGGCAGGTCACCTGGACTTGCCAGGGCGACCGCAAAATCAAGTCGCCCATCGATCAGCTGTGGCAACAAGGTCGTCAGCAATCCTTCGCCAAGATTGATTTGCGCCGCAGGATAAAGTCGCTCGAACTCGGCAAGTACTCTGGGCAAGACCCGGACACCCACGAGCGGGGTCAAGGCGATGCTGATGCGAACGCCAACGCCGCCGCGTTGCAGGTTGATCTCTTCGCGCGCCTTGTCCAGCAATGACATCGCCAGCCGGGCCCGGGCCAGCAGTGTATTTCCCGCAGAAGTGAATTCAATGCCTTTGTAGCTGCGGGTCAGCAACTCGGCGCCGACATCTTCTTCAAGCTCGCGCAAGGCTTTGGTCACGCCGCTCTGGCAAAGGTTCATGGCTCTTGCGGCGGCGCGGATGGAACCACTTTCGGCGACCTGTAACAAGGCTTTGAGTTGATGGTCTTTCACAAGCCGAATCATATCCAGAACGCAGTCTCATCAAAGGGGCTTTGGTGAGACCGCATGCTGTCGCGCGTCCAACGATGCCCGCTGCGCCGGGCCATTGGCGACGATCAGTTCAATTCGACGCGCACGTTGTCCTTGTAGGTGTAGCGCGTGACAACCGGTTGCGTCAATTCGCCCTTGGGCGTGAAAGCGATATTGGCCGTAATGCCCTTAAATTGGGCCTTGCCGATGAAGGTCGCATAGACCTGGGGGTCTACCGAGTTGGCGCGCTTCATCGCGTCGACCAGAACAAAGGTGGCGTCGTAGGCGTACGGGCTGTAGACCTGGAACTGGCCGGGAAAGCGCGCATCGTATTTCTTCTTCCAGTCCTTGCCACCCTGCATCTTCTCGATCGATGCACCCCCAGTGGCGCAGGTCACGTTCTTCAGGGTGCCTGCCCTGGACGCCAGTTCACCCATCTTTTCGGTGCACAAGGCGTCACCGCCAAAAAACTTGACACCCGACATGCCCAACTGCTCCATCTGACGCAACATCGGTCCGGCCTGGGCATCGAGGCCACCATAGAAAACGGCGTCGGGCTTCTTGCTCTTGATGGCGGTAAGGATCGCCATGAAGTCAGTCGCCTTGTCATTGGTGAACTCGTCGGCTATGACCGCCATTCCCTTTTGCCTGGCAGTTGCCTTGAACACGTCGGCCAGACCTTGACCATAGGCAGTGCGGTCGTCGATGACGGCGACCGTCTTGAGCTTGAGGGTGTCATGGGCATAGACTGCCAGCGCCGCGCCCAGCGCGTTGTCGTTGGCAATCACACGAAACGTTGTCTTGTAGCCGGGCTTGGTGACATCCGGGTTGGATGCAGCGGCCGTGATGTGGGGCAGGCCGCATCGGTTGTAGACGGCCGAGGCCGGGATCGTTGTTCCCGACTGCAGATGGCCGATGACGCCGGCGACCTTGGAGTCGCATAGCTTTTGCGCCACCGCGGTTGCTTGGCGCGGCTCACCCGCGTCATCTTCCGCGTCAAGTTCGAACTTGATCTTCTTGCCGCCGATCACGATCGACTGCTTGTTGAGGTCGTCGATGGCCAGTCGCACACCGTTCTCGGTATCTTTACCGATATGGGCAATGGCGCCCGAGGTGGGGCCGGCATGGGCGATCCGAACGACCTGCACGTCTTGTGCGAAGTTGGACGTGCCCGTCAAGGCCAGCGCGGCCACGGCAGTCAGGCGAAGGGAAACGGAAATCAGGCAAGCAGGTTTCATGGTGGGCAATTCAACTTTCATATATACAGAGAGCAAAGGTCAAACCTAGGGTTTACCCTTATATTTTAGATGGACCAGTCCCCGACCCCAAGTCAGGGCTGGCTGGAAACCTATTTCAGATAGTGCTCGGTCAGAGCAACCCAGTAGGCGGCGCCAATGGGCAAGTTGCGGTCATCGAATTCGTACATCGGGTGGTGCACCATAGCGGTATCGCCATTGCCGATGAGGCAATAGGTGCCGGGCACCTTCTGCGCGTAATAGGCGAAGTCTTCGCTGCCCATGAACGTCGGCCCCGGCATGATGACCTGCTCATCACCGAGCAATGCGCGCGCGACGTTGGCGCATTGCTCAGTCTGCGCCGGATCATTGGCGAGCACGGCACCCGGGGAGCCTTCGCGGATTTCATAACTCACGTCGTAGCTGGCGGACTGTGCCGCAACAATGGCCTTGATGCGTCCCAGCACATGCTTGCGCGTTTCGGGGTTGCTGGTGCGCGTGCTCAGGCGCAGCGTCGCGGTCTGCGGGATCACATTGCCGGCATCACCAGCCAGGAAGGCGCCGACCGACACGACGGCCGAATCCTTCGCCGCGACGTTGCGCGAGACGATGGTTTGCAGCGCCATCACCAGCGAAGCGCCGGCCACGACCGGGTCAATGCTTCGCTCCGGCATGGAGCCGTGGCTGCCTTTGCCGGTCAGGACAACTTCCCAGTTGTCGACCGCTGCAAACAACGGACCGGAAGTGAAGTAGATCTTGCCGCGCTCAAGGCTCGGCATGTTGTGCATGCCGAACACCGCATCCATTGGAAAGCGCTCGAACAGGCCGTCCTGGATCATCGCCGGCGCACCGCCCATGACCTCCTCGGCTGGCTGGAAAATCAGATGCACTGTGCCGTTGAAATGGCGCGTGCGCGCCAGATGCTGCGCCGCCCCGAGCAGCATCGCGCTGTGGCCGTCATGGCCGCACGTGTGCGACTTGCCCTCGAACGTGCTCTTGTGGTCGCTGTCGTTCATTTCCTGAATCGCCAGCGCGTCGGTATCGGCCCGCAGCCCGATCGAGCGCTTGCCGTCACCGACCTTGAGTGAGGCGACCACGCCCGTCTTGCCAATGCCTTCGGTCACCGCATAGCCCCAGCCGCGCAGCAAGCCGGCGATGTAGCTGGCCGTCTGGTGCTCGCCAAAGGCCAGTTCCGGGTAGCGGTGCATGTGATGTCGCCATGACTGTATCTGCGCTTGGTCGGCGTTGAGTGTGCTCAGTAGCGTATTCATGATGAACAGGTTTCGTGTTGGTTGTGAGGATGGTCGGATCAGGCCTGTTTAGGCACAAGGCCAGAAAACGGCACAGATTGGGACTTGCCTGGATTGGCACCGGCCTTGGGCACGGTCAGCATGATCGACATGATCGCCACCAAAATCATGAAGACGTTGAACATCAGCGCGATCATGGCGGCTTCGCGCACCGCCAGGTTGTCCTGACGGCCGACGAAGGTGATGACGCCCGAGACCCAGGAAACACTTTCGGGGTTGGCGCTGAGCGCGGTGAAGATTGCTGCAGAAATGGCCACACCAAAGGCAGCGCCGAGTGACGAAGCCATCTTGTAGATACCGGCGCCGGAGCCGGCTTGATTGGGTGGCAGACTTGACAGTGCTGCATCGGTCGACGGAGTGGCATAGAAGGCCAGGCCAACGCCGAACAGGGTGTAGGCGATCATGGCCATGATCTTGTAGTCATTAAGCATCAGGTTGGACGGCATGAGCAGTACGATGGACAGACCGGTGATCAGACAACCCCAGATCATGGGTTTGCGCGCGCCAAAGCGCTGCAGCAGCTTTTCACCAACACGGATAAAGGCAATGATCGCCACCGCGTAGCCCAGCGTCAGGGCACCGGCTTGTTGGGCCGACATATTGCCGCCTCGCTGAACAAGTTGGAGAGAAACCAGCAACGTGCCGGCGACGCCGTTAAGCAGAAAGTTGGACAAGGTGGCGCCCGTGAAAGTCGGATTCTTGAACAGCTTGAAATCGACAAAGCCGTGTGCGGAGGCCGATTCGATACGGAAGAACAAGGTGCCAAAGATCACCGCGACGGCGCCCAGGCCCATGATCAGCGGACTGGTCCAGCCCATCTTGTTGCCTTGGGTCACGACAATCTGCAGGGCCACCATGGCGACCATGAAGGTCAGCAGGCCAGCCAGATCGAACTTGTAGTCGGCCTTGGTTTCGGCTTTGCTTTCCGGCGTGCCCTTGATCATCGCCAGACCAATCAACGAGACGACGATCGAGGCGAAGAAAATATAGCGCCAGCCGAAGTTCTGCGCCATCATGCCGCCAAACAGGGAGCAGACACCGGAACCTCCCCAGGAGCCGATTGACCACAGGCTCACGGCGCGCTGGCGTGCCGCACCGTCCCAATAGGTCTTCACCAGGGCCAGGCTGGCCGGCATGATGCAGGCGGCAGACAGCCCTTGCAGAGCGCGACCGGTGAGCAGGAAGACAGTGGCCAGATCGCCGCTCGGTGCCATGCCAATCAGAAGGGAACCAAGCATGTTCAGGAAGAAGCCGGCTTGGACGACCTTGACGCGGCCGATCCGGTCGGCCAGGCCGCCGATCACGACGATGAAGATGCCGGAGAACAGGGCCGTGATCGCCACGGCGATGTTCATCATGCTGGCATCGAGACCGAGGTCCCGCTGCATGTCGGGCGCCACGTTCAGCGTGGTTTGGGCAAACAACCAGAAGGCGATGACGCCCATGATGATGCCGAATAGAAGTCTGTCATTGCCCAGTGGTTTGCTCGGGCTGTCTGCCGCCATGCTTGTCATCGCGATCTCCTGAAGTGGGTTGAAAAGAATGAGATGACGAATGCTAGATGGGGGGGGTGTTTTTGAAAAGACAGTATTTTCCATTCGATGACGACTAAAATGAATCACCTTGGCCCTTGTCTGCGGTCCTTACTTGTGCTGGCTTGCGGACGATCCGACTGACAATGTCGTGAGCCGGCCGGGCCCGACAATGCGTCTGTTATTCTGGATTCTTGTGATGACGACCCCTACCAGTCTCAATCTTTCTCTGCTGCAAACCTCAGTCGAAGCCATGGCGACCGTCGCATTTGCCCTGTCCGGACTGCTGGAGGCGGCGCGCAAGCGACTCGATGTGGTCGGCGTCTTTGTGGTCGCCGGCCTAGCCGCATTTGGCGGCGGCACTTTGCGTGACATCCTGCTCGATCGTCGACCGCTTTTCTGAGTTGAACATGCCGCCTGGCTGTGGTTCCTGTCGGCTTTGTGTGTAGGCGCCATGTTGACACTGCGTTCGCGGCATTTTGAAGTGACTGAGCGGGCCATGCTGTGGCCCGATGCGATCGGACTGGGCCTATTTTCCGCATCCGGGACCCAGATCGCCCTGAACATGCAAACGCCTGGCATCGTCGCCGTTCTAATGGGGGTCATCACCGCGGTATTCGGTGGTGTCTTGCGAGACATCGTCTGCAATGAAATCCCGAGCGCTTTTCGGGACCACAGGCCCTATGCCGTATGCGCGTTCATCGGGTCCTGGATGCTGGTGCTGGCACATGCAATGGACCTCCCCAACTGGATTGGCTTGGTTGCTGCGGCCGGCACGACAATTGTGCTGCGCGGACTGGCGCTGTGGAGTGGCTATAGCCTCCCAGCCTGGAACCCGGACCCACCGTCGCACCCATAGCGGGGTCAAGCGCCGCGACGCCCGGCCTTGCAGATGATCAGTCGTGCAGGATGCGCCGCATGAGATCCCTGACGATCGGCATCGCCAGCGCTTCAGATCTTTGCGCAAGCGTGACCAGTCCAAAGCGCGCAGTTCCCGTCATGATTGGTATGACATTCAGGCGAATCAAGTTTTGACCGACTTCATTGATGGCAAGCAGGACGGCATCGCTGCGCTTGACGACCTCGATCAGGTTGTGGATTTCATCGCAGCGCAGGGTGATGAGTTCGTCTGGGTTGGCACTGGCACCATAAAGGTCGGTTAGCGCACGCGCCACCTCGTCGCTCAACGGCGTCGATCCGATCGGGAATGGCAGCAATTCCACGAATGTCACGGGGCGATTCAACTTTGTCAGCGGGTGCCCTTCGCGGCACATGAAGCTGGCAGCCATCTCGGTCTGGAGATCGATGCGCAGGTCTGGCGCAGGGCGCAAAGATCGCGTGTCGACAATGATGGCATCAAGAAGTCGCGATCGCAGCGCGTGCAGCATCAATTCCGGGTTCCCGCGCGACACCGCAATGTGGAGCCTGGGGTGCTCGAGGCTCATGTGCAGCAGCATCGGCGTGGTCAACATAGCCCCGGGCCCGGAACTCAGTCCGATTTTGAGGTGCCCAGTCAGGCCGGTGTCCGATGCATGGCTGCTTTCCTTGAGGGACTTGGCGGCTGACAGCAACGGCCTGGCTTTGTCCAGAATGTCATGGCCGAAGCTCGTCAACTCAACGCGTCGGCCGATCCGGTCAAACAGTGCGCGCCCCAGTTCCTTCTCAAGAGCCATGACGCTTCGACTCAAGGCCGGTTGCGTGAGAAACAAGGCTTTTGCGGCTTTCACGAATGAGCCCACCTCGACCAGTGTGACGAAATGCTGAAGTTGAACCAAGGTCATGGTGGCCTAATTCTATAACTTTAACTCATTGAATTGAGCACAACAATGAATTGGACATTTGGTTTCAGTATTCCTACTATCTGAAAGAGAAACCATCGTTTCAGATAGAAAGCCACCATGTCCCACACCACCCCGCATGTTTCGGTTCCGGCGGACTACAAGTGTCCCCCGAGTGTTCTTTTTGCGATGTGCATCGGGGTTTCCATCTATTGGCTGTTTGCCTTGTCGATGGGTCCCCTGCTGCCGAGCATCGGCAACGATCTGGGTGTCAAGATACCGGACCTGGCATTGCCGATGAGTCTGGCTGGCTTGGTGTCGGGTATCTTCATCATGCCGGCCGGTGGCCTTGCCGATCGCCTCGGGCGTTTGCGCATGACACGGCTCGGTCTGATCGTGGGGCTGGGTGGCATGGTCTTCTGCGGGATAGCCAGCAGCGTCGAGGTGCTGATCGTCGGTCGCTTCCTGCAGGGCCTGGCAGCGGCCATCATCATGCCGGCCACACTGGGCCTGGTGAAGGTTTACTACGATGACGAAAACCGGCCGCGAGCGCTGAGCTATTGGTCTATGGCGACGTTTGGCTGCGCCAGCGTATCGAGCATCTTCGGTGGACTCATCGCGACGTCGATTGGCTGGCGCTGGTCTTTTCTGCTGGCCATTCCGTTCATCGTTCTGGCGTTCTGGCTGTTGCGTTCTGCGCCCGAAAGCAAGGTCGTCAGCGACAAGAAGCGTTCCTTTGATGGCATCGGGTTTCTGGTGCTGATCGTTGGTCTGCTGTCGCTTAACCTGTTTGTATCCAAAGGCAATTCTTGGGGCTGGGCCAGTGTGAATTCATTGATGACGTTCGGCGTTTTCGTGGTCATGTTGTTTATCTTCGTTCCGGTCGAACGCCGCCATCCGCAGCCGATCGCCGACCTGTCGCTGTTCGATCGCAAGGTATTTACCGGCGCGACGCTTGCCAACTTTTTCATCAATTCACTGCTGGGCATCCTGGTGGTATTGCTGACCTATTTGCAAAAAGGTCGGGGCCAGTCGGCGATGAATGCGGCCCTGCTGACATTGAGCTATACCGTGACGGTGCTATCGCTGATTCGTGTTGGCGAAAAGATCGGGAAAAAATCCGGCCCACGTTTGCCCATGGTTCTGGGTGGTCTATGTTTTGTCGTAACTTCCGTGTTGCTGGCGTGTACCTTTGTCAAAGACAACACGGTCTATTTCGCACTGGTACTGGTCGGCATGGGATTCATGGGAACCGGGCTTGGCCTGTTTGCAACGCCGGCAACCAATACCGCAGTCGGTGATGCGCCCGTGGACAAGGCTGCAGGCGCTGGCGGCATTTTCAAGATGGCCAGTTCGCTGGGCGGGGCCTTTGGCATCGCCCTTCACCTTGCCGTGTTTGGCGGTGCTTTCGCGGCTACCAACAACATTCACGTCGCCGCCCAGTACGGAATCGGCATGGGGGTCGTGGCAGCGACGCTCAGCGCACTGGTGTCATTCTCATTGGGGTCGAGCAAGCAAGGCTAAGCCTCTGACTTGCGCTTGCGCTTCCTGATCGGCCGGACTCTCCGGCCTGCCGGTCGCCTGTATTGGCGCGTCGAAATCGCCACGCCGCCGCGATAACCCGTCTCCCTCTCGGGAATATGAATCATAGTGCTGCATACATTTGAAACATGCACTATGATGCCAAATTAAGTGTACAGAACATGCGCTTTACTGCCTCATATCAAGGAGAGACGCCCGTGACCCAAACCAACCGTATCGAATACCAGACCGACCCTTCGCGCTACAAGCACTGGAAACTCACGTTCGACGGCCCGGTGGCCACGTTGAAGGCCGACTTCGATGAAGAGGCCGGCCTGCGTCCGGGCTACAAGCTCAAGCTCAACAGCTATGACCTGGGCGTTGACATCGAACTCAACGACGCCATTGCCCGCATCCGCTTCGAGCACCCGGAAGTCCGCACCGTGGTGCTGACCAGCGCCAAGGACAAGGTGTTCTGCTCGGGCGCCAACATCTTCATGCTCGGTGTTTCCAGCCACGCCTGGAAAGTGAACTTCTGCAAGTTCACCAACGAGACCCGCAACGGCCTGGAAGACTCCTCCGCGCACAGTGGTCTGAAGTTCCTCGCCGCAGTCAACGGCGCCTGCGCCGGCGGCGGTTACGAACTGGCGCTGGCCTGCGACGAAATCATTCTGGTGGACGACCGTTCCTCTTCCGTCAGTCTGCCCGAGGTGCCGCTGCTCGGCGTGCTGCCCGGCACTGGCGGCCTGACGCGCATCACCGACAAGCGCCATGTGCGCCACGATCTGGCGGACCTGTTCTGCACCAGCGTCGAAGGGGTGCGCGGCGACAAGGCTGTGGCCTGGCGCCTGGT
>Ga0007882_10001895_pt1 | contig 11945 bp, 9 predicted proteins | sample CryBogCBH12Aug01_FD_71195 | JGI IMG/M metagenome (GOLD analysis project Ga0007882, IMG submission 71195) | Freshwater microbial communities from Crystal Bog, Wisconsin, USA - CBH12Aug09.1 | ecosystem: Environmental > Aquatic > Freshwater > Lake | place: Crystal Bog, Wisconsin, USA | collected... | reverse complement strand
GACGCGGTCGCGTTTGGACGCATCGTGATCCAGGCGGTCTCGACGGTCGTCGCCCGGCAGGTGGCCGCGGGGATCGACGTGGTCTCGGATGGCGAGATGAGCAAGATTTCCTACGCCACCTACGTCAAGGACCGGCTGAACGGCTTCAGCGACGACAGCCCCCGTCGTGCGCCGCAGGATCTTGAAGAGTTCCCGACATTCCTTGCGCGCCAGTCCAGTTCGGGAGGGACGCCGACCTACAAGCGTCCGATGTGCACCGGCGAGATCTCCATCAAGGACGACGCGCCGATGCTGGCGGACATCGCCAACATGGAATCCGCCGTTGGCGCGGCGTCACCGACGGAAGCCTTCATGAACGGCGCCTCGCCGGGGGTGATCGCATTGTTCCAGCCCAACAGCTGGTATCCGACCCAGGACGCCTATCTCGAGGCCTTGGCCGAAGCGATGCGGACCGAATACGAGGCCATCGTCGCGGCCGGCTTCGTCCTCCAGATCGACAGTCCCGACCTCGGCCTCGGTCGCCACATGATGTTCAAGGGACTGCCCGAGGCCGACTATGTCCGAGCCTGTGACGCACATGTCGAGGCGCTGAATCACGCCCTGCGCAATATCCCGAGGGACCGTGTGCGGATGCATGTGTGCTGGGGCAACTATGAGGGGCCGCATCACTGCGACGCGTCCTTCGAGACGGTGTTCGGCATTGCCCGCAAGGCGCGTGTCGGGGCGCTGCTGTTCGAAGCGGCCAATCCTCGGCATGCGCACGAGTGGACGTGGTTTCGGGACAACACGATTCCTGACGAATTGATCATCATCCCCGGCGTGATCGACTCGACCACCAACTTCATCGAGCATCCCCTGCTGATCGCGGAGCGTATCGAGCGGTTCGCATCGCTCGTGGGCCGGGAGCGGGTGATCGCCGGATCGGATTGCGGCTTCGGAACCTTCGCAGGCTTCGGGCCCGTCGATCCGGAAATCGCCTGGGCGAAGCTGAGGTCGCTGGGCGAGGGCGCGGCCATTGCATCTGACCGGCTGTGGGGGCGCGCATGACCGCTCTCGGAGCGCGCTTCAAGGCAAGGCTGTTGGCGCGGGAGCCGCTGCTGGGCGTTTTCGTCAAGACCCCGCATCCCGCGATTGTCGAGGTGCTGGCCGGCGCCGGGCTTGATTGCGTGTGTCTGGACGCCGAGCACGCGCCGTTTGATCGTGGGGACCTCGACCGCTGCATCCTCGCGGCCGTCGCCCATGGGCTCCCGGTTCTGGTCCGCGTTCCATCCGGCGCGCCGCACGAGATCCTGAACGCCCTTGATCTCGGTGCCTGCGGTGTCGTCATTCCCCACGTCTGCAGCGCCCAGGATGCAGAACGTGCCGGCCGCACGGCCCATTTCGGAGCCGGCGGCCGCGGTTATGCAGGCGGTACGCGGGCCGCAGGCTTTACGGCGCCGCCGATCGGCGAGCGCCTTGCTGCGACGCGCGCATCCACTTCAGTCATTGTCCAGATTGAGGACGCAGAAGCCCTTGCGCATGTGGAGGCGATTTCCGCGGCGCCGGGGGTCGATGCCGTCTTCATCGGTCGGATCGACCTGACGGTGGCGTTGGCACAGACGGACCCGAAGTCAGCCCCTGTCATTGCGTGTGTCGACGACATCTGTCGCCGCTGCCTGGCCAGCGGCGCCGTCGTCGGCATGTTCACCCCCGACCTGTCCGAAGTGCCCGGATGGTTGGCCAAGGGCTCCACCCTGTTCCTGCTCGGCTCGGATCAGGGCTTCGTCCGGGCGGGCGCGCAGCGCCTTCGCATCGACGCCGGACTTGCCTGACCGGCGGGCGGGAGAGGTGGGCGGCAGCGGCCGTGGTGGCGCTCTGGTCGTATGGGGTCTTGGATGGGTGAGCGCGCCATGACCGTCGACCTCGTGTCCGAATTCATGTTCTTCGGGGGCCGTCAGATCACCTTCCGGCACCCATCCGTCGAAACGGGCGCCATGATGCAATGTTCCGTCTTTCTGCCGCCGGAAACGCCGGGGACAGCCCCGCCGGCCCTCTGGTGGTTGTCCGGTATGACCTGCACTGACCAGACCTTCGCCCAGAAGGGCGGCGCCCAGCGGGTCGCATCCGAGCTCGGACTTGCGCTGATCATGCCCGACACATCGCCCAGGGGCTTCGGGCTTGACGGAGCGCCTGTTCCTGACGGGCAAGACGGAGAGTTCGACCTGGGCCAGGGCACCGGGCACTATGTTGATGCGACAGAGGCCCCGTGGGCGACCAACTACCGAATGTACACTTATGTGGCCCAGGAACTCCCCGGGGTGATAGCCGACACGTTTTTCGTGGATCTCGAGCGCCAGGCCATAAGCGGCGACTCCATGGGCGGCCATGGAGCATTGATGGTGGGGTTGAAGAATCCCGGCCGCTTCTCATCGATTTCGGCCTTGGCGCCCCTGGTTTCGCCCTCCAGATCGCCGTTGGGCCGAAAGGCCTTCTCGCACTATCTCGGCGCGGATGAGGCGGCCTGGCGGCCCTTCGACGCAACCTCGCTGGTGGAAGATGGCGCACGAAGTTCGGAGATCCTGATCGATCAGGGGCTCGCCGACGCCTGGCTTGAAACCGATCTGCTGACAGGGACTTTCGAGCGCGCATGCGCAATGGCCGGTCAGCCGGCGACGGTGCGCTATCAGGCCGGATACGGCCACGGATTCGAATTCATTTCGACCTTTGTCGAAGACCACCTGCGCTGGCATGCGCACCGTCTTGGGATGGGGTAGATCGTCCCCGCGATGAATTACCCCGCCCCAAAGCCCCGCAGCTTCTCCGCCTCCTGTCGGTAGAACTCGAAGATCCCGCGGTGATTCTGCCAGAGGTCGATCTGGCCCAGCGCCTGTGAGGTCGAGTCGACCTGGTCGTCATATTTGCCGTTCGGGAACACCGAGAACTCGTGAAGGTAGGCTGCGAGCCACGACGCTTCTTCGGGAAGGAAGACCTTTCCGTTCTCGATCCGGGCCGTCTGGTTGACCATCCGGGTCGCCTTGTCGGAGGTCGGGTTGACGCCTCGAAGCATGCTGAGGCCAGCCGGGCGGAGCTCCTGGAGAAGCTGGGTTCCGGACGCACGATCCTCGACCACGATCTCCGTCGCCCCGTGGAGCCGCGCCTGGTCCAGCACCGCCTTCTTCAGGGCGGGGTACTGCAGTCGCTCCCGGAACACGTGGAGGAGATAGATCCGGTCGCCGACGATCCCCCAGGTCGTGCAGACGGTGTAGTCGCTCCACTCGGAGATCTTGTTGGCGGTGTCCCAGGATTGCAGGACGCGATCGAACCGCTGCGGGAGTTCGGCGGGCCGGTAGGTCTGGAACCATTCAATGCGGACGAGGCCGCCGCCGGCGGGAGCTGGCCGCTGCTGGTACTGGGCTGCAAACACCGCCTCCCCGGAGATCCTGCGAATGGCCTCCAGCTCGGACAAGGGAACGCGCCCGGGATGGAGGGCCTCGCCCTCCTTGCGGCGATAGACCCGATCGCGCGGGAAGGCGCGGTAGGGGATCTCCTGGTCGTCCTCGGCAATGGCCGGGAGGTTCAGGACCTCCCAGTCTCCTCCCAGAGCCTGGACGTGGGCGACGAAGTCATCCTCGTGGAGGCGTTGCATGACGATGATCATGCGCGCGCCCCCAGGCGGATTCCGGCGGCTCAGGAAGGTCTGCTCGAACGCCTGGTTTGTGGATCGTCGGATGGCGTCGGACAGCGCTTCACCGGGCTTCTGGGGGTCATCGAAGATCAGGAGGTTCCCGCCAACGCCGGTGGCCGTGCCCTCCAGCGAAGTTGCGCGCCGAACGCCTCCGTCGCGGGTTCGCAGCGTCGCCAGCGATTGCCTTTGGGATTGCAGGATGGCCCCAAAAGCCAGCCGGTAGAGGGGATGGGTCATGATCCGCAGACTGGCCGCCGCGAACTCGTTGGCCAGTTGATAGCCGTAGCTGATGCACATGACCTCCTGCCCGGGATAGTGACCGAGGACGAAGGCCGGAAGGCACACCGACACGCAGAAGGACTTCAGGTGGCGGGGCGGCATGGTGATGATGAGGTTCTGCCGTCGGCCATGGGCCACGTCCTCCAGGCGCGAGCAGATCAGGTCGAGATAGTCATGCCAGATCAGCCTCTCACCCGATGTGGTCGCGGCATGCATCTGCTGCACGAAGAGGCTGAAGTCCGAATGGATCAGGGCGATCAGTTCGGCTTCGGACAATTCCGCCAGTTTCGGCGCGGGGGTGCGATCAGGATTCATTTATGTCGCCCTCCCCACCGAGGCGATGGCGAAGGGCCTCCAGGGTGCGCTCGTTCAGCCGGCGCCGGGCGTCCGGCGACAGATCCTGGGCGCCGTTGGCGACGGCGTCCTGTTGGGTCGCTGTGCCCAGGACGTCCAGCATCAATCGGATCGCCCGCGGATCACCGGCAGCGGCCTTGTTGGCCTGCTGGGTGAAGGCGGCCTCGAGCTTGGATATCCGTTTGCGGTTGCCGTTGACGTTGACGACAACCGTTTCGTCCAGGGCCTTCTGCACGAGCGTCAACAAGTTGCGTGAGCCCTTGGCGCGCCCCTTCGGATTGCCGGACTGGCCGGGCTGAAACTGCGTCTCCGCGGGCGGGCGGCCGTAGCCGATCCTGTATCCGTTGGTCATGGTCAGGCCTCCTTCGCGCACAGCACGTTGAAGGTGGCGCCATCGTCGCGGCGCGCATCGTCGCCCGTCAGCCGCTGCCAGCGGCGGATCGCCAGATCGACATAGAGTGGGTCGAGCTCGATCCCCCGACACCGCCGTCCGGCCCGCTCGCATGCGATCAGGGTGGATCCGGATCCCAGGAAGCCGTCCAGGACGAGGTCGCGGCGCATCGTCACATCGAGGATCGCGTCTGCCACCAGCCGGAACGGCTTGGGCGTCGGGTGCTGGCCCATCAGGTCGCCGTCCTCGGCGCTCCGGAGGAAGGTATTGGCGCCGGGGTAGCTCCAGACATTGGTGCGGTTGCGACCAAAGCGACCGAGCTGGACGTTGTTCGTGTGCGAGACGCCGCCCTTCCTGAACACCGCGATGAGCTCGTGGGCGCTGCGATAGAGGCTGCCCATTCCACCGTTGTTCTTGGTCCAGACGGCGATGTTGATCAGGTCCGCGTAGACGCTCTGACCGACGGCCAGTAGGGGATGGATGTGGCGCCAGTCCATGAACCAGAAGTGCACGGACCCATCCCGGCTGAACCGCTCGGCATTGGCGAGCGCCCGGTTCAGGAAGACCGCGAACTCCGGCCCAGACAGCTCGCCCGAGCCGCTGACAAACTCCCGGTGGCGGCGCTTGCCCTTACCGCTGATGTGCCCGTTGACCGGAACGTTGTAGGGAGGATCGCAGATCACGGCATCGACGAGTTCGTCTCCAAGGAGGCGTGCGTAGGTCTCCAGCTCGAGCGCGCTGCCGCAGATGATCCGGTGCTCGCCGAGCAGCCAGACATCGCCACGGCGGCAGACGGCTGGCCCGGCTTCGACTGGCAATGCATCAGGCGCATCGGCCTCGTCTGGTCCGATCTCCAGGCCCTCGATCATCAGATCGATCTCGCCCATGGAAAATCCCGTGGCCTCGAGGCTGAAGTCGAGTTCGATCTCGGCCAGCGCCTTCATGTGCAGCGCCAGCTGGCGCTCATTGAATTTTGAGGTCTCGGTCAGGCGGTTGTCTGCGATGGCATAGGCCCGTGCCTGTTCCGGCGTGAGGTGTTCCAGCCGGATCACGGGCGCGTCAGTTCGGCCAAGGTGCTTCAGGGCTTCGAGGCGGCCATGGCCGGCGATGACCTTGAGGTCGCGATCGACCAGGATCGGTGATCCGAATCCGAAGGCCTCGATGCTGCGGGCGATCTGCTTGATCTGTGTGCGGGTGTGTTCCCGCGCGTTCTGCGGATCGGGTTTGAGCGTGTCTACGGGGAGATAGTCGAGGGATGGGCGACGGGCCTGTGGCGTTGTCGGAGAAGTTTTTCGAGCGATGGCCATGATGGACCTCCTGAGGTGGGAGGTCTGTCTTCAATCCGTTCTGGAGCGTTTGCAGGGGTCACCACTTTTTTTCACGGCGACCCGGGCGTTCGCGCATCCGCTGTGTCGGGGGAGCTATCTATTCGCGTGGCTGCTGGGGTCTTTGCATCTTCCGGTCATCTCGGCGCTTGGCGGAAGATATGGCGCCTGGTTCGAGGCCAAGACCCGCCACTCTTCCCCCGTCAGCCCCAAGTCTGACTTTGCGTTGGTGTAATAGGACCTCAGGTCGCTGGGGTAGGTCCAGTCCGAGCCGAGGAGGAACCGGTTGATCCCGATCTTGCGCATGAGATTTTCAAGGGCGGCGAGGTGCTCGGTGGCCTGGGCGAGTTTCCCGGCTCCAAGCTCTCCGCCCGGCACCATGGCGAGATCGAAATAGAGGTTGGACACGGCCGAGGGAGCGGTCGTCGTTGCGTCTGCAAACGCCCCAAGCGCCGATAAGGTCTGACTGCTTACGCCCCCATCTCCGGCAGCATGTGCGATCTGAACGGGTATGCCGCCCGCGAACGGCAGGACATCCCTAAGAAAGATCCCCACATCCGTGGCGCCATAATCTCGTGATCGCGTTTGCAGGTGTACGATGATTGGAAATCCTGCTCGCCTGGCCGCGAGGAAAACGGCTGCGAGTTTCCGAACCTGTCTCGGTGATCGGAAGTTGAAATCCGAGTTTTCCAGGTGCAGCTTCAGGCCCGTGGCCCCGCCCTTCCGTCTCCAGTAGGCGAGCTCGTCGAGCGCGTTGGGCGAGAGTGGATCCACGCTGATAAACGCAACGAGCCGGCCGCACTGAGCTTGTGCCTGCCCGACCACGAACGCATTTTCTCGACGCGTCCCCGAAGCGACATCGACGCCAAGCCTGGCGACCTCGGGAGATCCATAGAAGTAGGCCGTCGAGAGGAGGACGCCGCTCTTTATGCCCGCGCTATTCAGTGCCTCTACCGCCCCCTGGCCCGTTGAGGGCTTGATGGAGATGGTTGGCGGGCACTTGATCGCGCCGACGCTCCGGCAAAAGTCCGAGAGCACCCTTGCCGCCTCTGGCGAGAAAATATGCATATGGTGATCGGTCTTCGGCGGCGGCGACAGCTCGGCCGCTGCAGTTTGCGGGGACAGGGCGCCCCCGGATGTTGCGACTGCCAGCCCAAGCAGGGCCAAGCCCGCCCGCGCGATCTCGCGTCGTCGTAGACGGCGCCGGGTCCGTTCAATCATAATGCCTAACGCCATAAATTAATTCAGTGAAAATAAGAGAGATGCATCTCTCTTATGTCAACCTGATCGATGGGACGAAAGCGAGCGACCAGTGCCAAAGCGTAGCGCCAGTTATATGGACGATCGTCGTCGCGCCATTCTCGACGCGGCGGACACCTGCCTCGACCGGGACGGAATGGGAGGCATCTCGACCACGGCGATCTGCAAAGAGGCCGGGATAAGCATGGGGGCTCTCTACACCCATTTCCCCGCAAAGGATGACATTGTCTTCGCGCTTGCGGAACGCCGTGCTGGCGAGCGTAGAACTCATTATGCATTCGATACAAAAGCCGAGATGTGCAGATCGATCCTGGCGCTCTTCGACCTTTGGATTCACAGAACGGACCGACTTCGTGGCGAGTTTGAATTGCTGGTCGCCAAATCGAGAGACCGTGAATTCGTCCGGGTGATGGAACTCACGGAAACCCTGAGCGATCTGTGTAAGTCGCTCGAGAAGCTAGTTGCTGCGCGAGAGCTGCCCGCAAGTCTTGATACAGCTGCAGCTGCCGAAGCAATCGAAGCAAATTTGATCGGCACGGCATTTTCCGTTGTGATCGGCAAGCTTGACGTGTGCACGGCGCGGACCGTCCTGCTCGTGCTGCTGGACAGCCTGAGCGCTGCGGACGGACGAATGTGCAAGTGACGAGTGTGACCACCTCGAATTAATTTCTTGACAAAAAAAGAGCACGCTCTCTTTTTGTAATTAGAAATTTGGGGGGCGTGTCATGCTGGGTCGGACAATATTGAGTGGGAAGGCTGTGCTGTTGGCTACCGCAGCGATAGCGGGCCTGGCGTCTCCGGTCACGGCGCTGGCTCAGACCGCTCCGGACGCAGGGCCGGCACAGGTCAGCGAAGTGGTTGTAACCGGCAAGTCGGGGGCTCAATCGGCCCGAGCGATATCCACGTCCCAGACGGTGCTTACCGGCTTGAAACTGGAAGCCATCGGCGCGGAAGGGCTTCAGGACTATCTGACACGCACGCCGGGCGTCGTCTTGAACGAAGGCACGCCAGGTGGGTCCTCTGTCACAATTCGAGGCGTTGGCACGACGACTGGGCTCGACCAGGGCCAGTCGCCCACGGGCTACTACATCAATGATATTCCGCTGACGGATCCGTACTATTCTGCCGGGACGCCGGATATTGACGCCTTCGATGTTAGCAATGTGAGTGTCTATCGCGGGCCTCAGGCGACCTTGTTCGGAGCATCGTCGCTCGGAGGCGCAGTGAATTATCAGGCAACCCCGCCCGATCTCACGCATTTCGATGCGCATGTGCAGGCAACTGGTGAGGCCCTCGATCGCTCGGGTGGCGCGACCGGTTCGGCCAAGGCGATGGTGAATGTCCCGATCGTCGACAACAAACTCGCCGCCCGCATGGTTTACGTCTATCGCGACAACCCCGGGTTCATCGACAACGTCGGCACCGGCAAGAAGGGCTCAAACGACACGATCGTGCGCGGCGGCCGGTTCGAGCTGACCTGGAAGCCGGCGGCCTCGACGACCCTCAACTATTTCTACTTGAGGCAGGACGAGCTTACGGCCGATGTCGGCTACAGTACGCCCTTGACCGAGGGCTCCTATAGCAAACGGACCGTGTTTCAGGAGCGTGCCAATTTTCAAACCGAGCTCAACAGCCTTCGGTTGGATCAAGATCTTCGCTTCGCCGTTCTCACGGCGACCGCAACCTACCACGAAAAGAACAATACCCTCGGAAACGACCTGACCGGTTTTCTGTCAAATTTCTTTGGACCCAGCGGGGGTCCTTACAATGACGGCGGTCCGTCAAGCAGCAAGGGCGTGACGTTCGAAGTTCGTCTCGCCTCGAATCCGAAAGACAAGACCGCTTATGTTGTCGGAATTTATCAGGACGATACGCGTGAGGAGCTGAACGAGAACCTTGTCGGCTTCAATCCAGCCGGCGTCGTCTCTTTCGTGGACGCCGTCTACGGACCGCTGCTCAGCGATCCGCTGCTGGGAGAACACACCGCGGCGGATGGCTATTTGTTTCGATCAAAGGTGAAGACGCACGGCACGGAACGAGCGTTGTTCGGGGAGGTGACTTACCACCTGACGGACACGCTCAAGCTCAACTTGGGTGGGAGATATTTCGAGACCTCGCTCAATCTCACGTCAACCGCTTCTGGCTTGTTCGAGATCTTGACGGCCGGCACGCTAAATTCGACATCGCTGGGCAGCCAGACCGAGAAGGGCTTCACCCCCAAGGGCTCCATTACATGGACGCCGAACGACCGCATCATGGCATACGGGCTTGTCTCGCAGGGCTTCCGCTTCGGCGGGCCGAACATCAATCCGCCCGAGCCGGGCTTCAAGACGCCTTTGACCTTCAAGTCGGACTCCCTGACCAACTATGAGGTCGGTTTCAGGACCGATTGGTTTGATCATCGCCTGCAATTCGATCCGACATTCTATTACATCGATTGGTCAGACATCCAGTTGCGGCAAACCACGCCCAGCGGTTTCCAGTATGCTGCAAACGCGGGGAAGGCGACCAACTACGGCGCAGAATTCACGACCGTCTTCACGCCGACGAATAGTCTGCGCATCGAGAACAACATCACCTATCTCTCGGCTCACCTAAACGGCAGTTTTGCGCCCGGCGGCGCTCAGGCGATCATCCCCAAGGGCGCCACGCTGCCTGGGGCGTCGAAGTGGCAGGTCTCCACCACGGCAACCTACAGTTTGCCCAACCTGTTCTCCAGCCCTGCCAAGGTGCTGGTGTCGCAGCGCTACATTTCCGCCTCGCCCGGCATTTTCGGTCAGTCCGTAACCCAGGGGAACTACTCGCTTTACGATCTGCGTTTCAATTTCCGACTGCCCAATGGCGTCGAACTTACGCCGTTCGTCCAGAATATCGGCGATGAGCGCGGTGTTAGCACGGCCAGCAAGACCAAGCTCACGGGGTTCCGCGAATATCTTGTGCAGCCGCGCACCTTCGGCATCACACTCGACTTCAGGCGATAGACCGAACGGGGAATTCACGGCTGATCGCTTGGTGCGACCTCACGAGCTGGCAACATCCAGGCCGGCGCCCGTCGACGAAGCGCCCGGCGACATTGCTCTCGACGGCGATCCGGTCGTGATTTCTGCAAAGGCGCCGCGGCCCTTCGGGCGGTGAGCGCACGAGTTCACGCGACCAGTCTCAGGCGGATCATGTTCTTGTTGGCGAGTTTCAGGCGCGTTGCGGCCTCGACGTACTGTTCGTACGCGGCGGCTTCCTCAAGCAGGTCGATCAGATTCTGGGGAGAGTACATGAGTTCGAACACGCCCGGCGGCTCCATACCGTTCCGGACGCAGTCCTGCATCTTGACCGCCAATGCAGCAGCCAAATGGATTACGGGCTGAGCCGGGCGCCATTTGCGCTTCTTGAAGTTCGCCTCATCGCCACCTTCGCGGCCCAGGTGCCACAACATCACGCTTTCCACCGAGCGCGGGCCCAGATCTTCGGGAGTTGATGCGGGCTCGCCTGGAGCCGCGTCCTGGAGGATGGCGATAGCCACGTGGGCGGCGCGTTCCAGCCGGCGAAGCCGATCGTTCATCTGACGGATGAATTTCATTATCGAGCGGTCTTCAATCGTCAGATGCTCAGGATTGAGATGGGGGAGGGGATCGAAGCCGTGCTCGGACGCGCGGTACAGGAGTTCGTGGACATACCAGCCGCAAAGCAAGCAAGCGCTTTTTCTTCGGCGGCTCTCATCGACTTCTGGAAACGCCAGGACCGTCATCACATCAGCCATGACCTCATAAGAAAATCGGCCGGTCACGGGGATGGCAAGTTCGGGCATTGGAAGTCCCTCGTCGCGACTGGAGATGGCTGCCATGCACTGGCGCTACGGATGTAGGGGGACGCTTCCCTGCCAAGCATCGCCGATTCGCTGCTCGACTTGAAATATTCCCTGCTCGGAATGCCGGCGCGCGCCCCTGGGCGGCGGGCCGCAAAGTCTTACTAATACAAGGACAGTCGACTTGCCGTGGCCGTCTTAATGCACGGTTCTCAGAGCCGAACGGTGGAAATTCCCTGCAGAATTCCCTGATCATGGGAATTGAAGGCCTTCAGAGCGCCAGGTGGCTCATTCGACCGACCAGACCCTGGGAGTATGAGGAGCGGACGTCTCTCACGCGACCCGCCCGGACAGTCCCAGACAGCCACCCTCTGGTCACTCACCACCACCACCCGGACGCCCCCCGCGCGGCCGCCCTTCTACTCAGACCAGACGCGCTCAGACCAGACTGGCCCCGCCGTCCACCCGCACGACCTGTCCGGTCACGTAGGTGGCCTGCATCAGGTACAGATAGGCTTCCGCCGCCTCCGTCGTCGTGCCGGGACGCGGCAGGGGCAGGTGGGCGGTGTAGCCCTTGATCGCCGCCTCCCCCATGCCCTGGACCTGCTCGCTGAGAATCAGGCCGAGGCACACCGCATTCACCCGGATGGGGGCCAGGTCCCGGGCGAGGCCCACGGCCAGCCCCTCCGTCGACTGGGCCGAGGCCGTGGTGAGTGGGGCGCCGGGCATGGGCCGGTGCGCCAGCATGCCGCCGGTCAGGGTGATGGAGCCTTCCGCCGCGATGTGGCGCATCGCGTGCTTCGCCGCCCGGGCCGCGCCCCAGAAACGCACCTCCATCCGCGACTTGCTGGCCTCGATGTCGAGATCGCGGGT
>Ga0007882_10001890_pt1 | contig 11972 bp, 7 predicted proteins | sample CryBogCBH12Aug01_FD_71195 | JGI IMG/M metagenome (GOLD analysis project Ga0007882, IMG submission 71195) | Freshwater microbial communities from Crystal Bog, Wisconsin, USA - CBH12Aug09.1 | ecosystem: Environmental > Aquatic > Freshwater > Lake | place: Crystal Bog, Wisconsin, USA | collected... | reverse complement strand
TTATTTCGGGGAAAAAAAATAAAGCCTTCTTTTGATATTTCCTGATTTTGATAATTAGTTTTGCTTAGAGAGTTGTTTAGAATATTTTGAGAGTTAGCCTAGTTATTTAGGAATTGAAAATTGAAATGATGTACCTGTATTAATTTCAGATATTACTTTAAGTTCACCTCCGAGTTTTTCTATCAATCGCTTTACAATCGCGAGCCCCACGCCACTACCCTCTTTACTGTTATCTTTTTTCTTTACCCGTTCAAAAAGTTCGAAAATTCTTTTTTGATCATCTGGATGTATCCCGGGTCCATTATCACTAACATCGAATGTAAAATATTTTTTAGACTCTTTTACAGTGATATCAATATGGCATTCCTGTTTATCATTATGGCGGATAGCATTATCGCATAAGTTCAGTAATATTTGTTTCAGTGCAATTCTGGATGTGGAAAGGAATAAAGAATTTTTAGGATAATCTATTTTGACAAATACGGGAAGATGTAAAAGCCTTATTATTTCTTCGATGAGTTCAGTAACATTTACTTTTTCTTTTGCATCAACCAAAATTTGAGAAGACCTTGAATATTCTAAAATCCCCGATACAAGATCAGCTAATTGGTTGGCTGCATTATTAAGGAATTTGAGATATTCTTTTCCATCTTCATCCATTTTTGAAGAATATTCATCTTTAAGTAATTGGGTGAGGGAGATAATATTGTTAAGTGGGCTTCTTAAATCATGTGAGGCTACATGAGAAAATTTTTCAAGATCTGCGTATGCATTTTTCTGTTCAATTTGTTTTTGCTTTAGTACACTGATTTCCTTACTAAGATTAAGTAAATGTACAACTTGGTCTGCTAATGAAGTAAGTGAGGCAACTTGTGATTTGGTAAGTTCTTTTGGTTCAGTATCAAATATACAAATTGCACCGATTGCTTTTTTTTGTGGTGAAAAAAGTGGAATTTGAACAAAGAACATAAAATTTGGAGCCCCAATAACATACCGGTTAGTATTGAATCGTTTATCTTTAAGTGTGTTAGAAGCAAATAAAACTTCTTCACTAATTGTATTTGAGAAAAATGAAAATTCTTTTACAATTTCTGTGGTAATAATGCTGCTACTACATTTTATCCATTGTCTAGAACTGTCAACTATACAAAATAATGAAGATGGGGTATTACATATTTCTGATGCAATACAGGAAATATCTAAAAAAGTTTTATTAGATAGTGTCTCTAATACAAAATAATCATTTATTGCCTTTAACCTTTCCAACTCATTTAGCGGGAGCGGGGCAACTCTCATAATATTATGTTTCATTTATTTGGTAAAAGTATAAATTATGCGTGTAATACTGTAAAATAATAAATATAATTATGTGTAATTCATTCTTTTCTAATATTAAATTTAAATGACAAAAGCATGTAAATTCACTAATATCTTTCTGTACGGGTTAATCTTGTTTTTTGCTCCCAAAACAAAGATCTCCTGCATCACCTAATCCGGGTACTATGTAACCCTTGGCAGTCAATTCATCATCAATTGCGCCTGCCCAGATATGAATATCCGGATAGTGCCTCAGGATATTTTCAATACCTGTAGTGCTGGCAATTACACAAACAATATGTATCTGCTCCGGCATATCATTGTCAATCATTGTTGCTAACGCTGTGATTATTGATGCACCTGTAGCCAGCATTGTATCTGTTAGAATCAGATGTTTTCCTTTAAGCTCTGGACAAGTTATATATTGCTGGTCTATTTCAAAACTGCTATTATGTTTGTTATGTTTTCTGTAAGCACCAATAAAGGCACAATCTGCCTGATCAAAAAAATCAAGGATGCCTTGATACAGTGGTAGTCCGGCACGCAGAATAGTAGCTACGACTGGTTGCACCTCAATGATATTACAATTTGCTTCTCCCAATGGTGTTTGGGCAATAACAGGTTTGTACGGTAACATTTTGCTGATTTCATAAGCTGCAATTGAGCCGAAACGTTCAATATTCTTCCTAAACCGTAGTCTGTCTTCTTGGATTGAAGTATCACGAAGTTGGTAAATCCAATCTGATATTATAGAATTTGTTTCTATGAAATTTGTTATCATTAATCAGTTTTTTGTTGCCTTTTGTAAAATTAGTGGATTAATTGTAATTTATTTTTTGATTATTGTGTATAATTTGCATAACTATCTTAGTAATATATTTTATGTTTATTTGTTTTTGAAGAATTTTTAGGTATCAGCCCAACTGAAATTATAAAAATATATGTCTATATCGGTAATAAAGGCAAATATTGGGAGGGAGTTTTAGGCTGAATTGGATAATAACGTGAAAATTTAGATTAGTAGATATATTGCGTCTAAATAAAAAAGATAACAATAATTTTATTTTCGAAAGTTTTTTTCTATGTTTGTAAGTAACATTATATATTTTTATTAAATTTTACATATAGTTTAATGCGGAGAACGTTATTCTTGCGTATTATTTTGTGATATTTATTTTTTAGGAAACAAAAATCATTGACAATGAAAAAAGTGTACTCATTAATTTTAATCGGTTTAGTAAGCCTGATTTATAGCAACCAGTCTTATGGTCAGTATGCAATGAGTTCTTCTGCTAAAGAAATAACTCCTCACAATAATCCTATGACAGGTGGTGTAAGGAATTATAAAACATTTAGGACTCAAGTCGTTGATTTAAGTCAGGAAGTACTGGAAGCTAATAAAGGATATGAACAACATCCTGAAATTGGTACTCTTTATGAAGGTGCGCCGTGTGCCGACTGTTATGAAAAGATTGGAGCGCGCACAGAGATAAATAAAGTTTTTGTTAGAAAGGGTACCAATGGCAAAGAGTTATTGGAACAAACGTCTTCATCAGCAATGCATTACAAAGATGCTGCCGGTAATTGGAGGACAATCAAATCATTACTGGAGCCAGATTTAAACAATGTTGGTGTTTATGCGGCTTATGAACAACCTGCACCTGTTTGTATTAATACCGCTGAAAAATTTGTGAGTATAGGGAAAGCAGGTGCAAAATTTCAATACAACAATAATCTTGAACTTATCTATTTGAAACCCGATGGTACAACACAATCATTAGGAAATGCAAATTGGAGCAATCATACTGCTGGAGATGAAGGCGTTTATGTTACTAATGCATGGCCCGGGATAGACATTGAAATGTACACTTTGCGTGGCGCCATAAAAACAAATTTTCTTATCAACCATGCACTGCCTGCTTATTCAGACGGTAAACTTCTTATCAGGGATCATATACAATTGGATGGCGGAATGACATTGTATCCATCCGGTCAGCAACGGTATTCAGGCAATATGGAAATAAGAAATGGTGCAGGTGATAAGGTATATGATATGTCTGTAGCAAGCGTATGCGAAAAAGGCAATATAAAAAATACATTGAGGACTTTAGACTATTTAATTAACGGGAATAACTTTGATATTGAAGTTCCCGGTGATTATTTAAACAGACCGGAGGCTTCCTATCCTGTTATCATTGATCCTTTGGTTTCCTTAGCTACATCATCTGCTGTTACAGGCTCCACCTACAGTGCCGCATGGACTGTGGGATGTGTGTATGCAAATGCTGCAACAGTACCTGCTAATATTACCATTACAGATGTTCAGTTTGCATTTACCTATGCTACCGCAAGTATTGCCTGGCTTATGGATGGTGCTACCGATTTTAGGAAAGGAACTTGCAGAAGCCCTATTGGTGCAACAGGTGTTGGAGGATTTTACTGGTATTGTAACTTCCCGTCTCCTGGCACATGTGCTTCCACCGGTGGAACAACGTACTCAATATATTCGGACCTATCAGCCTGTATCCCAGCTCCACAATGTCCATCGTATAATCTGAATCTTACAATGGACTTTTATCAAAATACAGGTCCAGCACCCGCTTGTGGCTCAACATATATCTATGCTACAACACCTTTAGTAATAACAGTAATAGGGCATACCGTGGAATTTGTTTCGGCAACACCTTCACCAAGTACAATATGTTTGGGTAGCTCGTCAACTTTAACCGGTGTAGGCACTTATGGTGTACCTCCTTATACTTATACTTGGACTCCAGGACCAGTAACGGGTTCTCCTGTAACAGTGACTCCTGCTGCAACAACAGTCTATACGTTGACAATAACTGATTTATGTGGCATTACAGCAACCGGTACTACTACTGTAACAGTACACATAGTGGCACCAATTACTGGTACTCCTACTGTTTGTGTTGGTAATACAACTGTATTGGCAGATGCCACTGCAGGTGGCACATGGTCAAGCAGTAATCCCGGCGTAGCGAGTGTATCTGCAGGTGGTGTGGTTACAGGTGTAGCAGCAGGTACAGCGACGATAACATATACAGTTACGGGTTGTACTGCAACAATGGTGGTTACAGTAACTCCATTACCAGGAGTAATATCCGGTACTACTACATTATGTGTTGGTGCTACATCTGTGTTGGCAGATGGTACAGCAGGTGGTACATGGTCAAGCAGTAACCCGGGAGTTGCATCAGTTGGTGCTGCAACAGGTCTTGTTACGGCTGTAGCCAGCGGCACAGCTACTATCACTTATTCATTGGGCGGTAGCTGCTATGTAACTGCATTAGTCACGATTAGTCCGTTAACTGCAATTACAGGTCCTACTTCTGTATGTGTAGGGTCAACCATAGTTCTAAGTAATGCGACAGCAGGTGGCACATGGTCAAGCAGTGCCACCGGAATTGCAACTGTAGGTGCGACCACTGGTGTAGTTACAGGAGTTGCAGCAGGTACTGTTACAATAACTTACACAACACCATCGGGTTGTTCTGCAACTTATACGGTAACAATAAATGATGTAGCACCAATCACAGGTATAACTTCAATTTGTTTAGGCTCAACAACTCTCTTGGCGGATGCCACTGCTGGTGGAACTTGGACAAGTAGTACAGTCGGTGTAGCAACAGTGGGAGGTACAACAGGTTTGGTATCTACCGTTTCATCGGGTACAACTACAATAACTTATACAACAGCGGCAGGTTGTACAGCTACTACTTTGGTAACTGTAGGAGCATTGGCATCCATTACTGGTACATTATCGGTATGTGTGGGTAATACGACGGTATTGGTAGATGCTGCAGGGGCAGGTACATGGTCGAGTGGTAGCCCGGGTATTGCAACTGTTGGTGCAGCTACAGGTGTTGTTACCGGTGTATCTGCGGGAACAGCAGTGATTACTTTCACAACAGCTTCCGGTTGTTCTGCAACAGCATCTGTTGTAGTAAATGGCATACCTGTTATTACAGGTACAACATCGGTTTGTGTCGGTAATACAACAGTACTTGGTTCATCTGTACCAGGTGGTGCATGGAGTTGTATAGGTACTGGTATAGCAACTATAGCCCCCGGTACCGGAGTGGTTACAGGGGTTTCAGCAGGAGCAACTATTGTAACTTATACATCAGCAGCAGGATGTGAATCAACACAATCTATTACAGTTAATCCTTTACCTGATCCCATTGCAGGTACACTTTCTGCTTGTCAGGGCTTTACAGCAACATTGACGGATGCTACAGCGGGTGGTACATGGTCCAGTGGTAGTACTGCCGTAGCAACAATTGATCCTTCTACAGGCGTTGTAACAGGTGTATCAGGCGGAACAGCTGCGATAACTTATACTTCGCCTTTTGGCTGTGTTGGTACAACTACATTTATTGTTAATGGAACACCACCGGCTATAACAGGGATAACGAGTGTTTGCGTTGGCGCAACCACCGCTTTATATAATTCTTTGGCAGGAGGTACTTGGGCGAGTGCCAATACATCAATTGCAACAATTGATGCAACAGGTATAGTAACCGGAGTATCTGCAGGAACAGCCACTATTACTTATACATCGGCAGCAGGATGTTTTATAACTACCAATGTAAATGTTAATCCTTTGCCTGATGCAATAGGTGGAACACTTTCTGTTTGCGAAAATAATTCTTCGGTACTTACAGATGCTTCAACAGGTGGTACATGGAGTAGTAGTTTGACAGCAACTGCTACTATTGATCCTGCAACAGGGCTTGCTACAGGTGTATCTGCAGGAACTTGTAATATTACCTATTCAGTATTAGGTTGTACAACTACAGCGGTATTCACGGTTAATCCCATACCACCGGCTATCACTGGCCCGGGAGGGATTTGTGTGGGTTATTCAGTAACATTGACTGATGCAATGCCCGGTGGTACATGGAGTAGTAACAACACTACCATAGCTACTATAGGAAGCACTACGGGTATTGTATTTGGTATTGCACCCGGTACAGACTCGATAACTTATGTTTCTGCATCAGGTTGTATCACATCAGAGCCATTGGTTGTAAATTATGTGCCAAAAATTTCGTTTTATGTAAAACCTGATGTATGTATTGGGGATTCGGTTACGGTGCAGTTAACATCAAGCAGTATAGGTATTCTGGGCTATGTATGGGATTTTGGCAGTGCGTCTGTTATTGCTGCAAATTCAAATAGCGGCGGACCATATCTTCTTACGTGGCCGGCGGCTGGTGTATATACAATTACAGTTACCGGAACTACAAGTGTATTATGCCCTTCGCTTACTGTTGAAGATACGGTTAAGGTACATAGTTTACCTAATGCATCTATACAATCTCCTGTATTTGTAAATGGTAATTCTAACTTATGCACCGGAGATAGTGTATTGCTCCGCGCTGCTTACTTTGTACAAGGGTATCATTATTTGTGGACACCACAGCATTTCTTTGAGCAAAATGACGTTCAAAACGTATTTGGCAGGATAGAGACAGCTGGCTATGTGAAGTTGACAGTTGGGGATGAGTTTGGCTGTATGGCTACCGATAGTATTTTGATAAATGCACAACCTTGTTGCCAGGTAGTAATGCCAGATGCATTTACGCCCAATGGTGATGGACTGAACGATGTATTCAGACCGGTAGGTCTTGGTACACATGCAGTGCATGTATTCAGGGTAATGAACCGCTGGGGACAATGCGTATATGAGACTACCAATACCAAAATAGGATGGGATGGTACATTTAACGGCGTTCCGCAGGAAATTGGAACCTACTACTATTTCTTCAGTTATGATTGTGATGGCAAGACAATAATTGAGAAAGGAGAAGCTACACTTATCAGGTAAAAAGTATTAATATTTTGTTTCAAGGCTGACCGTTATGCGGTCAGCCTTTTTTAGTTTTATAAGCTCCCTTCTTAAAGATATTAACATTAAACAGTAGATTATATATAACTATAATTATTGTTTAATATAATTTCAGGAATAGTATTTGCGGTTTTAGTGCAAAAGTTATTCACATCCCGCCAACAGATATTAACACCCAGTACAGTAAAAGTGTAGATAAATTAACAGTAAAATAGTCTAAAAATCATATCTGTATTGCATTACGTCAAATTCCGCTTATTGTGGATAAAAAAAATAAAGAAATAAAGTGGGAATTTGGGTAGAATTATGTTATTTTGTGTGGAAAATATATTTAAACTATAACAAAATAAGTAAATGATTGATCTGTTAGGCGAATATGAGTTGGCTATTGATGCAAAAGGAAGATTCCTTTTGCCGTCGTCGCTCAGGAAGCAATTCCCCGAGGGAGAGGGGGACAGGTTTGTCATTAACAGAGGTTTTGAGTACTGTTTAAATATTTTTCCCATGGAAACATGGAATAATGAGAAAAAGAAAATCAATGAATTAGATGATTTTGATGAAGAGTCAAGAGCATTTAAAAGATTGTTCCTGAATGGTGCTTCAATTGTTGAAATAGATAGTGCTGACCGTTTGTTGTTGCCCAAGTCATTGCAGGAATTTGCACGGATAAAGAAAGAGGCTATGTTGGTTGCGGTAGGCAATAAACTGGAAATATGGGATAAAGATACGTATTATAATTTCATCAACCAGAACGTTAGCAACTTCAGCAATTTAGCAAAGACTGTAATGGCAAAAAAGCCGGTTAACCAGGAAAAACATCCATAAATGTCAATCCCCACTTTTTACCACAGGTCGGTGCTATTGCGCGAAGCAATTGACGGCTTATCTATAAATGAAGACGGCATTTATGTAGATGCAACTTTTGGAGGTGGAGGACATAGTAAGGCGATATTAGAAAAGTTGGGTAGTAAGGGTAAGTTGATAGCTTTTGATCAGGATGAGGATGTATGGCAAAATTTGGTTGCAGACGATAGGTTGATACCGGTAAAGGAAAATTTTAAATACCTACGACGTTTTTTAAGGTTGCATGGTATTACAGAGGTTGACGGAATATTAGCTGACCTTGGAGTAAGTTCTTTTCAGTTTGACACAGCAGAAAGAGGATTCTCAATTCGGTTTGATGGTCCGCTGGATATGAGGATGGATAAAAGGGCTGAAAAAGATGCAGCAGTTGTATTGAATACATATAGTGAACAGCAATTGCATAAGTTGTTTGAAGAGTATGGAGAAGTGCGAAATTCGAAACAACTGGCAAAACATATTGTAGTAAGCAGGAAATCGCTACAGGTAAATACGATAGAGGGATTGAAAGCAATGTTAGGACCTGTTATTAAGGGGAATCCCAACAGGTATCTTGCTCAGGTCTTTCAGGCTTTAAGGATAGAAGTGAATGATGAGATGGGAGTGCTGAAAGATTTTTTGCAACAGGCTGCAGGTAGTCTGAAAACAGGTGGAAAGTTATGTATCATTTCTTTTCACTCGTTGGAAGACAGGATAGTGAAGCAATATATGAAACGGGGGGCATGGGATGAGCCGGAACAATTTGCAGAGCCGGTAAAGCCATTGTTGAAGATGATGACACCCAAGCCAGTAGAGCCTACGGAAGAAGAGATGAGAGAAAACCCACGGTCGAGAAGTGCAAAATTAAGAATAGCAGAACGTATATAACAGTTTTAGTGACAATGGATAACGAGGAACAGATTCAGGAAAATCTTACCCCTGCAGAAAGGGTAAAAAGCGACTGGAAGGTGCTTGTTGAAAAGTTGTCTTATAAAACGATTGTCAATAACATTCCCTACCTGATATTTCTGTCTGTTTTTTGTGTGATGTACATCAGTAATAGTCACAGGGCAATTGAAATGCAGCGGGAGTTAAATACGCAGAACAATACACTGAATGAACTGAGGTGGAAATATTTGGATACCAAATCTCAATTGATGTATGTAAAAACAGAAACACAGGTAATCAAAAGTGCAGAAAAGTTAGGGTTGAAAGCCTCTCTATTGCCGGCATACAAGATTATAGTTGATAGTACCAGAAAGTAGAACAAATAAAATAATCAGGTTAACAAAAAAAATTAAATGCAGTAATATAAATGGATGTAAAAAGGGACATACGGTTTAGGGTGTATATCGCTTTTACATGCATTTGCCTGTTTGGTGCTGCAATAATTGTAAAGGCAGCATTAATTCAAATCAAAGAGGGTGCAGTATTGCGTGCAGAAGCCAGAGAATTGCAGACACGCTTCGATACTGTTATAGCTGAAAGAGGAAATATTTATACGGAAGATGGAGTTTTGCTCAGTTCTTCTATTCCTGAATTTGAAATCAGGATAGATTTTTCAGTTATAGATTCTACCGTTTTCAACAAGAATATAGATTCATTATGTAATTGTATCTCCCGCTTGTTCAAAGACAGGTCGCCACAGGAATATAAGGAGGAGTTTGTAAGAGCCTACAATGAAGAGAATCATTATTATCTATTGGGTAGAAAGCTGAAATATTTTGAATATGAAGCATTGCGGTCTTTCCCTATTTTCAACAAAGGCAAGGGCTACGGAGGATTTATTACCCTTTCAAAAGAAAAGAGGTCAATGCCCTACAACATGATTGGGTTGAGGGCAATCGGCATGTTTCGGGATAGTAACAAGACCGGACTTGAGAGGGAGTATGATAAGTACCTGACCGGAGAGAATGGTCGTAGAATGCTCCGCAAGTCAACCGGGAATAACTGGATACCGATTGAGGGAACTGAAATTGATGCCCAGAACGGAAAGGATGTAATCACCACAATAGACATCAATATACAAGACGTTGCAGAACATGCATTGATGAGTGTGCTGGAGAAATATGAATGCGCCTACGGTACTTGCATAGTAATGGAGGTTAAGACTGGCAAAATCCGCACCTTAGTAAATCTGGGTAGGCAGAAGGATGGTACTTACTGGGAAGATTTTAATTATGCCATGAGCCCTACTGAGCCGGGTTCTACTTTTAAGCTTGTTACACTTTTGTCGCTCTTTAATGATAAGAAAATAAATGTTGATGATATTGTTGATGCAGAGGGTGGTGCAATAAGATTCGGTAACCGAGTAATGAAGGATTCACACCTCGGCTTACATGCAATGCCAATCTGGAAAGCCTATGCAGAATCGAGCAATGCAGCTATGGCAAAGCTGGCAAGTATCTATTACAGGGAACACCCTGAGCAATTCACAAATCATATCAAAAAACTTTGCCTTAATAAGAAGACGGGAATTGATTTGCCGGGAGAAAGACCTCCTGTACTTAATACACCTGATGATAAATATTGGAGTGCTACATCCCTTCCTTGGATGGCAACGGGATATGGAATCCAGATTACACCATTGCATACATGTATGCTCTATAATTCTATTGCAAATGATGGCAAAATGGTGAAGCCTTACTTGGTAAGTTCTATACGTGAATATGGAAAAGATGTAAAAGTATTTGAACCGGAAGTAATGGTTGAAAGGGTGGGCGATTCTGCAACAATTGCACAAGTGAAAAAATGTGTGCGTGCAGTTGTAACGGAAGGGACCGCAAAAGGTATTGAATCTCCCTACTATACTATTGCAGGCAAAACAGGTACTGCACAAGTAGCAGACGGAGAGATAAAATATTCTTCAGGAGTTTACCAGGGTTCTTTTGTTGGGTTTATACCCGCAACCGACCCGAAATATACTATATGTGTAGTAATCAGAACCAAGCCACATTCTGCTGCATATTATGGTGGTGCTATTGCTGCCCCTGTTTTCCGTATGGTGGCAGATAAGATATTCTCTTCAAATATGGGATCATGGGAAGCACCATTGGATAGTTTGGCAAAAACCGGCAGCGATATACTGCCAGCAAAATTATCTACTGCAAGAGGCTATCAGGTATTGTTAAGTGCAATTAAGAAACATAGTGTAACACCTAACGACTTCATGAATGTAATGATGCAGTTGAAAACAGATTCAACCAAGCATCTGGCACTGGTTCCGGCAAAGGTTTTCAGGAATATGGTTCCGGATGTAACTGGGATGGGTTTGAAGGATGCAGTTTATATGCTTGAGAATAGTGGTTTACAAGTGCAGGTACGTGGTAAAGGAAAAGTGACTGGTCAGTCGTTGATACCTGGAACATATATTAACAAAGGTCAAAACATAGTATTGCAATTAAGCTAATGCGGACACTACACGAAATATTGATTGATGTTCAACCACTGAAAATACAGGGAGATACCGGTATTGCGGTCGGAGCATTGTGCATTGATTCGCGCAGGGTAACAAGCGGTTGTGTATTTATTGCAGTCAGAGGTACTATTACCAATGGCCATGACTATATTATAAAAGCAGTTGAAGATGGTGCGGTAGCAATAGTTTGCGAAGAAATGCCTATTGTACTGCACAAGGATGTAACTTATGTACAGGTTAAGGATAGTTCGGTAGCTACAGGATTAATGGCTGATGCTTTCTATGGTTCTCCGTCTCAAAGCCTGAAACTTGTAGGCATTACTGGAACAAACGGTAAAACAACTACGGCTACACTTTTATATAAACTGTTTGAAAGGTTGGGTTATAAATGCGGTCTTATATCTACGGTGCAAAACCATATCCATGATAAAGTAATTGCAGCAACCCATACTACACCCGATGCAATTTCCATACAAGCATTATTGCGGGATATGGTTGATGCAGGTTGTTTATACGCTTTCATGG
>Ga0007882_10001889_pt1 | contig 11972 bp, 11 predicted proteins | sample CryBogCBH12Aug01_FD_71195 | JGI IMG/M metagenome (GOLD analysis project Ga0007882, IMG submission 71195) | Freshwater microbial communities from Crystal Bog, Wisconsin, USA - CBH12Aug09.1 | ecosystem: Environmental > Aquatic > Freshwater > Lake | place: Crystal Bog, Wisconsin, USA | collected... | reverse complement strand
GGGCGCAGGCGCTGCCCGGCCTTCAGCACCGCGGTGCCGACGGCGAAATCCTCTCCGGCCCGGCGCAGATTGGCACCGGGCTTTTTCACCGGCGGCAAGTGCACGAAGCCGTCGGCTTCGCTGCACAGCTCCTGGGCGACCACGGTATCGGCGCCGGGAGGGGTGGGGGCGCCGGTGAAGATGCGGGCGGCGCTGCCGGCGGCGAGTTCGGCCCCCGGCGCCATGCCGGCGGTGATGCGCCGGCTGACCGGCAGGCGGCCGGGGGCGCCCTCCGGCAGGTCGGCGAACCGCAGTGCATAGCCGTCCACCGCCGAATTGTCATGTGGCGGATTGGCCCGTCCGGCGATCACGTCCTCGGCCAGCACCCGGCCGACGGCTTCCAGCAGGGGCAGGGTCTCGGTGCCGGCCACCGGGCTTGCCGCGGCCACCAGGCGGGCCACCGCGTCGTCGGCGCGCAGCATGTCGGCGGAAACGGCGAAGGCGTCGGCGGTGCTCATTGCAGCAGGCTTTCATAGGACAGATAGGGGATCGGATCGCCGGGAGCGATGGCGGTGACCTCGGCGCCGATATCGATCAGCCCGCCCGAGCGCACCAGCGACGACAGCACCGCCGAATCCTGGGTGGGATAGGCCAGCACCCGCTGGCGGCCGTCGATGGTCTCCAGCGAGCCGCGCAGGAACTGTCGGCGCCGGTGGTCCTTGCTGAAGGAAAAGCCGGACGGCGCCAGCACCGCCTGCGGCAGCGGCGGCATCGCGGTGGCGCCGGACAGGCGGTGCAGAACGGCGCGGCCGACCACCAGCAGGGTGACGATGGCCGACACCGGATAGCCGGGCAGGCCGACGAAGGCGGCGGCGCCGATGCGGCCCAGCGCCACCGGCTTGCCGGGCTTGAGGGCGATCCGCCACAGATGCAGCTCGCCCAACTGCTCCACCACCGCCCGCACATGGTCCTCGCCGCCCAGCGAGACGCCGCCCGAGGTGACCACCGCATGCTGGCTTTCCGCCGCCTTGGCAAAGGCCTCGCGGGTCGCCCGGGGGTCGTCGGGTAGATGGCCGAGATCGGTGACCTCGAAGCCCCAGGCCTCGAGCACCGCCATCTGGCCATAGCGGTTGCCGCCATAGATCTGGCCGGGCGCCAGCGGCTGGCCCGGTTCCACCACCTCGTCGCCGGTGGAAAAGACGCCGACCCGCAGTTTCCGGCGCACCGTCAGTTCGCCCTTGCCGGCCGTCGCCGCCATCGCCAGATCCTGCGGCCGCAGGCGTCCGCCGGGCTCCAGCAAAACATCGCCGGTGGAGAAATCCTCGCCCACCGGATGGACGAAATTGCCCGCCGCCAGTCCGGCCGGCAGGGTCACCTGGCCGTCCTCGACCCGGCAATCCTCGATCATCGTCACCGTGTCGAATCCCGCCGGCATGGGGGCGCCGGTGAAGATCTCGACGGCGCCGCCGGCGGCAAAGCCGGCCGGGGCCGGATGGCCGGCGGCGACGCGGCCGACGATGGGCATACGCGTCGCGCCGCCGGCGGCGAGATCGGCGGAGCGCACGGCGAAGCCGTCCATCGCCGCGTTGGTGAAGGGTGGCTGGTTGAACGGCGCGGTGACCGTTTCGGCCAGCACCCGGCCGGGACAATGGCGGAGCGGCAGGGTCTCGGTGGCGGTGAGCGGCGCGATGCGTTCGGCGATCAGGGCAAAGGCCTGTTCGAGGGAAATCAGGCGGTCGCCCACGGCAAAGCAGTCATTGATCCCGGTCATTGTCCCCTCATTGGTTTTCGCCGCATATTACGGGCGTCAGCCGGCCCGATTTGCAAGGGTGCTTGGCGTCCGCGGGTGAAAAATTTCTTGGCGGAATCCCGATGGCGGTGATTGGTTCTTGCATCACAAACACCGGAAATCTAAAATGTGGCGTTTAATTTCCGGTGATAAATGATTCTGCGTCGATGCCAAACCCTGCTCGAGGAGAGGCTTGCCGAGATGCCGGCGGTGGTCCTGTTGGGGCCTCGCCAGGTCGGGAAGACCACGCTCGCCCGACAAATCGTCGGGGAAAGAGGGGGCGGGGCGATCTATCTCGATCTGGAACGTCCGGCCGACCGGCGCCGGTTGACCGATGCCGACGCCTTTCTGCGCGCTCAAGCGGGTAAACTTGTGGTGATTGACGAGATTCACCGGGCGCCGGCCCTCTTCGAGATCCTCCGCGGCATCATCGATGACCGGCGCGCCTCGGGCGATCGTGCCGGTCATTTTCTGCTTCTGGGATCCGCCGCCCTCGATTTGATGCGGCAAGCATCCGAGACCCTCGCCGGTCGGGTCGCCTATCTGGATCTGGCGGGTATCGATGCCACTGAGTACGGAGACATCTCCGATCGGCTCTGGGTTCGGGGTGGCTTTCCGGACAGTCTCCTGGCTCGCTCCGACCAGGCCAGTCTGTTATGGCGGCGGGATTTTATCCGATCCTATCTGGAACGCGACCTGCCGATGTTTGCGCCGCGCCTGCCGTTGGAAACCGTGGGCCGCCTGTGGACCATGCTGGCCCACAGCCAGGGTGCAATGCTCAATCTTTCACGGCTCGCCTCCGGCCTCGCGGTGACATCACCGTCTGTCGGGCGCTATGTCGATCTGTTGGTCGATCTGTTGCTGGTGCGCCGCCTCAGGCCATGGAGCGTCAATGTCGGCAAGCGAGTGGTGAAGGCCCCGAAAACCTATATTCGGGACAGCGGGCTCACCCATGCCCTGCTGGATCTCGGCACCTGGAACGACCTGCTCGGCCACCCGGTGGCGGGGCCGAGCTGGGAGGGGTTCGTCATTGAGAATCTCATCCTGGCGGCCGGGGACCGGCGGACCGCCTATTATTACCGGACCGAGGACGGCGCCGAAATCGACCTTCTGTTCGAGCGCGCGGGACGGATCGAGATGGCCATCGAGATCAAACGCACGACGGCGCCCACTCCGTCCCGAGGCTTTTACAGCGGGTGCCGTACGCTGTTACCGCAGCGTGCCTTCATTGTCCACGGTGGGACCGAGATATGGCCGATTGGCGATGGGATAACGGCGATCTCGCTGACCGGCTTAATTTTCGAGCTCCTCGATCAGTGATTTGGTATAGCGGATAAAATGCTCCACCAGAGGCTTCTTCTTTGACAGTGGTCCGGAGAAGAAATAAGAAATAATCATCTCATCTGATAGTGTCTCCTGAGGTTTCATCGCCGTCTTCATTGCACGGATCGCCCCGGACCAATATTTCATGTCCTGATAATTTATATATTCATCGAAAGGTTTCCTGAATTTTTTTTGTATTGTTTCATCATCGACTTCAAAAACCTTTTGGAGCAAAGCAGAAAAACAAGAGTTTTGTGATGTGGTGACGAATGTTACAGTATCTCCGTAATGTATTGAATGTTGAGCTGCCGTCAAGAGTGCGTCAAGGGTGCAGTCTGTGGCGAGGACATCAATCGATGTCGCGAAAGACCGGCATTTCGAGATCGCGTTTTTCAAATATTGAAGCCTTTCTTTTTCTTGTAAGTTTTTCCATTCGAGGGTTTTTTGTCGAGACCAGTTGAGGAAGTCACTATTCAGATACTCCTTGTAATGCTGTAATTCTGTAATTGCAGAGTGGCAGTACCTGGTAAATGTGCCGATAAGGCTATGGCGTAATGATATTTCTGATAAATACCTCGATGTTTTGTTGGTCAGGCTAATCAAATGACCAGCATCTCTTCTTATAAAGATGCTCTGCTCGGCAAGGTAAATCATTCTTTTTTCATTTTTGAGAAATTCATGTTTTTGATATTTTGTCATTAATGAATCGTGTTGAAATCTAAGTTGTCTGAGCATTTCCATCGCCCCGATATCGTTCGGAACGCGGTTGATGAGTAGTTTTTTTACGACCTGCCAATGTTTTTCGTTCAGTAATTTTGGGTATTCATACATCTTCCAGGCCTTTTTTATGATGTGGGTCCTGTGATCACCGTGAAAGCGAACACCGGGAAATCTTCACTCATAAAAATTTCGCTAAAAACCGGTCTGGAGATTGATCGACGTTGGTCCGGCTTATCCCTCCCGCCTGGCTGGATCTTGGCGGTACCGCCTGAGACACCACAATTTTGTTCGTTGGTGGGGTCGTCGGTGATACCATTCAGCCATGACAAAGGCCGAGAAACTTCTGTCGAAGATGCGTGCCAATCCGCGGGACTGGACGATCGACGATTTGAAGGTGTTGGCGGCGCGTCATGGCATTGATTGGCGGCAGCCGGGAACCAGCCACGTGACCTTCAGCCATCCAAAGGCGCAACCGCTAACGGTCCCGGCCCACAAGCCGGTCAAACCCATCTATGTGATGAAATTTTTGACACTGGTCGAGGCCGTAGAAAATGATGACAACGCTTCCCCGGTTTGAAATACGCCCGCTGTCCGACGCCGAGGGTGGCGGCTATCTGGTCGAATTTCCAGACTTTCCCGGCTGCATCGCCGATGGCGAGACGCCGGAAGAGGCGTTGAGCGAAGGTCGGGATGCCCTGGAGTCCTATTGTCGGACATTGGAAGAGCTGCGCCGGCCGGTACCCGTTGCCGGCCAGGTCTTTGGTGGCCAGTGGCGGCAACGGGTGCCGAAATCGCTGCATGCGGCATTGGTTCGCCGTGCCGAGCAGGAAGGGGTGTCGTTGAATGCGCTGGTCACCATGATGTTGGCGGAAGGCCTCGGCCGTCGAAGTGTTGACAGCCACAATCGCGCATAGCCTTGCCGGTCCGGCTCACCCCTCCTGCCTGGCGCCGCCCCCCAGGCGCAGCGTGATGTCGAGATGGAAGGACAAGGGCTCCAGCGCGCGGCGTGTGCGGATGGCGCCGGTGATTTCGAGATAGGCGTGCAACTGATGGGCGTTGATCACCAGACGCACCAGCGGATCCACCAGCCGCGGCTCGAAGGCGCGGATGGCCTCGATGACCATGCGTTCGATGGCCGCCAGGTCGGACGTCTTGCGCAGGCACAGATGGGTGAGGTCGGGGATGCCGTAGCCGATGACCGTGGCCGGGCCGCCGCCGGGCAGGGTTAGGCCGTCGTCGCGCCAGGGCAGACGGCTGTCGAGGACGCGCGACAGTTCGCGCCGGATCGAGGCGATCAAGGCGTCCCGCGACTGAAAGGTCAGGTCCTGGTCGTCCTCGGCGCTGCCCGGCGCCAGGTCGGTCAGTTTCTCGAACAGCGGCGCGGCGCTGCCGACCAGGGATCGCGGCTGGGTCACGGCTTGTCGTCCTCGTCGTCGGGGAAGTTGAAATCAAAATCCTCTGATCCATCGGCATCGTCGTCATCGTCGTCACCGTCGCCGCCCGGGCCGGGGCGGCCATGGCCGCCGCCGAGGTCATCCTCGTCGTCGCCGCCTGACGGCCCCTTGCCGCCGGCCCGCGCCAGATCCCGCCGCACATCGTCGCGGAAGGTTTCCAACTCGGCGCGCAGCGAGTCGATCTCGGCCCGCATCGCCTTCACTGCTTCCTCGGCCTCGGCGCGGGCGGCGTCGCTGGCGGCTTTTTCCGCCTCCATCTTTTCCAGGGTCGCATGCTGGCGCCGCATCAGGTCCTTGCGGTCCTTCTCGAAGCGGCCGATGACGTCCCGCACATATTTCTCGAAGGCGGAAAATTGCAGGCTCAGCACGGTGTATTTGTGGCCGGAGTCGCCGTCTTCCTGCGCGGCGGCGGCGGCCACCGCGGCGGCGGCCTCGGTGTCCTCGCCATGGTCGTCCACCGGCGAAGGAGGCTGCTCCTCGCCGTCGCCGGACAGCCAGCGGCCGATCATGATATAGGGGACCGCCAGGGCCTCGGCGATGCGGCGATAGCTCCAGCCCTGTTTGCGTAAGCGCGCCGCCGCTTTCTCACGGTCCTGGCGCTTCTTCAGCCTGGCGGGGCCGGTAAACGCTTCGGCCGGTATCCCGGTATCGGCGACCGTGTTGGTGACGACGATGGATTCCTGCAACTGGGTGCGCGGGTCGGTCACGGGACGCCAACGGTGAACTCGCCGGGCTCGACGATGCTGATCATACCGCCCCAGGCGCAGAGCAGTTTCGACTCCTTGTTGAGGGCCGGCACGCCGCCCAGCAGGACGGTGGGCGAGCCGGGAACCCAGGGGGCCACCGTCAGCGGCAGGCAAGGCGCCGGGGTCAGGGTGCCCATGGCCAGCCCGGTCAGCAGTTCCACCAGCGGATTTTGCAGCGATACGCACATGCCGAAGGGCAGGATATTGGCGAAGGGCATGGAATCCAGGATGCTGGCGCCGGGCGGGCCGCCGCTGGTTTCCAGGGTGCGGGGGATCACCATCAACGGCGACGGCATATTGCCGTAACTGCATTTGAGCGGGGCGCCCATACAGACATGCTGGCTCATGCGGCTATGTTTCCTTCTCCGGTACCGGCGTCGTCTGCACGATCCTGCCGTCCTCGGCATAGGTGACCAACGGCTTGACCTGTTTGCCCTGGCAGTAGTGGCCGACCTGCATCGGCTTGCCCGACCGGTAAAAGCGCTTCAGCTCGCCCTCCAGCAGGCCGTTTTTGAAGTTTGACAACTCGGAGACGCGGCCGTCGTCGTAATAGCCGACCGACGGTCCTTCCAGTAGATTGGCCGCATAGGCCATCCGCCGTGTCAGCCTGCCGTCGGGATCGTAATGGAACGCGGTGCCGTGCATCTTTCCCTGGCGATAGGGCAGGATCGACGCCGGTTCGCCGTTGTCATGAAAAAACACCGCCTTGCCATCCATCAGGCCGTCGCGGAAGGGCAGCCGGCATAATTCGCGGCGTTGGGCATAGATAACGGTCCAGCCGTTCTGCCGGCCCTCGCAATAATGGGCCAGCTGGACCAGCGCCCCGGTGTCGTCATAGCGGCGCAATTCCCCGTGCAGACGGCCGTCGACGATCTGCGCCCGTTGCAGCAGCGCGCCGTCGGCGCTCCATTCCAGTTGTTCGCCGTCGGCGAGGCCGTCCACCATGCGTCCGCGGAAGGTGACGCGGCCGGCCTCGTCCAAGGTTTCCAACCTGTCTGTTTCGTCGCCCGCCATCGCCGTCATCCGATCTTGGTCAAGGCGCCACGGAGGCTCAGCAGGCCGCCGGCGCTGACCTCGCCCATGGCTTCGCCCTTGAGACGGAAGGTCATCCCCTGGGCCGCCAGCGCCAGGGCCGCCTTGAGGTCGAGGGTCATCGACGAGCTCAGCTCCATGGCCATGCGCGACGACATCTTGAGGCCCATGCCGGCGGCGATGGTCATCATCGCCCCGGCGTTGAGGTCCAGCCCGGTCCCGGCCTTCGCCGCCAGCCCGCCGGTGGCCTCCAGCAACAGGCTGGAGCCGGCCTGGATCTCGCTCGGCCCCACCGATTTGAAGGCCAGCGAGCGCCCGGAGAGGGTGACCGCGCCGCCGACGGCGATGGTCAGATTGCCGTCCACCCGAAGCAGGTAGTCCTTGCCCACCTGATGCTCGAACAGGTCCTGGTTCTGATGCAGTTCCGGGCCTTTTGCCGCCACCACCCGTTCGCCCTCGACGCTGTGCCGATAGAGGTCGCGGTTGACGTGGGTTTCCGCCGCCTCGACGATGACATTGCGCTGTCCGCCGGCGCCGGCGCCCTCGCCGGCGCCCCGCTTGACATGATGGGTCTCGTTGCCGCCCACCGTGGTGGCGAGGTCGTGACCGATCTCGGCGGTCAGGTCCTTCTGGGCATGGATATAGAGTTCCTCGGCGTCCTTTTTGTCCTCGAAGCGGATTTCGTTGGAGCCGCCGGCGAGGTCCTTGGTCGAGCGGGTCTTGATCGTGCTGCGGGTGGAATTGGCGGGCAGGGCATAGGGTACGGTCTGGTCGGCGTTGTAGACGGCGCCGGTGACGATGGGGCGGTCGGGGTCGCCGTCGATGAAGCTGACGATCACCTCCTGGCCGACCCTGGGCAGGAACATGGTGCCGAAGGCCTTGCCGGCCCAGTTCTGGGCGACCCGGATCCAGCAGGAGCTTTGATGGTCCCGCCGGCCATGGCGGTCCCAATGAAACTGCACCTTGATGCGGCCGTAGCTGTCGACCCAGATCTCCTCGCCCGGTTTGCCGACGACGACGGCGGTCTGCGACGAATGGATGCGCGGCCTCTGCGCGGTGTCGCTGGGCCGGAACGGCACCGACAGCGGCAGGGCGTCGAAACTGGCCTGATAGCGTTGCCGGCTGGCTTCGATGCGCAGGCGGCGCACCACATAGGTGCCGTTGATGTCCTGGCGCGGATGCTCGCCGAGGACGAAGCTATAGCCGGCGGAAAGCGATCTGGCCTGGCCAAAGCCATGGATCAGCGCCGCCGGCGCCGCAGCCGCCTGCTGCAGGATGCGGGCATAGCGTTCGCCATCGGCCGATCTGAGGTAATCACCGCGAAAGCGATTGACGGTGCCGAAGCCGCCCTGGCCCTCGGCGCTGGAAAACAGCGGCGTTGCGGGAGCCTGGAAATTATAGGAATCGACGCCGAAGGCGCGGGTGGCGAGGGCGTGCTGGTAGCGGATGCCGGTCAGCACGTCGTCGGCGTCGTCATCGGCCAGCCGCGGACGGTAACGCAGGCGCTCGACGCCGGGGCAGGGCTTGACGGCGCTCTGATCGTCGCCCAGCACCAGTTCATGGCGGCCGCCGCCGGGGCCTGCCGTGGAATGGCTGAAGTGATAGAAGATCCCCTCCTGCTCGAGCAGGCGGGCGATGAAATTGTAATCGCTCTCGTCGTATTGCACGCAATATTCGCGCGGCGGGTAGCGGTTGGTCAGCCGCGTCTGGACATGGTTGAAGCCGGCCTGGCGGCACAACTCGGCGACGATGTCGGGCACCGTCTTTTCCTGAAACACCCGGCAGTCGCCGGACAGGGTCAGCAAATACAGCCAGGGCCGCAGTTCGGCTTCGTAATAGGCGAGGTTCTCGCGGTCGTCGAAATGGGTCATCTCGAAGGCGGTGAGGATGCCGTCGATGACGCGGCTGCCGGCGTCGCCGCCCAGGCGGATGGTGACGGTGGCCGGTTTGCCCACCAGGCCGGCGAAGGAAACGTCCTTGTCCTCGGACAACAGCTTGAGACGATAGCGGAACAGGGTGGACAGTCCGTCTTCGCCGTCGAGGCCGGTGAGCACCAGCCGGTCCTTGCCCAGCGGCGTGGTGATCGACAGATATTGCTGATCCTGGCTGAGCCTGCCGCCCGGCGATTGGGAGCTCATGCGGCGGCGTCCGCCGCCGGCAGGGCGCGCACCACCAGCTGACGGTCGGCGGTGACATCGGCCGTCATCCGGCGGGGCGGCCGCTCGCCGGCCAGGGCTTCCAGCACCGCCACCGCCAGATCGGGAATGATGCGGTTGTTGAGGATGTGATCGACCATGCGGGCGCCGGCATCGGCGGCCATCACCCGGCGGATGATTTCGTCGCGGGCGGCGTCGCTGATGGTCAGCGTCGTGCCCTGGCGGTCGGAAAACCGCTGGACCAGCCGGTCGCAGCGCATGCCGACGATGGCGCGGATATGGCTTTCCTCGAGCGGCAGATAGGGCACGACGGCGAGGCGGCCGAGGAAGGCCGGGCGGAAGCGCCGCTCGAGCGCCGGGGCGACCACCGCCTGGGCGGCGTCCAGCAGCTCGGCGGCGCCGCGCCCCTGGGCACGCAGGCCGCGGGCGGCGGCGAACAGTTCGTCCTCGGCCAGATTGCCGGTCATCAGGATCAGGGTGTGGCGGAAATCGACGGCGATGCCTTCGCCATCTTCGAGCATGCCTTTGTCGAAGACCTGATAGAACAGGTCGAGGACATCGCCATGCGCCTTGTCGATCTCGTCCAGCAGGACCAGGGAATAGGGCCGCCGCCGCACCGCCTCGGTCAGCACGCCGCCCGAGCCGAAGCCGACATAGCCCGGCGGCGCGCCCTTCAGCTTGGCGACTGAATGGGCTTCCTGATATTCCGACATGTTGACGGTGATCAGCCCGGCCTCGCCGCCATAGAGCAGCGCCGCCAAAGCGTGGGCGGTCTCGGTCTTGCCGACGCCGCTGGGGCCGCAGAGAAGGAACACTCCCACCGGCCGGGTGGGTTCGCCCAGCCCCGCCCGGTGCCCCATGGCGACCCTGGCGATGGCCGCCATCGCCTGCGGCTGGCCGATGATCCGCCCGGTCAGGTGGCGTTCCAGGTTCAGCATGGTGGCGGCCTCGTCGACGCCCATGGCGCCGACCGGGATCCCCGTCCATTCGGCCACCACCTCGGCCACCAGCCCGGCATCGACCTGCCGCGGCGGCGTCGCCGACGGCGCGGGGGTCAAGGCGCGGCCGATGGCCAGGCGGGCGCAGGCGGTGTCCAGCACGCTGATCGCCTTGTCAGGCAGCTGGCGGGCGGGAATGTAGCGGGCCGACAGGGCGACGGCGGCCTGCACCGCCTCGGCGGCGATCTCCACCTTGTGATGGGTCCGCAGCTTCGCCGTCAGGCCGTGCAGCATGGCCTCGGCGGTCGGCAGGTCGGGTTCGGCGACGACGATCGGCTGAAAGCGTCGGGCCAGGGCCGCGTCCTTTTCGAAATAGCGTTTGTATTCGGCCCAGGTGGTGGCGGCGATGGTGCGGAATTCGCCGCGGGCCAGCGCCGGCTTCAGCAGATTGGCGGCGTCGCCCTGGCCGGCGGCGCCGCCGGCACCGATCAGGCCATGCGCCTCGTCGACGAAGACGACGGTGTTGCCGGCCGTCGCCTTGACCTCGGCGATCACCGATTTCAGCCGTTCCTCGAACTCGCCCTTGACGCCGGCGCCGGCCTGCATCAGGCCGAGATCAAGGATCAGCACCGTCAACCCGGCCAGCGGTGGCGGCACCTCGCCGGCGACGATCCGGAGCGCCAACCCCTCGACCACCGCGGTCTTGCCGACACCGGGCTCGCCGACCAGGATCGGGTTGTTCTGCCGCCGGCGCATCATCACATCCATCAGCTGGCGGATTTCCCGCTCGCGGCCGATCACCGGATCGATGACGCCGTTCCGCGCCATCCGCGTCAGATCGATGGAATAGCGCGCCAGCGCCCCGCCGGCGGCGGGGGACGCGACGACCGTGCCGACGGCGGCCGGCGGCGGTTTCACCGTCGCCGGGCCGGCGGCCAACTCGGGCAACAGGGCCAGGGCTTCTTCGACATTGATGGCCGCCAGGCTGGGCAGCGAGCCGGTCAGCAGGCCGCGCAGCGGTTCGCCGGCCAGCGGCGCCAGCAGCAGGCTGGGCAAAGTGATCAGCGGCGAGCCGAGCACCGCGGCCGAGGACAGCAGGGCCGCCGACAGCATATCGGGAACCCGGGGGGAAAACGCCGGGGTGCGGGCATTGCCGCGCTTGAGCCGGGCCATGGCGGCCTCGAGCTCCCCGCTCAGGCGCGAGCGGTCGATGCCGTAGCGGTCGAGCAGGCAGCGGATCAGCGGATCGTCCTGGCGCAGCATGGCCGACAGCAGATGCTCGGGCTCGACGTCGAAATGGGTCTGCGCCACGCAGACGGCGGCGGCGTCCTCCATCAGACGGCGGGACCCGCGGTCAAGCTTGCCGATGAGGGATTTCAGATCGGGCATGGATGCTCCTCTCCTGTGTCGCCGGCGATCAGCCGGATGCGGCCGGGCGCGGCGGGTGGCCGGCTGGTCAGCCAGGAGGTCCAGCCGAGACGGCTGCCGTTGCGTGCCGACAGGCGCAGCCGGGGGATTGCCGGCGCCGCCAGCACCAGTTCGAGCAGGATCTCGACGGCGCCGCCGAGGCGGAAGCGGCACAGGGCGGCGATTTCGTGGAAATGCCGGCCGGTGGGCAGAAAATCCTGGAACCGCGCCAGATCGGTGAAGGTCAGGGACAGGCCGCAGCCGGCCTGCTGATCCCAGACCCGCCGGCCGAGCACGGCGGCGCCGCCGAGACGGCGCGCCTCGGCAGGGGCTTCGGCCGACAGCACGGTCTGCGCCGCGGCCGGCAAGGGTCGCCAGCGGCCGACGAAGGCGTGCAGCCTGACCGGCGCGCGGAACACCCCCGACAA
>Ga0007882_10001883_pt1 | contig 11997 bp, 10 predicted proteins | sample CryBogCBH12Aug01_FD_71195 | JGI IMG/M metagenome (GOLD analysis project Ga0007882, IMG submission 71195) | Freshwater microbial communities from Crystal Bog, Wisconsin, USA - CBH12Aug09.1 | ecosystem: Environmental > Aquatic > Freshwater > Lake | place: Crystal Bog, Wisconsin, USA | collected... | reverse complement strand
TCCTTTCTGGCGGGCCTGATCACCCTCGAGCTGCCGGTTCCGGCCAGCCTCAATGTCTGGAGCCTGCTCCTGTCGCTGGCGGCGGCGACGGCGCTGTTCCGCTTCAGAACCGGCATGATCTCGACCCTCGCCGCCTGCTCGGCGGCCGGCGCCATCCTCTACCTGACCGGCGCCACGTCTTGACTCTCCGCTTTTATTCCTTGCAAAAACAAGGGTTTTACCCCATGTCAAAGATGTCGAAGACGTTGGGCCCTGTCCTGAATGCACCCATGGTCGGTGTCAGCTGTGGATTCTCCCCAAGACTGATTTGATATCCAGCACAACTTTTGCGCGGGATAACGCCGGCTATGGAGGATTTAATGTCCACTGGCATCGTGAAATGGTTCAACAGCACCAAAGGTTACGGATTTATCCAGCCCGACGACGGTTCGGCGGATGTATTTCTGCATATCTCGGCCGTCGAACGCGCCGGAATGTCCAATATCGGCGAAGGCAAGAAGGTCAGCTTCGACGTCGAACGGGGACGCACCGGCAAGACGGCGGCGGTCAATCTGACGGCCCTTTAACACCTTCTGAAATTTGCCGGGACCATCCTGCATCGCATGTGACGCAGGATGGTTTAAAGGAGTTGGTCATGGGCAAGACCCACAGGTTCACCGTCGGCCAGATCGTCCATGTGGCGGCGCGGCGGTTCGAAGGCGTCTTTCCGACAGGTTCGTTCGAGGTCCTGGAGCAGCTTCCCGAAGTTAACGGCGAGCGGCAATACAAAATAAAGAGCCGTTTGGAGCCCTTCGAGCGGATGGTCGGCGAGGGACGGCTGTCGTCCAGCTGACCGGCCCGGTGCAATTTCTTGACTTCCCGGGTGGAAAGCCCGATAGTCCGTCGCCCGCTGCCAAGCTGCGGGTGTTGGCATACCGGCCTCGTGAACGGACCCCTGCGGTCCGCCTCTCCGTTAAAAGCCTTCCGTCGTAATTCGGCGACCTCTGATCACGAGGAGCTTTGCCGATCATCGCCGCCCTTAGGCCAACTGATGTTGATGCCACGGCGGCGTTTCCACTGAAAGATAGTATAGCTTGCATAATTTCACTGATCTTGGCCTTGCCGCGCCGATCCTTTCTGCGCTGGCGAAGACCGGTTACGTCTCGCCGACTCCGATCCAGGCGAAAGCCATCCCGGCCATCATGGCCGGCCGCGACGTCCTCGGCATCGCCCAGACGGGCACCGGCAAGACCGCGGCTTTTGCCCTCCCCCTTTTACATCACCTGGCCAACCGGCCCCAGCGCGCCCCCCGCGGCGCCTGCCGGGTGCTGGTGCTCAGCCCCACCCGTGAACTGGCCAGCCAGATCGCCGACAGCTTCCGCACCTACGGGGCCGGTCTCGGCCTTTCCGTCGGCGTGGTGTTCGGCGGCGTGCCGCATGGTCCGCAGCTGAAATCCCTGGCCCGCGGCATCGACATCCTGGTCGCCACCCCCGGCCGCCTGCTCGACCACATCATGTCCCGCGCCGCCAACCTGGGGACGGTTGAATTCCTGGTCCTCGACGAGGTCGACCGGATGCTCGACCTGGGCTTCATCATGCCGCTGCGCCGCATCGTCCGCGAATTGCCGGCCAACCGGCAGAACCTCTTCTTCTCCGCCACCATGCCGGGTGATATCCGCAAACTGGCCGGCGAATTGCTGAAAGATCCGGTCGAAGTGTCGGTCGCCCCGGTGGCGACGACGGTCGAACGGGTCCGCCAAAGCGTCTATCTGGTGGAAAGCCCGCGCAAACGCGACCTTCTGGTCGAGCTGATGGCCGACCAGTCGATGGCCCGGACCATCGTTTTCACCCGCACCAAGCATGGCGCCGACAAAGTGGCGCAGCATCTCGAAAAGGCCGGCGTCAGCGCCTGCGTGATCCACGGCAACAAAAGCCAGAGCCAGCGTGAGCGCTCGCTCCTGACCTTCCGCTCAGGCGGCGCCCGCGCCCTGGTGGCTACCGATATCGCCGCCCGCGGCATCGATGTCGACGGCGTCACCCATGTGGTGAACTTCGAACTGCCCGAGGTCGCCGAAGCCTATGTCCACCGTATCGGGCGGACCGCCCGCGCCGGCGCCGAAGGCACCGCCATCTCGCTTTGCGATAACCAGGAAAGCGGCCTGTTGCGGGCCATCGAGAAGCTGACCCGGCTCAACCTGCCGGTCACCGACCGCCGCTCGGCCAATCCGCGCCCGGCCCATCAGGTCGCGGCACCCTCGCGCGGGGGTCCGCCGAAGGCACAGCCGTCCCGCGGCCGGCCGGCCTCGGACCGTAAGAACGAGGCATCTTTCCGCGGCCATCGCGGAACGTCAGGGCGTGATGGCGGCGGTGACCTGTCCAAGGTATCATTCTTGCGTCCGCGCAGCGCGTAGACAAAAGTAAAACGCCGAAGGGAGCAGGGTGCCGTGACAGACATGTCTCAGTTTGATTTGAGCCGCGTCTATGCCAAAGGCTGGTCAGCGGGTCGGGCAAGTGAGCTCGACCCCGCCGACCCCGGGCTGGAGGCAGCGATCGACGCCCTGAATCCCCACGGCCCAACCGAAGAGAGAAGCCGCTGGTCCACCGGGTTCAAGGATGCCTTGAGCCGCAATGAGGAACTCAGCGGCAGCCGCAAGCGGCCGGGCGGTTTTAAAAAACCCGGTCCTTAGCGGCGGCTGAAGTGTGATGCCTTAGGGCTCCAGCCGTTCAGTTAAACTGTTGTTGCGTCGGTTGCGCATCGGTTTGCAAGACACGACCCTCCCGGCTCAACTCCGCCGTGTCGCCGATCGCGTATAACACGGACCGGAGAGGACGCCGCTTCGCGGCGCACGGACGAAAGAACAGATATTTTTGCCGCCTTCGGCGGCGAATTTTCCTGTCCACACCGTCCCTCGCCGCGAAGCGGCGTCCTTTGCGTCCGTGTTGCTTTCAGTTCTTCACCATGTCTCAGACGGCTCCAGGGTGAGCAAGTCTTGACCGCGGGCGCCGCGCGCATATCCCGCAAGCTCGGTTCGGCCGCAATCACATCCTGCGTCAAATCCGACGCAGGATGGTCTAACCGCACTGACCGGCGCCGCCTTTCTTCATCCCGTCGCCGCAGGAGCAGCCGCCGCAGCCGCCATCCTTGGCGAGCAGACGGCGGGCCCGGCGCGTCATGAAGACGAGGCAGGGAACGACAATCAGCGCCATGCCGAAATATTCAAAAACGCCGTAACCGCTCATGTGATGAGCCCTCCCACCAAAAGCACCAGCCAGGCCAAGACCCAGGCGAAGCCGAAGGAAAATGCCACCGAAAAAGCCGACCAGCGCCAGCTGCCGGCTTCGCGCCAGATGACCGCGATGGTCGACAGGCAAGGCGAATAGAGCAGAATGAACACCATGAAGGCGAAGGCCCGCAGCGGCGGCATCGCCCCGGCGAGGGCCACCTTCAGCCCATCCTTGCCGCCTTCCTCCGACTGGTTGTAAAGCACGGCATAACTGGCGACGACCACCTCCTTGGCGACGAACCCGGTCAGAATGGCGGTGGTGTCGCGCCAGTCGAAGCCCAGCGCTCCGAACAGCGGCGTCACCGCCTGGCTGGCCCGTCCAAGATAGCTGTGCACCAGCCTGTCCTGGTTCTTCTGCAATTCCAGCTGCGCCAGCAGGTCAGCCCGCTCCGGCGTGTCGTCCTGGGCCTGGGCGGCGGTAATGCGGGCGTCGAATGCCTCCGTCTCGGCGGTCTGGTTGGGAAAGGCCTGGAGAAACCAGATGACCACCGAGCCGACCAGGATCACCCCGCCGACCTTTTGCAGGAAGGATTGCGCCCGCTCCCACATATGGAACCACACCGCCCTGAGGGTCGGCAGGCGGTAGGGCGGCAGCTCCATGGCAAAAGCGGTCTGCCCTTCGCCCTTGAGGAAGCGTCCGATCATGACGGCGGCAATCATCGCCGCCAAGATGCTGATCACATACATCACGAACACCACCGTGCCGGCCCATTCGGCAAAGAAGGCGCCGGCGAACAGGACGAACACCGGCAGGCGGGCCGAACAGGCCATGAACGGGCTGACCAGGATGGCGATCAGACGGGAATGCGGGCTTTCAATGGTGCGGGCGGCCATGATCGCCGGAACATTGCAGTCGAACCCCATCACCAGCGGAATAAAGGCCTTGCCATGCAATCCGAAGGGGTGCATCAGCCGGTCGACCAGGAAGGCGGTGCGCGCCAGATAGCCGGTCTCGCTGAACAAGGCGAGGAAGAAAAACAGGATGACGATATTGGGCAGGAACACCAGGGTACCGCCGATCCCGGCAATGACGCCGTCGATCACCACATCATGCAGCATCCCCGGCGGAATCACCGGATTGAGAAAGGTGCCGGCAGCCTTGACCGCGGCATTGATCCAGTCGGTGGGATATTTTCCCAGCGAAAAAGTCGCTTCGAACATGATCCACAGCGAGGCCAGGAAGACCGGCAGGCCGAGAAACCGATTGAGGATGATCCGATCAAGCCGCCGGGTCAGGTCGGTGCCGCCGGCGGCCTGCGAGAGTGTGCGGACCTCCTGCAGCATCCCGTTGATGAAGCCGTAGCGGGCATCGGCGATCATGGTGTCGACCTGCTCGCCGTGATTGCGGGCGAGGCTCTCGCGCTCCCGGCGGATCAACTCGATCAGCGAGGTATGTTCGCCTTCCCGGGCCAGGACCTCGTCGTCGCCTTCCAGCAGCTTGATGGCCAGCCAATGGGACTGCGACCGATCGAGTTTGCCGGGATGGAGTTCGTCGATGACGGCGGTGACCCGCGCGATGGTCTGTTCCAGATGCCGGTCATAGGTGATCTGCGAGCCGGTGGCCACCGTCTCGGCTTCCGCCGCGGCGACAATGGCATCGAGCAGGGCATCGAAACCGTCGCCGGTCAGGGCCACCGTCTCCACCACCGCCCCCCCAAGCATCGACGCCATGGCGCCGGTGTCGACGGCGATCCCCTTGCGGCGCGCCTCGTCCATCATGTTGAGGGCATGGACCCGCGGCCGCCCCATTTCGATCAGTTGGGTGGTGAGAAACAGCGAGCGGTCGAGATTGCCGCTGTCGATGACGTTCAGCACAATGTCCGGAGCATTAAAATGGATGAAGTCGCGGGCGGTGCGCTCCTCGGGAGTCTGCGAGGTCAGCGAATAGATCCCCGGCAGATCGACCACCGTGATGGTCCAGCCGCGGTGGATGATTTCCCGCCGGTGCGGAGTCAAGGTAACCCTTGGGTAATTGCCGACCGGCGCATTGGCACCGGTCAGGCGATTGAACAAGGTGGTTTTGCCGCTGTTGGGGTTGCCGGTGAGGGCAACCGTCACTGCCTTGCCTGCGATACTCATTATCCTACCCTTACCGAATGACGCATGCCGAACCGCCGCGGCTCCAGGCCGGGCGGGGGGGTCGGAAGGCTTATTGCAGCGACACCAGGATGTGCCGGGCCTCGGAATTGCGCAGGGTCAGGCTGTATCCCATGAGGGAATAAACCCTGGGGTCGCCCAGAGGCGCGGTGTGGTCGACCACCACCGCCGTTCCCTTGACCACCCCCATCGACTGCAGGCGCTGACGGAACTGGGTGTCGTCGCTGGCTATGCGCTGCACCAGCGCCCGCTGGCCACGCGGCACATCTGCCAGGGTCACGGCCTTTTGATCAGCGTTCCGGTCCGTCGACGGATCCGTCATGGTGTTAACCCCTCCGCGGATTATTGATACCCTGATGTTTAGTCAGGTCATTTACCGCTGTTGCCGCCAGAGGGTCAAGACTTAAGTGCGAATCGCTATCACAATCACTCGCACTGTCGGGATGCGAAGGAATTTCAGGACATGCGCCGCGGACGGACCCGACCGGAGGCGGCCAGCATCCCGGCGGAGGGATCGGCCTGACTATCGGTATTGGAATCGCGCAAAGATTTGCGATCCTCCGCCAGACGACGGGTCCCTTCGGCAACCAGGGCCTCGGTCTGCCTGATGCGCTCGCGCAGGGGTTCCACCACCAGTCCGGTGGGTTTGCGCGCGACAAACCGGTCCAGGTCTTCCTTCATGCGCGCCAACTGGTTCTTAAGGTCCGACAACTCGACCTTGTTCATAACGGTCTCCCCGGCGATTGAGTCACATCCATGCTGCGAAGCTTCGGCCCGCCCGACGGGCGGCCCGGCATACGGACGGTCCCACCATGACCTGTCGGAAGGACCTTTAACGATGCGCAGATAGCAGAGCTTAGCACGCCTGCGGCGAGGCTGTTTGGATTTCCTTCGCCACCAGTGGTTTTAGACCGATCAGCGAGGCGTCGGCGGGTCGCTGCCGGCCATGCTGACCCGGTTGCGCCCTTCTTCCTTGGACCGGTAGAGAGCCTGATCCGCTTTGGCCCGCAAGGCGCGAAGGATTGAATGGGTATTGTCTCCTGCCGGCTGTTCCTCGGGCGGCAGAGTGGCGACGCCGATGCTGGCGGTGACGCTGATGTCTTTACCCGGTTCCAGGGTGATGACCGTTTGTTCCACCAGACGTCTCAGCCGCTCGGCAATTTTAAGGGCACCCTCGCCGTCGGTATTGGGCAAAGCGACGCCGAATTCCTCGCCACCGCAGCGCCCCAGAATGTCCGGAGCGCGCAAACCCAACCGGCAGGCGGCGACGAAGGCTTTCAGCGCTTCATCTCCGGCGGCATGGCCGTAGCCGTCGTTGATCCGCTTAAAATGATCAATATCGATCGCCAGCAGCGAATAAGTCCTCCCCATCCGCCGGGAATGGGCCAGTTCCGCCTCTGCCAAATGAGTGAAATGGCGAAGATTGGCAATACCGGTGAGAGAATCCAGGCTGGCCAGCGCTTCCATCGCCGCCATCTGCTTGCGCCCCTCGCCGAAGGTCTGCAGAGACAGGGCAAGATCGGCAAGGCCGCCGTCCTTGCCGAGAATCAACGGCACCTTTTCGATCAGCATCGACAGTAATCCGACCCCGGCATCGGCGTCAGGCAACACCATCGACGAGGGATAGGCGCCGACCAGCAGCCGATGGTTATCGCCCAGCGGCAAAACCAGCCGCTGCCAGGTTTCGGTGCCTTCCGCCGAGAATTCAGCCGTGTAGGACCGCCAAAGGGGAACGCCCTGACGATGCACGAAGGCATATTCAAATTCCAGCATGCTGCGGCGGTCCGCCGTCAGGATCTCATCGGGCAGCATGTCGATGGTCCGCCCTGTCAGGTCGATGCCGAAATGGGTGGCAAAGGCCAGCCCATAGTGACTGTAGCGGTTACGCACGCCGTCCGTTTCAACCACCAGCAGATGGTCGGCATGGTCGGCAAAGAACAGCTCGGGGTCAATCGCGGCGTCGCTCTCCGCCGCTTCCCGCCAGGCGGCGAAAAGCGCGGCGAGCCGAGGATGCATCAACGCCGCCACTAGGTCACGCATGGGTCATCAATAGCATGAATTGCCGAGAGGGAGAGATGAGTTACGACCTGGTGTCACCCTGGCGAAATCTGGCCTTGATGTAATCCTCGACAATCGCCTGAAATTGTACGGCAATATCGGGACCATGAAGGGTTACGGTCTTCACGCCATCGACGAAGACCGGCGCCGCCGGCTCTTCGCCGGTTCCAGGCAGGCTGATGCCGATATCGGCATGCTTGGACTCCCCCGGGCCATTGACGATGCAGCCCATGACCGCGACATTCATGCTTTCGACGCCCGGATGGAGGGTTTTCCATACCGGCATACGGTCCCGCAGGAAAGTCTGGATGGTATCGGCCAGGCTTTGGAACACCGTCGAGGTGGTGCGTCCGCAACCCGGGCAGGCAATCACCATCGGTGCGAATTTGCGCAGCCCCATGGTCTGCAGCAATTCCTGGGCGACGACCACCTCTTTGGTGCGGGCACCGCCCGGGTCCGGGGTCAGCGAGATGCGGATGGTGTCGCCGATCCCTTCCTGCAGCAGGACGGCGAGGGCCGCCGCCGACCCGACAATCCCTTTGCTGCCCATGCCGGCCTCGGTCAGACCCAGATGCAGGGCATAGTCACATCGGCGCGCCAAGGCGCGATAAACGGCGATCAGATCCTGCACCGCCGACACTTTGCAGGACAAAATGATCTGGCCGCCCGGCAGACCCAAAGCTTCGGCGCGGGCGGCATTGTCGAGGGCCGACGAGATCAGGGCGTCGTACATGACGGCCTGGGCATCCCAGGGTGCCGCACGCTGGAGATTCCGGTCCATCATGCGGGCCAGCAGGGACTGGTCGAGGCTGCCCCAGTTCACCCCGATACGCACCGGCTTGTCGTATTTGCAGGCGATTTCGATCATTTGCGCAAACTGGCTGTCGCGCTTCGCCCCCTGCCCGACATTCCCCGGATTGATGCGATATTTTGACAGGGCTTGCGCGCAGTCCGGATAGTCCCGCAACAATGTATGGCCGTTGTAGTGGAAATCGCCGATCAGCGGCACATCCACGTTCAGGCGGTCCAATTGCGCCCGGATCGCCGGCACCGCGGCGGCGGCGGCGGCGGTATTGACGGTGATGCGCACCAGTTCCGACCCGGCCTGCGCCAGGTCGCTGATCTGCGAGGCCGTCGCGGCGACATCGGCGGTGTCGGTATTGGTCATCGATTGCACGACAATGGGATGCCCGCCGCCGACCAGCACCTGCCGCCGACCATGGCGGATCACGGCACCGCGGGTGGCTTTGCGGGGCGCCGGGCCGGAGGGGATTGGAGAAACGTCATTCTGCGACATCAGCGAAATCCTGTTGAGTGACCGGCCTCAGAGAAGCGCAATGCCCGTATTGGAACCGGAACCGAAGCCGTCCTGCCGGCAAATCCTACCGCCTCTGGGGGCAGAATTGGAAGCGCCCCTTGCCGCGATGCAGTCCTCGGCAACCGCCTTGATCCGCAGCATCGTTAGCGCAATCGAACGCCGGCGTCGATGGCTTTCCACCCCCACGATACTGAAAATTCAGCGACCATTTACCGCCCCCCTTGTCGCCGACGCTGACGGTGGCGCTGCTGATCCTGCTGTCGGTGGTTCACAACTTCACGCCCATCGGTCTGGCGCGAATGGTGGTTCCGTCGCCGGCGTTCCGTTGCTCAGCGGCGCCTGGCGGATCGCCGCCATCCTGGTCAGCCTGGGGCTCACCGCCGGCTTCATCTTCGGCGATTTTCCCGAGACGCGGCGCTTCTACGGTATTGCCGCCGGGATGTTCGTTTCGTCATTTCAGATTCCTCTCAAGAATCGTCGCAACGATCGTTGCCATCAGCGTGACCTGAGCGTCCGTCAGGTTGTCACACTGACCCTTGTGATAAGCCGTCAGTTGCGCTGGAGGTGATGGCGCCTTTAGACAGAGAAAAAGCTAACAGACTTGCTCCATCTGCCTGGCGGCTGGTTGCTCAGCAGTTTGAGGCGTCACCTCGTCAAGCGCGGTATGGAGAGCCTCCAGGAGCGGCGTAAGCCTCGCCTCAAGCTTCGCAATCAGGGCGCGGCCTGCCTCCACATCACCGCCGTCAAGGACTTGCTCAACGGCCAGCGCCAGTCCGTAGATTTCTCGAGCCTCAATCATCCCGGCAGCACCTTTCAGCGTGTGGGCGACGCGAAGTGCCGTCTTGATTTCTTCCTTGTCGATCAACTGCCGCAACTGGTCCACGACGGTGCCCTGATCATCAAGGAAGTGACGGAGCGTTCGGATATAGAGCCCCTTCATGCCGGCCACGCGACGCAACCCAGCCCGCACATCCAATCCTCCGACATTACTGGGCAGCCGCAGAGTCTCGCCACCGGATAGCTCTCGCACCTTGGCGTCAAACATTGGGGCGTCGCCCAAACCGGTGGCCCATCTATGGATCGTCGAATAAAGCTGCTCGGGAGAGAAGGGCTTGCCGATGAAGTCGGTCATGCCCGCCTCCACGCAGGCCTGGCTTTCGTGCGTCATGACGCCGGCGGTCATGGCGACGATGGGAAGGTCCGCGAATCTGGGGTTTTTCCGGATCGTTCGGGTCGCCGTCAGGCCGTCCATGACCGGCATCTGCATGTCCATCAGGACGACCTCGTAATCTGTGCCCTGCTCGACCATCTTTACCGCCTCTGCGCCGTTCACAGCGACATCAACCGAGATATTCGCCGCCTCCAGCAACCCGACGGCGACCATCCGGTTGACCTGATCGTCTTCGACCAGCAAGACACGTGTCCCATGTAACAGTGCCGAATCCACCGCGACAGCCAGTTTCGTTTTCCATTCGTCGACCACCGCAATTTCTTCCGAAATGCCTAACGAAACGGTGAACCAGAAGGTGCTGCCCTCGCCAGGTGTGCTGTCCACGCCGACCTGCCCACCCATCCGTTCCGCCAATTGCTTGACGATGGTCAGCCCCAGGCCGGTGCCGCCAAATTTTCGCGTTATCGACCCGTCCGCCTGCTGGAATGGCAGGAACACCTGCTCTTGCTGCTCCACCGTCAGACCGATGCCGGTGTCCGTCACCGAGAAGCACAGGACGATATTGTCCTCCCAGGTCTCGCTCACCTCAACACCAACGAGAACCGAGCCCCGGTCGGTGAACTTTACCGCATTGCCGACGAGGTTAAGCAGCGCCTGCCCAATGCGCAGCGGGTCACCGAGCAAACACCCTGGCACCTCGGGTGCAATTCTCACCGAGAGACCCAGCCGCCTGCTTTCGGCAACAGGACGAACCGTCGCAAGGGTGTCATCGATCAACCGGTTCAACGGAAAGGGAATGCTCTCTATGTCTATTTGCCCCGTCTCAATCTTCGAGAGATCCAGGATGTCGTTGAGGATGCCAAGGAGCCGTTTGGCCGAACCTTCGATAGCGTCAACCCGCTCCCGCGTCTTGGCGTCCATTTCGCCCGCCTTGGCAAGATGCGCCAAGCCGATGATGCCGTTCATCGGCGTGCGGATCTCGTGGCTCATATTGGCCAGGAACGCTGACTTGGCCTCGTTTGCCCGCTCGGCCTCCGCCTTGGCGGTCATTATGCTGGTAACGTCGGAGGATACGCACACGATGCCGATGAGAGATCCATCATCAAGGTAAAGAGGCGCCTTGGCCGACCTGAACGTCCGCGTGCCCTGATCCGCGGTGTCGAAAACCTCCTCGATCACCTCGGCAACACCGGACTCCATGATACGGCGGTCGTTCACCATGATGGCGGCAGCCTGCTTTGGATCGGAATGCCATTCGGCATCTGTATGGCCGAGCACTGCGTCGGCGCTCTTTCCGATAACGGCGAGGAGGGAGGGGTTGGCGTAGAGGAGGTGGCCGTCGATGTCTTTGGCGTAGATCGGCTCCAGCGAATTTTCGCCGATAGAGCGGAGGAGGGCCGTCGTCCGCAACAGGTTGGCCTCGGCCAGCTTGCGCTCGGTAATGTCGCGGGCCGAGGTGTGGAGAACCATCAGGCCGTTCATCTTCAACGTGATACCGGTCAGTTCCACATCGATAATGCGGCCATCCTTGTGCCTGTAGCAGGTTTCCAGCTTCAGGCTCCCGCCTCTTTCAAACAGCCGGGCGAGGGATCCACTGATCTGGTCAGTCGGGAATTTGGCGTCCCACTGACCGATGTGCATGCCAATCATCTCGGCCCGGCTGTATCCCAGCATTTGGCAGAACGAGTCGCCCACCTCGACGATGGTTCCCTTGGCATCGAGGATATGGAGGCCGTCGCTGCCGTAACGCAGCAGCGTGTTGCTGCGCTGGCGGGCCGCTTCGGTCAGGCTGAACGACCGCCACAGAAGCCCCGCGGCAATGGTGGTGAACATTAGAAAAATCGCCTCGATGATGACGGCTTTGCCGACGTTCCGTCGCCACGGTTCCAGATAATCCTGCGCCCCCATTCCCACCATCAGGTGAAACGGCGTCGCTGACATCCTGCGATACGTCACCAGACGTTCAATGCCGTCGCCGCTGGTGTCCGTGTGATAGGTCCGCGTCGTCGCTCCCGAGGCGATGATGTCCGCCAACTCCTTAGAAAATGTCTTGCTGCCGATAGGCGTATCGACCCCTTTCCCTGCCGGGT
>Ga0007882_10001881_pt1 | contig 12002 bp, 10 predicted proteins | sample CryBogCBH12Aug01_FD_71195 | JGI IMG/M metagenome (GOLD analysis project Ga0007882, IMG submission 71195) | Freshwater microbial communities from Crystal Bog, Wisconsin, USA - CBH12Aug09.1 | ecosystem: Environmental > Aquatic > Freshwater > Lake | place: Crystal Bog, Wisconsin, USA | collected... | reverse complement strand
GTCCTTCAATTAGAGGGCGAGGGCCTGGTGCATGGCCCGGCCCATACCAGTCTGGGCCAGGAAGGCGGCGCCGTCGGCTCGCTCGGCCTGCTCAACAGCACAGACCTGATCACCGGTTCGCATCGCGGCCATCACCAGTTCCTGGCTAAAGGCCTCAAGCATCTCGACGATGCCGCCTTCGACCCCATCGAAGCGCCGCTGCCCGCCGACACCAAGACCTTTCTATACCGCAGCCTGGCGGAAATCATGGGATTGTCCCCCGGCTTCTGCAAAGGCCGCGGCGGCTCCATGCATCTGCGTTGGGCCGACAGCGGCGCGCAGGGCACCAACGCCATCGTCGGCGGCGGCGTGCCGCTGGCCACCGGCATGGCCTGGGCGAAAAAGCGCCGCAATACCGGCGATGTGGTGTTCACCTTCCTCGGCGACGGCGCCGCCAATATCGGCGTCGTCCCGGAATCGATGAATCTGGCGGCGCTGTGGGACCTGCCCATCTGCTTCTTCATCGAAAACAACGGCTATGCGGTCTCCACCACCTTGGCCGAATCGACCCGCGAGGGCCGCCTGTCGGCCCGCGGTCGAGCCTTCGCCATCCCCGCCTTCCGGGTCGACGGCATGGACCCGGTGGCGGTCCGGGTGGCCACCGCCAAGGCGCTGGAAATCATGCGCGCCGGCAAGGGCCCGGTGGTCATCGAGGCCGATCTCTATCGCTATACCCATCACAGCGGCAGCCTGCCGGGCAGCGCCTTCGGCTATCGCAACAAGGACGAGGAAGCCGGCTGGCGGCGTCGCGACCCGCTGAAGCGGGTGATCGACGAGATGACCGACCGTCATTGGCTGACCGACGACCATGCGGCGGCGATACGCACCCATGCCGAGGAGGCCATGCGCGAGGCCGCCGCCCGCCTCACCGAAGCCGACGGCAACAAGCGGCGCGTCATCGCCAGCCTGTGGCCCAGTCCGCAATTCCGCGACGAGGGATTGCGCGGCGATCTGTCGGAAATGCGGGGAGTGCGCTGCGAGGAACTGGAAACCGCCAGCCGGCCGGTGGCGGAGGTCAAATTCATCGACGTGGTGTCGCAGGTAATGGACCGGCGGATGACCGCAGATGAGCGCATCGTCTATTTCGGCGAGGACATCCACCGCCTCAAGGGCGGCACCAACGGCGCCACCCGCGGCCTGTTTGACAAATATCCGGGCCGCATCGTCGCCACGCCGATCACCGAGGAGGCCTTTGCCGGGGTCGGCTGCGGCGTCGCCATGGAAGGCAGCTACCGGCCGGTGGTCGAACTGATGTATGCCGACTTCTCGCTGGTCGCCGCCGACCAGTTGTTCAATCAGATCGCCAAGGCCCGCCATATGTTCGGCGGCGAGGCGCCTGTCCCGATCGTTCTGCGCACCAAATGCGCTATCGGCACCGGCTACGGCTCGCAACATTCGATGGATCCGGCCGGGCTTTATTCCAATTGGCCCGGTTGGCGCATCGTCGCCCCCTCCAACCCCTTCGATTATGTCGGGCTGATGAACAGCGCGCTGCTCTGCGACGACCCGGTACTGGTGATCGAGCATGTCGGGCTTTACAACAGCACGGCCCCGGGTCCGTTGGAGGATTTCGACTATTTCATTCCCCTGGGCAAGGCCAAGGTGGTGCGTCCCGGCTCCCGCCTGACGGTCCTGACCTATCTGGCGATGACGCCGCTGGCGGTGCAGGTCGCCGACGAGATGAACCTCGATATCGAAGTGGTGGATCTACGCTCCCTCGACCGCGCCGGCCTCGACTGGCAGGTCATCGGCGACAGTATCCGCAAGACCAATAATGTGGTGGTGCTGGAACAGGGGCCGTTGACCTGCTCCTACGGCGCCATGCTGGTCGACGAGATCCAGCAGCGCTTCTTCGACTGGCTCGACGCCCCGGTGCAGCGCATCCATGGCGGCGAATCCTCGCCAAGCGTGTCGAAGGTGCTGGAACGCGCCGCCGTCGTCGGGGCTGAGGAGATCCGCGCTGGTTTCGCCCGGGCGATGGCCGAAATCGGCCGGACGGCTTAGGAGGACAGCATGAGCGGATTGCCGGGCCTCAGGGGTCCCGACCATGTCGGCTTCACCGTGCCCGACATGCGCCAAGCGATCGATTTCTTCGTCAATGTCATCGGCTGTGAACCGTTCTACGAGCTGGGGCCGTTCCAGGACGACCATGGCGAGTGGATGAAGGATCACCTGAACGTGCATCCCCGCGCCGTCATGAAGAAAATCAAGTTCCTGCGCTGCGGCACCGGCTCGAATTTCGAGCTGTTCGAATACCAGGCCCCGGAACAGAACCACGAACCGCCGCGCAACAGCGACGTCGGCGGCCATCACCTGGCCTTCTATGTCGACGACGTGCCTGCCTGTGTCGCCTATCTCAAGGACAAGGGGATCCGCATCATCGGCGAACCGGTGGTGCGCGACAGCGGTCCCAGCGCCGGCCAGACCTGGGTCTATTTCCTGTCCCCCTGGGGCATGCAACTGGAACTGGTGAGCTACCCCAACGGCAAGGGATACGAGCGGGAAACCACGGCCCGCCTTTGGCATCCGCTGCATCCCGAACGCTGACCAAACGAGGACCACCATGCCGACGCAGATTCTGATGCCCGCCCTGTCGCCCACCATGACCGAGGGCAGTCTGGTACGCTGGCTGAAACAGGAAGGCGATCAGATCAAATCCGGCGACGCCATCGCCGAGATCGAAACTGACAAGGCGACGATGGAAATCGAAACCGCCGACGACGGCATCCTCGGCAGGATCCTGGTGGCGGCGGGAACCCAGGGGGTACCGGTCAACCAGCCGATCGCCCTGCTGCTGGGCGACGGCGAGGATGCCTCGGCCCTGGCGCCCCCCCCGGCCGCGCCGAAACCGCAATCGCCGTCGGTTGAGCGGATTCTCGCCAGCCCGCTGGCCCGCCGGCTGGCCCGCGATAACGGCATCGACCTCAAATCCGTCAAGGGTTCCGGCCCACGCGGCCGCGTCGTCAAGGCCGATGTGGAAAGGGCGCCGATCGCCGCGCCGGACGCGCCGGCGCCGGTCACGGCTGCCCCGATTCCGGAGGCCAGTCCCGCCTATACCGAGCAACCGCTGTCGTCGATGCGCAAGGTGATCGCCAGGCGGTTGACCGAGGCCAAGCAGACGGTGCCGCATTTCTATCTGACGGTGGATTGTCAATTGGACGGACTGCTGGCCCTGCGCGCCCAGTTGAACGGACAGGGCGACGAGGTGAAGCTGTCGGTCAACGACTTTATCATCCGCGCCGTCGCCCTGGCCCTCTGCAAGGTGCCGGCGGCCAATGCCAGCTTCAGCGAAACGGCGATCCGTCTGTTCAACGATGTCGACATTTCGGTGGCGGTGGCCACCCCCAACGGCCTGATCACCCCGGTTATCCGCCATGCCAACCACAAAGGCCTGGCGACCATTTCCAGCGAAATGAAAGCGCTGGCCGGCAAGGCCCGCGACGGCAAGCTGATGCCAGAGGATTATCAGGGCGGCGGCTTCACCATTTCCAATCTCGGGATGTACGGCATCCGTGATTTCGCTGCTATTATCAACCCGCCGCAGGGTTGCATCCTGGCGGTCGGCGCCGGCGAACAGCGACCGGTGGTCAAGGACGGTGCCCTGGCGGTGGCGACGGTGATGAGTTGCACCTTGTCGGTCGACCACCGGGTCGTCGACGGCGCCGTGGGGGCCGAATTTCTCGCCGCTTTCCGCCGCCTGATCGAGCAGCCTTTGACCATGCTTCTGTAGAGTTTTGACCTGGAGGGAAAAAAATGAAAGTTGCGTTTATCGGCCTTGGCAATATGGGCAATGGGATTTGCGCCCGGGTGCAGAAAGGCGGTTTCGACCTGACGGTATTCAATCGCTCGCCCGAAAAAATGAAACCGTTCCTTGACGCCGGGGCCAAGGCGGGAAAATCCATCGCCGACACGGTGAAGGACGCCGACCTGGTCATCACCTCGCTGATGGATGACAAATCGGTGATGGAGACCCTCAATGGCGGCCTGCTGTCCGGCATGAAGTCCGGGGCCATTCATCTCGGCGTCACCACCAATTCGCCCGATTGCGCCGATGCCGCCGCCAAGCTGCATGCCGAGCACGGCACCTCCTATGTCGCCGGCCCGGTGGTCGGCCGCCCGCATGCCGCCGCCGCCGGCGAGTTGATTTCGCTGCTGGCCGGCGATGACACCGCGATCGAGAAGATCACCCCGGTGGTGATGTCCTATTCGAAGGCCATCCAGCGCATCTCCAAGCGCCATGGCGCCGCCAATTCAATGAAGCTGTGCGTCAATTTCACCATCATCTCGATCATCGAGCTGATGGGGGAAACCTATGCCTTCGCCGAAAAGGCCGGCATCGACCTCGACGTCATCAAGGAATATCTGGAAAACGCCATGGGCGCGCCGTTCCTGAAGCTCTACGCCGGCAAGATCCGCGCCCGCGATTTCGACGGCAAGGGCGGCTTCGCCATGAAGGCCGGGCTCAAGGATGTGCGCCTGATGCGCGCCGCCGCGGCGGCGAACGGTAACCGCCTGGATTTCGCCGACGTGCTGGAGCGCAAGCTCGAGCAGGGCATCAACCAGGGAATGGAGCAGCGCGACTGGAGCGCCGTCTATGACATCACCCGGGCGAATGCCGGGATGAAATAGGCACGGAAACCAACACCCCCATCCTCGGGTCTTTGCCCCAAGGTGGGGGTGTTCTTTTCAGGTGACAGAACTTTCTGACCCTCACCATGCCCCTTGAAAATTGTACCAAAAATGGTACATTTTCTGATGGTCAAAAATAAGAAGCCCCCACCGGCAGCACAACCAGTCAGTCCTCTTCATTTGAAAAAGGTCCCGGCAATCTTCTTTAAGACCGAAGCCGGAAATGAACCGGTACGGGATTGGCTGAAGCAGTTGAATAGCGATGATCGGCGCCTGATCGGAGAAGACATCAAGACGGTTGAATTCGGTTGGCCGATTGGAATGCCGACCTGCAGGCCGATGGGAGGGGGACTCCATGAGGTGCGGACCGACCTGACAGGCAACCGTACAGCCAGGGTTTTCTTCTATATCGACAAACAGCAAAGGATGGTTCTGCTTCACGCCATGATCAAAAAGAGTAGAACGGCATCCGACGATGATCTGGCATTAGCTCGCAGCAACCGGCGAAAACATGAGGAAGGGCTGAAATGAACACCAATCCGGACGGCCCCATCGACCACAGTGGCTCCAGCTTCGACAGTTTTCTCGAAGAGGAAGGCATTCTTGAAGAAGTTGAGGTCGTGGCCATCAAACGTGTTATCGCATGGCAATTGCTTGAAACGATGAAGGCACAACACATCACCAAGAAAGTGATGGCCGAGCGCATGGGAACAAGTCGTTCGCAACTCGATCGCCTGCTTGATCCGGAGAATGGCGCAGTACATCTGAAGACGATTACCCGGGCGGCACGTGTGATCGGAAAAAAGTTGCGCCTGGATATGGTGGACGCGGCTTAAAACAATCACCCGGGCAAATGCCGAGATGAAATAGCAACCCCTTCTCCCTGTAGCGCTTGTTTGTTGTAACGCCGCAGATAATAACCACGAAGACAGAGAGACACGAAGGAATAGAAGAGAATAAACTTCTTTATTTTTCTTCGTGTCTTCGTGTCTTCGTGGTCATTTCTGCCACCTAAATTGCCCGTTCAACGAAGCTCATATCGATATAACGGTCGGCATCCTGCAGGGTCTTCTGCGGCCGACCGTATTTCGAGCGCAGCCTGAGCACGGTGGCGGCACGCTCCTTGTCGATGTGGAACCGGCGGAACAGTCCGCCGTCATCGGCCAGCAGGACATCATAGGACTTCGCGGCGATCGGTGCCGTCATGCCCGGCGCCTTGGCCACCAGCAGCGCCTCGGCGGCCTCGCGGTTGGCCCGGTCATACAGCCAGGCGATGGCGTCGCCATAGCCGCGCAGAAAGGCGACGATCGCCTCGCCATTGTCCGCCGCCCAGGAGCGCCGGGCCATGCCGGTGACCCCGAGATAGGGTCCGATCACCGGTTCGGCACGGGCCAGGCGGCGACAACCGCCGGCCTCGGCCACCAGATCGAGAGGCGAATTGAGCAGCGTCACCGACTGCTCCTTGGCCAGCAGGGCCTTCATCCGCTGGGCGCCGCCGCCGACGGCGGTATAGGTGACGGCGGTGTTGCCGAGGATTTCCCGCAGCACGAAGGCGAAGCCGGTGGTCATGGCGTCGACCGAGGCCTCCTTGCCGGCCAGATCGGTCATGCTTTCGATGCCGGGCACCGCCATGACATTGAGGAAACCCGGATCCCCCCCCATGAAGGCGAAGAAATCCGGGGCCTGCGGCAGGGCAATCTCGCCCTGGCCCTCCTGATAGGCGACGATGTTGTCGAAGGCGGTCATGGCGATCTGATAGCGATCGGCCATCACGTTCTTCACCATCTCCACCGAATTGGGCGTGAACTCCAGGGTCACCTGCAGACCATGGGCGGCGAAGAAGCCCTTTTCCGCCGCCACCCAAATCGGCCAGTTGGAACCGCCGGCGAAGGCCACCACCGAAATCGACATCATCGTCATTGCTTTAATCCACCGGAGGCCAGGTCGGGATTTTGCCATGTCCCGAGGGGAAACGGATATTCTTCGAGCGGACGAACTCGCGCAGGGTTTCCGGGCAGTTCTCACGCCCGAAGCCGCTGCCCTTCTGACCGCCGAAGGGTGATCCCAGCATGGTGCGGCGCATATAGTTATTGACGAAGACCATGCCGACGTCCAACTGCTGGGCGATCTTCCAGGCTCGGGCCTCGTCTTTGGTGATCATCGCACAGGTCAGCCCGTATTCCGTATCATTGGCGATGCGGATGGCCTCGGCCTCGTCCGAATAGCGCATGAGCAGCGCCACCGGCCCGAAGATCTCCTCCTTGGCCACGGTCATCTGCGGGGTGATGCCTTCGAGAATGGTCGGCCGCACCCAGAAGCCGTCCTTGAGACGGGGATCGTCGGGAAGCTTGCCCTGCAAGACGATCTTGGCGCCTTCCTTCATGGCGATGTCGAGATAATTCATCACCCGGTCGCGCTGGCGGGCGTCGACCATCGGCCCGATATCGGTCCTGGGGTCGATCCCCTCGCCGACCACCAGTTTGGCGGCGGCCTCGGCGAACTTCGCCTTGAAGGCGTCATAGACCGAATCATGCACCAGGATGCGGGCGGTGGAGGTGCAGGCCTCGCCCTGATTGTAGAAAATTCCTTCCAGCGCCACATCGACGGCGATCTGCAGATCGGCGTCGTGCAGCACCAGCAGGGCGTTCTTGCCGCCCAGTTCCATGGTGGCGAAGGTGACGTTCTCGGCCGCCGTCTTCAGCACATGACGCCCGGTGGAGGTCGCCCCGGTGAAGGTGATGCGCTCGACCTTGGGATGGCCGCACAGGGCCGGACCGGACGACATGCCGGTCACCGCGTTGAGAACCCCGGGCGGCAGCACCTCATTGGCCAATTCCACCATGCGCAGCACCGACAGCGGCGCCTGCTCGCCCGGCTTGATCACCACGGTGTTGCCGGCGGCCAAAGCCGGCGCGCATTTCTTGGCGAAATGCATGGGCGGCCAGTTGAACGGCAGAATCGCCGCCACCACGCCATAGGGTTCCAGAACCACCCGCGCCTCGATCACCCCCTGGTGCAGGATCTCGCCGTGCAGGGTATCGGCCAGCCCGGCGAAATAATCGAAACAGGCATGCGAAAAGGCGACGTCGAAGCGAAAGGCGTCGCGCCGCGGCTTGCCGACTTCACGGGCCTCGAGATCGGCCAGTTCACCGACATGCTCGCGGATGCGAGCCGCCACCTTGCGCAGCAGATCCGCCCGTTCGCGCGGCGAGCGATGACGCCAGTCGGTGTCGAAGGCCCGCCGGCTGTCCCGCACCGCCTGATCGACGATGTCGGGAGTGCTGGACTGGACCCGCGCCATATCCAGGCCGGTGGCCGGATCCTGCACGGCGAAGACATCGCCCTTGGGCGAGTCGGTGAATTTGCCGCCGATGATGGCGCCCCAAAGTTTGTCGGTCATCTGCCGGTTCTCCCCGCTCACGCTTCCGGCCCGGCATATTTGCCGGCGGTATGCGGAAACAGCTGCTTGGCGATCTTGAAGCGGGTGATGTCGACGGTGCTGTCCATATGCAGGAAAATGGCGGCATCACGGAACAGCTTCTCGACACCGAATTCCAGCATCATGCCATTGCCGCCATGCAGTTCGACGCAATGGGTCACCGCCTTCAGGATCTCCTCGGAGGCGAAGAGCTTGGCCATGTTGCACATCATTTCGGCGTTCGACGCCTGGTTGTCGACGGCGATCGCCGCCGTCTTGACCAGCGAGCGGACCGCCTCGATGCGGGTCGCCATATCGGCCATGCGGATCGCCACCGCCTGATGCTTGATGAGGATGCGGCCGCCCTGGACGTAATTCTCGACATAATCCGAGGCCACCTCGAAAGCACGGATGCCGACCCCGAGATTCTTCGCCGCCTGCAGGATCTTGCCGGGACGGAAATAGATGCCGATGCGGCTCAGCGCGTCGTTCTCGATCAGCAGATGATCTTCCGGCAGGCGCATGTCCTGGAACACCAGTTCGCCGTTGTTCATGAAGCGGCCGCCCAGGGTTTCGTTACAGCGGGTGATGGACAGGCCGGGGGTGTCGCGGGGCACCAGGAAGGCCGAAGTGCTCTGCTGCATGCCGACGCCAGGCTTGGTGTTGGCGTAGATGACATACAGTTTGGCGTCATAGCCGTTGGAGATGAACTGCTTGCTGCCGTTGATCACCCATTCCTTGCCGTCCTTGACCGCCTTGGTGCGCATGGCGGTCTCCGGCACATTGTAGGGCAGCCAGCGGTCGGATGCGCCGCCCGGCTCGGTGGCGGCATTGGCCAGGAGGAATTGCGGGTCCTCGACGATCCGCGGAAACCAATAATCCTGCAGATGCTTCGGCGCGTAGGTGCGCAGAAGGGCGGCGACCTTCCAGTTCTGCGACAGCTTGTCGGCGACGCCGGAATCGCCGCGGGCGACTTCCTCGCCGAGGATGGCCAGGGTCTGCACCTCGGTCGCCCGGTCGAGGGCAACGCCGCCGTATTCCTCGGGAATGCACACCGTGCGCAACCCCAGGCGGTCGGCCGCCTCGAGGACCGACGGGGGCAGGCGCTCACCGGGATTCATATCCCATTCCCGTTCCCAATTCTTGCGGATGAAGGGCAGCACATACTCGTCGACGAAACCACGGCAGGTTTCCCGCATCATCAGTTGTTCCTGGGTTTCCGACATGATCAAAGATCCTTTTTGCTGAACGAATTCTGTGACCACTGTTCAGGTATCAGGCAACCACTGTCAATCAAAGGCCACGGAGATGTCCGAATGGCGAAAGTGATTGTCCGGAAGTGAAAAAATTGACCCGCCTTGCGGCGACTCCGCCGGCGCATTAGACTGTCCGAGGTGATCTGCTTTTTTCGAAGAGCAGGGAGTATTTATTTGGATTTGCCGTTTTCACCCATTGTCCGGCCCTACCCTCGCGATCATTTCGTGCCGGCGCATGATCACGGTTGGCCGCAGCTGCTCTACGCCACCAGCGGCCTGATGCAGGTCGAGACTGCGTTGGGGGTGTGGGTGGTTCCACCGCAATGGGCGGTCTGGCTGCCGCCGAAATGCCTGCATGAAACCCGCATGCTTACCGACGTCAATTTGAGTTCGCTGCACCTGCCGCCGTCATCGGTGTGGTCGGACCGCCATTGCGAATTCATCGAAATGTCGCCGTTGTTGCGCGAACTGCTGGCGGTGCTGGCCGAACCGGTGGCCCCGGGCACCGAACGGCGGCGCGAGTTGGTGGCGCAGTTGATGATCGAGGAATTGACCACCGCCAGGACGGCCGGCCAGCCGGTGCCGATGCCCGAGGAACCGCGATTGCGGGCGCTCTGCCGCAAGGTGCTGCTGGAGCCGGCGGCCCATGAAACCCTGGACGGCCTGGCCGAGAGTGTCGGCATCGGCCCGAAAACCGCGGCGCGTCTGTTCCAGCGCGGCCTCGGCATGAGTTTCCGCCGCTGGCGGGAATCGGTGCATGTCGCCAATGCCCAGGCCTATTTCGCCCAGGGGTTGCCGGTGAAGTCGGTGGCGTCGCTGCTGGGCTACACGCCCAGCGCCTTTTCGGTGATGATGCGCCGCCATTCGGGGGTCACACCGAAGGCCCTGAAAGGCAAATTCGACAGCTGAGGGCTTATTCCTCGGGCAATTGCGGGCGCGGACGGCGGGCGATGTCCCAGGCCGCGGCGCGATCGACGCCCATCATGCCGAGAATATTGGCCAAGGCCTCGTCGAACAGCTTGCCGACCTCGTCATCGCTCATCGGCACCTCGTTGACGGCGACGCAGACCGCCGCCACCGCCCACATCGCCTGGCGCCAGGCGAGATTGACGTCCTCGACCATGTAGCGCTTGGCCGCCACAGCCTGACGGATGTCGGTCTTGCCGTATTTGCCGAAGACCTTGACCATGGTTTCAGCCATCTGGCCCGGCCGTTTGAACAGAAAACGCCAGTTCTTGTCGCGTCTTGCCGCTTCCATCAGACATCTGGCGCCAAAGGCGAAGATCTGTCCGGGATCCTTAAACGTATTGGTGACGACGCGGATGCGCGAGCCAAGGCGGTTCATCGTCCCCTCGACCACCGCCAGGACGATCTGGTCCTTCGATTCGAAATAGGAATAGATGGTCGCCAAGGCGAGATCCGAGCGATCGGAAATCTCCTGCATGGTGGTGGCGTCCGGACCCTTTTCCTGGATCAGTTGCTGAGCGGCGGTCAGAATGGCGTCGCGATGCCGTCGCCGACGACGCTCATGACGGGTTTCAGGTACCGCCCCGCCATCCTTGCCGGCGTCAACCACGGTCACCATTCCTGCTCCTTCTATTGCTGCAGAAGGAACACATAACACGGTCACGCAATAAAATTAACGCCGTTTTATTGCCGCCCGCCGGGTCAATGAGACAGATAGATGGGGATCCTGGTATTGCGCAGGACCGATTTGGTGACGCCGCCCAGCAGGGCTTCGCGCAGACGACCGGCGCCGAACGCCCCCATGACGATCATATCGGACTGGTGATCGGCGGCTGCGGCCAGCAAGGCGCCGTCCACCCCCGGACCGAGATCGCCGGTGACCAGACGCACGGTCGCCGCAACCCCGTGTCTCGCCAGATGGGCGGCGATGGTGTGCCCCGGCTGTACCCCCGTCGGCTCGTTTTTCGCCGCCGTGACGATGACCAGTTCGACCGCCTCGGCGGCACGCAGCAGCGGCAAGGCGTCATGAACCGCCCGCGACGATTCGCGACCGCCGCCCCAGCCGATGGTGACCCGCTTACCGACGGCGGTTCCCGGATGCCCGGCCGGAACCACCAGAACCGGCCTGCCGGAATGAATGACAAATTGGGCCAAGGCGTTCGGCGTGACAAATTCATCACCGAAGGTCATCACCGCCAGATCGGTGAAGATGGACAAATGGGCCAAGGCTTCCACCGAACGATCGGCCATCATCACCCATTCTACGCTTTCCCTCAGCGGCGCCAGCAAACTGGCAACTTTCGCCTGAATCTCCTCGCGAAGACGGTCCCTTTGCTCGGCGAGATCATCCGCCAGCATCATGCCACCGGCATGCAGGGCCATCGCCGGAACTTCGGTGACCGCTCCCTCAAGGGCGGCGGTCAGACGGGCCTGGAACGGGTGCGCCAATTGCGCCGCCACCTGGATGGCGGCCAGGCAGTCGGGCCGACCATCGGCGAATACCAGAATATCCTTCATCGGGGGCCTCTTATGTTGTCGGCTTCAGCAGGAAAGTTGCCAGGGCTGGCAGCAGGATCAGCGCGCCAACCATGTTCCAGACGAACATGAACGCCAGCAGGATGCCCATATCGGCCTGGAACTTGATCGGCGAGAAGATCCAGGTGGCGACCCCGACACCCAGCGTGATGCCGGTG
>Ga0007882_10001880_pt1 | contig 12006 bp, 7 predicted proteins | sample CryBogCBH12Aug01_FD_71195 | JGI IMG/M metagenome (GOLD analysis project Ga0007882, IMG submission 71195) | Freshwater microbial communities from Crystal Bog, Wisconsin, USA - CBH12Aug09.1 | ecosystem: Environmental > Aquatic > Freshwater > Lake | place: Crystal Bog, Wisconsin, USA | collected... | reverse complement strand
CTTTGTGGACGCGAGCGGCGACGGCATTGTCGGCTTCCTCGCGGGCGCGGCGTTTCGCATCGGCTCGGAATCGCGCGCTGAGTTTGGCGAGAAATTCGCGCCGGAGCAGGCGAGCAACGAACTGCTCGGTCACACGATCTATTTCTACTCCAAGGACACGGGCCGACCGGTGAAATTCATTCCGCCGAGCTTTGCTTTGAAGGACATCACGAAGATTCCCCGCTGGCGCGACATCAAGTTCAACGACACCGGCTGCCGGCTCTGGTGGCTCGAATGGGGCGGCAACCTCGACACGATTCGCGACAGCGAGAAAATTAAGTGGGAGTTGTGGCGCGTGGCTTACGGGGTGTGGAATCATATCAAGAACTCCGGCCAGTTTCCCGAGGCCGAAACGCTCACGCTCGAATGGGTGGGCACGATTCCCGGTAAACGCGAGAGCCGCCGGTTTGAGGGTGACTACATGATCCGGCAGCAGGATTTGATCGAGCAGCGGCGGCACGACGATGCGGTTTCGTTTGGCGGCTGGGCGATTGACCTGCATCCGGCGGACGGTGTTTACAGTCCGGAGTCGCCGTGCCAGCAATGGCATTCCCGGGGCGTGTTTCAAATTCCTTATCGCACGATGTATTCGCGGAACATCACTAATCTTTTTCTCGCGGGCCGGATCATTAGCGCCACGCACATCGCGTTCGGCTCGACCCGCGTCATGGCGACGTGCGCGCATGGCGGACAGGCCGTCGGTCTGGCGGCAGCAATTTGTGCAAAAAACAAACTCAAACCGCGCGACCTGCTCGCCGCGCCGCGCATGAAGGAGTTACAACGCGAGCTGATTCGCGTCGGTCAATACATTCCCGGCGTGGCGCTGGAAGATGCGGGCGACCTTGCGCGCACGGCGGAAATTTCCGCGTCCAGCGAATTGAAGTTGTCAGGCTTCGCGCCCAGCGGCGAGTCCATGCCGCTGAATTTTGCGTGGGCAATGATGCTGCCGGTTCAACCGGGCGCGATGCCGCCCGTCGAATTTCTGCTCGATGTTTCCGCGCCCACGACGCTCCGTGCCGAGTTGCGCGTGAGCAGCAAGCCGGTGAATCACACGCCGGACGTGACATTGGCGACGCAGGAAATCAAATTGAAACCCGGATCGCGCATCAAGCTGCCGCTACAATTCAATCAAGAGATTGATGCGCCGCGCTACGCCTTCGTTTGTTTGATGGCGAATCCGGGTGTGTCCGTTCATTTGAGCGACCAACGCGTGACGGGAGTGTTGTCCGTGGCGCAGAAGTTTATTCCTGCGATGGCCAAGTCGCCCCGCCAAGAACCTCCGCCGGACAGCGGGATTGACAGCTTTGAATTCTGGCTGCCCCAGCGCCGCCCGGCCGGGAAAAACTTTGCGATGAAAATTGATCCGCCGCTGGAAGTGTTCAGCGCGCAAAATCTCGGGAACGGTTTTGCGCGTCCGACGAACCAGCCCAATGCCTGGGTGGCGGACTTTGCGCATGAGCAGCCGACGCTGTGTCTGACTTGGGACAAGCCACAGACCATTTCGCGGATCGAGTTGAGTTTTGACACGGACTTCGACCATCCGATGGAGTCGGTGCTTATGGGGCATCCGGAGCGCGTGATGCCATTTTGTGTTCAGGAACTCGTTGTTGCGCAAGGCGTGCGCGTGCCGGTGACGTCCGATGGTCGTGCTGTCAATGGCGGGCAAAGCTCCGACACCGAGCGGTTGGGGTGCGAGGTTTCGGGAAATCATCAATCGCGCCAAAGCATCCGCCTTCGCGAGCCGGTCACGACGGATTGTCTGGAGATACGCCTCATTGCCCCAAGCACCAACGTGCCGGCGGCATTGTTTGAACTTCGCTGTTACGCTTGATAAAAATATTTACAACTCGAACTGCCAAAAAAATTAACCACAACACACAAATTAAGATGAAAAACATTCACCTCACTACACAAATTATAATTCGTCTCAGGCAAAACCTTCACCAGTTTATTTTACCATCCTTGGTTGTCGGTCTGCTGGCGCTACCAGTTGAGAATTCACTGGCGCTGGATTATCCCTACAAACCTTACAACGAGGGCAAGATGGATCCGCAGTTGACCGGTTGGCCGCTGACGAAGGAGGAGAGCGACTATGTTGCGAAAGGTTCATATTTGCGTCGTCCGGGATCTGAAAGCGGAGCGCAGAAGATTGATTTTCTGCCTTACACTCCGTCGGCGGATGGCTCGCTGGACGCAAAGAGCGGCAAGCAATGGTATGTAGATGTTCAAGAGAAGCTGATAAAAGTCATTGACCAATACAAACACGATCAGGGAACCAATATTGACATCCTGCTCGTCGGCGACAGCATCACTTGGCAGTGGATAGATATCAGCGCTCCCTACAGCCAGTATCCTCAAAAATTTAATGAACCGTGGCAGAGCCATTTTGGTCAATACAAGACTTTCAATATCGGCGTCGCCGGTGACAAGACTCAGGGATTGTTGTGGCGGCTTGACCACGGGGGCACCGTTGGTTCCGCGGCTCCGGGACTTAATCCTCGCGTGGTGATCTTGGCCATCGGCCACAATGACATGTATTTCACGCCGGAAACCGGCACCAAGAACGCGGCCTTAGGGGTTTTGTGGTGCGTCAAGAATGTCCGCGAAAAATTCCCGAATGCCGATGTAATTGTTTCCAAGATTCTACCCAACACCAATCCGCAGGCCAAATTCAACATTGATGCCAAAGCCATCAATGCGGAGTTGGATTCCCTGATTGAAGCCGAGAAGGACTCTAAAATCCATCTGCTGCCTGATATGTGGGGTGAAATGACCAATCTGGATGGATCACTCAACGAGAAATATTTTCGAGCCAACGAGCCGGCTGGCACAAAGGTGCATCTGTCAATTGATGGTTACCAGTTGTGGGCGGATAAAATGAAACCGATTGTCGAAGCGCTATTGAGTGGAAAGCCGATACCCGCTTCAGAACCCAAGATGAAAGGCAAAGTAGAATCGCAGATTCCCACACCCGCAAAGCCCAGTGCCGCCACTAACAGCCCTGAGAAAGCATCGTTACCGGCATCAACGATCCACTTGGATTCCAAGAGCGTGCTGACCTATCCCTACGGGCCATACAATGAGGGCAAAGTGGATCCGCAGATCACGGGCTGGCCGCTGACCGAGCCGGAAAAGGCCTGGGTCTTGAAGGAGGAATACACGCGCAAGCCGGGGCATGAAGTCAGCAAACATTTGCCCGAGATGTGGGCGGTTACGCCCACTGCGGCGCATTGGAAATCACAGCCTGGGAAGGAGGGCAATCCGTGGCTGGATCACCACGCGACGATTGTTGAAAAGGTTCAGGCGGCCAAGAGTGACATCGAAATCGCGCTGATCGGCGACAGCATTACGCAGGGCTGGGGTGGCGGCTGGGATAACGCTCCTTTCAACGCCGCGTGGCAAAAACATTTCGGCCAGCGCAAGACTGTCAATCTTGGCATCGGTGGCGACCGCACGGAGAGCGTGCTTTGGCGTCTTGATCACGGCGCGCTCGATGGCGCGTCACCGAAGGTGGCCGTGTTGCACATCGGTGTGAACAACGCGCCGTTGGTGACGGCCAACGGAGTTACGGCTGCATCCGTGGCGCAAGCGATTCAACTCATTGTGCAAAATATCCGTGCGCGCTGCCCGCAAACAGAAATAGTGGTTTTGAAAATTCTTCCCGCCTTCGAGCCCGGTGGTGTCGTTTACAACGACATCAAAAGCATCAATACCAATTTGGACGCGCTGAAACTCGAAGCGGATCCCAAAGTCCACGTCCTTGACTTCTGGAGCGAATACACGAACCCGGATGGCACGCTCAAAGTGGAGGCTTACTCGGACGGGCACCTGCATTTGAATAATGCCGGATACGAGATTTGGGCCGCCAAACTGCAACCGCTGGTGGATAAACTGCTCGCGGCTGCCAGCGGCAAATAGAAATATCAAGTGGATCAAATGAAAAACAAGCCGTATCGACTTTTTGTGCTCGCGCTGGTCGCCATTGGGTTGCTAACTCAAATCGCGCCGGCGGTGGAATATCCTTACGCGCCGTATAACGACGGCAAGATGGATCCGCAGTTGAAAGGTTGGCCGCTGACGGAGGCAGAGCGAGAATATGTCATCAAGCCGGAAAACCTCGCGCGCATGCCCGGACGAGAGCCAAGTGCTCACGGGGATCTTCCAGCCATGTGGCCGGTCACGCCCGCCGCCGGTTACTGGGGCGGCACAAATGCGACTGACACTCAATGGCTTGATCACCACACCACGCTGGTCAACATGGTCCAGTCCAACCAAGGCCCGGTTGACATCGTGCTGGTGGGCGACAGCATCACGCAGGGCTGGGGCGGTGGCTGGGAAAAGACTCCGTTCAACTTGCCGTGGCAAACTCATTTCAGCCAATACCAGACTCTAAACCTTGGTATCGGCGGCGACCGGACCGAGCACATTCTTTGGCGATTGGATCACGGCGGGCTGGATGGCGTGTCGCCTAAAGTCATTGTCTTGCTCATCGGCGTGAATGACTCACCGATGATCACACCCAACGGTATTCCTCCCGCCGCCGTCGCTCAGGGCATTCAGCTCTGCGTGCAAAATCTTCGCGAGCGATGCCCCCAAGCGGAGCTTGTGGTGGTGAAAATTCTTCCGGCGTTCAACGTGGACACAGTGGTTCACAAGGACGTTTTAAAAGTCAATGAGGAGTTGGATAAACTGAAACTCGATCAGGATCGCAAAGTTCACATTCTGGATTTGGCGAATGACTTGGCCCGCCCCGACGGTTCGGTCCAACCCGAAGCTTACAACGGCGATCATCTGCACTTAAACGAGACCGGTTATGACATTTTCGCCGGCCGGTTGCAGCCGCTCATTACCAAATTGATCGGCCGCCAAGGTAGCGCGAAAAGTGATGCGGATCTGCCGTGCGCCATTCGTTTGTCAGTGGTTGAAGAACACCCGGCTGCGTTGATTAAAAAGGGGGCTCCCGGCACCGAGAACATCAAATACGGTCTTGAAGGCGGCAGCGCACTGAAACTTGATGGAGTCTATCATCTCTTCACGGCAGAGATGCTCGGTGACCCGCAATGGGTTAAGATGCGGCTCGGGCACTGGACGAGCACGAACCGGCTGAACTGGACTCGGATCGGGACGGTGTATGAATCCAGCGGCGATCCGTCGGGCAAAGATTCGCGCGCTTCATTCTGGTCGCCGATGCCAATTTACGACGAGAAGAAAAAACACTGGAATTTTTTCTATGTCACATATCGCGCGCCCGTCGGGCCGCTCGGTTGGAACGGGCGAGTCTGGCGGGCCGTGTCGAAGGTCAAAGGACCGGAAGGCATCAAGGGCCCGTGGGAGGATGTCGGTGTAATTTTGGAACCAGGCCCGGTTGGAGGTTCTTGGGAGGCGGCGGTTACGTCCGGCAACGTGCCTGCCGAGAAAATTCTTAAACCCGGTCCGGACAGCGATCCGTGGGAAGGCTCACAGGGCGTGGATTCGTTCTATCCCTACAAGGTTGGTGATAAGTGGTTCGGCTTTTACGGCAGTTGCAACGCGCAGAACTGGTTCAAGGTCGGACTGGCCGAGTCGCCCAATCTGGCCGGGCCTTGGAAACGGGTCTCTGCATCAAATCCAGTCACAATCGCCGGAACGCGGGGAACGGAAAATCCCGTCGTGACGCGGCTCAAGAGCGGACGCTATGTCGCCTTGTTTGAAATCGTCGCGCGCGAAAACGGATTTGGCTACGCCGAATCCATGGACGGCATCCATTGGTCAAAGGCGAAGGAACTCTTGCTTCAAGCCGCCCCACATCAGATCAGAAAAATCCGCACACCGCTGGGGCTGGTAGCCGAGCCGGACGGCACGTTTACTGTTTTCTTCACCGGGTTTGCGCGGACGGACAGTTGGGGTGAGGTCTGGATGGTGCGGATTAAAGTGGAAGAATGATTTGTGAATCCGTTGTATTCAAAAATATTTTGTCTGTCGGCCGTCATGGTGTTGCGGTTGTCCACTTTGTCGGTGCTTGGAGACGCCGCTCGCAACTCGGAGCCAGCCGGTGCCGGCCAAGCCGTCGGCACAACCTACTATATTTCGACGTCCGGTGATGACGGCAACAATGGAACCTCCGTCAGCACCCCTTTCAGGCATATTCAGAAAGCCGCCGATGTGATGCAGGCAGGTGACACTTGTCTGATCCGGGGCGGTGAATACCGCGAGAAAATCATTCCGCCGCGCGGCGGCATCTCTGAAGAAGCGCGGATTACTTACAAAGCTTATCCCGGCGAGATGCCGGTGATAAAAGGTTCTGAGCGCGTCACCGGCTGGGTGGATCAAGGCGGCGGCGTTTGGCGGGCCGACTTGCCGGATTCATTTTTTAGTGCCACCCAGCCTAATCCCTTCACGACCGTCGCCGGCGGGGCTTGTATTAACAACAAGGATGGCTGGCATTTGGGCATGGTTTATTTGAACGGCGCGGCTTTCAGTGAAACGAAGAACCTGGTCGACTGCCAGGCTGCCGCCAAAATATTTTTCGCGTCACATATTAAAGGAGTTACCTCTATCTACGCTCATTTCAATGCCGATCCTAATGCGGCGCTGGCGGAAGTGAGCGTCAGGGATTCCTGCTTTCAACCCGAAGTGGAAAACTTGGGTTACCTCACCATCAGCGGCCTCACGCTGAAACAGGCTTCGCCGCCATGGAGCGGCAATACTGGCGATCAATACGGCATCATCACGGCCAAAGTCGCCTATAAATGGATCATTGAATTCTGCCACATCTCGGATGCCACCACCACCGGTATTGCGCTGGCAAACGTCAACGGTTCAACCAAAAAGTCTTTCAATGAATACGGTTTCAACATCGTCAGAAATAATACCATCGAGCGTTGCAATGAGAGCGGGATTTGCGGTCATCGGGTTGCGCATTCGTCGCTCATCGAGGGCAACCTCATTCAGGACATCGGCTGGCAAAGGAAATTCTCCGGCGCAGAGCAGGCCGGAATCAAATTTCATTGGGCGATCGATACCGTGATCAAAAACAATATCATCCGCCGGATTTATCCCAAGAACACCGAGACCATTTGCGCCATCTGGCTGGACTGGGCCAATCAAGGTGCGCGCGTCACGGGCAACATCCTGTATGACGAATTCGCCATCGGCGGCGCCAACTATCTCCTGCTGCTGGAGGCGAACTGTGGGCCGATTACTGTGGACAACAATATCATTCTGGGGACGGTCGGCTATCACAACACTTGCTCGTTGCAGTCCACGGCAATTGTGTTTGCACACAACCTGGTTTATGAGAACAAACTCGCTTATTACAACTCTGTCAGCCGGCGCGACCCCTGGCTGACTCCTCACACTTTCGAGGTGGCGGGCACCCATAACAAAACCAACCCGCCGGTGCATCAGATTTGCCGGAATAACCTCTACATTAAAGCCTCTGCCGACGTGGACACCGGCAGCAACGTGAAGTATTCCGGTGGTCAGAAATTAAGCCATGAGGACATGGTGAACGGCGTTTCCCTATCCTTCCTTGCCGATGATCAACCTTCGGTCATAAAGGCTCCCTATATTTCCAGCAGTTTTATCGGGAAATTTCAGCCGATGAATCAAGGCATGGAGAAAGCCGACGGTTCTGGTTTCGACCTCGCCACGGATATTAATGGAAAATCCAGAAGCTTGAGCAGGCCCAAGGCTGGCCCGTTTGAAGATTTAATCACTGGAAACAACTCCTACACTTTTACCGCTGGTGCCGATGCATCCAATCCTGCTGCAAATCAAAAATAGTAACTATTCCAAATGAATAAACGACTTACGCTCCTCGCTGTCCTGCTGCTGCCGTTGGTCCAGCCGGTGTATGCGGCGGATAAATCTTCAATCGAATATCCCTACGCACCTTACAACGAAGGCAAACTTGAACCGCAATTGAAGGGGTGGCCATTGAGCGATGCAGAAAAGGTGTATTTGAAGAAACCCGCAAATCAACGCCGGCCCGGCGGTGAGTGTGGAAAGAATTTGCCAGAGATGTGGTCGGTCACACCTATGCCGGGCTACATTTCATGGTCGTCGCAGAGCGACACTGTCTGGTTGGGAAAGCACGCGCGGCTGATGGCCAACGCCCAGGAAAATTCCGATGCCGAAATCATCTTGCTCGGCGACGCTTTCACGCAGCGGTGGGGTGACGGCGCAGACAAGAAACCGCTCATCACGGCGTGGCAGAAACAATTTGCCCAGCACAAGACCCTCAACTTCGGGATCACTGCTGAAAGGACGGAAAACTTGCTTTGGCGGCTGGACCACGGGGCGCTCGATGGACTCTCGCCCAAGGTGGTTGTGCTCAACATTGGGATGAATAATGTCGCCAGAATGGAGAAGACGGGTGTGACGGTCGCATCCATCGCCCAGGGCATCCAGCTCTGCATCGAGAACATCCGGGCCAAAGTGCCGACCGCCCATGTGGTGCTCGTTAAGCTCCTGCCCGCCGCCAAGCACAGCAGTCCGGTGCGTGAGGGTATCACCAAGGTGAACGCCGCGCTGGATGGACTGCATCTCGACAAGGATCCACTGGTTCAAGTGCTGGATTTGATGAGTGACCTCACCAACCAGGACGGCGCGCTGCGAGATAAAGCTTATGCCTACGACCAGATGTATTTGGGCGATTATGGTTACGAAATCTATGCGGCCAAACTGAGGCCGCTCATTGAGAAAGCGCTGAACGGAAATTAACAAGGACTCGAACCATGAAAAACAAACAAAGCAATTTCTTCCTTATCGCGGCAATTTTTCTGACCGCAGCCTCGGCAGGAGACCTTCTTGCGGCGGACCAGCCGCCGATTGAATATCCCTACAAGCCCTACATGGAGGGAAAGATGGATCCTCAAATCACAGGCTGGCCACTGTCAGAGGAAGAAAAGGCGTATGTATTGAAGCCGCCCGGGGAGCGCAAGCCTGGCATGGAGGCTGGCGGCACAACAATTGCGGAAATGGTGCCGGTGACTCCCGCTGCCGGGAAATGGAAAGATCCCAATGCCTGGTTGAATGATGAACACGGACGGTGTGTGCAAGCCGTTCAGGATAACAAGGAGAACATTGATATTCTGCTGGTCGGAGACAGCATCACCTATTTCTGGAGTCCTTCCTATAAAAGCGGGGAGAAATGGGTGCCGAAGTTTTGCGATGCGTGGAAAAAGCGATTTGGCCAATACCACACCGTCAACATCGGCATCAAGGGTGATACCACCCAGACGATTCTATGGCGGCTTGATCATGGCGCTATTGACGGGGCCAAACCAAAAGTCATCGTCTTGCTCATCGGCATCAACAATGGGCCGACGGCGGAGAATTTCAAGACCATCGGCCAAGGAATCAAGCTTTGCGTGGCCAACCTGCGCGCCCGTTGCCCTGAATCTCAAATCATCGTGGTGAAGACACTTCCCAAGGCGACTGAAGGCGTGAAACGCCTGGGTGACTATATTGATGAGATGAAACTCACGAACGATCCTAGGCTTCAGGTGCTCGATCTTTGGGACGATTTCGTCAATCCCGATGGTTCCGAGGACAACAACCTCTATATTGACGGTGTCCTGCACCTTAACGACGCCGGGTTCGAAATATATGCCGAACGGTTAAAGCCGTTGATTGAGAAAGCCATGAAACCGTGATGAAATCAGCCGTCTTAATCGCCATTTTTGCGCTGGCTGTCAACCGTTGTTTGACGGCTGAACCGGCGAACCATCCTGATGTGTTGACCGTCCCTGCGGACTTGGAGAATCCCGCATTGACCAACGGTGAACCCGCCCCGGGAAAAGCCGTGCTTGAATACCTCCCACGCTACGCAGGAACGAAAGTCGCCCACGTGCTTTACCTACCGGCGGATTGGAAACCCGGCCAGCGTTATCCGGTGATCATCGAATACCTCGGCAACTCCGCCACGGTTCGAGATTATCGCGGGATAGGATACGCACTCACAGGTGGAAAGGGTTTTATCTGGGCCGTGCTGCCGTTTGTCGGAGTGGACCACCAGCAAGACACGAACTGGTGGTGGGGCGATGTGGATGCGACAGTTGCTTACGCAAAGGAAGCCGTGCCGACAATTTGTCGGCAATGGGGGGGTGACACCAACCAAGTTATTCTCGTGGGTTGCTCGCGCGGCGCGATTGCCTGCAATTACATCGGCCTTCACGATGACGAAATTGCCCGGCTGTGGCGGGCCATCATCCCGGTCAGCCACTACGACGACGGACACATTCCTTGGGGAATGACGCCCGAGGAGCAGCGTCGCGCCCCGGAACGGTTGCGGCGGTTGGGAAACACCCCGCAGTTCATCGCTGGCGAGCATTGCAGTGTTCCGCAACTTGGTAGTGACAAACCGCTATTGAAAAACATCAATAAAAAAAACCTTACCTCATTCATCGCTGCCAAGGTGGAACTTGGCCTGAAGCCGATAACCATGGTCGAAGGCACTTGTAACTTCATTACGAACAATTTCCCCCAGGGCAACTACACCATCATTGATTTTCCTTGGGTTAATCATGGGTCGAAGGTTTTGTTGCGGGACACGCCCGAGCGGCGACAGATGCGGCAGTGGCTTCAACAGGTATTGCGCCATGCGCCAAAAATGATTTTTAACTGATCAAACACCATGACCACACTTAACAAATCCGTTGTTGTCGCAGCTCTCATTTGCGCTGCCGGCCTTGTTTATTACCAAATGCGGCAGATCTACAATCTGCGTTGTCAAGTAAGCGAGTTGAAACAGTCGTCAGCCTCCGTCCCCGTGGCAAGAAGTCCCACTCCGCAACCAATGGATGAGGTAGAGAAGACGAACAATCTGGAGGCAGTCAATATCGCATTATCCAACTCACTGGCCCAGGCCAAGGCCATGAATGCCCATTTGAACTCCGCCCGCCTTAGAGCCGAGCAATTGGCACAAGCCTACAAAGAAATCGCAGATAAGGCGGTAGCCAACGATCCGACCAACCGTTTTCCCACGGTCCGCCATTTGTTAGCCGGCATGGGCTCACTCATGCGAAGGTCAACAATCTCACTTAATACCAGCCAAACTGACGGCGCAAACATGACACCGGAACAAATCACAGCCAGACAGGCGGAAGCCATTACTTTGGCGGATGATGCTTCCGCAGTGATGAAAGCCGGCCAGAGTTTTGATGGAGAAATGAAGAGCGGACCAAGGGATGTGGCGGACGATTCGGCTTGTATGCTATATGGCGCATTGGATTTGAATGAGCAACAATTCACCCAAGCCTACTCCATCATTCAGGGGTTGCGAGATCAAGCAAAGGCGCAAAATCTACTCGGTGTAAAAGCCTCGCCTGAAAACCAGACTGCTCTGGCGCAATGGAATGAACAAGCCCAAGCCCAAATCCAGCAGATTCTCAACCCCGACCAGACGGCATTGTTTCAGCTAATGTCAACCAGCCTGCTGGAACAATTCAGGGATGATAAAGGCATGGGAGGTGGTTTCTCATGTGGAGTTGGAAAATGAGGAGGTAATAATGAAACAAAGATATCGTCCCTTGGTGCTCCAGATAAAAAAACAATGAAGCCTCTCTCACTATTGTCAGTTGCCTTCTTGATCTGTTCCGTTGGAAGCGCGGAGGAGACGCAGGCGTCCCGGCGTGAAGCAAAGCCGGCAGCCGCAACGATGGTCTCAAGTCAGGTTAAGGCGGAAAGTGCCGAAACCAAGGCACATCGCGACGCCCGCATGAAATGGTGGCGCGAGGCGCGCTTTGGCATGTTTGTGCACTGGGGGCTTTTCAGCGCGGCAGGCGGAACGTGGCAGGGCAAGCCCAGCCCCGCGCTCGGTTGCTGGATGCAAAATGACTTCAAGATACTAGCGGACGAATATCGCGCCGCCTTGATGCCGAAATTCACCGGCGAACGCTTCGATCCCGATTTCATCGCCCAACTTGCGAAGGATGCGGGCATGAAATATGTCGTCCCGATCACGAAGCATCACGAGGGATTCTG
>Ga0007882_10001878_pt1 | contig 12009 bp, 6 predicted proteins | sample CryBogCBH12Aug01_FD_71195 | JGI IMG/M metagenome (GOLD analysis project Ga0007882, IMG submission 71195) | Freshwater microbial communities from Crystal Bog, Wisconsin, USA - CBH12Aug09.1 | ecosystem: Environmental > Aquatic > Freshwater > Lake | place: Crystal Bog, Wisconsin, USA | collected... | reverse complement strand
CAAATACTATAACCATGACAGAATCAAACTTAACCTAAATGGAATGAGCCCGATACAATATCGAGCTCATCACTTTAAAACTTAATTATTAACTTCGTCCAACTTTAGGGGTTCAGTCCATTGAGTTGGGCTTTTTTATTATGTTGAGTTTGACAACTATTATTGAGGAGGCATTGAATCCATTCCACCACCTTCATCGCCTTTTGTACTTTTTCTTCTTAATAAGTTTACATCAAACTTGCCAAAACGGTAACTAAAGTTCAATCTGAACATTTGTTGGTCTCTTACACGAGTAACATTTTGAATAAAGTATTGACTTGCAGAGTAAGTTTTATTTACTCTTGTTTTAAATACGTCATTTACACTCAATGATAAACTTGCAGTCTTACCGCCTTTCAAGGTCCAATCTTTTTTAAGGGCCATATCGCAATCATAAGAAGGCAAGTTATATCCTTGTGCTGTAGATTGAGGACCACCAAATCCTCCACCTGGAGGGCCTCCACGACCACCAGCATTGCTACTGCTTCCACCAGGAGGTAAAATTGTTTTAGCTTGGTATTGGCCACTAAACTGATAAGTAAAGCCGCCCGGTAATTTAAATGTATTATTCATTTTGCTAAACCAGCTAGTTAAGTCATTGTCTACATTTTGTCCAGGAATAGTTGCATTAATAGTAGATTTAAATAAATTGAAGCTCAAGTTCATATCCCACCATTTTGTAATAGCGGTTTTATTACTTAATTCTAAACCATATACAATTGCAGTATTTGCATTAATTGAAGAGCTAAAATAAGCACTATCTAAATTAGTAGATGCTCGGTTTACATCTTTATATACATAACTCGTAATTAAATCTGTACTGTATTTGTAATAAGCAGTCGCTAAAAAGTTAGATCCTTTTGTATAAGCATTATTATAAGCCATTTCAAATGAATGGGTGAACTGAGGTTTTAAACCTGGGTTACCCACGGTGATATTTTGAGGATCGCTATAATCAGGGAAAGGTAATAATTGAAAGAAGTTAGGCGGGTTAATTCTTTTTGAATAATTGAATTGCAAGTCTTGTTTATCATTCACCTTATAGTTGATAAATGCACTAGGGAATAGAGAGATAGGGTAGCTTGTATGGAATGGTAAAGAATCCAATCCTCTTTTGTTCAATATGTTTCCATCATAAGCCCTGCTCTCTGCTCTTAATCCCAATTGAAAACTCCACTTATCTTTTTTCATATTAAAATTAGAATAAGCAGCATATACTTTTTCACCATATTGATATTGGCTACTAATAGCGTCAATTAAAATATCATTTCTAAATTGATCTCTTTTATTGTATTCACTACGATCACTGTATTTTAATCCTGCTTCAAATTTTGCTTCGTTTTTTAATTCGCGCGCGTAATCAATATTAAAAGTGTAGTTTTTATTATTACCATTACCTGCACTGCGTTGATTTAATAAAGAAGAATTAATGATGGACCAGTTATTATTATCTGCTTCATTGTAATTAAAGTCTGCAGAAAGTTCATGTCCTTTGTCCGCAAATAAATGCTTGTAACTTAATTGGCCGCCTTTATTTAGGAAGTTGAATTTTGATGTATTAAGTAAACTATAGTCATTTCCAGCATTGAAAGGGTTTACTTTTCCGTTAATAGTAGAGTCAATTTGTTGATTACCAGCATTAGACATGCCGCCTTGCATAATATTTGCATACAAGGAAAATGTATTTCTATTGTCAGCAAAGTAGTCGACACCAGCACGATAAAAATCAAATGAACCATTGCCAGTACTATTATTAATAGTTCTTACACTTGTTGGTAAAGCGCTTCCTAATATTTCACGGTCATTGGTGGACGTACTAATAGATTTTCTGCCGTTAACATTCGCATTTAAAGAGAAGTTAAATTTACTATCTCTAAGGTTCATATCTCCACCGCCATTAAACTTGCCACGCATATCTACACCTGCTCTTACCCCTCCATTGTATCCGTTTTTTCTATTCTTTTTCAATACGATATTTAAGATACCGGCATTGCCACCGGTTGCATCATATTTAGCAGATGGGTTAGTGATAATTTCAACACGATCAATAATGTCTGCAGGAATTTGATCCATTGTTAATGTAGTAGGGCGATTGTCTATTAATAATGTAGGCGCAGCATTTCTTAAGGTTACATTACCATCAATATCAACATTTAAGTTGGGGATACTTTTCATAACCTCCACTGCAGTTTGACCTTGGCTGGTAAGATTTTTCTCTACATTAAAAACTTTTCGATCAATACCCATTTCAAATTGTGGCTTAGCCGAACTTGAAACGGTAACTGTTTTAAGATCTTCAATTGAAGTTTCTATTTTGATATTACCCAAATCCTTATCTACCATCGCCAACATGTCTTGCATGTTTTGACCAGGCCCCATTTTTAAATTAAAACTCAATGGCTTTTCTAATTTTTTGTAACCAACGCCGGAAACAATTAGTTTGAAATTGCCCATTACTGGTAAATTTTCAAAACTAAAATCACCATTTGCGGCACTTAACATCGTACCTAAAATGGTCTCTGCACTTTTTTTAGTTGCGGGGTCAAATTTGGTGCCTTTTAATTGTAGGGTAACACCGTCCACTCCTTTATTACTAGCATCTACAATTTTACCGTAAAAGTGCCCCATATTATTGCCGCCTGCACCCATTCCTCTGGCAGCTGCTCCAGGATATTGGGCGAATGAATTGACTTGTAATAAGAAGGCGAAAACTAAGATTGATATATATTTCATAATTTATTAGATACGATTTGTTTGTTTTGGTTTATACGAACCGCAAATATCTTTAATATAATCCAAGGTTGGCTAATGGTTTATATAAACGGCAATTAAAGTAGATGAATAAGTAAAATGGTGACGATTCCCCACAGAAGCCCAATTGTAAATGCAATAATGCGGTATTTTCTAGTGGCTTTAAGTAATATAGGCTCTAAAATTAAGCGCCATTTTGAGCTGATATTTTTAGCAAAATCATCCTTAGTGTTATTTAAATATTGGTTTAAAACGGTAGGGAAGATAAGTTGTAATTCATCCAGAAATACTGACTTTAATTGAGCAACAGTTTTATCTCCAATAAACATAGATATCATGGGCATTTTTTCGCCCAATTTTTGTTTAAAAAAATCTTCAAATTTTTCATCAATGAATGGTAAAATGGCTGCTAGCTGCGCCTGACTTGAGGCAGCAGGCACAAGTGATTCAATTTGTAAATTTTGAATAAAATTTTTCAAGCTATTATTCCAAGGAGCAAAAAGGGTTTTAATAAAAAGCCATGCAATAAACCATCCTAAAATGGCACTCATCAATGGAATAAGAATTAAATGCATAGTATGAGATTTACAAAAAAAACCTACCCCAATTGGGATAGGTTTCTTGGGGAGAACGATGGGTCTCGAACCCACGACCTACAGTGCCACAAACTGTCGCTCTAACCTACTGAGCTACGCCCTCCATTTAGGGTCGCAAAAATACACTAATTCCTCAATCAATAAAAGTTGTTTAGCATCTTTTTATAAAATTATGGTAAAAAAGAGTCTCTTTACTGCCATTTGTATGCTTGAATAGGCAATTTGCGCTATTTTTGAAATACTTCATGCACGCAATTATGACATATGTACAAAAAAACAAGTGGAAATTTTTAACCACTGTGGTATTAATAGGAGGATTGTTTTTTGCTTTTAATACTTTTCAAACAAGTTCAAGTGAGTCACCAGAGTTGAGACATAGAAAATTACTCTCTACTATTGGTCATTTATTGGAGAGTGAACATTATAATCCACGTAAAATTGACGATCAATTTTCATCCGAAGTTTTTGATGCTTATTTGAAAGCCTTGGATCCAGAGAAAAACATTTTTTTGCAATCTGATATAACAGCATTGTCTGTTTATAGAAAAACAATCGATGATGAAATTCATGGAGCTAAAATTGAATTTGAGCCTGCTGTAAACAAAATTTTTGATCTTCGTTATAAGGAGTCAAAATCTATTGTTGACTCTGTTGTAAAAGCGCCTTTTAATTTCAATATTGACGATTCTATAAAAATTGAAACCGATAGTATTGCATATCCATCAAATGAAAAAGAAAGATTTGATAGATGGTATAAAATCATAAAATATAAAACATTAGAGCGCTATGTTACTTTAATAGAAGATAGAGATGCGCATAAGAAGTTAGCAGAAAAATCGAATGAAATAAATGCTGCTGCAAAAGCGGGAGATTCTTTAAAAGCAAAAGCGGAAGATAAATTTGTTTATAAATCTAATGAGGTGCTAGAAGAAGAGGCGCGCAACTTAATTGCAAAATCATATCGTAAACGTTTTGAGCAACAGGATAAGACATTTAATGAAGAGAAAAAATTTGATTTATTTTTAAACGCGATCACTGGATTAATGGATCCGCATACCGATTATTTTGCACCCGTTGAAAAGCGTTCTTTTACAGAACAAATGAGTGGGGTTATTTATGGAATTGGAGCACAATTAGGCGCTGATGATAATGGCGTAAAAATTGCAGCCATTACACCAGGTGGACCAGCTTGGAAGTCGGGACAATTAGTCGTAAATGATGTGATTACTAAAATTGCGCAGGGCACTGAGGAGCCTGTTGATATTGCCGGATACGAAGTAACAGATGCCGTTAAATTAATTCGTGGTGATTTAGGGACAGAAGTGAGATTGACCGTTAAAAAACCAGATGGCAGTATTAAAATAGTGATTCTAAAAAGAGAGAAAGTAGTATTAGACGAGGGTTATGCGCGAAGTGCCATCATTAATAAAGGCAATGAAAAAATCGGTTACATTTTGTTACCTGATTTCTATGCTGATTTTGATAGAGAAGAAGGTGCAAGATGTTCAAAGGACATTGCTAATGAAGTTAAAAAATTGAAAGCGGAAAACGTAAGTGGAATTATTATTGATGTAAGGTATAATGGCGGTGGATCTTTATACGAAGTAGTTCAAATGGTTGGATTATTTATTGATAAAGGACCCGTTGTTCAAATTAGAGATAAAGAGGGAAGATCACAGATATTAGCAGACGAAACACCAGGCACTTTATATGATGGTCCATTGGTGGTGATGGTAAATGAATTTAGTGCATCGGCTAGTGAAATTTTTGCAGGTGCCATTCAGGATTATAAAAGAGGACTTATTGTTGGAAGTACTTCAACTTATGGAAAGGGTACTGTTCAAAGAAACGTGGCATTTGGAAAACCTTTGGATAGTTTAGGAATTCAAACAGAATATGGTGCTGTAAAATTAACTTTTCAAAAGTTCTACAGAGTGACAGGTAGTTCAACTCAAAGAAAAGGAGTAGAGTCAGATGTAGTGTTGCCTGATGAATACGAGTTCTTGAAATATCGTGAAAAAGACAATCCTTCTGCTTTAAGTTGGGATGTGATTCAAAAAGCAAAATTCCAACCATACGAAACTGGGTACAGTTTGGATAAAATTGCAGCAGCTGCTAAACAAAAAATTGAGACAGATACCAATACCATTAAGTTTAAGAAGAATTTAAAATGGGTTTCTGCACAAATGGAACATCCTGTTTATTTAAAAATGGATAAATATTTGCAGTACAAAAAACAAGTTCAATCTGTGATTCAACAAAATGAAAACATTTTGAAATTAAAAGATTCTATGCAAGTGGTTGCATTAAAAGCAGACCATGACAAGTTTTATAATAATCCAGACAAGACAAAGCAAGATAGATATCAAGCTTGGTTAAAATTAGTGGCGAAGGATAACCAAATCAATGAGTCAACTAAATTAATAAATAGCATAAAACATTCGTCCCCCGCGAGTAAATAATTAAGAGGAGTAAAGTAAATTAAGATGGAGGAGATGAGTAAACAGCCGGAAGAGAAAAAGTGGCATGTAATATATACAAAGTCGAAATGGGAAAAAAAGGTCGACGAGCTACTGATGCAAAGTGGTTTTGAAAGTTGGTGCCCCGTAAAAATGGAGGAACGTAGATGGACGGACAGGAAAAAAATTATTTACACCCCACTTTTTAGATCCTATGTATTTGTAAAAGCTTCCAAGGAAGATTATACAAAGATACTTTCAACAATCGGGGTGGTTAACTTCTTGTATTTTGAAAAAAAACCTGCCATTATTCGCGATAGTGAGATTGTTGAAATTCGTAAATATTTAGGCTTGTCTACCAACACTTTAATTGAGATTGTAGATATGTCTAATTTGTCTGCGCAAGCCAAAGTGCAAATTAATCAAGGTTTATTTATGGGTCGAAGAGGGGAAGTAATTAAGGCCAATAAAAATACAGTGTTTGTAAAAATTGAAAGCCTTAAGATGATGATGATTGTTGAGTTTAAGTTAAACGACATCACTCCAATCTAGTAGTAAATAAAAAGCTCCTAAATAAGCGTACTAACTAATTTTCCAGTCGACAATTTTATTGCTCCATTCTTCTCTAAAAGGAGTCGTGATTCTGATATAATTGTCAGTATAGCCTTCTAGCATGGCAATATCATTTGGATCTTTTTGTTTTACAGATTCAAATAAAACGGGTCTTGTTTCCCCAAAATGTTGTGCGTTAAAATATTGCTGTTTTTGATAGGATAAATTGCGTAATAATTTATTTCGCTCATTACGAACCGAAATGGGAACAACAGGCTTAATGTCCAAGGCTTTTGTCATTGCTCTTTCCGAATAGGTAAAGACATGCAAATAGGAAATGTCTAAGGAATGAATAAAATCAAAACTCTCTTTAAAATAAGCTTCCGTTTCACCAGGTGATCCAACAATAACATCTACTCCAATGCAAGCATGCGGCATTACTTTTTTAATGCTTTTAATTCTGTCTGCATACAATTCAGTATTGTATCTTCTTTGCATTAATTTAAGTACCGTATCAGAACCACTTTGTAATGGAATATGAAAATGAGGCATAAAACTTTTGCTTTCTGAAACCCATTCAATTATTTCATTCGTTAATAAATTAGGTTCGATAGATGAAATGCGATATCGTGGGATATTGGTTTCTTGGTCTAAAGCCTTTACCAATTCAAAGAAGTTTTCATTATGCTTTTTTCCACCGTCGCCACCTTTTCCAAAATCACCCAAGTTAATGCCCGTTAAAACAATTTCTTGCACTCCATTGGATGCCAATTCCTGCGCTTGTTTCACCACATTTTCAATACTGTCACTTCTGCTCTTTCCTCTAGCCATTGGAATGGTACAAAAAGAGCAACTATAATCACAACCATCCTGTACTTTTAAAAAGGTTCGGGTACGATCATTTACTGAAAAAGAAGCATTAAAACCAGATACGGTTTCAATATCACAACTACATATTTTTGCCTCTTCCCCTTTTGTTAGGGTGGAAAGATGTTGAATCAAGTTGAATTTTTCTGCAGCACCTAAGACCAAATCTACTCCAGGAATTTCGGCTATTTCTTTGGGCTTTAGCTGTGCATAGCAACCCGTTATGACTACAAAACTTTCAGGTGCACGTCTTTGAATACGTCTAACCAGCTGCCTACATTCCTTATCCGCGTTTTCAGTCACCGAGCAGGTATTAATAACATATACATCCGCTTTATCGGTAAATGCCTTCTTCTCAAATCCTTCCTGCTCTAGTTGTCTAGAAAGGGTAGAAGTCTCTGAAAAGTTAAGTTTACAGCCAAGTGTATGAAATGCGACTGATCGGTTATTGCTCATGGGGCACAAAGATAAAAAACCTTAGGGGAACCTCGAAATCTTAAAATATTCTTAATTAACTCCTTAATTTCCAATTTTGCTTAGATTAAGTTAAGTTTGCACCTACTAAAATTGTCAAAATGGACTTTAAAAAAGTGAATAATTGGACGGGTTGGATTGTGGCCCTTATTGCTTGTACTGTGTATGTAATGACCACCGAAGCTACTGGTAGTTTTTGGGATTGTGGTGAGTTCATCAGTAGTGCGTATAAATTACAAATTCCACATCCGCCAGGGGCACCTATGTTTGTGCTTTTAGGTCGTTTATTCATTATTTTGTTTGGAGACAATCCATTGACAGCTGCAAAGGCGGTAAATATCATGAGTGCCTTGGCGAGTGGTTTTACCATCTTGTTTTTATTTTGGAGCATTACCCATTTTGCAAAAAGATTGGTACAAAAAGGAACTGAAGCTTTAACAAGTGCACAAGTAATTGCGATTATGGGTGCTGGTATTGTAGGCGCATTAGCATATACATTTACAGATTCATTTTGGTACAGTGCTGTAGAAGGTGAGGTATATGCATTAAGTTCCTTCTTTACTGCCTTGGTTTTTTGGGCGATTTTAAAATGGGAGCAAAAGGCAGACCAGCCAGGTTCAGACAAGTGGGTAATTTTTATATTTTACATGATGGGTATTTCCATCGGAGTACACTTATTGAACTTGTTGACGATTCCAGCAATTGTAATGGTATATTATTTCCGTAATTACAAAGCAAGTTTTAAAGGTGGATTAGTTGCATTTTTCATTGGCGTAGTCATTACAGGATTTATTCAAGTATTCTTAATTCAATACACTATTAAGTGGGCGGGTGCATTTGACGTTGCTTTTGTAAATTCATTTGGATTGCCATTTTTTAGTGGGTTCATTTTCTTTTTTGTATTGGTGGCAGCCATTCTTTCATTCGGTATTTATTTCGCAAATAAAAAAGGATATTACTTTTTGAAGTTAGGAATTTGGGCAACTGTATTCTTTATGTTGGGTTATACAAGTTATTTAACTACTATGATTCGTTCTAATGCAGATCCTTCAGTAGATATGTATAATGTAGATAATCCAGTAACATTGGTGGGTTATTTAAGTAGAGAGCAATATGGAGATTGGCCAATTTTATACGGACCTGATTTTGTTGATAAAGTAGATAATATTGAAGGAAGCGATCAATATGTAAAAGGGCCAACGAATTATGATTTAGCTGGAAAAAATTATAGAAGAGATTGGGGATCTGCACCATCATCACATTTGTTCCCAAGAATGTGGGATGCAGAAAACGATCGTGGACAATTGGATAGCTATAAAGCATTTGGTGGCGTAGTGGATGGAGAAGCGCCAACATTAGCCAATAACATAAAGTACTTTACCAATTATCAATTTGGATTCATGTACCTGCGTTATTTCCTTTGGAATTTCGCAGGAAAGCAAAATGACTTACAAGGTTTTGGTAATGTACGTGATGGTAATTTTATTACAGGCATTTCATTTGTTGATAATGCATTATTTGGTGATCAATCTAAATTACCTGATTCAATTAAAAATCAAAACAAGGCGCATAATACTTTATTTATGTTGCCGTTTATTTTAGGAATCATTGGATTTATTTATCAGGCACAGAAAGCTAAAAATGATTTTGTAGTGACTGGTTTATTATTCTTCTTTACCGGTATTGCCATTGTGTTATACTTAAACCAAGTAAGTTTACAGCCACGTGAACGTGATTATGCATATGTTGGTTCTTTTTATGCATTCGCTATTTGGATTGGCTTAGGGGTTTTACAAGTAATGGAATGGTTTACTAAGTTTATGAATCAAAGAGTTGCGGCTATTACGGCAACATTGATTTGTTTATTAGCAGTACCTACTTTAATGGCGCAACAAGAATGGGATGATCATGATAGAAGTCAAAAAACTTTGCCTCGTGATTTAGCTAGAGACTATTTAGAAAGCTGTCCTCCTAATGCAATATTATTCTCATTCGGTGACAATGATACTTACCCATTATGGTATGCGCAGGAAGTGGAAGGTATTCGTCCTGACGTAAGAGTAGTAGTGAATAGTTTATTGGGTTCTGATTGGTACATGAAAGAGCTTAGATACAAAGTGAATCAAAGTGATAAGTTTGACGTTATATTTAGTGAAGAGCAAGTAGCCGGTAACAAATTAAATGTTGCTTACTATAATGCCTTACCAGATTTTGGCGAAAAAACTTACCATAATTTAGATTCAGTATTACGCTATGTAGTGGCTGATCCTTCAGGAAAATACCAGGCTTCAACACAGGAAGGTCCCGTAAATATTTTCCCTACACATAAATTTAAAGTACCGGTAAATAAAGCAAACGCTATTGCAGCAGGTATTGCAAAGCCTACTGATAGTATTGTGGATGAGTTATTAATTGACTTTAATCCGAATCGCCAATACATGGTAAAAAATGAAATGGCGATGTATGCAATTATTGCAACTTCTCAATTTAAGCGTCCTATTTGCTTCACTTCATTACAAGAGTTAAAAGAATTAGGACTTGATAAGTATGTTCGTCAAACAGGTATGTCTTATCAATTGGTTCCTGTATTAGGAGATGGCGCAAGTGTTGATACAGATGCTGCTTATAAAAACATCATGACTAAGTTTGCATTTGGTAATGCAAAAAATCCAAATGTTTATTTTGATGAAGAAAATAGACGCCATTTGAATTCAATTAGATATAGTGTAGCACAGGTTGCTGCTGCTTTAGCTTTAGAAGGTAAAAAAGATAAAGCTAGAGATATCTTAAGAAAGATGGATAGTGAGACAAGTCAATTAAGCTTCCCTTATGCAATGACTTCCAATAGAGGAAATCAGCATGACTATTTCTCCTTTGTATTTTTACAATCATGTTATGCAGCAGACGATGAGGCCTTAGCTAAAAAGATTGCTGGTTTGTTGACTAAGGATTTAAAACAACAAATTGTATACTACAGATCATTAGGAGATAATATGACCGAAGATCAGTTTTTACAAAATTGTGAGTTAGCTTATCAAGGCAAACCGAACTCCCTTTCAAACAAACAAATGTCATTTGTTCAAGAAGCTTTAAGCTCTTATCAATTGATGAATACTATTGAAAAAATGGGCGTGGAGTATACTAAGTTAAAAGCTGCGAGTAATTAGTAGAAAATTTTTCGAATATAAACAGATCGGCCCGCATTTGCGGGCCGATCTGTTTATATTAAGTTCGTATAGATTATTATAACATTCAGAATTTAAATTATACTAAATCCTTTAAGGTCTCGATAACTTTATCAATTTCATCTGTGGTATTGTTTTTTGAAAAAGAAAAACGAATGGTTGAAATGTCATCGCCTTTTTTTAAAGCGCTAATAACATGTGAACCTTGCTGTGCACCACTTGAGCATGCGCTACCACCACTTGCGCATATATGATGAATGTCTAAATTGAATAACATCATTTCGGATTTTTCATTTTTTGGAAAATTCACGCTTAGTAAAGTATATAAGCTGTTTCCAAAAGTATCTCCATTAAAACTTACGTCAGGAATATGGGCAATTAATTGGTCATGCATGTATTTACGCAATGAATTAATATAGGCACTGTCTTTTTCATAATGTTCTGTAGCTAATTCCAGCGCTTTAGCAAATCCTACAATTCCATATAAGTTCTCAGTACCTGCGCGCATATTGCGTTCCTGCGCACCACCGTGTACTAAGGGGCTAATTTTTATATTTTCATTTACATATAAAATTCCAACGCCTTTTGGTCCATGAAATTTATGACCAGCACCCGTAATAAAATCAACAGGGGTCTCGCTTAATTTAAAAGGAAAATGTCCAACCGTTTGAACCGTATCGCTATGGAAATAGGCGTTGTATTTTTTGCAGATTTCACCCACCACCTGTAAGTCAATCATATTGCCAATCTCATTATTAGCATGCATGATGCTTACAATAGTTTTATGCTCCTTTGCGGCTAATAATTCCTCTAAATGTACAAGATCAATATGTCCGTTTGGTAATATATTTACATAATCTAAACTTATGCCAGCCGTTTTAGATAAATGTTCTACGGAATGCAAAGTAGCGTGGTGTTCAATAGGAGAGCTTATGATGTGCTTGCATCCCAAATCATAAATAGCACCATGCAAAATGGTATTGCTACTTTCGGTACCTCCGCTCGTAAAAAATATTTCAGCAGGTTTTGCACCCAAATGTTTTGCTACCGATTTACGAGCCTGTTCCACTGCCATTCTCGATTCTC
>Ga0007882_10001877_pt1 | contig 12010 bp, 14 predicted proteins | sample CryBogCBH12Aug01_FD_71195 | JGI IMG/M metagenome (GOLD analysis project Ga0007882, IMG submission 71195) | Freshwater microbial communities from Crystal Bog, Wisconsin, USA - CBH12Aug09.1 | ecosystem: Environmental > Aquatic > Freshwater > Lake | place: Crystal Bog, Wisconsin, USA | collected... | reverse complement strand
TGAAGAAAAATTGACACAACTGGGCGCCACCATACGCCGCGTACCCAAATAAGGTTTAAGGTTTGACTATGCTGACAATTGCCGTTTCGAAAGGCCGCATTTACGACGAAGCATTGCCGCTATTGGCTGAAGCGGGCATTATCCCCACCGATGACCCGAATACCTCACGCAAGCTGATTCTGGCCACCACCCGTGCCGATGTGCAGTTGGTGATTATCCGTGCCACTGATGTGCCCACTTTTGTCGAGTACGGGGCGGCGGATTTGGGTATTGCCGGTAAAGATGTGCTGATCGAACATGGTGCGGAAAACCTTTATGAACCGCTGGACTTAAAAATTGCCCGTTGCCGGTTGATGACCGCTGCCCATAAAAATGCGCCGCCCATTACGGGGCGGGTGCGCGTCGCCACCAAATATGTGAAGATTGCCGAACAGTATTTTGCCGCCCAAGGGGTGCAAGCGGAAATCATTAAACTGTACGGTTCAATGGAACTTGCACCCTTAGTGGGCTTGGCTGATTGTATTGTTGACTTGGTGGAAACCGGCAACACCTTACGCGCTAATGACCTTGAGCCACGCGAGCTGATTATGCACATCAGCTCGCGCTTGGTGGTGAATAAGGCCGCGATGAAAATGAAACACCAGGTGATTGCCGAGTTGTTGGCGCAATTGGAAAGGACGCTGGCTCAGCGGTGATCTTGTATAGCGCAGCAATTTAATATCTTACGGCTAGCTTTTACAAACCACACAAATAACTAAATGGAATAATCATATAACTTTTGGCAATTAAAAATACTGCCCTTTTGTTGGTAAAGTGATGGGTTAACTTAACCTGACCTGACAAAAGGATGGTGCTGATGAATTATGGTTATACGCTTTCTGGCTTATTGGTAGGTATACTGGTGGGCATTACTGGGGTGGGCGGCGGCTCGTTGATGACCCCGTTGCTGGTGTTTTTGTTTGGCTTTAAGCCTGCTGTGGCGGTGGGTACGGATTTGCTGTTTGCAGCCATCACCAAAACCAGTGGCGTTTGGGTACACCACAACAAACACGGTTCGGTCGAATGGAAAACGGTGGCTTGGCTAGCGGCGGGCAGTTTGCCTTTGGCGGTTGCCACGCTGTTTGCCATTAAACACTTTATGGATGTGGGCAAAGAAACCACTGGGGCGATCACTTTTACCTTGGGCATTGCTTTGTTGCTGACGGCGGTGTCTCTGATTTATCGCAGTATCTTGATGCGTAAAGTGGAAGAAGCCAAACCAATGGATGATAAAATCAGCAATTTCGACAATACCGGGCGTTTTAAAAAGTGGCAAATTCCTGCCACTATTTTGACTGGGGCGGTGTTGGGGGTATTGGTGACACTATCATCGGTCGGGGCGGGGGCATTGGGCACGGTGGCATTGTTGTTCTTGTTCCCTAAAATGTCCACTTTAAAAATTGTCGGCACGGATTTGGCACACGCGATTCCTTTAACGGCAGTGGCCGGTTTTGGTCATTGGTTATTGGGTAACGTGGATTATGTATTGCTGGGCAGTCTGTTGCTGGGGTCTGTTCCGGGCATTTGGATAGGCAGCCATTTGAGCGCGAAGATTCCTGAGCGTTATTTGCGCCCCACCTTGGCAAGCATCCTGATTCTGATCGGGCTTAAGTTTGTTTTGCAGTAATTGGCCCCAAAAGGACACCAAACAGGTGGACACAAAAAGCGTGTCCACCCTAATGCACTAGGCTGAAGGGGCTGTTACGCGGCAATGCCTAATATGACGGCGCTGGCTTTGAATATGGCTGTTGCAGTGCTGCCAATGGCTAGCCCTAATGTTTCCAGACTTTCGTTGGTGACAGTTGCCGCCACTGAGTCGCCCCCTTGCAGACCGATAACCACTTCGGAGTTGACCGCACCGGGTTGGATATGGGTGACCGTGCCTTGCAGTTGGTTACGCGCTGACAGCTGATAGCCGCCAAAATCGGTGACGATGACCACTTGCGGGGCTTTGACTAAAGCAATGACATCAGCACCTTGCTTGATGCCTAATTTTTCTGCGGCATCTTTGGTGATGCTGGCAACAATATCTTCACCGCCTTTTAAGCGGATGACAATGGTTGCGCTGACTGCGCCCAGCTTGAGTTCTGAAACTTTGCCGGAAAATTGGTTGCGTGCACTTGCTTTCATGATTAACCTCTTGAGTAAAAAAATAATGTCTGCATCGCTGGCTATGCGCTGGTTCAGTTGCATCAGAAACCGCTGATGCTCTTCTTGTAAGCCGTTGAAAAAATTTAGGAACGCCTTTCCAGCTGGGGTCAGGCGGGTGCCGCCGCCTTGTTTGCCGCCAATGGCGGTGGCAACCAGCAATTTTGGTGATAAATTATTGGCACGCCCGACCATTTCCCAAGCCCCTTTATAGGTTAGCCCCACGGCTTTGGCTGCTTGGTTGATGGAGCCCGTATGGTCAATGGCATCAAGCAACCGGAACAGCTTTTCGTTAAGGCCGCCAATCAGTTTGATTTCGCCCTGGATTAACGGGTTACCATCAGCGGTCAGGGTTGGGGGCACTGGGGTCGGCATAACTGGAAAACGGGATGGTTGAGTCGATAAAGCCCGGCTGGATGCCTACAATATGTTCGGTTAGGTAACGGATTTCCGGGAGTGCGTGGCTGACGTACAGCATGGGTATCTGCAATTCGTCACGAACCCGTAACAAAAAAGGCAAAATTTGCTGCTTAAGACGTTCGTCCAATGACGCTAGCGGCTCATCCAACAACAACAAACGTGGACTGGACAATAATGCCCGCCCCAAACCAACCCGTTGCTTTTCGCCGCCAGACAGGTGTTGTGGGCTTTTGTCCAGCAATGCGCCAATTTCTAAAATAGCCACCACTGCATCCAACGACAAACGCCGCTCCGTTGCCGATAACTGGCGATAACCATACAGCAAATTATTGCGTACTGTCAAATGTGGAAACAACAAAGCATCTTGGAACACAAAGCCGATGCGCCGCCGGTGCGGCGGCAAATTAATGCCTTGTGCGGAACAAAATAAAGTATCGCCCGCAATAGCGATATGACCTTGCCGAGGCTTGACCAAACCGGCAATGCCTTGCAGCAAGCTGGACTTACCGACTCCGGACGGGCCAAACAATCCGGTGACCAGTGCCGTGCTATGCAACTTTGCCGTTAAGGTAAAATCCCCCCTGACCAAAGTGATATGGATGTCCAGCATGGTCAGTTAGCCGTTTTGGGGTGCAATTTACGGCTTAACAGCTCACTGCCCGCCAATGCAGCCAGCGCCAATAGCATGGACAGCACAACCAGCCGTGCCGCTTGGTCATCGCCACCGGGCATTTGTGTGGCGGTATAAATGGCCAAGGGCAAGGTGCGCGTTTCGCCTTCAATATTGCCGACAAAGGTAATGGTTGCGCCAAACTCCCCTAAGCTGCGGCTAAAGCCCAGCACCAGCCCTGCCAAAATGCCCGGCGCAGCCAGTGGCAAGGTAATGGAAAAAAACACCAGCAATGGATTCGCCCCCAAAGTTCGGGCGGCATTTTCCAGGCGCGGGTCAATAGCGGTTACCGATAGCCGCACCGCACGCACCATCAGGGGAAACGCCATCACCATAGAAGCCAGTACAGCACCGCGCCAGCTAAAAGCGACGCTGATGCCAAAGTGCTGGTTGAGCCAGCGCCCCAACAACCCGTTGTTGCCCAACAGCAACAGCAACAAATAGCCCGGCACAATCGGCGGCAACACCAACGGCAAATGGATAAGACCATCCAGCAAGGCCTTACCGGCGAATTGAAAGCGGGCCAGCACCCAGCCGATAATGATAGCGGGCGGACAACTGAGCACAGAACTCCACGCGGCAATCTTCAAGGACAGCAGTAAGGCCGCTATTTCCTGTTCGGACAAATCCAACATATTGGCGGTATCAAGGTTGCACGGGCGTAAAGCCGTATTGGGCAAACACCTTAGCAGCTTCCGCTTGGATCAGATAAGCCAAGAATGCTTTGGCCTGTTCGGTCTGGCTGATCCTGGCTATCGGGTAAACAATAGGAGGGTGGCTACTTTCGGGAAAAGTGCCGAGCACTTGCACCTTGGGGCTGATCAAAGCATCGGTTTTATAAACAATACCGGCGGCACATTCGCCACGTTCGACAAAAGCCAAAGCGGCGCGCACGTCTTCCGTGCCGACAATCCTGGCTTTAAGGGCATCCCAAAAGCCAAGTGTTTGCAACGCCTGTTTAGCGTATTTGCCCACGGGTACGGTTTCGGTTTCGCCAGTGCACAGCTTGCCGGTAAATGCCTCCGGCAAATTGCCACCGTTGTCCAAGGTGACGGTAAAGCCGTGGTCTTTTGGGGCTATCAAAACTAGCGAGTTACCGAGCAAGTTACTGCGTGATGCCCGATCAATTTTGCCTTTATCACCAAGGTAGTCCATCCATTTCAAATCGGCGGAAATAAAAATATCAGCGGGCAAGCCGTTTTCAATTTGTTTGGCCAGTGCCGATGATGAGGCAAACGAAATCGTCACTTTTTCACCGGTTTTGGCCTGATAGGTTTTGCTGATATCGCCGAGTGCGTTGGTCAGGCTGGCAGCCGCCAAAACCAGCACATCGGCGCTGGCGAGGTTGGACAGGCTGCAAAGCAGGGCGAATAACAGGCAATGCAAAGTGTTACGGAACATACAGCCTCCAGATAAGGGCAATTAAGATAAGGTAAAAACCACTATAACCTTTAGTATATTGCGTCGCATCACCCATGATTGTCAAGCGCTTGGCTTTTATGCTGTGCCGCAGGCATAGGCCCGTTGGTGATGTTATCAGTTTCTGCACAATGCCAAAGTGGCTAGGGTGTGTGCTGGGGAAACACGGCACTCTTGGACTTTACCGATTTCGGGAACCACTATAGTTCAAATGGCACGGTAGGCTTGATGCGGTTATACTAAATCCACAATGCCCAATTTAGAATCTGATATTACGCAGCACGTTGGCTGAGCGTAGCCAAAGCGCCAGTTAAAGTCTAATGGCTTGCCTGACCATTGTGCTTGGTTGCCGCGCTCCCTTCGGCTTCGCTCAGGGAACGCACGGTTTTATTTTGGTCACCCTGCTACAAACAAATATCCCTTTGCGTAACATCAGTTAGAATGGTTTTAAATGAAAATAAAACTGGATGCCCTCAATAAAATATTCCGTCCAAACCCTTACGCCAAAATGATCAATCGGGATGGCAGGCTGGAACTGGATGAAAAAAATGCTTGGCATTCCTATTTACGCGACCCTTACCATTTGATGCTACACATATCTTGGCTGGGTTTTTTTGCTGCTGTCACGCTTGTTTGCGCTTTGATAAATGTATTATTTGCCGTCTTTTATTGGCTTGGCGACGATTGCTTGGCAGGCGCAAAAGCGGGTTCGTTTACCGACGCATACTTTTTTAGCGTACAAACGCTGGCATCCATTGGATATGGGGCCATTTCCCCCAAAACGCTATACGCCAACATTATTGTTTCCATAGAAGCAGTGACTAGCCTATTGGCCATAGCAATGGTCACAGGGCTAGCCTTTGCCCGCTTCACCAAGCCCAAGGCACGGGTGATTTTCAGTGATGTTGCGGTTATCTCACCTTATAATGATCTGCCAACCTTAGCGTTTCGGGCCGCCAATGAGCGGCGCAACCTGATTGTCGAAGCCCACATAAAAGTAGATTTTGCCATAGATCAAATCACCCGTGAAGGTGAATTGACCCGCCGCTTTTATGAATTGCCGCTTTTGCGCCAGCGCACATCCAGCTTCAACTTGGCTTGGACGGTTAGGCATGTCATTGACGAAAATAGCCCGCTTTATGGCCTGACACCCACCATGCTGGAACAAGGGCACGCCGGTATTATTGTTTCCTTGGTGGGCATTGACGAAACCGTAGCCTATACGATAAACGCCAGAAAAAACTATTCCGCACAGGAAATACTATGGAACTGCCGGTTTGTCGACATGCTGACAGTTGCTGAAAATGGCGACCGTTATTTGGATTACCAGCATTTTCATAGCGTGTTGCCAATCGGGTGATTTACCGCCCCAACCCGCTTAGCTGCCGCAGGTTTGGATTAAGCCGTTCCGGCTTGTCAATGGTGGGCAGTATTGCGGTTTTTATAGGGTCTATCGAAAAACGGGTTTGCTGGTGCGTACCCTTGGGCTAAAAATTATCTGAACGAAAAACAATAAACGCCTATAATGTACAGAAATACTGTACGGAATGGTAACTAATATGAACTCAGTCAATGTGACCGAATTTCGCCAGCACTTGCCGGACTACCTTAAACAAGTGCAACAAGGCCAAGAAATAGCCATTACCCATCACGGCAAAACCATTGCCCGTATTGTGCCGGAACAGCAACAAAGCAAACGCGAAGCCGCCTTAAATCGCCTGGAAGCCTTGCGCGGCACCGTTATCATCGGCGATATTCTTGCACCATTAGATGAGCAATGGACGGCTGATGCTGACCATCTGTGATACCCACATCCTGCTGTTTTGGGCTGACCAACCACAACGCCTGAGCCTTGCAGCCAAGCAAGCCCTAGAAGCCCCGTGTAACCCTAGCCAACTGGCTTGTGCAGACATTAGTTTTTGGGAAATAGCCATGCTGTTCCGCAAAAACCGTTTGGCACTGCCTGCACACCACACACCAAAGACCTACATGGAAGACATTGTCGAATCATTGGGCTTAATTGTCATTGCGCTCACACCCGCTATTGCCGCATTGGCTGAAAGCGGCATGGTGGGACATGGTGATCCAGCTGATAGACTGATTGCCGCCACCGCTATCGCCCATCGCGCCCCACTCATCACCGCTGATGAAAAACTCCGCACAACACCTGGCTTGCGCTGTATTTGGTAACTAACCCGGAGGCGGATAGCTGTGACTGCAAACCGGCAGGCCGTCACAGTGCCATAACAAAAAAATCGCCCGCTTCGCGGGAAAAGCAAAGGGTTAAAGGTTTAAAGTGTTAAAAAGCCCGGACACACCGCACTGCCTGCGAGTCGCTCTTAAGGTCGCTGCCCTGGAGGAGGGTAGAGCTAAAGTACTGGCCCCACGCGGTGAGGTTGAAGAACTCACTAGAACTCCAGTAACCGTCATAGGCAAAACCACCCACAATGGTTTCATTGAGATACAGTTGGTTCAGCTCATCCTTGGACGGCAAATACCAGTCGCTGTAACCGTTTAGCACCAGGTCGTCGCATAGCTTGGCGGCATAGCTGCCCGGCCCTTGGGCGTTGATGATGGCATTGGTGTTGGCTTGTCCTGTGCCGATGGCGGTGCCGGTCGCGCCGGTGGTGACAAAGCTGCCGTTATACCATTGGATGCCCTCGCTTTGGTCGGACGGGGCGGCAATCAGGCCGTGCTGTTTGCTGCTGTCTATATAAAATATCTTGCCGCCTTGGTAGCTTTGGCCAAGGGTGAACACGGGCGGCGGGGTGACGGTGCTTTGGTAAACCAGTTTGGCGATGCCCAGTTGTTGGCTGTTGGGGATGCCGCTGGCGTTGGTGCTGACATAGCCGGTTTTGGTGAACACCCAGCTGGTGCTGGCTTTATTGTTGAGCATCAGTTGCGCCCAGCCATTGCTGGCGGTGGCTTGGTCAACGCTGGCTTGGAAGCAGGGGTAGCTGGGGTCGGTGCTGGAGCAGCTGGTGTTGCCGACGGCATTGCCTTGGGGGTAGATGTTGTAGGTGGCGTTGACGGCAGTGCTGGGGCTGGGGATTTGCACCCAGAGTTTGTAAGCGCCTGCTTTGGGCGCTGTCCAAGTGACATTTTCGGTGCTGCCGCCGATCAGTTCGATGCTTTGGGTGTTGCTGATGGTGGGGTTGATTTGGGTGCCGGTTGGCGTTGCCGCCACAGCGGCGGTCAGGTTACAGACCACCAGCAACAACGCTGCGGCGAGCTGGCTGATGGGCTTGGGTCGGGTGCGGTTTTGCTTCATGGTTGGCCTCAAATATTTATTAAATACAGTGGGTTTGCCCTAACAGGCAGGGTTATTTAACCCATCTCATCAAGCAATGTCAAATTTTTTGTAAAGTGGGCAAGCTGTTTGTGCCCACGCGGAAACTTTATTTTTTGTAGAGTACAATACGCCTGTCCTTTTACCCTTAATCTTACCCTAAGCCCAAACAGCCAATACCCTCCCTCCCCATGGGCATTATCAGCAAACTGGCATCACAAACCGCCATTTATGGCCTCAGCAGCATTTTTGGGCGCTTCCTCAATTATTTGCTGGTGCCCCTGTACACCTACTATTTCTCAGCGGCAGAATACGGGGTAGTGTCAGAATTTTATGCCTATGCCGGTTTTTTTTCGGTGCTGTTAATGCTGGGTTTTGAAACCGGCTATTTCCGCTTCCGCAACAAACAGCAAGCTAACCGTGATATCACTTATTCCACCGCACTGATTTTCATCGTGTTATTGAATGTGGGCTTTTTGGCACTGATTTTAAGCACCAACAGCCAACTGTCCAACGCCCTCAACTACCCGCAACATCCAGAATATATTTTATATTTCAGCGGCATTTTAATACTGGATGCGATAGCCGCCCTGCCCTTTGCACGGTTGCGGGCAGAGAACCGCGCGTTCCGTTTTGCCGGTATCAAACTAACGGAGATTTTGATCACCGTATTGTTAAGCCTGTTTTTTATTGTCTATTGCCCGCCATTTTTTTCCGCCCACCCACAAACCTGGCAACAACAGGCCGTGGCCTTGGTTTATTTGCCCTCCATTGGCGTGGGTTATATTTTCATAGCCAACCTAATTGCCAGCGCCATAAAAACGGTATTGCTGACCCCGCAACTGCTGGGCATTGCCTGGGGCTTTGACCGCCAACTGCTGGTAAAAATGTTGGGCTATTCCTTACCGATAGCGGTCATCGGCTTTGCCGGTATCATCAACGAAATGCTTGACCGCGTGCTGTTGAAATACCTGCTGCCTTACGATAGCCAAACCAACCTGAAGATGCTGGGCATTTACGCAGCCTGCTATAAGCTGTCCATTCTGATGTCGTTGTTTATCCAAGCTTTCCGTTATGCCGCCGAACCGTTTTTCTTCGCTTACGCTGACCACAACGATGCCAAACCCGTTTATGCCAAGGTGCTGCGCTATTTTGTCATTTTTTGCGTGTTCATCTTTTTACTGGTGGCGCTATATTTGGATTTTTTCCAATATTTCTTGGGCGAACCGTTCCGTAGCGGTTTGGCGGTAGTGCCTATCTTGTTGCTGGCCAACTTATTTTTGGGCATTTATGTCAACCTGTCAGTCTGGTACAAGCTCACTGACCGCACCTTAATGGGCGCGTGGGTGTCGATAGCGGGCGCAGTACTGACCATTGCCTTAAATATCTGGTGGATACCCTTGTTTGGCTTTGTCGGTTCGGCGTGGGCCACCTTGGCCTGTTATGCCTATATGGCCTTGCTGTCCTATGGTTTGGGGCAGATTTATTATCCGGTGGCTTACCCAGTTTGGACTATCACCGGTTATATCGTCTGGGGGCTGGTGCTGTATGGCCTACAGGGGCAAGCCTTGCAGTTTTACCCGCACCCTTGGCTGGTTTCATCGGGTCTGTTGCTGGCTTACCTGTTAAGCGTCGCCTGGTTTGAAGGCAGACGTAAACGGTAATATCGTGCCGTATCCTACCCACAGCAAAACTGGCAGTTTTGTCCAGCAAATGCTAATCTTGCCCTGTCCAAGCCCGCCCCTGTCGCCAAGCCGCCGCCATGTACACCACCCATATCGCCCAACAAACTTATAATTTTGTCAGCCTACGCAATTTGCTGGCAAAAGCCAGCCCTGCCCGTTCCGGCGATTATTTGGCGGGCGTGGCGGCAAGCAGCCATTTGGAACGGGTCGCGGCGCAATGGGTGTTGGCGGATGTGCCGCTCAAGCAATTTTTGACCGAAGCCGTAGTGCCTTACGAAACCGACGAAGTGACGCGGCTGATTATGGACGGGCACGACCCGGCCGCTTTTGCAGCCATCAGCCATTTGACCGTTGGTGATTTCCGCGATTGGCTATTGTCCGAACAGGCCACTACCGAAACCTTAACCGCCATTGCGGCTGGCCTGACACCGGAAATGGTCGCCGCCGTGTGCAAAATCATGCGTATCCAAGATTTGATTTTGGTGGCGAAAAAATGCCGGGTGATCACCCGTTTCCGTGGCACGATAGGTCTGGAAAACCGCTTATCGACACGCCTGCAACCCAACCATCCAACTGACCACCCTGCCGGAGTCGCTGCCAGCATTTTAGATGGCTTGCTGTATGGTTGCGGGGATGCCGTCATCGGCATTAATCCCGCTTCTGACAACCTTGAAGCCACCGCACGTCTTTTATATATGCTAAATGACGTGATCGAGCGTTACCAAATACCCACCCAAGCCTGTGTATTGGCACACGTCACCACCACCTTGCAAGCAATGGCGCAAGGTGTGCCGGTCGATTTGGTGTTCCAGTCCATCGCTGGCACGGAAAAGGCCAATGACAGTTTCGGCATTAACTTGGCGTTGTTGCAAGAAGCGCACCAAGCTGCCTTATCCCTGCAACGGGGCAGCCAATTTGCTGATGGCATTGGCAACAACTGCATGTATTTTGAAACCGGACAGGGCAGCGCACTATCCGCCAATGCCCACCAAGGCATGGACCAACAAACCTGCGAAGCCCGCGCTTATGCCGTGGCACGGCAATTTAAACCGCTGCTGGTCAACACCGTGGTGGGCTTTATTGGCCCGGAATATTTATACGACGGCAAGCAAATCATCCGCGCCGGTTTGGAAGACCATTTTTGTGGCAAACTGCTGGGCTTGCCGATGGGCTGTGACATTTGCTACACCAACCACGCCGAAGCTGACCAAGACGATATGGACATGTTACTGACGCAATTTGCCGTGGCAGGCGGCACTTTTATTATGGGTGTGCCGGGGGCGGATGATGTCATGCTAAATTACCAATCAACCTCGTTCCATGATGCCTTATATATCCGGCAAGTGTTGGGGCTGCGCCCGGCACCGGAATTTGAGGCTTGGCTGCAAAACAACCACATTTTTGACCATCACAACCAATTGTCCCGACCGGAAATGCCCGCTTTGTTCCGTTCGGCACTGGCTAGCCAAGCTTAATGTTATGGCCCACCCGCTAACTACCCCTGATACTTGGCAGCACCTAAGCCAATTCACCGCCGCACGGATTGCCTTGGGGCGGGCGGGTAGCAGCCTGCCCACCCGTGCTTGTTTGGATTTTCAGCTAGCCCATGCCTTGGCGCGGGATGCTGTCAACCTGCCGTTAGATTTTGAGCAGCTGGCGCACAGCTTGGCAGCGCAGGGCATTGCCTCGCTGTGCCTGCAAAGCCAAGCCGCCAACCACCAAACCTATCTGCAACGGCCTGATTTGGGGCGTTTGTTAAGCGCTGCCAGCCAGCGTAGCTTAAAGGAACAAGACTCATTCGCCGCCGATGCCGTTGTGATTGTCGCCGATGGCTTGTCATCAACCGCCATAACCCATCATGCCGAAGCTTTCCTCAGCATATTGCTGCCCAGCTTGCAAGCCCAACAGTACCGGATGCCGCCCGTATGTTTGGTCAAACACGGACGGGTTGCCATAGGCGATGCCATAGCCGACCACTTTGCCGCACGGCTTTGTATTGTGTTGATCGGCGAACGCCCCGGTTTAAGCTCGCCCGACAGCATGGGCATTTATTTTACCTACCAGGCCCGTTCCGGCTTTAGCACCGATGCCGACCGCAACTGTATTTCCAATATCCACAGCAACGGCCTTAGCTACCAGCAAGCCTTACATAAACTGCTGTTTTTAATAGCAGGGGCGGAAGAGCTCAAGCTCTCTGGCGTGGCCTTAAAAGACCAATCGACCGAAACAGGCTTGGCACTGCCACAAGCCAATTTCTTATTGGACTTTTAAAAACAGCCATTGCACTAATATTTTTTTCAATAGCCCTTGACTTACATGATATTAAAGCCCATACTCTTA
>Ga0007882_10001875_pt1 | contig 12017 bp, 6 predicted proteins | sample CryBogCBH12Aug01_FD_71195 | JGI IMG/M metagenome (GOLD analysis project Ga0007882, IMG submission 71195) | Freshwater microbial communities from Crystal Bog, Wisconsin, USA - CBH12Aug09.1 | ecosystem: Environmental > Aquatic > Freshwater > Lake | place: Crystal Bog, Wisconsin, USA | collected... | reverse complement strand
CCGTCCTTCGGGATGCGGATGACGACCCAATCGGCCGCCGCCCCCAGCAGGGTGAAGCCGGCGATCCCGAGTTGTCCCATGGCCAGGGCCAGGGTGCCGCCGGCGTTGGATTCCTTGATGCCGCCGGTCAACGGGCTTTTGCAGCCGACGCTGAGACGACTGGCATTGGAAAAGCTGGTGCCGGCGAACGGCCCGGTGACGAAGATCAGCGGATTGGCCGGCGACAGCGGGTTGACCGAGGCGACACCGGCCTCGAGCAGCATCTTGGTGATGCGGTAGCGCCCTCCCTTGACCAAGTCCTCGCCATCCATTTCGCTGTCGCTGACGGCTTGCGACGAGAGGTCTATCTGGAGAAATTTTCGCATCTGCTGCCCCTGTGCCGGTCACCCATAGGATTTATTATAATAACACTATATATCTGATGCTGTCATCAATCAGGCCGCCCTGATTTCAACGGCCAGAAGCCGAAAGAATCGCCGAACACGGCGATGACCGGGAAAGTTACCCCCAGCATGGCGTTGGCGGTCCATAATTCCAATGCAAAATCCGGCGCCTGGTTGGTCATCGGCCCAACCAGCGTCAGCCCGGCCCATTGGTAGAAGCGTTGCATGACTACCGCCAGCACCGCCACCAACACCAGGCGGGCGATGCCCTTGACCGGCTGCACCAGTCCGCCGAACACCGACATCTGCATCAGCACCACCAGGATGAACTCGCCGAACAGCCCGGACACCGCCACCCGCACCATGAAATCGGGGGGATCCATGTGGAAGACGGAAAGGCCGAGATATTGGATGACCAGCGAAACCACTATGATCAGCAGGGTGGCGGCGACACCGAAAAGCGGCTGCCGTGCCAGACCGGGAAATTGGCTGAGCGGCCAGAAGTCCAGCAGCACCAGACCCATGGTGACCAGCACCGTGGTGCAGGAAAATCCCAGCGCCACCCAGGCCGGGAAGATGCCGTGCGGATCCGCCGCCGCCTGGTAAAACGGCGCCGCCTGCATGGCCCCGAAGTCAAAGAAGAGGCGGAAGGTGATCCAGGTAAAAATGTAAGTGATCGCCCAGATACCGATGCCGATGACGGCCGGATGCTTGGTAAAGGCCGTCATCGGCCAGCATTGGAAGGTGGTGATCAGCCAGAACAGGTTGAGTACGCTGAATATGACGAACATCACCACGAAGGGGGTCGGCGGCTTGAGATCGCCGCCGATGCTACCCAGCAGGATCGGGGCGACGACGGCCGAGACCGCCGTCATCATCAGAAAAATGGCGATACCCTTGGCCGGTTGGCCGAGGCCTTTGAGGAAGCCGGGATAGTCGCCCTTCCAGACCAGCCCGACCACCACCTGCACCGGCAGACCGCTGAGCACGATCAGCGGCACCCAGCTGCCGAAGGTCAGCGGATCGAACTGCGCGGCGATGGACAAGGCAATCGCCAGCACAAAAACCGCGCCGGCCAAGCCAAGAATGGGCTGCTTCAGGCTGTTTCCCATAATGGAGTCCCCCCTTCATTTTTTATCGGGTCCGGTCCCCCTCCCCCGGAAAAATCAGCCAGGCGCCGGAGAAGCGCCTGGCCTAGTTTAGGGAGGGAATGGGCATCACGCGTTGCTGATGCCCGGGGTATTGGCGCCACCCGCGACCCGTTCGGGGCGACGCCAAACGGGTTACGCTCCGGCCAGGTCAATCACGCCGAGATACTGGGTGTCCTTCAGTTGTACCTCGCGGACCGCATTGCCGAATTTCGGATGGGCGATTTCCACCCGATAGGCGCCGCTGTCGGGATCCAGGCGATCGAACTTGAAGTCGCCGAACATGTCCGACACCGCCTTGTCCAAAGCCTTGCCGTCCTTGAAAAGGGTGACCTGGGCCTCGGCGACGCATTCGCGGACGCCGGAGACATTGGTCACCAGACTGCCGCCGATGAAGCATTTGGCAAAGCGGTAGTAGTTCTTGTAATAAACCCGCGGCCGGGTGCCCAGTTCCGGACGCAACACCTCGAGTTTGTCCTTCAGCACCTGCTGATCCATTTCCGCATCTTCCACAAGCTTGGCCTTGTAGACGCCGGTCGGGCAGTTGTCGGCGATGCGCGGCCGCGCCCATCCCTGGTCCAGCAGATGCGCGTCGAAGATCCATTTCTGCGGCAGTTGCAGCTCTTCGTTCCACCAGATGGCGCCATAGGGACAGGAGCCGACTAGATCCTTGCGCCCCTTTGCCTTGACCGGATCGACGATGACGATGCCGTCCGGCCGCTTGTAGATCGCCCCGTCGCGGGCGGAGGCGATACAGGGCGCGTTGTCGCAATGATTGCACATGATCGGCATATGCGCCGCGTCGACCATGCTGCCGCTGCCGCGCACCTTGCGCTCCAGCTTGACCCAGTAATGCCCGTGCAGCGGCTGCGGCGCCGCATAGCCGGGAAAGTCATTGCCGACATGCTCGTCCTTGGTGACAAGCATGCAGTTGTTGCAGTTCTCGCAGAGAGCTACGTCGATGACCAGGTTCCACTTTTTCATGGTATCACCTATCGCTTTCATCAGGCCTGTTTGACCAGGGCCTTGTCGGGCCCAATGCGCATCACTGGTTTACCCCGGTTCGCCCATTTCTCGACTTGGACCAGGCAGGAATTATTGGCCATGCCTTCGGTTTCCTTTTGCTGGGGACGCTGAGGGGTAATGAAATTAGCATTGCCCGACTGATCGATGACCTGATCGCCATCCTGGATGAGCTGGAGATCGGCGTTGGATTCATAGGTCTTCAGCTGACCGGGCGGCACCACCGCCGAAACATCGGCGGCAAACAGCACGGCACCACGGTCGTTGTAGACCTTGATCAGATCGTGATGGCCGATGCCTCGCTTGCCGGCATCCTCGGGATTGATCCGCATCACCCAATAGAAATAACCGTCAATGAAGACGCGGTGATCGAAGATGTCGTTGATGGTGCTGTCCTTGGCATCGCCGTAGGTATGGAAACTGTAGCGGGGATGCGTCGAAATCATCTGCAGCGGATATTTGTCGAACAGTTCCTTGGTCCGCGGACCTTCCCAAGACGGAATGTAGCGGTTCATCGCCGGCCGCTCGTCATTGGGATGGTTGATATTGAGCCGCGCCAAGCTATTGGAGATGAATTCGATCTTGCCGGACTGGGTTTCCAGCCCCATGCCGAAATCGCCGGAATACTGGCTGGGCAGAGGATTGGGTTCCGGCTGGTCTTTCTGCCGGCCTTCAGCGAACCAGCGGTAGGCGACCGGATCGCGGACGGCCTCGGGATCCGCCGGCACGATGTAATAGCCCTTTTTGGCGAATTCCTTCCAGGTGATGTGCTTGGGCAAATCACTCGAATCGAAGACCCGTTTGCACCAGTCGAGTTCACTGCAGCCCTCGGTGAACAGCGACCCCAGACCCATGCGCGACAGAACGTCGGTGTAGATCTGATAATCGGATTTGGATTCACCCAGCGGCTCGATGCATTTGTGCTGCAAGGTGATGATCCGGTGGTTCAACTGGGCGTTATTGTTCTGGATGTATCCGCTGCAATGCGCCCATTCGCCGATATCGGCCCGCTCGAAGGAGGTGCAGGCCGGCAGGATGATGTCGGCGAACCTGGCATCGCCTTCGAACCAGATGGACTGGTTGACCACCGTTTCGATGGACGGATGCCGGTAGGATTCGACGAACCGTTCCGACTGGCAAATGGTGCCGAAGGTGGAATTGCCGTAACGATAGATCATGTGGATCTGCGAATAGCCGGGACATGGATATTCGAACGGCTGGAACTGCGCCTCGATCGAGGAACCGTCCCACAGATAGCCCTTCGACTTGCCGTTGATGATGGCGTCGGCCATGCGCTGGCGTGGAATGATCTGCTTGACCGGATTCATCGTCAGCACATGCGGCATGCGCTGATAGTTGTGAACAGCCGAGGCGGTGAAGTTGAGTTCGCCGGAAATGCCGCCGTCGGCATAACCCGGGAAATAGAAATTCATGTCGATGGGGGTGGCGAACTGCAGGTTGCCGAAATTGCGACCCGGCTTGCCCCAACCCTGCATGGCCATCATCATGATCATCGAACGCGCCCATTGCGAGCCGGTGGCGGTGCGGCAAGCACCACCCCAACCGGCCCCCAGGCCGCCGGCGCCGAGATAGGTCTTCTTTTTCGCCCAGGCCCGCGCCAGGGCGCGACAGACTTCGGCCGGCACGCCGGACTCGGTTTCCTGCCATTCCGGGGTCTTGGGCTCACCGTCGGTCTTGCCGAGCACGTAGTCCTGCCATTCCTCGAAGCCGGTGGTGCGGGTGGCGACGTATTCCTTGTCGTAGATCCCCTCGGACATCCATACATACTGGATGCCGAGCGCCAGTGCGGCGTCGGTGCCGGCGCGGATGGGGATCCAGCGGCCGCCCAGCAATTGGGCGGTGGGGTTGAAATGCGGATCGATATGGACAAACTCGATGCCCAACTCCTTGGCCCACAGGCGGCGCTGGGTGCCCTCGAAACCAGCATACAGGCCGTTGGTGGACTCCGGGTCGCTGGACCAGAAGATCATCATCTCGGCTTCCTTCAGGCAGTCCTCGACGGTGCCGTAGAAGCCGGGAATGCCAAGACGCATGGCGCTGCCGAAATGATGCATGGCGCCCCAGTACCAACCTTCCCAGCTGTCGGGGTTGGGGGCGACGCGGGTGAAGCCGATCAGGTTGCCGAAGCGCAGCAGGGCGCTGAGATAATAGCCGATATTGCCCCACTGGTGATGCGACGGCACCGGGATGGCCATGGCGCCCGGCCCGTATTTCGATTTCATGCGCTTGATTTCGGAAGAGACCAGGTCCAGCGCCTCATCCCAGCTGATCCGCACATAGCCCGACTTGCCGCGGTTCTGCGGATTGCGCTCGCCGTTGGGATCCCAATCGACCCGCTTCATCGGATAAAGATTGCGCTTTTCCGAATAGACCATCGATTTCAGCGTCGTCGAATAAGGGGCGACGGTGGCCTTGCGCCAGGGGGTGAAGGTCTTGCCGCGCGCCGTGATGGACCACGACGGCGCGTCGGTTTCGTCAAGCATCAGCGGCGTCATGCGGATGATCTTGCCGTCCTTGACGTAGACGAACATCGGACCGCCATTGGTATTGGTGCAATAGCGGATGGTGCCGTCCTTTTGCGGAACGCCTAGTTCCAGGCCGGAGGTGTTGATCTTGTTCATCATCTGCATGAACCAGACCGCCAGCTTGTCGTTGCCGAGCACCATGGCGCGGAAGTTCTTGGCGCCGTGGATGATTTCCAACTGCGACGGATTGGGCTTGAGGAAGTCCATCGCCGTGCGCAGGTCCTTGAACATCACCGCGACATCCGGCTTGCCACTGATATCCCAACTGGCCTGAACCTGGCCTTTGTTGAAACGGTAACTGCGTCCGAAGCTGCCGTCTTTCAGCTTGAGATGAACGACGCAATCAAAGCGTTTCATCTCCTTGCGAAACTCGGGATACTTTCCTGCGGTACGTCTTAGAACAAACGGTAAACTGAACAATATCGCTTTCAGGATTGTCCGCTTCATTTCGCATACTCCTTGAACGCAGAATCTATTAATGGCCGCCTTAGGCAATTTTCCTTTGGGGCGGGGTTGCGGGAACAGTCACGGCGGCGAGATGATGATTTTCATCGACCCGCTTCAGCAGGAAGGTCGCCAGGGCCGGCAGCAGGATCAGCGCGCCGGCCATGTTCCAGACGAACATGAACGCCAGCAGGATGCCCATATCGGCCTGGAACTTGATCGGCGAGAAGATCCAGGTGGCGACCCCGACACCCAGCGTGATGCCGGTGAGGATGACCACCCGGCCGGTGAACAGCAGCGCCTCGTAATAGGCCTTCGACAGCCCGGCGCCGGTACGGTAGCGGGCCAGGGTCACCGACAGCACATAGAGCGCGTAGTCGACGCCGATGCCGACGCCGAGCGCGATCACCGGCAGCGTCGCCACCTTCACCCCGATGCCCAGCGTCACCATCAGCGCCTCGCACAGCACCGAGGTCAGCATCAGCGGCAGCACCGCGCAGACCACCGCCCGCCACGAGCGGAAGGTGATGAAGCACAGCGCGATCACCGCCAGATAGACCAGCAGCAGCATTTCCTTGTTGGCCACCTTGACGACGATATTGGTCGCCGCCTCGATGCCGGCATTGCCGGCCGCCGACAGGAACTTGAGCTCGGCGCTGCCGTTGCTGCGGTCATACTCCTCCACCGCCTCCACCACCGAGGTCAGGGTGTCGGCCTTGTGGTCGGTCAGGTAGACGTAAAGCGACAGCAGGTCGCAGTTCTGGTTGAACAGCTCGCGCGGCGCCCGCGTCACCGTGAACCCCAGCATGTCCTGGGTGCGCGGCAGGTCGAACCATTTGAGGCTGCCCTCGTTCTGCCCGGCGGCGAAGGTCTTGGCGAGATCGGCCAGCGAGTTGGTCGACACCACCCCGGGCAGCTGGCGCAGCCGCCATTCCAGGGCGTCGACCTGCGACAGCACTGAGTACTGGTTGCACTTGCCCGACGGCGTCTTCACCATCACCACATAGATGTCGCTCGACGTCGCGTAATTCGCCGCCATGAACGCGTTGTCGCGGTTGTAGCGGGAGTCGGGGCGCAGCTCCGGCGCCCCCGGATCAAGATCGCCGATCTTCAGATGCGTGCTGACCACGAACCCGCCCAGACCCATCGCCGCCGCCACCGCGATGGCCACCCCGGCCCATTTGCGCTGGGTGAACAGGTCGAGAAAGGCCCAGAACGGATGCTTGGCCTGCGACGCCGCCGACAGCTCCTTGCGCAGCGTCCGCGCCGCCGCCGAACGGCTGACCCCGGTGAACGACAGCAGGATCGGCAGCAGCACCAGATTGGTGAAGATCAGCGCCGCCACCCCCATGCTGGCGGTCACCGCCAGGTCCTGGATCACCTTGATGTCGATCACCATCAGCACGGCGAAGCCCACTGCGTCGGCCAGCAGCGCCGTCAGACCGGCGACAAACAGCCGGCGGAAGGTGTAGCGCGCCGCCACCAGCTTATGGGTGCCCCGCCCGATGTCCTGCATGATGCCGTTCATCTTCTGCGCGCCGTGGCTCATGCCGATGGCGAAGACCAGGAACGGCACCAGGATCGAATAAGGATCCAGCTCGAACCCCAGCAACGGCAGCACGCCCAGCAGCCACACCACCGCCACCAGCGAACAGCAGACCACAAGAAGGGCGCTGCGCACGCAGCGGGTATAGAGGTACAAAACCGTGGTGGCGATGGCGATGGCGATGGCGAAGAACACCATCACCTGCTTCAGCCCCTCGATGAGGTCGCCGACGATCTTGGCGAAGCCGGTGATATGCACCATATGCAGCCGGATCGGGCCGCTCTGGTATTTGGCGCGGATCTCTTCCATGCGCGCCGACAGCTTGCCGTAGTCAAGACGGTTGCCGCTGGCCTCGTCGCGCTCCAGCAGCGGCACCACCAGGCTGCTCGACTTGAAGTTCGCCGACACCAGCCCGCCGATCTCGCCCGAGCGCTCGACATTGTGGCGCACCTTCTCCAGGCTGTCGGGCGAACCGTTATAATCGTCGGGCATCACCGGACCGCCGTCCATGCCCTCCTCGGTCACCCCGATCCAGCGGGTCGCCGGCGTCCACAGGGATTTCATATAGGGGCGGTCGACCCCGGGGATGAGGAACACCTCGTCATTGATCTTCTGCAGCGCCGTCAGGTAATCGGCGCTGAAAATCGTCCCCTCGGTGGTCTCCACGGCGATCCTCAGCGTATTGCCGAGACCGCCGAGATCCGACTTGTTGGCCAGATAATTGACGATATAGGGATGGCTGGTGGGGATCATCTTCTCGAAGCTGGCGTTCAGCTGCAGCCGGGTCGCCTGCCAGCCCAGCAGCACCGTCGCCAACAGGCAGATGAGGATGATCGCCAGCCGGTTGTTGAAGATCAGCCGCTCGCCGAGATTGCCCGAGTTCTGGTTGAACTTCGCCAGATCGGCGATCACCGGATGTTCGGCGAGGGACGCATCATGTTTCATTTTACCGATCCCTGATCAATCGACTGCCGGGCCAGGCGGGTGATCCCCCCCAGGCCGCTCACCACCACCGCGCCGTTGCCGGCTTCCACCACCCCGGTCAGCGGCATCGCCTGGCGCGGACCCATGCGGAAGCTGTGCCCCTGGTCGCCGCTCAGCAAAAGGTTGCCGGTCAGGTCGACCAGCAGCAGCGAGCCGTCGGCCAGCGTCACCGACGCCGTCAGCGTCTCCGGATCGTTGGTCTCCACCTTGCTCCAGCTCTTCAGCCCGTCGGCCGAGCGGTAGGCGTTGCCCCTGAGCCCAAAGGCCAGCACGCCGTCTTTGATATGGCGGACCCCGAAATAGGTGCCGTCATAGGGCAGCTTCACCGCCTCGAAAGCGGCGCCGCCATCGGCCGAGTGGTACAGCGTCCCCTGCTCGCCGGAAATCAGGATGTCGTCGCCCGCCACGTCGATGGCGTAGAGATGCAGACCCTTGCGGTTGTCCAGCCGATCCTGCCGACCCTGCCAGCTCTGGCCGCCGTCGCCGGTGGCGAGGAACAGGCCATAGGCGCCGACGATAAAGCCCTCGCGCTCGTTCTTGAAATAGAGGTCGAGGAACGGCTTGTCCGCCCCTTCCGCCACCTTCTGGTCGGCCTCGCCGAGCAGACGCCGGCTCTTCATGTCGTCGGGATGCGCCGCCGCGAAGGCATTGGCCGTCTCCAGCACGATCGCCGCCGCCTTGGTGCCGTCCAGCTGTTTGACCCAGCTCAGCCCGCCGTCCTCGCTCTTCAGCACGACGCCGCTATGGCCGATCGCCCAGCCGGTCTTCTCGGTGACAAAGCGCGCATTGGTCAGCGCCACCGACACCGGCACCGCGGACTGCTTCCAGCTGTCGCCGTTGTCGTCCGAGGTCAGCACGATGCCGCGCTCGCCCACCGCCACCAGACGCTTGCCGGCCGTGGTCACCGCCATGATCACCGAATTCTGCGCCCGCGCGCTGATCAGCGCCGGCCGTTCCAGCACATCCGGCTCGGCCAGCGCCGGCGCCGCGCAGGCAAGCACCACCAGACCGCCCAAAACGGCGCAGCCTTTTGCCAAATCAACCATGACCCACCTTTGTAAAATAACGGGGAGGGTCCTGCCCTCCCCGTTCGCGCGTCAGCCGTTAACGGACCGCTTCACCGGCCAGCAGTTCCGGCGAGAAGAAACTCGCCGGAGGCGGCTCGATGGTCTTCACCGGCGCCTTCGACCCGACCAGGCCGATGTTCAGCACATAGGCGCCGGTCTGGAAGTTGTAGACACCCCAGTCGACATTGCCCAAAACCGCCGGAATGTCCGGGCACAGCAGGGTCAGGCCGTAGTTGTGCTTCCACAGATTGCCCTGGGCGTCCCAGGAATCGCCCAGCAACGCCTCGCCGGTATCCTCGTCGAAATAGTAGCGGCGCTTCGGCACCACATGACGCTTGCCTTCGGCCAGCGTCGCCTCGACCACCCACACCCGATGCTTCTCGAAGCGGATGACGTCGGGGTTGAGATGATGCTGCAGGAACACCGTCTCCGGCGTCGAGGTGACGATCTTGTTGTTGTTGTAGGGAACGATCAGCTCCTGCTTGCCGATCAGCTTCCAGTCGTAGCGTTCCGGCGAACCCAGCCAGATGAACGCTTCGTCGAAATTGCCGACGCCCGACATGACGAAGTCGGGGGTGTCGAAGCCCACCGTCGGCGCCTTGCGCACCCGGTGCTGGCCGGTCAGATACTGCCAAGCCTGGCGCGGATGGTTGTACCAGTCGGTGTTGTCGACGATCAGCAGCGACTCACCGGCCTTGAACGACGGACCGGTCGCCTTCTGCACATGCCACCAGTGATCACCGGTCCAGCTCGCCTGGCCGTTCTTCAGGTGATAGGGATATTCGATGGTCTGGTCGGCCTGGGTGGCCAGCACGATCTTGCCGTCCGACGGCACCACATAGGCGCGGAACTCGTAGAACACCGCCTCGCCCGACCACTGCAGGATATGGTTCCACAGAACCTCTATGCCGGTCTTCGGAACCGGGAACGGCTTGCCGCCATAGGCGCCCTTCAGGGTCTGGCCGTTGTTCTCCAGCGTGGCATTGACCGCGTTCTTCGCCGTGTTGTCGTAATACCACTGCGGCGCCGACGCCGTCCGATGGGTCGGATAGACGTCGATGCGGTAGGTCGAGTACTTCTGGAACAGCGCCTTGTCGCCGTCCGACAGCAACGCCGCGTACTGCGCCAGATTGGCCGGCGTGATCGAATACAGCGGCTTCTCGGCGGCAAACGGATCCGGACGCGCGTCGCCGTTCTTCCAGCCCGCCGCCACCGTCGAATAGCCGCCGTCCCAGGCCGGGATGCTGCCGTCGGCATTGCCGGCCCGTTCGGCCCCCAGCGGCGTCAGCGTCGTCTTCAGCTTCGCCGCCTCGTCGGCCGTCACCCCGGCATAGGCACCCTGGCAGACCAGCGGCGCGAAGACCGAAGCAATCAACAATTGCTTGAAGTTCATGGTTGTTACCCCCTTAGAAAGAACGCTGGACGGTGAAGGACACAAAGTCCCGATCCGCCAGGGATTGTTTGTTCGACACCACCGGACCCTGACCGGTCTGCAGCGCGTTGAGCGGTGACAGCCAGTTGCCCGAAGGACCGAAGAAGCTGGTGTAGGACAGACCGATGCGCCAGACGTTCTGGTAGTTGCCCTTCACCCCGATGGAGACGTCGCCGCCGCCTTCGGTGCCGCCGTTGAAGTTGAGAATGGTCGATGAACGACCGATCGGGTTGAAGCCGATGCCGATCGGCACCACCAGGTCAAGACCCGGCAGAACCTGGAAATAGTTCGGCTCGAAGATCATCCGGAAGGCCACCGCGTCCCGCGTCGTGTTGGGATCCAGGGCCCCGGGGTTGCGGCTGATGCCCAGGCGGTTGTTGTAGGCCACCTCGGCCAGCAGATCGCCGCCGTCCCAGAAGGCGCTCGGACCATACAGATAAATGCCCGACAGATTGGCATGCAGGCTTTCGCCAACCGCGTAAAGATAACGGTTCTTGCCGTCCGCCGTCGTCCCCGGGGCAACGATCTGCGGGTCGGACACCAGGTCGTTGTGCCAGCGATAGGAGACTTCCGTCGCCAGGCTGATGTCTTCGACGTTCTTGGTGGCGCTCCAGCCAACCGACTCGATGCCGTTGTGATAGACCTCGGTCAGACCGCCCAGACGCAGACCCTGCGCCGTCATCGTCGGCACGAAGGCCGGCGACACATAGAGGTTCGGCGTCTTGTCGTTGTAGCGGACATAATACAGACCGAAATCAAGATCGTATTTCGGCACGCCGAATTTAAGCTGCACGCCGCCCTGGCCGCTGTCCTTGCCGCTGATGTCGCCGGTGCGCCAGAAGCCCGCTCCCGGAGGGCCGACAAACAGCCGCTCGGAGCCGATGCCGACAAAGTCGGTGGCCGACAGGAAGCTGCCCGCCGGCGGAATCAGCGTCGGGCGCCATTCCAGCTGGTAGTAAGCCCCCACCGCGATCTGCGGGGTGATCTGCAACTGCCCCGATACCTGGTTGACCGGGCGGATGATCTCCTTGAACTGCGAACTGGGAACCGTCAGCAGCTTGATCAGATCCACCGGCTGCTGGGCGCCGGCGATGCCGTTGCCGCCGAAGAACAGCGTCTCGCCCCACACCAGGCTGTGACGGCCGACGCGGCCGCTCAAGCTGGTATCGCCGATATTGGCGCTGCCATAGGCGAAGCCGTTGAGGATCTCGGCGTTCTTGCCCATCCATTTCTGGGTCTGGGCGGTGAAATCGCGGTTGGTCCTGGACATCGAATTGGTCGACGACGCCGAGGTGTTGTCGGTGGTCTGGTCATAGGCCGCGTCATACCAGGCGGCGACGCTGGCCGAGACGCCGAAACGCTTGTACGAGGCGTCGAACTCGCTCAGCAGGTCGAAACGGTTCGAAACGAAGCCCTGCTTGAAGTTGCGGTCGCCGTCGTCAAG
>Ga0007882_10001871_pt1 | contig 12035 bp, 10 predicted proteins | sample CryBogCBH12Aug01_FD_71195 | JGI IMG/M metagenome (GOLD analysis project Ga0007882, IMG submission 71195) | Freshwater microbial communities from Crystal Bog, Wisconsin, USA - CBH12Aug09.1 | ecosystem: Environmental > Aquatic > Freshwater > Lake | place: Crystal Bog, Wisconsin, USA | collected... | reverse complement strand
CCTCATTTTCACGGATAGCTTGAAGGGCATGACCGAACTGGGAATTCAATAACCTAATGAGGGTATATAAAACAACCACTAACAGTGTTAAAACGATGAAATATAAATATTTGTCATCATTTAAATCAATCCCAAATCCAATAAAAGATCTGCTATTCAAGGTTAGGCCATCATCACCACCGTATAACTTGATGGAGCTTATTAAATAAAAGAACATTTGGGCAAAGGCAAGCGTAATCATAATGAAGTAAACCCCCTTCGTGCGCAAACTAATTGCGCCAACCAGGAGTGCCGAAGAAAATGCGATCAACACTGCTAAAGGCCAAACGAGGTACGCATTCACTACGCCATAACTCATCAAAATACCGACTGAATACGCTCCTAGGCCGACAAATGCGGCGTGACCAAAACTCACCATACCTCCGAATCCAAGAATTAAATTGAGGCTGGTCACGATCAATGCAAATACTAATATCCTGCTGACAAAGGCAAGATAAAAATCAAGCTTAAAAGCTAAAGCAATAAACGGAAATAATACCAATAGAACAAGTATGGGAAGTGTCCATCCCCAATAAAAGCGATGATCCAAAATGCCAGGAGAAAAATCCGTGGCTACCCCGGACTTAAATTCAGAGGACCGATCAAGCATAGTTAGCCATGAGTTGGAAACAAGCCCCGAGGCTTGATAAAGAGAACTGTAGCCATCATTAAATAGATCATTATTGAGGCAACGGCAGGGGCGGCGTTTGACGCTGCCTCAGAGGACATTAAGGCTTTAAACAATATAGGTATCAATGTTCGACTTGCAGTGTCTATTAAGCCAACAATAATTGCCCCAAAGAATGCCCCTCTTACAGAGCCAATTCCGCCGATAACTATGACTACAAATGCCAATATTAAGATGCTCTCCCCCATGCCTACTTGGACAGCTAAAACAGGCCCGAGAAGTCCCCCCGCAATACTGCACAGCGCAGCACCAACTCCAAAAATCATAGTAAACAATCTGTTCACATTAATCCCCATTGCAAGTGCCATCTCACGATTAGAGGAGCCTGCTCGCACTTGCATGCCAAGTCTAGTTTTAGTAATCAGCAAATAAAGTAGTAGCCCTATAGTTAGACCAAATCCGATAATACAGATACCGTAGGAGGAGTAATAAAATCCTGGAAATATTTCAATTGGACCAGCCAGTGATGAAGGAGGATTTAGGGTTAAAGGCTGGACTCCCCAGATTAGTCTAACTAGCTCATTGCATATCAACATGATTGCGAAGGTACCCATAACTTGGGATAGGTGATCTCGCTGATATAGACGGCGGAGAACAGATAATTCAAGGAGTATGCCTATGAAGAAAGTTGACATAACACCTAGCATCAAACCTAGCCAAAAATTTCCACAGGCACTGGTTATGGTTGCAACTAAGTAGGCTCCGATCATATACAGTGACCCGTGAGCAAGGTTGATCATATCCATAATGCCAAAAATGAGCGTTAACCCAGCTGACAATAGAAATAACATTAACCCAAATTGCAAACCATTGAGGAATTGTTCAAGTAATAAAATTGAATTCAACGATTAGTGACCAGCGTAATTTGACTCGGCAAGAAAATTAGTCTGACATCTTGCAACTTGACGCGTATACATCTCCGTAGTTCTTAAGAACCGGTGCACCAATCATCCGATTTGTGATACGTCCTTTACTGTCTTTCGCAATAATTCGTAGGTAATAGTTCTGAATCGGAAAATGATTCGAATTAAATTTAAATGAACCCCGAACTGAATCAAATTTTGCTGCCATTAAGGCCTTGCGCACAGCAGATTTATCCTCTAGTTTCGCTTTTGAATCGCGAACAGCTGCACCAATTAGTTGCGCAGCGTCATAACCTTGAGCCGCATAAAGAGTAGGTAGTCTTCCAAATTCTTTTTCAAAAGCAGTAACAAATTTCTTATTGGCCGCATTATCCATATCATGTGCCCACTGAGTCGTATTGAACATACCCAGCATTGGTTCACCAACCGCTTTAATTACGTCCTCATCACCGGAGAATCCTGGACCTATAAGAGTCATATCCTTTGACAAGCCAGCAGCTACAAACTGTTTAATAAAATTAATCCCCATGCCACCTGGTAGAAAAATGTAAACTGCGTCGGCCTTAGAAGCGCGCAATTGTGCGATTTCAGTTCCAAAATTAAGTTGATTTAAAGCTGGTAAGGCCTCTGACGCAATTTCACCTTTATAGAACCTCTTGAACCCATTGATAGCATCTTTGCCAGCAGGATAATTTGGAGCGATTACAGCCACATTTTTGTATCCTTTATCCGTGACGACTTGTCCAGCCGCCTCATGGATATTGTCATTTTGATAGGAAGCACTGAAAAAATAAGAATTGCATTGTTCACCAGCGTACTGTGATGGACCTGAGTTAGCACTGATATAAAAGGTTTTTGATTGAAAAGTGGGAGGACCAACGGCTAACATGACGTTTGAGAATACGATTCCGGTCATAAAGTCGATTTTATTTTGCTTGATCATTCGATCTGCTGCTTGCCGACCCGTGTCCGGACTTGCTTGATCGTCAGCAATAATTATTTCTGCTGTTTGTCCGCCAAGCTTGCCATCGGCCAATTTAACTGCGAGTTGAAAACCGTCTCTAATATCTACGCCTAGGCTAGCACCAGGTCCAGACAGGGTTGTGATTAATCCGACTTTAACGCCAGTACTTATTTGGGCATCGGCCACACCAACCATTAGTAAGGCACATAAAACAACGGCTTTCAGTTTATTAGTCATAAAAATTCTCCAATCACCATATTTTAAGCGAGGCTCCGCCTCTCAGGCCACGTCAAAGGTTCAACTTGATTGGTTTTGAGATAAAAATGTTAATATCTGTTTATAAGACCAATCGGGAGAGTTAGAAACATATGGTGCGGCTGACAAAGCTAATTACTCTAATAGTGTTTACTTTCGCACTATTTTCAAGCAATTTACTCGCGCAATCAAAGCCAGCTTATATGGTTTCTGAAATCACATATCTTGACAAAGAAAAATACATAAGCGTTTACTCTTCCGAGGCCCGTAAAGCCTTTGCAGAATTTGATGCAGTTTTCGTTGCAAGCACGGATGAGAAAGTAGTAGTAAGGGGAGATAGCCCAGGTCATAGGGTAGTAATAGCGAAATTTCCCTCACTAGAGCGTGCAAACGCTTTTATTACATCTGATAGGTACAAAAAATTACGAGAAATTGGAGTCCCGCTTTTCATTAGCAGAGTCTATATAGTTGAGGGAAACTAGAGTTGATCTAGCATCTAACTTGGGATCTTCAGTAAACGCGCCGCGTTGTAACCTAGGATGGCCGCTTTTTGAACATCTGAAATTGGTGTTTTTAGAACATGATCCACTGGGAACTCCTCCCAAGGTATTGGACTATCAGTTCCTACTACGATTTGAGATGAACCGACCTGCGCAACCAAATGTCTTAATGCTTCAGTGGTAAAGACTAGTGAGTCAAAATAGATTTGAATCAGGTATTCGGTTGGTTTTTTCTTCAACACAATGCTTGGATCACAATTACTAGGTGAAACAAAGCATGAATGGTCCATTCGAGGACCATATGAACCTAGAAATCCACCTCCGTGCGCAGCCAATACTTTTAAGTTGGGAAATTTATCAAATACACCCTCATAGATTAAGTGCTGTAGCGCAATAGTTGTGTCAAGGGGGTTTCCAATCACATTAGACATCCACCCATTACCTTTAAAGCGTTGGGATAGTTGTGAAACACTTTGAGGATGAATAAATAGGACTGCACCCAATTCCTCTGCCTTTGCCCATATCGAGTGGAAACGAGGATCAGAGTGCTCAATGCCTGCAACATTGGCTTGAATCGCAACACCTTTGAAGGCTGGATTTTTCATTAATTCAACTAGTTGCTGCACGGCAAGCTCAGGGAACTGGGTTGCAATTGAACCAAATGCAGCAAAGCGAGTCGGATAGGCCCGGCAAAGCTCCGCGAGGTTATCGTTATTGATCCTACAAATCTCCTTTGCCAGATCAAAATCTTTTGAATACCAGAAGGTATTTACGGACAATACTTCCATATCAACACCTTTGGCATCCATATTTTCAATTCGCCGCTTGATCACCTCAGTTGCACTGACTGGAATGTAATGCTCAGGACCGCCCTTAACCGCGCCATTAACGCTATTCCCTGAACCCGCTAAAGCTACAGCTTCAGGAAAAAAGCAATGGGCATGCGTATCAATAACCTTGACTTTTTTGCCCTGGAAAATAAATGGCTTTCGTTTAGTCCCAGCATTCGGATGTTGATGGCTTAGTGAATCTATATTGGCAGCGTCCCTCCCCCCTTTGTCCCACTCAGGGTGTAAAGTAACTCTTTGAATATCCTGTGCATTACAACAATTACAAAAAAAGATACTGGAAGCTCCTGCAGTAGCTAGACTTTTAATAAATAACCGCCTTGTTGCCATTTCAGCACCTTTTAATTAATGAATTCAATTCAATTCGTAAAAATTATATTTTTTATTATGACTAATCCGTCCGAAAACAGGCATTTAATAATACATAGAGAACTAAAGTCAAAAAAGAGAAAACCGACCAGGACAAACGCTATAAAACAGTCTTACGCGTCGGAAAAATTACCAAATGAAACCAATAATCCACCAATTACTATTAAGGCACCTCCTGCGATTACCATTAAATTAGGTATGGATCTAAAGGTTAGATAACTAACAATTTGCCAGACAATAAAAAGAATAGCAATATAAAGTCCTACGACCCTTTCAAATGGAAGGGGAGCTAAATTCAGAAATATACCGTACCCAAAAAGTAAGCCACCACCTAAAGCAAGATATAAAAACCGACTTAACCCTGTTCTGTCGTATAGTGCAATTCTTATAACGGCATCACCGGCGGATTCAACCGTGGTAGCTAAAATTAGGACGCCTATTGCAATTAGGTAACGAATCATATTTAAATACAAAGTGAGTTTACAAAAATTTAGGAAATGATTCGCTCATCAAAACAAATCACTTGACCTATTTTAACCTTGTATCCATTTTCTTCAAGAAAATCGGTAACTCACGTTTTTTACAGCTCGAGTTTTCTTTCGCATTAATTCCCGCCTTAAATCAATACATCACTCCTCTAAAATAATGAAAATAACGAATTTTCAATTGATCAATATCTTGGAAACTTGGTACTTTATGGCTTACTTTGATTTAGTCATCTTTTTTTAGAATAATTAAAAAGGTATTTCCAATGTCAGAAAAAAATGTATTACCCTATGAGGGGATTCGGGTAATTGAATTTACCCACATGGTTATGGGTCCAACTTGTGGGATGATACTGGCCGATTTAGGGGCGGAAGTCATTAAGGTTGAACCAATAGAGGGAGATAAAACTAGAAAACTATTAGGCTCTGGATCTGGTTTTTTCCCAATGTTCAACCGCAACAAAAAGAGTATCGCTGTTGACATGAAAACTCCACAAGGCCTAGAAATAGTAAAAAAGTTAGTCGCAACTGCAGATGTAGTGAGTGAAAATTTTAAGCCTGGAACTATGACAAAGCTAGGTTTAGACTACGAAACACTCAAGCTCAGTAATCCAGGACTTATTTACGTCTCTCACAAAGGGTTTTTACCAGGACCTTATGATCACCGAACCGCATTAGATGAGGTAGTTCAAATGATGGGTGGACTTGCTTATATGACTGGCCCAGAGGACAGGCCACTTAGGGCCGGCTCATCTGTGAATGATATTATGGGAGGAACTTTTGGTGCTATTGGTGTAATGGCCGCACTCAAGCAACGAGAACGAACGGGTAAGGGACAAGAGGTACAGAGCTCTTTGTTCGAGAACAATGTATTTCTTGTTGGTCAACACATGATGCAATTTGCAGTGACTGGTCTTGCCCCTAAGCCTATGCCAAGCCGGATTTCAGCTTGGGCTATCTATGATGTATTCGAGGTTAAAGGAGGAGAACAGATTTTCTTAGCAGTTGTGTCCGATACTCAGTGGAAAATATTTTGTGATGCATTTGAATATATTGATTTGTATGATGACGTAAACCTTAAAACCAATAATCTTCGTGTTGAAGCCAGACCCAGTCTGATACCAGAAATTAAAAAAAGATTATCGGTTTACAGTGCATCTGAAATTAGTGAAATTTTTGAAAAAAATGGATTGCCATTTGCTCCAATAACAAAACCCAATGAGCTATTTAACGATCCGCATTTAATAGCTACCGGGGGATTAGCATCAATAAAAATAACCGATGGCCCAAAGGCTGGAGAAAAAACCCAGACACCACTATTGCCGCTAATGATGGATGGAGAAAGATTGGGAGTTCGATTAAATCCTCCTACTATTGGTGAACACTCTGATGAGGTTCTCACTCAGCTTGGGTATTCTGAAGAGGAAATCATAAAACTCTTTTCTGCAGGCTTTGTGAGTAAATTAGACAATTAAATTTAGGAAAAAAATGAAACGTATATTATTTATCGCATTACTCGTTTTTTCAAATTTTTCATACTCAGCTTACCCTAGCGGACCACTTAGATTGATTGTGCCTTTTCCTGCTGGGGGACCCACTGATGTTATTGCACGTCTAATCTCTACTAAATTAGGGGAGGCACTTGGTCAGCCAATTTATGTAGAAAATAAGGCCGGAGCTCATGGCGCTATAGGAATGCAGGCTGGTTTGGCGGCCCCGGCCGATGGTCAAACACTTATTATGGTTACAGTTGGAACTAATGGGATAAATCCGGGCTTATACAAAAAACTATCTTATGACGTGAATAAAGACTTTATCCCGGTTTCTTTGCTAATCACGGTACCTATAGTAATTGTTACGCGAACCGATACCCCCTTTGACGATTTAGCTGGACTACTGTCATACGCAAGAGCTAACCCAGGTAAATTGACTTTTGCGTCGGCGGGAAATGGAGGATCGTCGCATTTAGTACCTGAAATGTTTAAGCTTCGTTCTGGTATAGATATGGTCCATATCCCCTATAAAGGTTCTGCACCAGCCATTACCGACGTGCTAGCAGGTCAAGTAAATTTGATGTTTGATACCCTGCTGACTTCTACTCAACACATTCAATCCGGCAAACTTAAATTAATTGCAACCACTACAGCTAATAGACTTCAAGCTTATCCCAATGTTCCCACAGTTTCAGAAAGTGGTTATCCTGGATTCGAGGCCTCGTCTTGGTATGGCTTGCAAGTTAAAGCTGGAACATCACCTGAGATCGTTAAAAGATTATCGATGGAGATATCAAAAATAATGAAAATGCCAGAAGTTAAATCTCGACTCGATCAATTAAGCACCGTTGCAGTAGGATCAACACCAGAGGAATTTTCTAAATTTGAAAGAGCAGAGCAAGATAAATGGGCAAAGGTTATTATCAAAGGCAATATTGAACCGGAATAAAATGTATTCATTAATTTATAAATACAAATTCCAATAATCAATGAGATTTATTACACAGTGAAAAAATTCATTACAGTTATCGGCTCGGGTATTATGGCGGCAGGGATTGCCGCTGGATTTATTTCCAAGGGCATTCCAGTAAATATTCTTGGACGTTCAAAAGAAAAATCAGAGTCTTGTTTAAATAAGGCGCTTGAACTAGCCGCAAGTATTGGACTTTCAGAGGAAACAGTCTCTATGAGCCCCGAGCAAATTAAAAATTTGCATTTTGCGGGCACCTTATTAGAATTTAAGGATTGGCATCATTCCCAGTGGATCATAGAAACAGTTTCTGAAAATTTGCAGCTTAAACAAGAAATATTTTCCTACCTGGATAAAGTTGCCCCCCCCGACATACCGATAGGTAGCAACAGTTCTGGCTTTCCAATATCCAAGATTGCTGAGGGCTTACAAACTGCAAACCGTATGATGGGAGCACATTATTTTATGCCCGCTGAAGTAGTGCCCTTGGTTGAAATTGTCATGGGCCAAAAAACTGAACTCAAATTAGCAAGTTTTGTTTGTGATTTATACAGATCAATTGATAAAAAACCTGTACTAGTCAAAAAAGATATACCAGGATTTTTGGCAAATCGGATCCAGCATGCGCTGATGAGAGAGGCACTATCTTTGGTTCAAGAGGGAATTGCTTCACCTGAGGACATTGATGACGCGGTCAGGTACAGCTTTGGGTTTCGTTACGCTGCTGTTGGACCCATGACGCAAAAAGAAATATCTGGTTGGGACGGAATGGCTAATGCTGCCAAAGAAATTTATCCTTCCTTGTCCAACATTAAAGAATTGCCTCCAATCGTTACTCAATTAATGCAAGAGGGAAAGACTGGAATGAAATCTGGCCAAGGTTTTCGTACCTGGACAGCTAAAGAAATTCAAGAGGTCTCCAATTCATATGCTCGTAGACTAAAAGCTGCGTTCGATGTACTAAATATCAAATAAAATCACAGTCCTGATTAAATAATAATTAATTACCTTTACAAGATAAGAGCAACAATGATTGAAATCTCTAATAAACAGTCAATAGGTCCCATCATCCGTTTACATCCTAATGACAACGTAGTCGTTGCACGCGTAGATGTAGCTATTGGAACCAATGTTCCAAGTGAAAATTTTACAAGTAAAAGTCAAGTAACCGCTGGTTACAAAATTGCCTCCAGGAGAATTTTAAAGGGCGAGCCTATTTTGAAATACAACGTCACAGTTGGGTTTGCTAATGTAGACATCGAAGCTGGCACCTTAGTTCATAGTCACAATACAGAGTTTCGGGAATTTGACAGAGACTATGCCTATTCAAGTGATTTCAAGCCAACTCAAATGCTTGCAGAAAAAGAAAGAGCCACATTCCAGGGCTATGTACGTTCAAACGGCAAAGTAGGTACAAGAAATTTTATTGGACTACTGTCTACCGTTAATTGCTCTGCAACGGTAGTTCACAAAATTGCAGATTGGTTCACGCCAGAGCGCTTAAAAGATTTTCCAAATGTTGACGGGGTAGTTGCCTTTAGCCATGATATTGGTTGCGGTATGGAGATGAGCGGTGAGCCAATGGAGCTTTTACGCAGAACAATGGCTGGCTACGCTCGCCATCCAAACCTTGCAGCCGCATTGATTGTTGGGCTTGGATGTGAGAGAAATCAGCTTAAGGGCTTAATGGACCAAGAGGGACTGCAAGAAGGTAGTAATTTACACACCTTTATCATGCAAGAGACTGGTGGAACTCGTAAAACAATTGAAGCCGGTATAGCGGCTGTACAAGCCTTGCTTCCTCAGGCTAACAAAGCTAGGCGGCAAACTGTTTCTGCTAGCCACTTAACGGTAGGATTGCAATGCGGAGGGTCCGACGGATTCTCCTCTATCACTGCGAACCCAGCTCTTGGGGCTGCTGTTGATATTTTGTCTAGACACGGCGGAACAGGCATACTTTCGGAGACGCCTGAGATATACGGTGTCGAGCATACTCTAACCAGACGCGCAGCTACTCAAGAAATAGGCGAAAAACTCATCAAACGAATTCGATGGTGGAAGGATGAGTACTCTGTAGGACGCGATGTACAAATTAACGGCAAAGTAAGCCCTGGAAACCAAATTGGAGGGTTAGCAAATATTTTTGAGAAATCGCTCGGTTCATCCATGAAAGGCGGAACAGGTCCTTTGATGGAAGTGTATAAGTACGCAGAACCCGTTTCAGCCAAGGGGTTTGTGTTTATGGATACGCCCGGCTTCGATCCTGTATCAGCAACTGGTCAAATTGCTGGAGGTGCTAACTTAATAGCCTTCACAACCGGTCGGGGATCTATGTTTGGTTCAAAGCCTGCACCCTGCATCAAGCTAGCCACCAATACGCCTATGTATGAGCGGCTCACTGAAGATATGGATATAAACTGCGGAGAAATCTTGGACGGTAAAGTTTCTGTTCAAGAAATGGGGCAACAGATTTTTGAACTATTTCTTAGAATCGCATCCGGTGAACCCTCAAAAAGTGAGCTTCTTGGACTAGGTGATTATGAATTTGTGCCCTGGCAAATCGGGGTTATGAGTTAATTGCAAGTAAATGACCTTTAATTTAGGTCCAGTGTCCGGTCAGAATTGATGGTGATTATTTTTCGGCAAATCCTTTTCTGACTAGCCAGTCGTTGATCAACTGTGCAATTTGCATATTGTTTCGGTCCATCATCATCATGTGAGAGTTTCCTTTAATTCCAATTTCTGGAAGATTGATAACGTCTACACTACCTCCGGCTTCAATATATTTTTTATTCAAGTCCATTTGTGTTTTACGTATATTTGGCCATCGAGAATCTTGATCGATAAAATCTCCGTAAATCTCTAAAACAGGAGTGTTTTTTAAACTTGCCGCTTGATCCGGATCTCCAAAACCTGCGGGCTCAACCAACACAAGTGCTTTAACTTTATCTGGACGCGCTTGAGCAACTCTTTGACCAAACATCCCTCCTTGGCTATGGACCAAAACAACGCATGGACAAACTTTATCAACCAGTTCAGTGTAGGCTTTTATAGTAGCGGCATCAGTTGTAGTCCACCTTGGAACGATTTGGCGCATGAAATTCAGATAACCTTCTGCGGGAAAGAGGCTACCTTGAAATTGAACACGCTTTGCGGGATCATCACTCCAAGCACCGGATCCAATACGAAAACGACTCCAGGGATTTTCAACTGTCAGGAATTGCGGCTCTGATGGCCAAATATCTGGGGAAGCCCAACCAGAGCGGCCCCGCTCCACGGCGTCTGAGACGTAAGTTTTCCAACCGTTTCTAATAAAAAATTGCTGCCAACCCTCTCTGCCATCCGGTGTGGTCTCATAGGTGACACCTGTTAAGCCCCCTCCGTGCCACAGGAGAATGGGCAATTTGGACTTTAGAATTTGAGGCGTAAAGTACTGAACATACATCTGCTCAACAAGATATTTTCCGTTCGGGTCTATGAGGGCAGGCGCACTGCCCGGACTAAAGACAACACTCTTAACAGGCTTATTTGATATCTCAACTAATCGTCCCCCAACATGAAAAGAGCCAATTTCAACTACATTAAGTGCAGGAGTTTGAGCATGAGCTATGCTGGTAATTGCAAAAAAACAATACGAAACAAAACGGGATAGTTGTTTAAACATTTATTGGATAATTTTGATAGATTTATAAACTAATTTTCAGACAAAGAATAATCTCTAATCTTTAATCTTTTACCTAAGTTACTTTAAAAATATAACATCCATTGGAAATAAGATAACTAGGGAAATCTCTAGGCATAAAGATTTGCTTTCAGAGTTTTCCGATTGCTTGTTCAGCCTACTTATTTATCCTTCTCTCTAACTCAACCATCTACTGACTTATACTGAACTTCGAGGGCAAACCCAGGCTTGCTGAGTTTTTACTCTATATAGAATATTCATTTAAAAAACGAAAGCTTATTGAATACATTACTGGACACGGTCGTCAACTATAAAAACTAACGTGATTAGAGTTGGTTTAAATTGCCACAGCGTTTTCTCGAGAATTTGTAAATGAAAATAATCTCATTAGCTATTTCAGCATGATTTTCTCTATTGTCTTAACTAATACTTTACACAGCTTAATTTAAAAAAATTGTAATCCGAGTTTTTAAAAATTCCTAATATGTCAAATACCACTAGTACAAAAATAAATACAACTGAAATCTCTAAAAATAAGCTCTCGACTCAAGCATTCCTAACCTTATTATCAGTTGGCTTGATGATGGGGGCTAACCATATTAGTGCTCGTTTTGCATTCAATGATGGGCTAGACGTTACAACTGCAGTATTTACTCGCTCAAGCATCACATGTTTAATAGTTATGCTTTTGATTTTTTTTCAAAACGTCCCCAGAGTAATTCCTAAAGAGCAAAAAAAATATTTATTCGTGGTTGGTTTATTAATAACCGCTCAAAGCTCATGCCTTTATGCAGCTGTCGCACGAATGCCTGTGGCACTCGCGCTACTAGCGTTCAACACATATCCTCTTTTTGTAGCCTTACTAGCCAGAGTATTTTA